>Ga0302325_10008644_pt1 | contig 22345 bp, 4 predicted proteins | sample Palsa_T0_2_FD_201948 | JGI IMG/M metagenome (GOLD analysis project Ga0302325, IMG submission 201948) | Peat permafrost microbial communities from Stordalen Mire near Abisko, Sweden - Palsa_T0_2 | ecosystem: Environmental > Terrestrial > Soil > Palsa > Peat permafrost | place: Sweden: Abisko...
CGAGATGGCCAGGCTGCTGGCCCTGGCCTCGCGACCCATGTGGCTGACGTTCACGAAGTGAAAACCGTGATTCTCGAAGAGAAGCCGCTTTAGCTTGGAGAGCCGGACCTATTCGGACCGGTACCAGGCCCAGCTCCCTCGCGAGCAGCACGGTGTTCAACCGGTCAGATGTGCCGCATTTCCGGTAGATGTTCTCCAGATGCTTTACCGCGGTACGCGAGGAGATCCCTAGCCGACGGCCCAGCGCAGTAGCGGTCAGGCCTTCTGCGAGCAGCGCCAGCACGGCGAGCTCTCTCGGGGTGAGGCCGATCCCCGCGGCCCTGCGCTCAGGGACGTCCGCGCCGCCCGCGGCGAGGCGGCGCAAACGGTCGAGTTCGCCAAGGTGGCGATCTAGGCGCATAAGCATCGGCTGCACCTGCCCGGCGAAATTCCTGTCGGCGAGCGTGAAATCTTTGCCGGAACGGCTGATCAGACACACCCGCCGGGTCAGCGAAGCGGCCGGGTATCCCGCGGCGCTCGGCACGGCGAGCACGATCTGGCGCGTGACACCAAAGGTGGCCTGGAGGGCCGACCTGGCGGGGTTGTTCCGCCAGGTCCGGTCGCTGATCAAATCGTGCACGGTGACCGGTGCCAGGTCATCCGTAACGGCCAAGTGCACGGCAAGCGGATGATGGGGCATGTGGGCTCGAAGGAGCGACTCGAGTGGCTGATGGCCGACCACAGCCGGTGACCACGCACATAGGCGCCCGGTGTTGCGCTGAAAGTTGATGTCCTCATACATCCAGCCGACCTCGCCCGACATAGCAGCGACAAGTTCTCCCACCATCGCGTCCCACGCGGCTGTCACGGTATAGCTGTCTAGGACAGCGATGGTGAGGTCGAGGATCTTCTGGTAGTCACGCCCTGCCAGGGAGGCCACAGGATAATTCTCACCGCTGTACGCGCCATACGGAACTCTCCGTATGGCGCCATTTTGCTATCCACGCAAGCATTGCAGCGTTGGCGTTCGGACTGCGTGGCGTGGGGCGTCTGAGGCAGGCCGAGCGAAGACTCGCGGCCACGCTGAGACCCGGTGCTACCAACGTCAGCTATGCGGGGATGTTGCCATGGGAAGTCCTCCGGATGTTCAGCCGTACGTCGTAATCCGGCTGGTGCCCGAGTCGCCCGTTAAGTGGGGCTGCTACGCGACGCGCAACGCCAACGCGGAGCGGCTGACCACGTTCGACGCGGCGGCCTCGGCGGCCCGTTCTCCCTGAAGGAGACCTCTGTGTCCAGTTCACCCGGTTACATCGTGGCTCGGCTCGTTCCGGCGTCGCCGGTCAGCGGAGCCGCATTCGGTACTTATCTGGACGGGCTGCGACTCCAGGTATTTGACGCTAACACCGGTTACGCCCTTAGTGATTACGCGTACTCTTCCCCGGCGTACTTGTTTCCTGACCCGCCGGGATATGTTTCTCTTGTATCCACGGCAACCTCGGCATCAACTCCGATTACAGATCCCGGCTCAACCCTTACATTTGACTCTACCGATGGAATCCCGGTCGGCTCTATAGTCAGCAGCGCGGACGGGACGATCCCGGCAAGTTCCAATCTGCAAGTCACTGCGATAACCGCGGCAAACCCACCGGCACCCGGAGAGGTAACACTAAATAATCCGCTGCCGAACTATGTCCCTCTGGGGACGGTCGTGGAGTTCATAGGCCCGTCACCCAGCGGTGATCCGGCAAACGCGCCGCCATCTTCTTTCTCCCTGACCACCACCTCGCCGGCCACAACCAGAGACGGCCAGCCGCAGACAGCGGCCGACCCGCCTTTCGTACTGCACTTCGCCGACGTGAGCCGCGTCACGGTCGGCATGGCGGTGACGGGGTCAGCTTTCATCGCTTCCGGCACGACCGTCGCAGAGACGGATGCGGCGAGCAACTCGGTAACGCTTTCCCAGGCCCTGTCCGGCTCTCCCGCGTCAGTCATTTTCACCCTGAACCAGCCATACATCTATTTCCAGCTGCTGCCACTTGCGGGCGGTACCCCTGGTGCGCTCAACCAACTGACCTTCGAGGCGAATGGAACGAACGGCATCGCCACCGGCATGACCCTCGCTCCGATACCGGACATCATCAAGCCCGGTACGACGGTCACCGGCGTGACCTCGACGACGGTGACGCTCTCACAGAACCTGCAAGGGCCCTGGATTCTCGTCTTGGAGGCGCTCGAGGGCCAAGCGGTGACGTTCACGTTCCCGCTGAGCTCGGGGATCGCCCAGCACGTTGTCGGCAGCGGGAGCCAATGGGCGCTGGCCGCCGTGGCCACGGCGCTCATTCCCTTGAATCCGCCGCAGTCGTCCATGCAGGCGCCCACCGCCGCGGACTGCCCGGCAGGCAGCACGCTGCTGACCTTTAGCGGCCCGGGCGGGACGGACGGAATTGGCGCCGGAATGCCGGTGTCCGGCATTCCGGCGATACCCTCGGGCGCATTCGTGCAGAGCATGACGGCCACGACGGTTACGCTTAGCGCGGCCGTCTCGGCCGATGTTCCGAGCGGCACGCAGATCACGTTTACAATAGTCCATGATTACTACGACATTGAAATCGTAGCGACCCGCGGCGCTGATATCATCCCTGTCGGTAATACGTTCTATAACGTCCCAGTGACCCCAATTGACGCCCAGCTCCCGTTCTATATGTACCAGTCCATTCCGGAAAGCGATACCAGTCTTTACATCACCCTTCCGCCGCAGCCTGGCACCAGTCTGGTCCCGCTGACAATTCCCAGCGACGGCTCGGCGCCCGCGTTTGACCTTCTCCTGGAGGCGATGGAGACTGCCCTGGCGAACGACACCATACCGGGCGCGACGCTTTCCTCGCTCATCGCCTCTCCCGCTGACTGCACACGGGTCGCCTACGACATTATCTGGAGCTACCAGAACAGCCTGCCCGCACCCCCTGACCTGCTGGAGTCGCTCTACACGATTCCCCCGGCCACCGGGGGCGGTGGCAGTACTACCAGCAATACCAACGGCAGCACTAATCTCGAGCAGGACCGGCAGCAGTTCGAAGGTACGCTCAACAGCTTTTACTCTACCGGCAATGCCAACGCCGAGCGGCTGGCCAAATTCGTCGCCGCGGCATCGGCCGCGGTGTCCTGCGAGCAGGCCAGCCTGAATTCGACGGCCGCGCTCCTGGAATTTCCGGTCGATCCATCATCCGCTTTCGCCACCGCGGTCGAAAGCGAAGTACTGCTCCAAGGGCTCGGGCCCGGCGGGCCAAGCGGCCTCAATTTCGGAGTTCCGGCCGCATTCTTCTACGCGCTAGGTGCGAACGTAGATAAGACGACGAGCGCGGCGCAGCGCTTCCAGATGGCTACTGGGGATGCCATCGAACGTCTGCTGCAGCAGTTCGGCATCGCCGTGGACTCGTCGGTGATCGAAGATTCCGAGCCCTTCGCCGACACCAGCCTGGGCTTGCCGCCCATCAGTTCCTTCCAGGCGGCACGCCGGCTGGCCGCGCTCGGGGTCTCGGCCGCGTCCAGCAGCCCGTCGGTGACGGTGCTGGCCGGAAGTCCGCTCGCGTCCCTAGTCAATGACTGGCTATCCGCGCTTGATCCCGCCGCCACCGCACCGCAGAACCCCCCGCTGACCTACCCGACCACCGACTTCAACCTCTGGACGCAGCAGCTGGCCATCACCGATCCCCAGGGCTACCTGGCTCTCGATCTGGATGCGGTGACGCAAGGGTACGTCATTCCGCCGTTCACGGCCAGCCCCACGGTCACGGCCGGCGCAGGATCAGCGCAGCTGACTTTCGCAACCGCGACCGGAAAGACCGGGCCCGGAATTGGCGCCGGGATGCCGGTAGCCGGGCCGAACATCACTCCCGGCACGACGGTCAGCGCCGTCAGCCCCACGGGCACCGTCACGACCGTCACGCTGAGTTCACCGGTCCAGGGGACCGGCGTGCCGGCCGGCACCCCGCTCGTCTTCAACTACGCCATCCCGCCCGTGCTGGCTGCCACCACAGCGGATTGCCCGGCCGGGGGAACGCAGCTGACCTTCGGCGGGGCCAGCGGCACCGGCGGGATCAGCGCCGGAATGCCGGTATTCGGGGCCAACATCGTTCCCGGCACCACCGTGGCGAGCGTGACCGCTACCACCGTCACGCTCAACGGCGCAGGCGTCTCCGGCGACGTGCCGACCGGCGCACCCATCACGTTCGCGCTCGTCCCCAGCCCGCCCGCGGCCCCGGTCACGGCTGCGACCAGTGCCGACTGCCCATCCGGCAGCACGCTGACCTTCAGCAAGACCAGCGGAATCAGCGCCGGAATGGCAGCCTCGGGGACGAATATCCCCCCGGACACGACCGTGAGGAGCGTGACCGCCACCACCGTCACGCTCAACGGCGCAGGCGTCTCCGGCGACGTGCCGAGCGGCGCACCCATCACGTTCGCGCTCGTCCCCAGCCCGCCCGCGGCTCCGGTCACGGTTAAGACCAGTACCGACTGCCCGTCGGGGAGCACGCTGGCCTTTGCCAGCACCACCGGGATCAGCGCGGGAATGCTGGTCTCCAGCCCCGCCATCGCCCCGGGCGCGGCTCTCTCGGGCAGCGCCGTCCCGGGCACGTTCCTCCCGGGCACCACCGTGGTGGCCGTCACCGCGACCACGGTCATGCTCAGCACGCAGGTCACGGGCGATATCGCGGCTGCCTCACCAGTCACGTTCACATTGGTCCCCAGCCCGCCTGCTGCTTCGGTCACGGCTGCGACCACTGTGGACTGCCCGTCGGGGAACACGCTGACCTTTAGCGGGACCAGCGGAATCAGCGCCGGAATGACGGTGTCCGGGACGAATATCCCCCCGGGCACCACCGTGGGGAGCGTGACCGCCACCACCGTCCAGCTCAGCGGCCCAGGCGTCTCCGGCGACGTTCCCGGCGGCTCGGCCGTCACGTTCGTGATGACGCCGAGCACGCTGGCCGACCAGATAGCGGCCTGGCTGCCCAGCGCGGCGTCGCCATCAGCCCCGCTGCCGACCGTGGCCGCGTTGAAACAGGTCACCGCCACGCAGTGGACGAATTTCTTCACGGTGACGGGGGGCCCGCAGTGGCTGCCGCAGTTCACGGCGCCAGTCGCCCCTGTCTCCCCGGCCGGACCAGCAGCCCCGAAGGCCGGGTACGTGGCCGTGCGCGTGCGCGCGTTCATCCGGGCCGTGCAGCAGTTCTTCACTGTCTCGTCCGTCGCCACGTCCGCTCAGCTGCCCGCCGCGGGCACGCCGCCGACCTTCGAGCTGCCCGCGCCCGACTTGATCAGTGAGGCCGCTGACGAGCTTGCGGCCGCGTCGGGTGTTTCTTCCGGTTTCACCTTCGGCGGTGCCTTGTCGGGCACGGAGCTGGCCACGGCGGTGCAGAACGTGTCCAGCGACATCGGCCCGGCCGCGCAAGCGTGGCTTGTCCAGGCGATGACCACGGTCAATGACCTCGCGGAAGTCGCGAGCCCGAGCGTCGTCCCGGATCCGCGCTTGCGGTTCTCGGTGATGGAAGCGCTCTACGCCCGCGGCTTCCGCAGCGCGGCAGATATTACGAGCCTGTCCGGGGCCGACTTCCAGCAGGCCTTGACGGGCACCGTCGCGTACGACCTCGCCGCCGCGCTCTACGGGCCGGAGACGTCCCCTACCGGTCCGGTGGGGGAACCGTTCCATCCGGTCAACCCGGACGGCTCGCTGGTCAACTGCGTCCCCCCGCCGTGGCTGTCGCCGACCGGGCCGATCGCCTACCTGCAGGAGCTGCTGCAGCTGTCGACGGCGTCGACTTGCGACAATCCGTTCGCGGAGCCAGGTTCCGGGCAAACCACGCTGGGCACGGCCGTGACCGCTAGGCGCGGGCCTCTCGGCGCCCTGCTGGCGAGCAGCGCGAACCTGGAAACCCCGCTGCCGCTGATCGACATCGTTAACGAGTGCCTGGAGTACCTGGGCGCTACTCAGCCCCCACCCGCCGGTTCTGGCCAAAGTGTCCCCACCGGCACCATTTATGACACCGCGGCCGATCAACTGGCTGGGCATGTTCTCGGCCAAGAGCAGGATGGCCCGGACGGGGAAGACAGCGGTGGCCATGACCCAGCGGTGATTTTCGCGGCGATGCCCGAGCATTCGACCCCGGCACCATTCCGCGGGCAGAACCAGCCGGCCGGGCCGCGGGCCTACGACAACCTCAAGGCGGATTTCTCGTCCTGCCGGCTGCCTTATTCACAGGCACTGGATGTGTCACGGTCCTATCTGCGGCAGATCGGAAGTTCCCGCTTCGAAGAACTGCGGGCCTTCCGCAAGTGCATCACCGAGTTCGCGCTGGACCCGGCGAACCCTCCCGCCGGTTTCCAGTCCTACCTCTTGCGCTCGCCGGTGCCCATCGATACGGCGATCGAATACCTGGGAATCACCCCGGAAGAGTACACGCTGCTGTTCCAGGGAACACCGTCCCAGCCCTGCGCGAGTTCTCCTGTCGTCTACGACGAGCGGCCCGCTGCGACGGTGCCAGTCGCGGAACTGTACGGGTACCCCGCGTCCGCCGCCGACCAGTCCTGGCCGGACGAGGTTGCCGTGCTCTCGGAATTCCTGAGCCGCACCTGCCTGACGTACTGCGAATTTCTCGAGTTGTCCGCGACCGTATTCGCGCAGCTTAACCGCGACAGCGACGGGGACAAGGGGCACAATGTTTACCCGGAATGCGAACCTTGCTGCCTAGAGGACTACAGAATTCAGCTCCCAGAGGGCGATGCCCGTGAACAGGTGCTGCTTCAGCTGGCTGTCTTCATTCGCCTCTGGCGGAAACTGCGGGACGTGCCCGGCGCCGGGTACACCTTTCAGCAGCTCTACGATATCTGCACCGTCCTGAACTTGTTCACCGGCACGAAACCCGACCCCGAATTCATCCGGAAGCTCGCCGCCTTCCAGATGCTGCGCGATGACTTCGGCCTGCCGCTGACCGACCAGTCGGACCAGGCCACGGGAACGACCGGAGCCGAACGGACCCACCTGCTCGCCCTCTGGGCCGGACCCGGCAGCAAGAAATGGAAATGGGCGGTCAGCCGCCTGCTGGACGGCGTCGCAGCCTGCGCCCGGCGGCGGTACGGCAGCGAGCATCCGCCCCGCGAAGACGACGCGCGGATGGCGGACCACCTGGACGGCCTGTCCCGTCTCGCCGGCTTCAACCCGCCGACCGCGGCCCAGCCATCGGCCGACACCTGGCACAGCACCCCCGGCTGTACGCTGCGGTTCGCCGAAGTCCTCGCCAAGATCAGCGCGTCGAGTTTCCGGATCGACGAGCTGCTTTACCTGTTCAACGCCGAACATCCCCGCGAGTGCGAGCACCTGTTCCCGCTCCAGGATCCAGACGACGCGGTGAATTACCCGCTCGAGCTGCCGGAGGACGCCGGGCCGTTCTCTTTGTGGAAACTGCGCGAGGCCCTGCTGGCGGTGGAGGCCGACGAGGACGAAGCCTGCGAGCTGACCTGGCCGGAGGTGGTGACCGAGTTCCGCGACAAGTTCGGCTACGCACCGCCGGACGGGCAGGACCCGCTGCTGTCGTTCGGGCAACATTTCTTCCCCCGCGTGCTCGAGGCGGCGGGCTTTCCGGTCAGTGGCGGTCAGCGGCAGTACCGGACGGCGCTCACGTCGGCCACGGCCTGGAACTCACCGCACCGCAGTCCCTTCCGCTACGACGCGGGGCCGGGCGAATTGTGGACGCAACTGCCCCTGCGCGATGAGGAGGTGGCCGCCCAGCTCAGCCAGCTCCCGCAGCTGGACCAGGCGGAACAGGCGGCCGTGCAGGACCTCTATTTCGCGCCCCGGGCCGACCTGGCGTTTGCCGCGTTCCTGTTCCCGGACTGGCAAAGCGCCGAGATCCACCTCATCCAGGAACACGACGAGGACGAGCGCTGGTCCTGGTTCCGGCGCCACGTCGGGCTCGCCAGCGCCCGGCGCGCGGTCATCGCCGGGCATCTCGCCCGCCATGTCGCGCACCGGACGGGCGGCAGGCATGAAGACCTGGACCAGGTAGCCGGTCTCCTCCTGGGCCGTCTGTTCTCGGACGAGAACACCGGGACCCCGTGGGAGTCAGATTCCGGAGTGGCACCGGCCGTCATGTGGACGCCGCCTGCCGGGAGCGCGATCGCCGCGCTGCTCGGGCTGGCCGGGACCGGTCTGCTCGGCGAGTACGAAATGGCCGGGACGTCCCGTCCGGACACCGCGACCCAGGACACCGCCACCCAGGACACCGCCACCCAGGACACCGCCACCCAGGACACCGACCAGGCGCCCGGCGGCGCCGCAGCCTCCGCTCAGGTGGCCTGGCGGGAGGTTCGCGGGCCGCTGGAGGCCTTTGGGCACGAACGCGACCTTACCAACAGCCCGGTCCCGACGATCGTGCCGCCGCTCGGGTTCACGGCGGCCGCCAGCCCGCTGGCGACCGTGAACAACGGCTATGCCGTCAGGACCAGCGACGGGCTGTGCCTGGGCGGCGCGGCGCCAGTCCGGGTCCGCTGGTCGGGAGTGCTCCTGATCGAGGGGGAAGGTGACTACGCGTTCCACGCGGGGGCACCCGCCCCGGACGGCGAGAAGCCCGACGCGCACCGGGCCAGGGAAGCCTCGTGGCGCCTGACACTGCAACGCGGCCAGCGAACCTGGGTGGTGCTCAACCACCGGTGGCCCGGCGAGACAGAGCACGGACGGGACACGACCCGCCTGCGGCGCGGCGCCTACCAGATCGTGATCGAATTCAGCCAGCCCGGACCCGATCTCACCGCCGGGGAGGCCCATCCCCGGCATACGGGTTTCCAGCTGAAGTACGCCGGGCCGGACACGGCCGACTGCCTCGTCACCCTTCCGGCCAGGAACCTGTACCGCGATTTCCAGGATCAGACCCTCGACCAGGGAATCTCGTTCCCCGAGGGCAGCAAGGCCCAGGCCTTCCTTAAGGCGTTTTACACCAGCACGCTTCGCGATGCCCGGCGCACCTACCTGCGGCTGTTCAAGGCGGTCGTGCTCGCCGGGCACCTCGGCCTGTCCGCGCGGGGCGGCGAAGACCACCAGTCCGAGCTCTGCTACCTTCTGGCCAACCCGGCAAACTTCGCCGGACACGCGTACTACCGGACGAGCCCCAGCACCTTCGCGCCGCACCTGGCCGGCCTGGACTTCAATTTCCTGCCCGTGCTGGACAATTACCACGCGCCCGCTCCCGTACCCGGAGACCGTTCGGACCCGTCCCGGCAGCGAACCCAGGCGATGTTCGACTGGTTCGAGCGGCTCTTCGACTACGGTCAGGTGCGCAGGGAAGTCGAGCGGCGGCGCGAGGGCCAGCTGTGGCACCTGTTCCGGGACGCCCAGCTGAACCAGCCTGCCGATGCCGCCCCGCTCCTCCGGCACATCGGCGCCGGCCCGGGCTACCGGGCCATCGACCTACGGTTCTACCAGGATCAGAGCACCCCGGTCTACACCGTGAGCAGCACCGACTTGGAAGACGACCGCTGGCTGTCGCGAGTCTGGCATGCGGACCAGTGGTTCCGCGGCATGCTGGACCGCTTCGACCCGAAAGACATGTCCGCGGCCCGGCCGGACCTGTGGGCCGCGCAGGACCCAGGCGCGGCCGTGCCCGCATCCGGTGTCACGGAAACCGGCAACGCGAACCTCTGCGCTTTCGTCGCGGACGGCTGCTGCGAAAACGGCGAGCCGCGCCGTTACCCCGACCTCCGGCGGCTCAACGACGGGCTCCGCGAGCGCGGCCGCGAGGCGCTGATCGCTTACCTGTGCCGCCTGAACCGGGTCCCGCTGACGTGGCAGCCAGCCGGAACGTTCGCCACGGCCCCCGGCGACCTCAGCGACCTCCTGCTACTCGACGTCGAGGCCGGCGGCGGCGAAAGAGCAAGCCGGATCGAGGAGGCGATCACGGCCGTCCAGTCGTTTGTCTGCCGCAGCCGGCTCGGGCTGGAGCGGGGCTGGACCGCGCCCCGCGAATTCGCCCGGCTGTGGGACAGCCGCTTCGAAACCTACCGGACCTGGGAGCGGGGCAAGCTCAGGGATCTTTACCAGGAGAACTGGATCGAGTGGACCGAGTTGGACAAGGCCCGGCGCACCGAGGCCTTCCGGTTCCTGGAATCTCAGCTGCGCACCTCCACCCTCACCCTGGCCGCACCGGGCGGCGCGGACTGGTGGGCCGGCGACGAGGCATCCCCGGGAGACGCACCAGGGCTCCTGCAACGGCACGTTCCGTCCGAACTCCGCCCGCTGTCACCGCCCCCGCAACCGCTGGCCACACCCCCGCCATCGACGCCACCGCCGGCCGCGTCGGCCACCCGGGAGGGGCTCACCACGCTCGGCCGCCCCCAGTACCCGGACCAGCCGGCCTGGCTGGCCGCGGTCCCGCAGGTCGCTGCTTCCGCCACCGCTACTTCGGCTGCCCCCGCCGACACTGCCCCCGGCCCGGAAACCGGCTCGTCGCCCGGCGCCGGGCCGGCCGACACGGCCCGGGCGATCACGCAGGCCGCGGCGGCCGACGGCACTCAGCCGCAGCCGCTGCCGCTGTGGATGGAATCGGCGATGAAGCTGGGCACGCATTTCGTGCGGGTCGCGGCGGCGGGAGTCCCGGAAGCGGCGCTCGGGTTCGTCCCGCACGGGGAGGAGTCCCGCACCGCCTGCTGCCATGAGTGCGGCCGGGACCACCCGGTCCTGATCGATGAGTACTATTTCTGGCTGGTCAGCACGCAGTTTTATGCCTACACCGACCAGACGGATACCCAGAGCAGCGGCGACGCCAGCTTCACCGGCAGCTACCAGTTCGGGTTCCAGGATTCGTATTACGACCCGGTCCAGCAGCAGTCGGCGGAGTGGAACGACGAAGACCAGGTACCGTCGCTGCTGGCGAAGTGGCAGCCGGCCCCGGCTGTCCGCCTAGCCTGGTGCCGCGTCCATAACGGCGAATTCGGGCAGCCCCGGAGATCCGAAGAGTACGTCGCGCTAGCTTCGCCCGGCGACCTGGTTTTCCTGGGTCGAGCCGGAGACTCGCTCTACTTCGAGGTCAGCGGCGCCGATTTGCCGCCCGAGGGATACAACGACCCGTCGCCGTCCGGCTTCCGCTACGACCTGCCGCCGGATCATGCGGTGGCCCTGCCGCAAGTCCTGGCCCCGCCGCCGCCGGCCACGACCTCTCCCTATCCGGGCGGGCTGGCCGCTTACCCGTTCTTCGCCTATCACCAGCCAGGCGCCCGGCTGTTCCCTGGATCGTGGTTTTCCACCGCGCTGGCCGTCGGAGACGCACTCCGGGCGAACTGCAGCTTCGAGCTGGCGCTGCGCTGGTACAAGCGCCCGTTCGACCCGCTGCGGCAGGACTGCGCCTGGGTGCACTGTCCCGGCACCGACACGGCCGTCCCGCCGACGAACAACGAGATCGAGAGCCAAGCCTACCTGCTCTGGGTGCAACACGGCCGGCCAGCAGACGAGCAGCTGCAGGACTGGCTGGACGCGGAGGCGGCGCTGCGGCGTGCTCGTGGGGCCGCGGAAACACCTGAGTCCATGGCCGTCACCGCGCGGCCGGGCGCCTGCTGCGACAGTACGAACATCAGTGAGGACGCAGCGCGGAACCGTGCCGTGACATTGCGCTACTGCCAGACGCTGGTGGACTGGGGGGACGCACTAATGCGGCGGCGGCGCTCCCCGGAGGCTTTCCAGCAGGCGCGGCTGCTCTACGACTTGGCCGCGAAGATCCTGGGCCGCCGCCCGAACACCCTTCTGCTGCCGGAGCCGGCCACCACGCAGCCCGTCTCCGCGTTCGTCCCGGCCTACGCGCCGCTCAATCCCCAGCTTCTCGACCTTTACGACCGCACCGCCGACCGGCTGGGACTGATCCGCGGCTACCTCGACGCGCGCCGGATCCGCAACGGCCAGCCGGGGCGCGACCTGAGCTACTTCGGGGACAACCCGATGCGCCAGGGATGGCGCACCGTTCCCGGACCGTGCGCCGAGGACGAGGAATGGTGCCGCCGCCCCAGCCCGTACCGCTTCCTGTCCCAGATCCAGAAGGCGAGCGAGATCGCCGGGCGGGTCCGCGAATTCGGTTCCGCGCTGCTGTCCGCCTACGAGAAAGGTGACGCCGAGTACCTGGCCTCGATTCACGCGCAACAAGACCGCGAGATGCTGGCTCTCGGCCTCAGCATCGGGCAGGACAAATGGCGGGACGCCGACTGGCAGGTACAAGCGCTGCAGCAAACGAAGGACCTCAACCAGACCAATCTGCTGTACTACGCCAATCTGCTCCAGAACGGCCTCATCAATGACGAGATCCAGAACCTGAACCTTTCCACCAACGCGATTCAGACGCGCACGAACACGATCGCCATGGAAGTGATCGGCGAGATCATGAACATTGTCCCGGACGTCTTCGTCGGGGCCTTGTCGTCATTCGCTCAGTTCCCGATCGGCACCAAGCTGGCCAGCCTGTTCGAGACCATCGCACGAGTCATGCAGACGACCGCTGAGATACAGAGTGCAACCGCCGCGCTGGACATGACGGAGGCGAGCTGGACGCGCCGCGCTGCCGAATGGCTCCATCAGATGCAGACCCTGCCCATCGAGATCGAGCAGACGGAACTGCAGATCCTCGGCGCGCAGCAGCGACGCGACCAGGCCCTGCAGGAGCTCAACAACCAGCAGCGGCAGATCGAGCACGCCACCGAGATCCAGGACTTCCTGCGCGACAAGTTCACCGCCGCCGAACTCTACCTCTGGCTGCAAAAAGAGACCGCCGCCCTGCATTACCGGATGTATGAGCTGGCGCTGCACGCGGCGCGGGAAGCCCAGCGGGCTTTCAACTTCGAGCGCGGGCATACCACCAGGCACTTCCTCCCCGAGGAAACGTGGGACAACCTGCACCAGGGCCTACTAGCCGGGGAGCGCCTCGAATTCGCCCTCGCCCACATGGAGAAGGCGTACCTCGACGAAAACCGGAGAGAACTCGAACTCGCCGAGGATTTCTCCCTGCGGCTGCAGTTCCCGGCCGCCTACCTGCGGCTGCGCACCACCGGCTACTGCGAGATCGACATCCCGGAATGGATGTTCGACCTCCACTACCCCGGCCACTACATGCGGCGCATCAAGAATGTCGCGCTGACGCTGCCTTGCGTCACCGGTCCCTACAACCCCCCGCACTGCCGCCTGACCCTACTCAGCAGCATGACCCGCATCGACCCGGAAATCCGTCCTCCAGCGCAGCACTGCTGCCCGGACGGCCGGGACCGCAGCGAGTACGAGCCATGCCCCGACGACCCGCGCATCGTGCGCGAATACGCGGCGCGAGACTCAATCGCGACGCGCAGCAGCCAGAACGACTCGGGCATGTTCGAGCTGAACTTCAGGGACGAGCGTTACCTGCCTTTCGAGTACCTCGGGGCCGTCAGCCGCTGGCGCATCGAATTGCCGCCGGAAAACAACTACTTCGACCTGGACACGCTGAGCGATCTGATCCTGCACCTCGACTACACCGCACGCGACGGCGGTGACATCTTGCGGGCCGCCGCGGCCCGGGATGCGCGCGGACGGCTCCCGGGCGACGGCCTGCGGCTGTTCGACGTGTACCAGGACTTCCCGGACGCGTGGCCTGCGCTGCGCGGGCCAGGCAGCGAGGAGAATCACCGGGAGGAACGGGACCACCGGGGGGAGCATGACAACGGTTACCATCGGCTGAGGCTCGGTTTCACACCTGAGATGTTCCCGTTCGTTCCCGGCCGGCGGGTGCGGTGGATCGACCGGCTGCTGCTCGTCTTCGAGGCGCCCGGCGCCGCCGGAGATCATCACCTCGTCCGCTTCCGGCCCGACGAGGCCGGCCACGGCGACGGCACCGAGTTCACGTGCGTCGCGGACGGGGCACGGCCCGGTTTCTTCCTCGGCGCCGTCGACCTGCGCCAGCGTCGGCTTGGACCGCTGCGGGACGACCGGCCGACCGGGTACACGTTCGAGATTCCCGCACCAGCCGGGGAGATCCGCAGCGCCTTCGTCATCGCGCACTACGACGCGGAGTCCTCGCCCCGGTACGGCCCGCCGTCCCGGTCCGGGTGGGGCGAAGAGCCCGGACTCAGGCGGCACGGCCGTGGATAATGACGCCCCGCCCCGGTCAGCTCCGGAGCAGCCAGGCTCGGCGCAGGCCACGGTCTCCCCTGCCAGCCAGCCGGGCGACGGCGCGCCGAACGCGGCGTGGGAGCCGGCCGCGGGCGGCCCTCCGGCGGCGCCGTCGGTGACCCTGCCGAAGGGCGGCGGAGCCATCCGCGATATCGGCGAGAAGTTCACCGTCAGCGCGGCCACCGGTACCGCGAGCCTGTCTGTCCCGGTGGCGACCAGCTCGGGGCGAGCCGGGTCGGGACCGTCGCTCAGCCTGGCCTATGACTCCGGTGGCGGCAACGGCCCGTTCGGACTGGGCTGGAAGCTCTCACTGCCGGCCGTCACCTGCAAGACCGACAAGGGGCTGCCGCGCTACCTGGACGACCCGGACCAGGACACCTTCATCCTGAGTGGCGCCGAGGACCTGGTCCCGGTGCGCGAGGAACGCGACGGCGTCTGGGAGCAGGCCCCCGAACGGCGGACCGTCGCCGGCCAGCGCTACGAGGTGCAGCGTTACCGGCCGCGGGTCGAGGGCATGTTCGCCCGGATCGAGCGCTGGCGTAACCTCGCGTCGGGCGAGACGCACTGGCGGTCGATCACCTCGGGCAACGTGACGACCATCTACGGCGCTACCGCCGCGAGCCGCGTCGCGGACCCGGCTGATCCGGCGCACGTGTTCAGCTGGCTGATCTGCGCGACTTATGACCACACGGGCAACGCCACCGTTTACGACTACCGGGCCGAGGACAGCGCGGGCGTCACTACCGCCCGGGCCAGTGAGCAGAACCGTACCGACCGGTCCCGGTCGGCGGCCCGTTACCCGAAGCGGATCAGGTACGGCAACCGGGTGCCGTGGCAGGCCGGTGACGTCCGGGAGAGCCCCGGGCCGCCGGACGGCGGCGGCTGGATGTTCGAGGTCGTCTTCGACTACGGCGATCACGATGAGCGGGCCCCGCGGCCGGAACCAACCCGGCCGTGGCCATGCCGCCCGGACCCGTTCTCCACCTACCGCCCGGGCTTCGAGGTCCGCACCTACCGCCGTTGCCACCGCATCCTGATGTTCCATCACTTCCCCGATGAGCCCGGCGTCGGCGCCGAGTGCCTGGTGTCCTCCACCGACCTGAGCTACGAGAACACCGGCGGCAGCGGCATGACCACAGTGGCGTCGGTGACGCACACCGGCTACCGGCGCCGCCTGGGCGGCGATTACCACGCCGAGTCCCTGCCGCCCCTCGAGCTGCGCTACAGCCAGGCCGTCATCGGCCAGGAGCCGCACGATGTGGACCCCGGCGCGCTGCGGAACCTGCCGATCGGGATCGACGGGACCGCTTACCAGTGGGTAGACCTGGACGGGGAAGGGCTGTCCGGCGTGCTGGCGCGGCAGGGCGGCGCCTGGTTCTACAAGGCCAACCTCGGCGACGGGCACTTCGCGCCGCAGCGCAGGCTGGCAACCCAGCCGGCCCTGCCCGCTCCCGGCTACCGGCAGGAACTGCTCGACCTGGCCGGCGACGGCCACCTGGACCTGGTGGAGCTCGGCGGGCCCATGCCCGGCGTCTACGAACGGACCCGCGGGCGCGACTGGCAGACCTTCCGCCCGTTCCGGTCCCACCCGGACATCGCCTGGGACGACCCCGACCTGCGCATGGTCGACCTCGACGGGGACGGCCTGGCCGACGTGCTGATCACCCGGGACGATGCGTTCACCTGGTACCCCTCGCTCGGCTACGCGGGCTACGGCCGGGGCCGGCGAACCTTCCAGCCCTGGGACGAGGAGCAGGGCCCGCGGGTCGTGCTCGCCGATCCCGAGCAGACCATCTACCTGGCCGACATGTCCGGCGACGGCCTGTCCGACCTGGTCCGGGTGCGGGCGGGGGAGATCTGCTACTGGCCCAATGCGGGTTTCGGGCGGTTCGGCGCCAAGGTGACCATGGACCGCTGCCCGTGGCTGGACCAGCCCGGTCACTTCGACCAGCGGCGGGTGCGGCTGGCCGATGTGGACGGCTCGGGCACCGCGGACCTGATCTACCTGCACCCGGACGGCGCCCGGGTGTACCTCAACCAGTCGGGTAACGCTTTCAGCGACCCCTACCTGCTGCCGCAGGGGTTCCCCCGGCTGGACAGCCTGGCGCAGGTCATGGTAGCCGACCTGCTCGGCCGGGGCACCGGGTGCCTGGTCTGGTCCTCGTCGCAGCCGGGTGACAGCGGCAGGCAGCTGCGCTACCTCGACCTGATGGCGGCGGGCAAGCCGTACCTGCTTACCGAGGTGGTCAACAACCTGGGCGCGGAAACCAGGATCAGCTACGCCCCGTCCACGCAGCTCTACCTCGCCGATCAGGCCGCCGGGCGGCCGTGGATCACCCGGCTGCCGTTCGTCGTACAGGTAGTCGAGCGGGTAGAGACCATCGACCGGATCAACCGCAACCGGTTCACCACCCGGCACGCCTACCATCACGGCTATTTCGACGGCTTCGAGCGTGAGTTCCGCGGCTTCGGCATGGTCGAACAGTGGGACACCGAGGACTTCGCCGTGCTGGAACCTGGTGGCGCGCAGAACGAGTTCGCGAACCTGGATCCGGCCACTGACGTGCCCCCAGTGCTGACCCGGACCTGGCTGCACACCGGTGTTTTCCCCGATGCTGACCGGGTCACCCGGCTGTACGCCGATGAGTATTACCGCCAGCCGGGCGGCGGGAGCCCGGAGCTGCCAGACACCGCGCTGCCCGTCACGCTGCGGCTGACCGGGGAGCAGCCCGGGCCGTGGCAGCTGTCGCGGATCGAGGCTCGCGAGGCCTGCCGGGCACTGAAGGGCTCGCCGTTGCGCAAGGAGGTCTTCGCGCTTGATGGGAGCGAGGCGCAGGACCGGCCCTACGCCGTCACCGAGCACAACTACACGATCGAGCTGTTGCAGCCCGCTACCCAGTGGCGGCCCGACGGACCCCAGAATTACCACGCCGTCTTCCTGACTCACGCCCGCGAGAGCATCTCAGCACACTACGAGCGCACGCTGTACCCAGTGGACGGTGAACTGCGGGCGGACTCCCGGATCATGCACGACCTGGTGCTCGCCGCCGACGACTACGGCAACCCGCTGCGTTCGGCGTCGGCCGGGTACGGCCGCCGGTTCCCCGACCGGGACCTCTCGGAGAAGGACCAGGACGCACAACGAAGGCTTCGGCTGACTCTGACCGATAACGACTACACGAACCCGGTGGAGCTGCCCGATGCCCACCGGACGCCGTTGCCCTGCGAGACGCGCACGTTCGAGATCGTCGGCCTGCTCCCGGCCGGCCGACTCTTCAGCTTCGAGGAGGTGCGGGACGGGCTAGCCGCGATCTGCGCCGAGCTGCCGTTCCAAGACTGGGACGCCGACCCGGCCAGCATGCCCGTGCCCGCCTGGCGGCTCATCACCCGCACCAGGGTCAGGTACCGGCGCGACGACCTGTCGGTGCCGCTGCCGTTCGGCGTCCTGGAGCCACTCGCGCTGCCTTACCGTAGCTACCGCCAGGCGTTCACCACCGGCCTGGTCACCAGCCTGTACGGAGGCCGGGTCGACGCCGGGACGCTCACCGCGGCCGGCTACGTGCGGGACGGCGAGATCTGGTGGCTGCCGTCCGGCCGGGTACTCTACTCCCCGGATGACGGCGATGATCCTGCCGCCGAGTTCCGCTACGCCCGGCAGCACTTCTTCCTGCCGCGCCGGTTCCGCGACCCGTTCGGCCACACCACGGCCGTCACCTTCGACCGCTACGACCTGCTGGTGTCGCAGACCCGCGACCCGCTCGGCAACCTGGTCACCGCCGGGGAGCGGGATCAGCACGACCGGCTCACGGTCGGCGGGAACGACTACCGCGTGCTAGCGCCGCGTCTGGTCAGCGACGCGAACAGGAACCGGGCGACGGTCGCCTTCGACACCCTTGGCCGGGTCTGCGGCACCGCCGAGATGGGCAAGCCGGAGCAGCGGCTCGGCGACTCCCTCGGCGGATTCGACCCGGACCCGGGTCCCGCAGCGGTCGTTGCGTACTTCGCCGACCCGTTCGCCCATTCCCACCGACTGCTCGGCCAGGCGACCACCCGGGTCCTGTACGACCTGGGCGCCTACCAGCGCACCCGTCATGACCCCGAGCCGCAGCCGACCGGGGTGGCGGTACTCGCCCGCGAGACCCACGTCAGCGACCTAGGACCGGGTCAGCGCGCGAAGATCCAGCGTGCCTTCAGCTACTCGGATGGCTTCGGCAGGTTGGTTCAGCATAAGGGCCAGGCCGCCCCCGGGCCGGCCGCCGACGGCGGGCCAGAGATCGAGCACCGCTGGATCGGCAGCGGCTGGACCGTCTTCAACAATAAGGGCCTGCCGATCCGCAAGTACGAGCCGTTCTTCACCTCCACGCCAGGCTTCGAATTCGCCCGCGCCATCGGCGTCAGCCCTGTCCTGTTCTACGATCCGGTTGGCCGGGTAGTGGCCACCCTGCAGCCGGACCATAGCTACGAAAAGACCGTCTTCGACCCCTGGCACCAGGACACCTGGGACGGCAACGACACCCTGTTGCTCGACCCGAGCGACGACCCAGACGTGGCCGGGTACACGGGCCGCTACCTCAAGGTGCTCGGCGAGCGCCCGGGCGGGTGGGCGACCTGGTACGCGCAGCGCGCTGGAGGTGTTCTCGGGCCGGCCGCACAGCGAGCTGCCGAGCAGACCGTGTCGCACGCCGACACCCCGGCCCGGGCCTGGCTGGACCCCCTCGGCCGGACCTTCCTCACCGTCGCGCACAACCGGGTGCCCGCCGGGGACGACCGCCTGGCCGACCAGTACTGCCGGACCCGCAGCCTGCTGGACATCCAGGGCAACGAGCACGAGGTGTGCGACGCGCTCGGCCGCTCGGTCATGCGCTATGGCTACACGATGACCTCCGCGCAGGTGACCCATGCCGGCATGGACACCGGCGGCGGCCTGCTGCTGCCCGACGTCACCGGCCAGCCGGTCTACTCCCGGAACTCGCGCGATTTCACCTTCCGCACCGACTACGACCCGCTGCGCCGCCCCGTCCGTACCTACGTCACCGGCCCCGGCATCACCGGCCAGGCGCTGCAAACGCGGACCGAATACGGCGAGGGCCTGCCCGACGCCGAGGCCAGGAACCTACGCACCCAGGTCGCGAGGCAGTACGACGGCGCCGGCGTCGCGACCATCGAGGCCTACGACTTCAAGGGCAACCTGCTCGCCACGAAACGGCAGTTCGCCGCCGTGTACCGCGACGTGATCGACTGGGCGTCGCAGGTCCCGCTAGAGGAACGGGATTACCACAGCCGCACCAGCTACGACGCGCTGAACCGGCCGACCAGCATGACGACGCCGGACCGCAGCGTGCTCTCGCCCTCCTACAACCAGGCCAGCCAGCTCGACCGGATCGACGGCCAGCTCCGGGGCGCGGACCAGACCACGACGTTCGTCGCGAACATCGACTACAACGCGCGCGGCCAGCGCACGCTGATCTCTTACGGCAACGGCGGCGTACGCGAGTACTCCTACGATCCGCTGACGTTCCGCCTGGTCAGCCTGACCACGCGGCGCGGCGCCCAGCGGTTGCAAGACCTGCGCTACACCTACGACCCGGTCGGCAACCCCACCCTCATCCGTGACCATGCCCAGCAGCGGATCTTCTTCCGCAACCACGTGGTCGACGCATCCGCCTCCTACACTTACGACGCGCTCTACCGGCTGATCAAGGCCACCGGCCGCGAGCACCTGGGCCAGGCCGCGGACGGGACGCCCCGACCGGTCCCGCCGAGCGCGACCGACGCCCCCCGCGTGGGCCTGCCTCAGCCCGGCGACGGCGCCGCGATGGCCCGCTACGTTGAGCGCTACGTCTACGACGAGGTCGGCAACCTGCTGCGGATGGCCCATGGCTGCGCCGACCCGGCGCGTGGCGGCTGGACCCGCGATTACCTGTACCGTGAGCCGAGCCTGCTCGAACCCGGCCGATATAGCAACCGGCTGACCGCCACCGCCCCGGCCCCCGCCGTCACGTCGCCGGAGCGCTTCTCCTACGACGAGCAGGGCAACACCACTGCGATGCCGGAGATCCCGGTGCTCCGCTGGGACCAGAACGACCGGCTGCACGCCTCCGCCCGCGACGGCATCCGCGAGACTACCTACTACGTCTACGACGCCGCCGGCCAGCGCGTGCGCAAGGTCACCGAACGCGCCGGTCTGGCCACGCGCAAGTCCGAACGCATCTATGTGGGTCCCTTCGAGGTCTACCGGGAGCACGACACCGCGGGCACGGTCACCCTGGAACGCGAGACCCTGAGCGCCTTCGACGGCCAGCAGCGGGTCGCCCTGGTCGAGACCCGGACCGCAGGCACGGACCGCGGCCCGGCCAAGCTGATCCGCTACCAGTTCGCCAGCCACCTCGGCTCGTCAGTCCTCGAACTGGACCAGGCCGGCCAGGTGATCACGTACGAGGAGTACTACCCCTACGGCAGCACCTCCTACCAGGCCGTCCGCTCCCGCACAGAGACCCCGGAGCGCTACCGCTACACCGGCAAGGAACGCGACGCCGAGAGCGGCCTTTACTACCACGGCGCCCGCTACTACGCCCCCTGGCTGGGAAGATGGACCAGTTGCGACCCGGCAGGCCTCTCGAAATCATCAAACCTATATGAATACGTGAGCGGCAGACCGCTAATTCTAGTCGATAAATTCGGTCTCGCGGGCTCGCACTGGATTGATATTCCGCTGCTCGACGAATGGGCCCAAGGGCTCAATGAAAAGCTTAATGCCGAAGCGCGTTCCCAGGCCAGCCAAGAACCTCAGGAACATGTAAACATTCCCCTGCTTATTGCCAAAGAGGCCGTTCAAGGCGCTAATGATTTGCAGGGCAATCCCCAGTCGGGAGCGGTTCGATCGGCGGGGACGTTTCAGAATGAGTTCGCAGCGGCAGTGCTGACACCGAACGCAAATCAAGCTACTGCGCATGCCGTAAAAGCCACGGCCGCGGCGATGAAATTCACGGTGCAAGTCGTAGAGTCTCTTGGCATGGGCCCTAAGTCTGATTCACCGGGTGTGCCCGCCCCTCCGCAGCCGATGGCGGCCGGGCCAAAGACCCCGTCAGAGACCCCTAGTCCCGCGACGCCGGGGGCACCTACTCCTGCGACACCAGCGGTGCCGCAGGGAACACCAAGTCCGGCCACCCCGCCGCAAGCTCCGCCATCGCCGGAGCCGGTGGGTGGCGCACCGAAACCGAATATGGGAACACAGTCCGGGCCGCACGAGCCGCCACCACCGGCAGGCGATGAGGCCAAGGGAACGAGCGGAGGCGCTAAGGAACCGAACCGCGGTTTCGACAAATCTGATTCTATGGAAGAAGCTGTCCAGCAACACACGAAACGTCGGCCGTCACTCAGGGATCCCGATAACGAATTGGGCAAGAGGGAAAAGCAAAAGAGGATATTCTCCCGAGAAAAAGATAAGCAGGACGTGAGAACGAAGCTGAGGGACTACTCGAAGAAAGACAAATAGCGACTGAGAATCCGCCGTTGACTCCACATTGATTGGAGCAGCCGGATCCGCTCGCGCTGACGGGAGAATGTAATCCATGACACTCGGCCCTCCGCGCATAACTATCGATCCGCGCGATATCCTGCAGGGCTCGATTACTGGATCTAGCCTGGACGGACTTCCTTGTCGGGATCATCGCTGAATGATCTTCTCGATCGTCTACCTGCTCGCACAGTGCCTGCTCGGCTGTCAACAAAACCTTACGCAGGGGTGGGTAACCTGCCCTCGGCCCTCGGCGCTCGCGCTCGTCAGACATCGCTATCCTTTCATGATCAATGTCGCGCTAAACACCGGGTATCAGGATGCTAGGTCGGCGATGGTAGGTGCCCAGAACTGAGACTTCTGAACGTCGCGCACGCTGCGATACCACAATCCGCAGACCGCTCGGAATCAGCGATATGCGCCCGGAATTACCGTTCAGGCGAACCAGTGTCCGGTAACGCTCAGTTACCCGGGCCCCCGCTTTCGCTGGCCTGGAGGTAATAGCTGGCCGCGTCCCTGGCCGGGCCGCGGTCCACCTGCTTCCAGATGTACTCAAGGTCATACCCCTTGCTCAGGGTCGCAACAACCGCCACCAAGCCGCACGCCTCCGCAGGTCGGGGCGGCAGAACTTCCCATGATCATCTACATGGTGGTGCATGGGTGTGGAGCTGGAACGATCCTGG
>Ga0302325_10008645_pt1 | contig 22342 bp, 22 predicted proteins | sample Palsa_T0_2_FD_201948 | JGI IMG/M metagenome (GOLD analysis project Ga0302325, IMG submission 201948) | Peat permafrost microbial communities from Stordalen Mire near Abisko, Sweden - Palsa_T0_2 | ecosystem: Environmental > Terrestrial > Soil > Palsa > Peat permafrost | place: Sweden: Abisko...
CATTGCCGAGGAAATTCTTCGACACCTCCAAAGCGAAGACCCTCACCCCGGCCCTCTCCCGGATTACCAGGAGAGGGGGGAATAACAATTCCGGCCCACTTGTGTTCCCCGAAATCCCCTGTTACCATCCCCGCCCCTAAAATTGACTGAAAGAGCGGTATGGCAAAGAAAGAAATTACGGTCCAATTCAAGCTCCAGGCGCCCGGTGGAACGGCCACTCCCGCCCCGCCAATCGGCCCCGCTTTGGGCCAGCATGGCGTCAACCCCGGACAATTCATCCAGCGGTTCAACGCGATGTCCGCCCATCTTAAGGGCAAGGTCATCGGCGTGCTGGTGACGGTTTACAAGGATCGCACCTTCGATATCGAATTGAAAAGCCCGCCGGCCAGCGTGCTACTCAAGGATGCCGTCAAAGCCGAAAAAGGCAGCGGCGAGCCGAACAAGAACAAGATCGGCAAGCTGACGATCGCCCAATGCAAGGCGATTGCCAAGGAAAAGGGCAAGGATTTGAACGCCTTCGACGAAGACCATGCCGCCCGCATCATCGCCGGAACGGCGCGGAGCATGGGAATTACGGTCGAGGGATGAATGATTGCCGAAGCGATCAAAGAGCGCTTGAGTGCTCGGCCTTTTAGAAGATTCGCCATCGTCATGGAGAATGGGAAGGCAATCGATGTGCTGGACCCGGAATTTGCTTGGATGATGCCGGGAAATCGAATGGTGCAGCATTGCAGTTCCTAAGGTTGCCAATGCGAACCACGAACAGGACTTTCAGGACCATCGAATCGACGTGGCGACGATAAAGAGAGTTACGAGCAGCCGCCGAAGGAAACGTTAGTTGGGCTCAAGGCAAGAGGACGAACGATGCTGAACTGGAAAAAATTCGACGAATTGCGAAACGCACAGCCGTTTCAGCCGTTTCGGATTGTCGTGAGCGATGGCGCTCAGTTTGACGTGCCGCATCGTGATTTCACCTGGCGAACGCCAAACGGCAGCGCGGTGTTTGTTGCGATCAATCAGGGAGATGTGGCCCATTATATTGATCCGCTTCACATCACCCGATTTGTGCTGCTGGGTCGAAACGGGCCCAAGAAGAGTGCAATCCGCGGCTCGCGGAAGTAGAATGGTTTTTTTGGGCCGTACCACGGGCTGAAACAGTGGGAGCTTCTGAAAGGAGCGATGAAAACATGCCAATAGTTGTCCGACGATCCAAACGATACAAGGAAGCCGCCAAGAAGGCGGTGGTTCAGCCGGTGGCGATCGACAAGGGGCTCGACGTTTTGAAGACGTTCCCGCCCACCAAGTTCGATCAATCGGTGGAATTGATTTTCTCCCTCGGCATTGATGACAAGCAGGCGGACCAAAAGGTGCGCGGCTCGCTGTCGCTGCCGCACGGCATCGGCAAGAGCAAGCGCGTCGTTGCATTTTGCCCGGAACATCTGGTTCCTCTCGCCATCGCCGCTGGAGCGATTCGCGCTGGTGGACAGGAATTGGTCCAGGCCATCGAGAAGGAAAATTTCACCGATTTTGAAGTGGCGATCTCAACGCCGGACATGATGCGATTCGTCGGCCGGCTCGGCAAAGTGCTCGGTCCCAAGGGCCTGATGCCCTCGCCCAAGGCCGGCACGGTGACGGCCGACATCGCTGCCGCCGTTAAGGAATATGCGGCGGGAAAAATTGAAATTCGCAACGACGCCGGCGGAAATATTCATAGCGTGGTCGGCAAACTGAGCTTCGACAATCAGAAACTCACCGACAACATCAAGGCCATGATCGGCTTGGTGCATCGTCTCAAGCCCGCCGCTGCAAAAGGCCAATACATCCGAAAGATCGTGCTGAAAGGCTCGATGACGCCGGCGGTTCCGATTCTCGAAGTGTAAAAAATCAACCGGATTATCCCATGAGCAAAAAAGTCAAAAGTCTGATCGAAAAAGAGTTGTCCGGAAAGTTTTCCGAGTTGGATACCGTCGCGGTCATCAGCCCGCGCGGAATCGACGGCGTGAAGAACAACCAACTTCGCCGCCGGCTCCGCGAAAAGGGAATGCGGATGACGGTGGTGAAGAATTCACTGGCCCGCCGCGCTTCGGACAAAACGAAAATCAAAGGATTCGACAAGCTGCTTGACGGCCCCAGCGCCGTGATCTACGGGAAATCCAGCGTCTCGGCGATCGCCCGCTTGCTGCTCGATGAGAAGAAAGCGGATGAAAAGCTGGAGCTGCGCGGGATTTTCTTCGACGGCGAAATCTACGTCGGCGACAAGGGAATCCAGCAGGTCAGCAAACTCCCGACCCGCGAAGAGGCCGTCGCATTGGTCGTCGGCGCGATTCTCGGCCCCGGCCGAAAACTCGCGGCCGCGCTCAAAGGCCCTGGCGGGAAACTTGGCGGAATCCTCAAGACATTGGAAGAAAAAGGTAAACCAGAAGGTGCTGATACGAAAGGTACTGATCCGACGGCTCCGGCTGCCCCCGCTGTGGGTTAAACCGTTTCAATGTGAAGCGGGCATCCGGACGGGATTTTGATTCGACACGTATGGGCCACGATACGGCCTGGAGATGTGTGTCATGGCAGAAGTAGCAACCGAAATCAAAGAGCTGGGCGATCGCCTGGCAGGTCTGACCCTCAAGCAGGCGGTGGAAATCGCCGCGTATTTGAAGGAAACACACGGCATCGAAGCCGCCGCCGGTGGAGTGGCCATGATGGCCGGTCCCGCCGCCGCGACCGCCGCCGCGGAACCCGTGGAGGAAAAGACGACCTTCGACGTGATCCTCAAAGCCGCCGGCGACAAGAAGATCAACGTCATCAAGGTCGTTCGCTCCGCCACCAGTCTGGGCCTCAAGGAAGCCAAGGACCTGGTCGAGGGCGCCCCCAAGACGGTGAAGGAAGCCCTGCCCAAGGCCGACGCCGACAAGCTCAAGAAGGAACTGGAAGAGCAAGGCGCGACCGTCGAGCTGAAGTAACGACCGGCAAATGGTTCGCCGCCTGCGAGAAACGGGATATCATTCCCCGGCGTGCAGGGCACGGCGATGAGCAATGCGGAATCTCCGGGAACGGAACGCCTCGGAGATTCCGCATCGTCGCGCGCCAAAAACCTGACGCGCGGCCAGATTATTCTACTCGCACTCATTCTTCTCATTGGCGGCTTGCTTCGATTCAATCGCATTACCGATGCCAGCCTTTGGATGGATGAAATCTGGTCCGTCGAACTAGCGATGGGCCGGGGATCGGTGCACGATCAGCTCCCCTCGGGCGTGGTTCAACAGGAACAGCTTGATCTAACCGATTTGGCCGGCGCGCCGGGTTGGTGGAATATCTGGACGCGCCTGGGCGGGATCACCCACCCGCCGCTCTATTTCGTCGTCTTGCGACTTTGGATGGATTGTTTCGGCACCGGCGCGACGGCAATTCGGTCCCTGTCGGCCATCTTTTCGCTGGGCGGGATTCTGCTGCTTTTCGATATCTGCCGGATATTAAATGGCCCGCGCATCGCCTTATTTGCGGCGGCGATCATGGCGCTCTCCATCGCCCAACTCGATTTCGGGCAGGAGGCTCGGTCGTATCCGATGCTGATCTTTCTGGCGCTGGGGTGTGCCAATGCGGTGGTGCGAATCCAATTCTTCGGGGCGACGGCTGTTCGTTTGGCCGCTGTGGCCATTCTTTTCTGTGCGACGGCGCTGACGCATTATTTTGCCGCCGGAACGCTGGCGGCGCTTGCGCTTTACGGGATCATTTGCCTTCGGGGTCGTGATCGACGCATGGCGGTGGGCGCTTTCGTCGCCGACGCGATTCTGGTTGCGGCCCTTTGGGGGCCTTGGTTCTTTTCGCAACTCCACTCGATTCCCAGGGGCACACCCAGTTTTCTGTCGTTTGACGCAACGCCGCCGGTGATCTACTCCCTGCAAAAAACGGCCTCACTGCCCGTGCAGTTCCTGAGAGGGGAGATGGGAGATGTCAATTACGTTTTGGCGGACGTGATTTTGGCGGTCATGGTCCTTTTGCTGCCACTGCTGCGATTGTCGCAGCAGCGCGATCAGCTTCTTTGGATATTGTGGCTGTATGGAACCATCGGGTTTGTCGTCTTCGCCGGACTGACCCAGCACGCCGCCTTTGTGCACTTCCTTCGATACACCATCCTCGCGTCGCCAGCCGTGTACGCCCTGCTTGCTGGAATAGATTGGCCGAATCGCCGGGGGTTACGCAATTTTGTACCCATCTCCTTGCTCATTGTTCTGGCCGTGTTTGTTTTGATCCGCCTGAGCAATCCTGTTGTCGCCAAGCAAGACTGGCGGCAACTGGCCGGCGTGATCGATGCCAATGCCGGTCCGAACGATTTGCTGGTCTTTTACAATGAAAGCCCATGGGTATCGCCCGGAACGTGGTACATGGGCATCCGATACTACACCCCGGATTCGCAGCGCCCCTGGGCGGTTTTGGATCGACCGGCCGACCGGGGATTTCTCGACCAGATCAAGGCTCGGGATACCCTGTGGCTCATCGGCCGAAGCCCGGATATCGACGGTCCAAGGGTTCTACCTGGCTGGGAACCCCTGGCTGTCCATGCCACCACCGCCGGCGAGGTATGCATTATGCAACGCCGGCCAGGCGGCTGAGTTCGGTGTTTCCCTGCCTAGCAGTCGGGAAACAAGATTGTTATTGACAAAACCGGCGCAGGTTTCTAAAGTATTGCAAGTCGCTTTTGGAAAAAGGGACAAAATAATTTCGGCGTATTAACCAGGAATCTTCCGGCTCGGACGAGACGGAGGGGTTCTGGTTGTTGTTTTTTGCGCCACCTAAAGTTGCAAACAGGCGTTTTTGCCAGAAATTTAGAGATTACCCCCGGCGCGCTGGATGACTGTGCCGGCTGACAGGCCGCTTAACTTTTCAGTCAGGCGGCTAATTTTGTCGGTTGGGGGCAAAGTGATTTCAGGGCATTTGAGAGCAGACCATTTGAAGAAAAGGACCAGATGATGCGAGTTTACGAACCGCGCGATTTCAGCAAGCGTGGCGACGCGCTACCCGTGCCGAATCTGATCGCCGTCCAGAGCACCTCCTACCAGCGCTTCCTGCAAAAGGATGTGAAGCCCGAAGCGCGCAAGAATGAGGGCCTGGAGGCGCTTCTGCGCGAAGTGTTTCCCATCGAAAGCTATGACGGCAACCTTCGGCTGGAATACATCGCTTATGACCTGGCCGAGCCGCGCTATACCACTGATGAATGCCGCGCCCTCCGCCTCACCTATGGCATGCCCTTCCGCGTGCAGGTGAAGTTCTCCCGCAAGGACAAGGACGAGGTGCAGGAAGATTCGATCTATGTCGGCGAAATCCCCATCATGATCGGCGGCGGCGAATTCATCATCAACGGCGCCGAGCGCGTGATCGTCAATCAGTTGCACCGCTCACCCGGCGTGGATTTTCTCGTTGAAGTCCAGGAAGGCGATCGGCCGCTGCATGGATGCCGAGTCATCCCCGAGCGCGGAAGCTGGATTGAATGCACGGTGACGAAGAAAGACGCTCTGTCGGTTCGTATTGACCAGAGCAGCAAGATTCCCGCGACGACATTCCTGCGGGCGCTGGATGAAAAATATGGCACCACGGCCGCAATCATCAAGGAATTTTATCCTGTTGAGACTGTCAAGATCGCGCAACTGCAATCGGCCTATTACGCCGTCAACGCGATCATCGACACCGAAAGCGGCGAAGAGCTGGTGAAGGCCGGCGCCCAGATCGGCGAAGCGGTCCAGAAAATTCAGGCCAGCAATATCAAGTCCGTCGAGGTCGTGACGAAAGTTACCGATCCGCTCATTCTCAACACGTTGGCCGAAGACGCCGCCGACAGTTACAAAGATGCCCTGCTGCGAATCTATGCCCGGCTTCGTCCCGGCAACCCGCCGCAACTCGACAAGGCACAAACGCTCTTCGAAGAAAAATTCTTCGACGAAAATCGCTATCGTCTCGGTCGCGTCGGACGATTCCGCATCAATCGCAAATTCGATCAGAATGTTCCTGAATCGGTGATGACCCTCCGCTCCGAGGATTTGGTCAATTCCCTGAAATACATGTTCCGCCTCCGCAGCGGCGAAGGTTACATCGACGATATCGACCATCTGGGCAATCGCCGGCTTCGCACCATCGACGAGTTGGCCAGCGAAGAACTCCGTAAGGGTTTCCTCAAGCTCAAGCGCACCGTTCAGGAGCGCATGAGCCTAAAGGATCCCAACGAACTCGGACGAATTGCCGAGCTGGTTAATTCCAAAAGCATCAGCAGCTCGATCGACTTTTTCTTCGGGCGCGGCGAGCTGTCGCAGGTGGTCGATCAGACCAACCCGCTTAGCCAGCTCACGCACGAACGGCGTCTGTCGGCTTTGGGCCCAGGCGGCTTGAACCGCAAGCGCGCCGGCTTCGAGGTGCGCGACGTGCACATCTCGCACTATGGCCGAATCTGCCCCATCGAAACCCCCGAAGGCACCAACATCGGCCTGATCGCCTCGCTGTCCATCTACAGCGACATCGACGAATACGGCTTCCTCATCACCCCCTACCGCGTGGTGAAAGACGGCAAAGTCAATGGCGAGCACAAGCAGCTTCGCGCTGATGAGGAAATGAAAGCCATCCTCGCCCCGCCGGATGTCGTCGAAAAAGACGGCCATCTTCGCAAGGGCCTGGTGCTGGCGCGCGTGCAGGGCGATCTCGCCACCGTGCCCAGCAAGGAAGTTCAGTATGTGGACATCAGCCCGCGGCAGACGGTTTCCGTCTCGGCCGCGCTGATTCCATTCCTTGAACATGACGATGCCAACCGCGCCCTGATGGGCAGCAACATGCAGCGCCAGGCGGTGCCGTTGCTCCGAACCGATCCGGCCATTGTCAGCACCGGAATGGAACGTCCTGTCGCGCAGAACAGCGGCATGGTCGTCCGCGCCGAACGCGCGGGTGTCATCACGTATGTCGATTCCTCGCGCATCCTGATCGACAACGCAGATGAATACGAGCTTCGTAAATTCGTCGGACTCAACGAACGGACCTGCCTGAATCAAAAGCCGATCGTGAAGAAGGGTCAGCGCGTCAAGCGTGGCCAGATCATTGCGGATGGCGCTGCCACGCATCAGGGCGAGCTTGCGCTCGGCCGAAATGTGCTGGTCGCCTTCATGACCTACGACGGCTACAACTTCGAGGACGCCATCGTCATCAGCCAGCGGCTGGTGAAGGAAGACATCTTCACCTCCATCCACATCGAGGAATACGACGTGGAAATCCGTGAGACCAAACTCGGCCGCGAGGAATTCACCCGCGACATCCCCAACGTCTCGGAGCGGGCCCTGGCCAATCTCGACGAAAACGGCGTCGTCCGCACCGGCACACGGGTCGGCCCCGGCGATATTCTCGTCGGCAAAATCGCCCCCAAGAGCAAAAGCGAACTCACGCCGGAAGAAAAACTTCTCCACGCCATCTTCGGCCGCGCCGGCGAAGACGTGAAGAACGATTCCCTGGAAATGCCCGCCGGCGAAGAGGGCGTGGTCATCAACACCCAGCGCTTCAGCCGTCGCATGCACATGACGGATGAACAGAAGAAGACGCTGAAAAAGGACATCGAGAAATACGAAAAGGAAATGAACCAGAAGGCGATCGGCATCTTCAAGCAGATGATCGCCGAGGTGAATGAAGTGACTGGCCAGCAGATGGTCGATCCCGGCACTCGGCAGAAGGTCGGGCAATCGGAAAATACCGACGTCATCCTCGAGCAGATCGAGGGTTTCAAGATGGAGTGGATCAAGGGCAGCAAGGAAGCCAAGGAACAGGGCCTCAACACGCACAGCCGATTCTGGCCGCGCGTGCAGGCGGTGCTGAAGGAAAAGAATCGCCGCATGGAACACATGAAGCGCGGCGACGAGCTTCCCAGCGGCGTGCTGGAAATGGTCAAGGTTTACGTCGCCACCAAGCGCACCCTGAGCGTCGGCGATAAGATGGCCGGCCGACACGGCAACAAGGGCGTTATTGCCCGCATTGTGCCGGACGAAGACATGCCGTTTCTGGAAGACGGTTCGCCGGTGGACATTCTGCTGAATCCCCTTGGCGTGCCGAGCCGAATGAACGTCGGTCAGATTCTCGAGACGCACCTGGGCTGGGCCATGATGGTCATGGGTCAGCAGGCGATCACCCCCGTTTTCGACGGCGCTACCGAGGACGAAATCCACGCCGCCATCGAAGAATCCAACAACACGGTCCGCGAACGCCGCAAGCAGAAGAAAGCTGAACGCAAGGCGATCGGCGATCGTGAACTGGATGCCGTCATGCCCTGGGGCGGAAAGATTCAGCTCGTTGATGGCCGCACCGGCGAAAAGTTCGAGCAGAAAACGACCGTCGGCTACATCTATATGATGAAGCTGCATCACCTGGTCGACGACAAAATCCACGCCCGCGCCACCGGCCCCTACAGCCTGATCACCCAGCAACCGCTCGGCGGCAAGGCCCGCACCGGCGGCCAGCGCTTCGGTGAGATGGAAGTCTGGGGCCTGGAAGCCTACGGCGCTTCGTATGTGCTTCAGGAATTGCTAACGGTGAAGTCCGACGATGTTGAAGGCCGGACCAAGATTTATGAAAGCATGGTCAAGGGCAACAACACGCTCGAGGCCGGCACGCCGGTGAGTTTCGACGTCCTCTGCAACGAAATCCGCGGGCTGGGATTGAATATTCAGATGGAGAAGAAGAAAGGCATGGGAAGAGAAGACGAGGACGCGGATTTGATGTGAGACCGCGGATTTGGCGTTGGATGTGTACAGCTATGGGAACACCAATGGAATGGAATGATATAGGTCGCAGCAGCCTGCACGCCGCGAGACATGCGCAACAATCGCAGCCGCGCAGTTGCGTTTCAAGAGCCTACTATGCCGCGCACTCTGTTTTGACGCAGGAATTGGTTGGCGCAGGTTATGTTCCACCGCGCAACATGCAAACGCCTCCGCATCGTGACCAGCCCGAGTTGATTGGACAATACCTGGGATCTCGAGGTCCGGCGGCCGTAAAAGATTTGAGAGCCGCCTTCAGGCGCTTATACAAATGGAGATTGGATGCGGATTATAACCGCGGCGCAACGGTTGATTCGCAATTGGCGCTACAAGCTGTTCGACAAGCTCACGAGGCGTTTCGGATAATGCAGGTGACACCGTGACCGCTGTAACAGACGCATTAAAGAAAAAGGAAATCGCGGCCCTCGCTCAAAAGGCGTTAGACAAACATCAGCCGCGCGATTATCGCATAGCGGTTAATAGCGACGACATTTTGAAGGATGACGAATGGTATCAATTGCTCGTGACAACACCGAACGATGTGCGCACGTTTGAGTTTTATGATGCATTGGCCCAAGCGGAGGCGGAATTGCAGGACGAACGGCATCTTAAGATTCTACTCGTACCTGTCATCGGCGATTGAATCCGTTCGGAACGGTTATGACAGTTCATTGTGGTCATTTATGAAAGCAAGCAAAATTCCATCCGAATCATCAGTGCCCGGCGCGCGACGCGGAAAGAAGGCCTCCGGTACTTCAGCGAAGATTAAGGTTCGCTTCGTCAAATTCAGTCCGGAGGAAATGGCGTACGACGGGCCGACCGACACGAGTGACCCGAAACGGTTCGTAACAATCGGCCGCGGACCGGCTGCGTGGAAGGCATTTGTGAATTTTCGCAATGGATTCGTGCGGATCGATCCAAAGATTCGCTCAGCCTTTCCCACGGAGAAGGCCGTGAACCTCGCGCTGCGAAAACTAATTGAGACGCATACGGCGCCCCCGCGCAAACGAAAGTCGGCGTGAATGTCAGAGAGAACACGACATGGCTGAAGAAGATCGAGAAGCGACGAGCAACATTCAGGCGATTCACGAGCTTAAGGATCGCGAGCCGTTCGTGCCGTTTCGTATCGTTTTGACCAGCGGCGACCGTTACATCATTGATCGCGGCGCGAACTTGGTGGAATTGAAGACTGAGCATTTTTATGCACTGCCCGGTGGCGAGGATTTTGTGTTCTTGAGAAAAAATCAAATTGCGGCCGTCGAAGGTTTAGAAGGCAAACGCCGATCGCGACGGAAGGCATCATAGATATCTACCGCAAGGCAAAGAGTTGAAGGGTTGATGAAGCACTGAAACTTGCGTTGGTGAACTGAAAAGAAAGAAGAACAACCATGGCTGAAAGCGTTTACGATCGCATTAATGATTACGGTTCGGTTCGCATCCAACTCGCCAGCCCGAACGATATTCGTTCGTGGTCCTTCGGCGAGGTGAAGAAGCCCGAGACCATCAATTACCGCACCTATCGCGCGGAAAAAGATGGGCTCTTCTGCGAACGTATCTTCGGCCCCGAGCGCGACTGGGAATGCTCTTGCGGCAAGTACAAGGGCACGAAATACAAAGGCATCATCTGCGACCGCTGCGGCGTGAAGGTCACCCACAGCCGCGTCCGCCGCAAACGCATGGGCCACATCAATCTGGCCGCGCCCATCGTGCACATCTGGTTCTTCAAAGCTCTGCCCAGCCGGCTTGGCTCATTGCTGGATATGCGCACCAGCGATCTGGAAAAGATCGTCTATTTCCAGGATTACGTCGTCACCGATCCCGGCAAAACCCCGCTGAAAAAGAAGCAGCTCCTCACCGAAGACGAATACCGCGCCGCCTACGAAAAATATGGCGATGAATTCGAAGCCGAGATGGGCGCTGAAGCGGTGAAGAAATTGCTCGGCCTGCTCGAACTAAATTCCGAAGCGGAAAAAATCCGCCGCGACATCGAAAAGACCAACAGCAAGCAGAAGATCAAAGATTTGACCAAGCGGCTGAAGATGGTCGAGGCTATTCGCAATTCCGAGAACAAATCGGAATGGATGGTCATGGACGTCATCCCGGTGATTCCGCCCGATCTGCGCCCGCTGGTTCTGCTGGAAAGCGGCAACTTCGCTACCAGCGATCTGAACGATCTCTATCGCCGAATCATCAACCGCAACAACCGGCTCAAAAAGCTGGTCGATCTCAACGCGCCCGAAGTCATCATCCGCAACGAAAAACGCATGTTGCAACAGGCGGTGGATGCCCTGTTCGACAACGGCCGTTGCCGTCGCCCGGTTCTGGGAAGCAGCAACCGCCCGCTCAAGAGCCTCACCGACATGATCAAGGGCAAGCAGGGCCGATTCCGTGAAAATCTGCTCGGCAAGCGCGTGGATTATTCCGCCCGATCCGTCATCGTCGTTGGTCCGGAACTCAAGCTCCACCAGTGCGGCCTCCCCAAGAAAATCGCGCTGGAACTCTATCAGCCCTTCATCATCCGCAAGCTCAAGGAGCACGGCCTGGCCGACACGATCAAGTCCGCCAAGAAGATGCTCGAGCGGCGCGACCCGGAAGTCTGGGACATTCTCGAAGAAGTCATCTACCAGCATCCCGTGATGCTCAACCGCGCCCCCACGCTTCACCGCATGGGCATTCAGGCGTTTGAGCCGGTGCTGGTCGAAGGCAACGCCATCAAAATTCACCCGCTGGTTTGCAAAGGCTTCAATGCCGACTTCGACGGCGACCAGATGGCCGTCCACCTTCCGCTGAGCATCGAAGCCCAGACGGAAACGCACGTTCTGATGCTGGCGCCCAACAACATCTTCTCCCCCGCCAACGGCACGCCAATCATCACCCCCTCGCAGGACATCGTGCTTGGCATCTATTACATGACCGTCGATCGGGACGGCGACAAGGGCGAATACTCGATGTTCAACAGCCCGCGCGAAGCGCTGCTGGCATACGACCTGAGAAAAATCTCCACCCACACGCGCATCTTTGTCCGTCTCACCGACCGCACGCAGGTGGTGCCCGGCGACAAATCCGCGCCGGTGCCGCTTTCAGACGAGGCGTGGAAGAATCTGGAATTCCATCGCAAGCGCAAGAATCCCGATTATGTCCCCCGGCCCAAGCCCGCGGATTTCGACGGGCAGGTCGTGATGACCACCGTGGGCCGCTGCGTCTTCAACGACATTCTTCCGGACAAGATGCCGTTCTACAATTACGCCCTTACCAGCGCCGGCGGCAGCCGCGTCATCGCCGACACCTACGCCGAACTCGGCCGCCCCGCCACCATCAAGTTGCTGGACGACATGAAAGCCCTCGGCTTCAAGCGCTCCACATTGGCCGGTCTCAGCTTCGGTGTCACCGATATCCGAACGCCCGAATCCAAGAGCACGATTCTCGAAGAAGGCCAGAAAAAGGCCGACAAAATTGAGAAGAATTACCGCATGGGCGCGATCACCGATCAGGAACGCTATTCCCAGCTCATCGATCTCTGGGGCCACGCTCGCAAGCAGGTCACCGAAGACCTGATGACCGGCCTGGAAAACGATTACCGCGACGAGGAAGGCCACCCGGTTTCCAAGGATGTTGCCAGGCAGAAGGGATATCTCAAATATCTCAACCCCATCAACATGATGGCCACCAGCAAAGCGCGCGGCTCGGTCGATCAGATGCGCCAGCTCGGCGGCATGCGCGGTTTGATGGCCAAACCCTCGGGCGAAATCATCGAAACGCCGATCAAGGCCAACTTCCGCGAAGGTCTGTCGGTGCTGGAATATTTCTCCTCCACCCACGGCGCCCGCAAGGGATTGGCCGACACCGCCCTCAAGACCGCCGATTCGGGCTATCTCACCCGCAAGCTCGCCGATGTGGCGCAGAACGTCATCATCAACGAGTACAACTGCAACACCGTCAATGGCGTCACCAAGACGACCATCTATAAGGGCGAAACCATCGAAGTGGAATTGAAGGACATGATCGTCGGCCGCACGGCCCGCGACACCATCCGAAATCCCATCACCGATGAAACCATCGTCTCGGAAAATCAGGTCATCACCGGCGAGATCGCCGACAAGATCAAAGACCTCAAACTCGAAACTATCCGCGTCCGCTCCCCGCTGACGTGCGAGAGCCCGCGCGGCATCTGTGCTTCCTGCTACGGTATTGACATGTCCACCAATCAGGTGGTCGAGGAAGGCCTGGCCGTCGGAATCATCGCCGCACAATCCATCGGCGAGCCCGGCACGCAGTTGACCATGCGTACATTCCACACCGGCGGCGTCGCCACCGGCAGTCTCATCGAAAACGACATCAAGGCCGTCTCCGGCGGTACCGTCCAGCACCACGACATCAACGCAGTGATGGTCACCGACGCCGACGGCAACAAGCATCTCGTCGCCCTCAAGCGCAACGGAGAACTCTCCATCGTCGATGCCAAGGGCCGCGAACTCGAGAAATACAAAGTCCCCTACGGCTCAACCGTGCTGGTGACCGACGGCGAAAAGGTCAAGCCGCGCCAGCAGCTCGTGCTGTGGGATGCCCACATCACGCCAATTCTGGCGGAGAAAGGCGGCATCGTCCGTTACGAGGACATCGAAGAAGGCGAAACCGCCCGACTCGAAGAAGAGCGCAAGGGCACCGGCGTCGCCAAGCTCGTCGTCATCGAGCACAAGGGCGAACGCCATCCGCGCATCACCATCGAAGGCGATGACGGCAAAATCCTCGACTTCCACTATCTCCCGGCCAAGGCGCGTATCGAAGTCCTCAACGGCCAGAAGATCGGCCCCGGCCACATGTTGGCCCGCCAGCCGCGCGAGGCGGCCGGAACGATGGACATCACCGGCGGTCTGCCGCGCGTCACCGAAATCTTCGAGGCCCGCAAGCCCAAGGATCCCTCGGTGCTCGCCGAGATTTCCGGCACGGTCGAAATCCGCTCGGAAAAACGCCGCGGAAAGACGACCATGATCGTCAAGTCCGAAACCGGCATGGAACGCGAGCACCACGTCCCCAACGACAAGGAACTCCAGGTCCACGCCGGCGACAGCATAGAAGCCGGCGATCCGCTCATCACCGGGCCGATCATTCCCCATGACATTCTCCGCATCAAAGGCGAGGAAGCCCTCTACCAGTATCTGCTGGCCGAGGTGCAGAATGTGTATCGGTCGCAAGGCGTGAAGATCAACGACAAGCACATTGAGATCATCCTCAACCAGATGCTCCGCAAGGTGAAGGTCGAAGATGCCGGCGACAGCAAATTCCTCCCCGGCGAAGTGCTGGATCGTTTCCGCTTCCGCCAGGGAAACGAGTTGCTCAATCAGAGTTTGAAAATTTCCGATCCGGGCGGCACCAGCTTCAAGGAAGGCGATGTCGTGACCAAGACGGAACTCAAGGAAGCCAACGATGCCGCCGAGGCTGCCGGCAAAGATCCCGCCAAGGGCAAGCGTCCCAAACCGGCTCGCGCCAAGACGCTTTTGCTCGGCATCACCAAGGCCTCGCTGCAAAGCGAAAGCTTCATCAGCGCCGCCAGCTTCCAGGAGACGACCAAGGTCCTCACCGAAGCCGCCCTGGCCGGCGCGGTGGACACGCTGGTTGGCCTGAAAGAAAATGTGATCCTCGGCCACTTAATCCCCGCCGGCACCGCGTTCTCCCCGCACCTGAACCTGCGGATCAAGCACCTCGCCGAGCCGCCGGAAATCCCCGAGCCGACGCCCACGCCGGCTGCTCAGCGCGTCGCCCAACTCCCGGAGCCCGCGCTCCCCGAGCCGGTCCCACAAGGTGGATCGTAATGCTGTTTCAATATCCAAAAATGCAACGGACCCGGGAAATCTTTCCCGGGTCCTTCTCTTTAGCAAGCAAGGTTTTCGTCAGCCGCCCTCGTGACGTGAAATGGGGGGCCGCGATTACATGCACTTCTTACGCCGCCGATTTCCATATCGAGGCAATCTTTGCGAATTCGCTGGCCAAAATCTGATCCGCTTCGGCTATGAACTGCGCCCCTAACCAGTAAAATCCATCCGCCAGCGGCCGGCAGAAAGTCGCCGAGCAGATGATCGCAATTGGTCGCTTGGCGCACGGCAATGAAGCCACAAAATGCTCCTGAGGTACAAACTTGGAACCCTGGCAAAGTCCGATGCCGGTCGCCGAAACATCCCGCGTCAATGCGCTGAAGCAGCGGACCACCCGATTGTCCAACATAATGCCCACTTTGATCTGCGCCTGAACATCCATTCGGCTGAACTGCCGCTTGTCGCTGCCGCCCGACGCGGCGGCGCTTTGAAGCGACTCTACAACCCCGGCGTATTGTTGCGGAGATAATTTTAACATGGCTCTCGCGGCCTGCTGACTTAATGATTTAAGTGAAGTGCAGCCGCAGAAGGATCGGGAGCTTTGCCGCGACATCCACAAGCGTCTGGCGGGTTAAACGCGCCATTTCCAGCGCTTGATCGGATATCGCCTGACGCCCGCACGTCAGCGGGCATCCCACTTTTGCCTCGCAACAGATGGAGTCGGCGATAAAAACGTGCCGGCAAAATCTCTTGTATTCTTCAGGCGCATCCTCGGGTTGATGGTGCCAGCGGACGACGCAGGTGACATACTCGGGCAGATTCCAGTTCTGCGAAAGCCGCTCGCCCAGCTCGCAGTGGTCGAAACCGTAAACCTTTTGCTCGACTTTCGTGAAGGGCGCGCTGTGAGTTTCAGCCTCCTGAAAAACCATCCTGCTTCTTTGAATTTCCGACTGCGCCGCCAGAAGCAAACCCACATCATGCAGCATTCCGGCCAGGAACGCATCCTCGGAGTCCATCGTCTGGGACCGAACCGCAAGCTCCCTTGCAAGAATGGCCACGCCAACGCAATGATCCCAAAGGTCGCGCCCGCTGAAGCTGCCCAGGGCGATATCGTTGCAGAACCCCGAAATCGACGAAGAGAGCGTGACTTCCTTGACCGCCCTGAGTCCCATAAATGCCACGGCCCGGTCCAGTCGAGTCATTTTGGTTTGCAGGGCATAAAAGGAACTATTGACCGCCTTCATGATGCGGGCCGAAAGAGCAGCATCCTGCTCGATCAGTTTAAGCAGTTGCGCACTATTGCAATTGGGATCCCGCGTCATCCGAAGAATACGGATCGCGCTCTCCGGCATCGCCTGGAGATTCTTGTGTTGGGTCAAAAATTCATCAACAGATGAACTACTCTCTGTCACCGCCGGCATAGCTAAGCCCTCATTCTTGATCAGCCCGTTTGCCCCTGCTGCCTAAACCAATCATCGGATAATTGCCGGCATAGATTATTAAATGTTGCAACTACTAAGACTGAATTATCTACATATATGGCACAATCGATAATCAACGTAGAATCGAGTCGGGATAGGATCCTCCGGAAAAAACGGAAACCGTTGTAGCTTTAAGGTGCATCGCGTTTTTTCGAGCCTAAATTCAGCACGGCGACTCATTCCGCATCCCCGCGTTTAGCTCCCACAAAAGGCGTCAGGACCCCGTCTGTGCCGCCGGCGTCTGCTGCACCTGCCGCACGATGCGATACGGCTCGGTCGAAGATTCAAAATCGATCCTGGCACATTTCTGTGATAGCTGTGCTGGAAACGCTCGCGGCCGGGCCAAACTGGGACTGGGGCAGGCAAAAAGCCTTTGAATTATCTCTTGGGGTGAAGTAAGATTGGATACTTGTGAGTAATGCCCTTGTCCGCATGGGGGCTCAATCGGAAGACTCGATGAAAGGCCTGTCGCTACGGCAATGGGCCAGTCGAACAGTAGGCCGACGTGATCGAATGCCTGAATGGCACTCGTTCACGTCGGCTTTTTTTTGCTGATGAGTTTGTGTGTCGGGAGCTGTTGCGGGTTTCGCGGGTTCGGGATGCCGAAGTGGATTCACAGAAATGAGCGGACCATGCGCGTAAGAGGCCGGCCGATTCCGAAAGTGCCCACCCAAATCTCTGGATTGGATGAGGTACTGGAAGGCGGACTGCCGCGAGGCCGGACTACGTTGGCCAGCGGCGGACCGGGCTCGGGAAAAACGGTGCTTGGTCTGGAGTTCCTTTGCTCTGGCGCGATGGCCGGCGAACCCGGCGTGTTCGTCACGTTGGAAGAACGGGCCGAGGCCGTTCGCAAAAACGCCCTGTCCCTGGGATGGGATTTGGCGGCATTAGAGAAGGCCGGAAAAGTAGCCGTCGTCGAAGCACGATTGTATGGCGAGGAAGTCATCTCCGGCGATTTCGATATTAGCGGCCTGCTGGCGATCGTGGGCGGACAGATCAAGAGAATCAAAGCCCGCAGGGTCGTGATCGATGCGTTGGACGTGCTGCTGCGGGTCTTCGGCGACCCACGACGCGAACGCAACGAATTGTATCGGCTGCACGAATGGCTGATCGACCGGGGCCTGACCAACGTCCTGACCGCCAAGGTTCATCGCGAAGGGGATGCGGCACCTCAATATGAATTCCTGGACTTCATGGCAGATTGCGTGATCCGCCTCGACCATCGCGTGATCGGACAAGTGGCCACACGCCGATTACGGGTGATCAAATATCGCGGCTCGGGCTTTGGGACCAACGAATATCCTTATGTCATCGGCGACCACGGAATCGTTCTCTTTCCGCTGACCAAGGCGGAACTGACTCATCAAGCACTTGGGCCAAAGGTTTCGACGGGTCTGGCTGGACTGGATGCCATGCTCGCCGGCGGCTACCGACGCGCATCCTGTGTTCTCATCACGGGCACCAGCGGCACCGGCAAAACCTCGTTGGCCTGTACTTTCGTCCAAAGCGCATGTCGTGCCGGCGAGAGAGCGTTGTACCTGAGCTTTGAGGAATCCAGGGAGGCGATGGTCACCGCGATGCTTAGCGCCGGGATTGATCTGCGTCCGGCTCTGCGCAGGCGAAAGCTGATGGTACAGACCGGTCTGCCGGAAGCCATGGGGTCTGACGGCCACCTGATCCGTGCCCTGCAGGCTATCGACGACTTCAAACCGAACCATGTGATTCTTGACGCCGTCTCCGCCTGTGTACGAATGGGGTCCGAGCAGGCCGCCTTCGATTATCTGATGAGGCTGGTGAGCATCGTCAAGGAGCGAGGCATTACCTGCATCATGACCAACCAGATCACCGGCCTGGTGGGAACTGATGAAGAACTCAGCGGCATCGGTTTTTCCTCCGTGGTGGATGCGGTCATTCAATTGCGGTTTGTCGAAAAAGGCCGGGAGATTAACCGACAGGTTCTTATCGTAAAATCCAGGGGATCGGCGCATTCCAATCTGCGCCAGCCATTTGCCATTACCAGCCTAGGCATCGAAATCCCGGACAGCCCGAGGCCGCCAGTGGATCGGGCCGGGCAAGCGGATACGAAGGATGGTGGGAAGTGAACCATTCCCTCCCCGCCAAAGTCCGTCGAGGCAAAGGAAACCGGGGCCATTACCAACTGCGGCTCTTCATGGCGGGCGATGGGCCCAATTCCCGACAAGCCCTGGTCAACCTTCGCCAACTCTGTCAGGAGCACCTCAAGGGCCGATGCACGATTGAAATTATTGATGTCGTGAAAAATTTCCGGGCGGCGCTCAAGGACAACATATTGATCACGCCGGCGTTGATCCTGGTCGCTCCACTTCCCAAGGTGGTTGTTCTGGGCAACTTGAGCGATCGCCAGAAGCTTTTGCTTGCGCTTCGGTTGCCGGAAGGTTATCCATGAAGAAAGGCAAGCCGACCTATCAGGAGTTGGAAAAACGATTGGCCGCCGCGGAGCCGATCGTTGACGCCCTGAAACACCACCAGGTGGATGCGGTGTTAGGCGAGAAGAAAATTGCGTTTCTTCTCCTTCAGGAAGTCACCGAGGCGCTGCTGAACAGCGAAGCCGGATTTCGCGCCATGTTCGACCTTTCCGGCATAGGCATGTTCCAGGCCGACGCGCCCGCTTTCCGCTTTTCCAGAGTCAACCGGAAGTTCTGCGAGATCGTGGGATATTCAGCCGAGGAGCTCCTTTCCAAAACCTATATCGGCCTGACGCATCCTGGCGATCGGAGACAAGACATGGATGGACTGGCGCGCATGCTCCACGCCAAGACCGAGTCGTGGGCCGTTGAGAAACGTTGTGTTCGCAAGGATGGAAGCGCCGTGCGGGTGACGGTACATGGAGCAGTTTTGCGGAATAGTCTTGGCCGAGCCGTCAAGATCATCGGCATGATCAGTGACATCACCCCGAGCAATTCCGCCGGTACGAAGCCGTCCCGCAAACCACGGCACAAGAAACATTAGCCGGTCTTGTTGTCATGTTCATCATGGCATCGAATGGCGACGGTAAATCAGGGAATGTGAGAAGGGCAATGAAAACCACAGGAGAAATCGAAGCCGCCATCTGCCGGGGAATGAGCCGCTTTGAGCAGGAGTACATGGGTCGCGGACCCAAGGATGTGCACGCGCATCTGATCGGGGATCTGCTTGTGGTTCGTCTCCAGGGAGTCCTGACCGCGGCGGAACAGCATTTGGTCAAAACGCTCCAGGCCGAGAAGGGGCGAGAGCTCGTCAAGCAGGTCAGAATCCAGTTAGTGGAGACGGGCCGGCCGGTCATCGAAGCGATGGTCGAGGAGATCCTCGGCGTTAAGGTGCGGAGCCTGCACCACGACATCAGCACGATAACCGGCGAAGAAGTTGTGGTCTTCACCCTGACTGCCCCGCCCTCCGTCCGCGAGGCGAAGAAGAATCATAACGCCGTACGGTAGATCGTATTTGGGAAAGTGCTGGGAATCGGCCAAAGCGCCCTGTCGATGATCCTCAGCGTGCCGCCCCATCACCGCCAACTCGGCAGAGAATTCAAGATCGATCCCGGAGTATTTTCTGTAATGCCTGCGCGGTGACAAGAGGATTCGTCACGACCCCATCTGCCCCGCCGGCGTCTGCTGCACTTGCCGCACGACGCGATACGCCTCGGCGGCATCTGGCGTGTGGTCGAATGCGTTATTCGCCGCTCCCTGCAAGTTCATCGAACGATTGCGCTGCATAAACACGGAAACGGCGGGGCCGAACGTCAAAGTACCCGTCCCATCGGAGTGCTGCTGAAAGCTGACCTCTCCGATAGTCCGCAGGTCAAAGCTCGTAAATTTTCGCCCCAGGCTTGTTCGCACAATCAGCGCCCGGCGGTCCGTGACCCCATACCAAATTCTCCGCCGCTGCCATGCGTCGAAAAAGAATCGGCCAACCATCATGTACAATCCGATTAACACAAAAGGAATGCCCCATAGCGGAAAGATGATTGGCGCGCCGCCCTGCCCAACTCGCCCGTGACCGAAATTCGTGAGAACCGAGTACTCCCAAAAGATCGCAAAGCCTCCCCACATAATGCTGAATGGGATTAAATAAAAATCGCTCGCCCGAAAATAAATCCCCTGCCGCGGCTGCCCCGCCCACAGCACCCGCTCCCCCGGATCCAGAATCTCCTCAAATGCAGTCGCATAACCCAGCGGCCGAAGCGGTACACGATCCATGCCGGGAATTCTAACAAAAACGAAATTCAGATGGTGAATGAAATTATGCTGGACCCAATCGAGATTCTCATCCCTCAAACTCCCGAATCGGCGGAGTCTGTTCCATCCCAACCCAGCCGATCCTGATGTCCGCGGCGACGTAACTTTCCCCGCGAATCCCCGAGCCGGCCATTCGCCGAAGCGTCGCCAACTGCCCAACATGCGTCAGCGCATCGGCGACCGGCCCCTGAAAAAGTTTCTCTGGCGACGTCGCCAATGGATTTCCGGCTGCCAGCCGATCGTCAAAAGACTTCAATGCCGCAAAGAACCGCGCGATTTCTTTGTCCCACGAACTCGGCAAGACGGACGCCAAGATATATCCCCATCCGCCGCCCGCCCCGCCCAATCCAACAAATCCCCAATATGAGCCACGATTTCAATTGCCGACCGTGTCACCGGCGCCGCTCGAAAACTATCAAACCCCGCCGGCACGTTGCGAAAAGTCTTGCCCGCTCGGTATGCCAACGTCGCCACCGCATGACGAAGCATCGGAATACCGGAGTTATCAAATGAATCCATGCTGTTTTGGTTAATTGATCGGATGGGCCTAATCGGCGTTGAGCGCCGTCGAGCCAGATGGACACATTATTTGGCTCACTTCCTGGAATTCTTCCGCCCTCGAGTGAACCCCAATTCGCGCTTGAGCTGCTCAAGAGAAGTTCGGGCTGAACCGGCCTGCCGTTTTTTCGACGCCTCGATGGCACGGAAATCTGCGTCGTCTTCGAGCCGCTGGCAAATCGTCCGGTAGTCGGCCATCGGAACAAGGACGAACTGCTGCTTGCCATTTTTGGACCATACATCGTATTTCATCTTGAACATATTATACCTCGTCAATCAGCCGTAAGCCTTCGACCGATGCTTGATCTCATGGATGACGATCGTGTCCCCCTCGATCTCAAAAAGCACGCGCCAGTCGCCGACCCGCAAACGATAGTTGGGAACAAACTCCTTCAATCGGGTTACGTCACCCGCCAAATCGCGCCGCATTCTTTCGATCTTCGCCAGAATCCGGCGCGCTATATCGGGAGAGAGCCGTTTGATCGTTCGCTTGGCCTCGTCCAGAAAGAATACGTTGTAGTCCATATCCACCGGACTTTCGCTACCCAGCAGTTTTCCTCTCGCGCTGAGCTTTTTCCGTGAGCATTGGCCATTTTGTACCGCCGCCGTTCGCCCTCCGCCAGATCGAGCCCCGAAACCGTTTGCAGGTGTAGACGTGTTGAATTCACCCCTCCGCCCTGTAACACCCCCGCATGTGATCGTTCACCAACCCCACCGCCTGCATGTACGCGTAGATGATGGACGAGCCGACGAAGCTCATGCCGCGGTTTTTTAAATCCTTGGAGAGGTCATCCGATTCGGGGGAGTTGGCGCGGAGGTCTTTCATGGTGCGCGGGCGGTTCACTTGCGGCTTGCCGCCGACGAAACGCCAGAGGTAGGCGTCGAAGGAACCGAACTCTTTCTGGATGGCGAGGAAAACCTGGGCGTTTTTGCGGGTGGAGAAAACTTTCAGGCGATTGCGGATGATGTCGGCGTTGGTCAGCACTTTTTTTAGATCGGCATCGGTCATCTTCGCAACTTTTGCGGGATCGAAATTTTTGAACGCCTTGCGATACCCTTCACGGCGTTTGAGGATGGTGTACCAACTCAGCCCCGCCTGGGCGCCTTCCAAAATCAGCATCTCAAAAAGCTGACGATCATCATGCACCGGCACGCCCCACTCGGTGTCGTGATAGTGGACGTAATCGGGTTTGTCCTCGGGCACCCAAGCGCAGCGGGGTTTGGTCGGCATGACAAGAGTGTAATCGCACGCTGTCAGACGGCGAACGCGCTCCCCTTCGGGTCGCGGCTAAACAGTTTTGCAAGCGGTGCGATTTATCGCATTCTTGTTGCAACATTCGCTCCAGCGGCGCTACAGAAGTGCAAACAAAACGCTTCCAAAACGGGTCAATTTCGCGCATTTTCGTGCAAAAATTGACGAAAATCGTGTCGTTTTTGACAAAAAATACGGCAAAATCCGATGCTTT
>Ga0302325_10008647_pt1 | contig 22338 bp, 16 predicted proteins | sample Palsa_T0_2_FD_201948 | JGI IMG/M metagenome (GOLD analysis project Ga0302325, IMG submission 201948) | Peat permafrost microbial communities from Stordalen Mire near Abisko, Sweden - Palsa_T0_2 | ecosystem: Environmental > Terrestrial > Soil > Palsa > Peat permafrost | place: Sweden: Abisko...
TCGCGCCGATGGGCCGCACGCGCCTCTTCGTCGGCACCCCCGCCTTCGCCGCCCCCGAGTCGGCCAACCTCCAGTCGGTCGACGCGCGCACCGACCTCTACTCGCTCGGCGCGACGCTCTACTTCGCTCTCACGGGGCGGCGTCCCTACGCGGCGGCCACCGTGCCGCAGCTCGTCGCGTCGCTCCAGTCGGTGCCTCCTCCGCCAGGACAACTCGTGGCGGACGTCCCACCGGAGCTCGACGCGCTCGTCGCCGAGATGATGCAGTTCGAGCCGTCGCTCCGTCCGGTGAGCACCGCGGAGGTGATGGAGCGGCTCGGCGCGATCGCAGGGATCGATCGCTCCGAGCACAGGCTCGTCTCGAAGGCATACCTCGCGACGCCGACGCTCGTCGGGCGCGACGCGTCGCTCGAGCGCTTCCGGCGGCGGCTGACGCTGGCGCGCAACGGGACAGGATCGTCGCTCCTCGTCGAGGGGCCGCGGGGCGCGGGGCGCAGCCGTTTCCTCGACGCGTGCGTCCTGGAGGCCAAGCTCGCGGGCGCAACGGTTGTCCGCGCCGACGCGGCCGACTCCGTCTCCGGCGACGGCGGCGCCGCACAGGCGCTCGCGTCGCAGCTCGCCGACGCGGTGCCGGAGATTGCGCAGGACCGCGCCGACGGAACGAAGGGCCTCCGCGAGTGGTTTCTCCGCGCCGCCAAGGAGCGGCCGCTCGTGATCGTGGTCGACGACATCCACGAGGTGGACCTGGCATCGGCGTCGCTCGTCGCGCTGCTTGCGCGGGAGGCGTCTTCGAGCACCATCGTCCTCCTCGCGAGCCGACCGATGGGGGATCGCGGCCAGGCGTCCAAGGCGCTCGATCTCCTCGAGTCGAGCAGCCGCGCCGTGCGCCTCGGGCCGCTCAGCGCGAAACGCACCGAGCGCCTCGTCCGAGCTCTCTTCGGAGACGTAGCGAACGTCGAGACTGCGGCGACGCGTCTACACGCCGTGTCCGGCGGTCTCCCGCGCGACGTCATGCAGCTCGCGCAGCACCTGGTGCACACGGGCGTCGCGCGATACGACGCGGGCGCGTGGGTGCTGCCGCGCGAGCTCGGAGAAGGCGACGTTCCCACCAACATGACCGCGGCGCGTACGGCCCGTCTCGAGGCTTGCGCGCCCCGTGAGCGTGCCGTTGCGCAGGCCCTCGCCCTCGCACCCGACGGCGTCTATTCGTTCGATGAGTGCGCCATCCTCGCAGGCGACGCGGACGCCGCGAATTTGGTGGCGGCGCTGGACGAGTTGATCCAGGCCGAGATCGTCGTCCCTTCGTCGAAGGACTATGGGCTCGCCAAGGGCTTCCGCGAGTCGGCGCGCCAATCGGTGGACGCGGCAACGATGGCCACCTTGCACGCGCGGATCGCTCGCGTCCTCGAGCGGCGTCCGGCGGAGAAAATCCGCCTGGCGCGACACCTCATCGCCTCGGGCGACGTGGCGGGCGGCCTCGACGTCATCGTCGGATTCGCCCAGCGATCCATCGACCAGACAGGCACGAACATGGAGGCGTTCACGCGGCTCCTCCAGACGCTGCAGGAGGACTGGCTCGACGTCTTCGACCAGGCGATCGCGCTCTGCGAGGCGCACGGGCGCCCACGCAGCGATCGGATCACGCTGCTCATCCGCGTGACCGGAATCCTCTCGCAGCTCCCCATCGACGCGTCGCCGTACTTCGAGCCGCTCTTCACGCAGCTCCGGCACGACACGGGCCTCGATCTCTGGGAGGCGGGCGCCGAGGTCGCGGATCCAGGGGCTCGGCTCAAGGCGGCCCTCGGCGGGGCGGCGGCCCGTCACGCGCAAGGGCCGGTCGGCGGAACGGTCTTCGATCCCAAGGCGGCGATCGGCCATCTCGGACGCGCCGTCGCCGCGGCGGCCGGCGTCGTCTCGTCGTGCCTCGCCGTCGACCTCGCGAACATGCTCCCGCCCCTCGGCCCATTCGCGCCGCTCGCTCCGGCGCTCTTGGCATGGCAGGCGCTCGTCGATGGTCTCCGCGCGCGCATCACGAGCCGCACCGATCTCGCGCGGTCGCTCTACGAGCGGCAGCTCGTGCGCCTCGACGCGCCCGACCGCGCGGGGCTCGACGAGACGTACCAGAGGACGCAACAGCTCGGAATCGCCCTCGTCCTCGGGACGATCGAGGCGCCGATGGGGCTCGAGGCGACGCTCGACCGCGTGCGCGTCCTCGAAGGCTCCCCGCTGCACGAGGTCAACGCCAAGCGCATCCGGATGCTCTATCACCTTTGGCAGGGCGATCTTGCCGAGGCCGAGCGGCTGCGCGCCGAGGCCGAGGTTCTCACCGTCGAGAAGGCGCGGCGGCAGACGAACGAGGGCGCGCACCTGCCGCGCGAGCTCCAGGCCCACGCGCTCGCCGAGGACCTCACGCGCGTAAAGCGGACGATCGCGGCGATCGAGCCGCTCGCGAAGAGCGCCAAGGGATGGGTCCCCGTGCTGCACCGCGCCCGCGCAGCGTACGAGTCGGTCCGCGGCAGCACCGACGCCGCGCTCGTCGAGATCGAGGCGGGCCTCGCGGTGATCGATCCTGCGGGGCATCCGATCTGGCCCGACGCGGCGGGGGCGCACGTCGCGATCCTCCTTGCGGCGGGCCGCGCCGAGGACGCCCGCGCCGCGGGCGAGGCGTACGTCGCCGAGGCCACGCGGCGCGAGCTCGGGTACGAGGTCGTCTACGTCCGGATGCCGCTTGCCGTCGCGCATGCTCGCCTCGCCGCCGAAGACGATGCCCTGCGGCACTGCGCGCTGATCGACGACACGTTCCGGAACCTCGGGACGCGCGGGATGAACCTCGGACTCGCGTGCGAGACCCGCGCGCGCGTCGCGCTCGAGCTCGGCGACTGGAGCGGGTTCCAGCGCTTTGCGGCGCTGACCGGGGATCTCTTCCGCGGCGGGACGAGCGCGCCCCTGGCCGCGAAGCACCAGCGCCTGCTGCGCGACGCGCAGCGGCGCGACCCAGCGCGACGCGTCGGGGGGGCCGCGACGAACGACGCCGACGCGGAGATCGCCTCCGTGGCGATGGCCCTCGTGGCGTGCGCCACGCCGGAGGAACGTCTGTCGCGTGCGCTGGCGATGCTCCTCGAACGGTCGGGCGCGTCGGAGGGCGTGCTCCTCATGCCCGAGGGAGGGCAGCTCGTCGTCCGCGCGCAGGTCGGTGGCGCCGACGTGCCATCGAGCGTCCTCGCGTCGGCGCAGCGGTTCTGGGAGGCGCAGTGTCATCTCGCCGACGAGACCGAGATAACGGCTGGCACCGAGACGGGATCGTCGACGTACGACACCGGCGACCGCAGCTACCACCCAATCCTTCTGAGCCACCAGGTATCCGCCGGGCTCGCGCTCACCGGCATCGCACTTGCAGCACCCGCGCAAGGGAACACGTTCCGCCACCCGGCGCACCTCGCCGTGACGGTGAGCCGGGTGGTGATGGGGGACGAGGGTGCGATCGTGGTGAACGGCTGAGCATCCACGCGCGAGTCACGTCGCTCACGTGGCGCGCAGCAGACGCCACACGGTCCGCGTGTCGATGAACATGGCATCGATCGACCCGAACGTCAGCCGCTCGCCGTTCGCGAGGGCGTGCGGTTCCTTGCCGAGGCGCGCGCCGTTGACGCTCGTACCATTCTTGCTCCCGCCGTCGGACACGGTCCACACGTCGTCCTCGGTACTCTGGAGGTAGGCGTGGAATTTCGAGATGCTCGAGTGGCGAAGGACGATATCCTGGTTCGTTGCGCGGCCGATCGAGACGCGGTTGCCGAGCGCGCCTTCGCTGCGTCGGCGGACCGCGCTCAGGTAGCACCGGTCGCCGAGCACCTTCGTGATATCGCGGAGAGCGGGCTCGCTGGCGGTGCCGATGGTCGACGTCTTCTTGGCGACCGGCGCATTCGACGTTGTTGCTGCGCTCGCCATCTGGGTGTGAAACTCGATCGGCTGCAGGGCCTTGCGCGCCGCATGATCCGGCTGGTGGGCGGCAAGGAGCGCCGCGGCCATGCCCTCCTCGCTGGCGGGCAGGCGGATTGCCAGCCACGGCGCGTCTCCGTACTCGTCGACGAAGGGTGCCTCGGCAAGCCGCACCGCGGCACGAACGACATCCGCGGGCTCAAGAAGCCGCGGCGACCAAACCGGCATGGATGGAACCTTCAGCGTGCAGCATCCTTAGAGTAGCACGCGCACGCCCTTCCTCCTCCGGGCTTGGCGGCCTCTCTCCCGTCTCGAAGAGACGCCCTACCCGTCGAGCAGCGTCCGGAACCCCTTGGTGCGGGGCTGCCGCCGGATGCGCTCGAGCGCCTTCGCTTCGATCTGACGAATGCGCTCGCGCGTGACGCGGAAGCGCTCGCCCACCTCTTGGAGCGTGTGCTCCTTCGTCACGCCGATGCCGTAACGAAGGCGAATAACCTCGGCCTCGCGGGGCGTGAGGCCCTCGAGGAGATGCGCCGTCTGCTCGGTCAACCGCGTGCTCATCGCGGTGTCGAGCGGCGAGTCGACCGCTCCGTCGTGGAGCGTATCGCCCAGGCGCACCCCGTCGGCCTCGAACATCGGCGTCTCGAGGCTGACGGGCTCTCTGGCGAAGCGCAGCGCGGCGGTCACCTTGGCGACGTCGAGCTCGAGCTTCGCGGCGATTTCTTGGGGCGTCGGATCGCGGCCGAACTCCTGGCCGAACGACCTCGTCGTCCGCGCGATCTTTCCCGTCAGCTCGAAGACGTGGACGGGGTTACGAATCGTCCGGGACTGATCGGCAATCGCGCGCGTGATCGCCTGACGGATCCACCACGTCGCGTAGGTGCTGAACTTGAACCCGCGGCGGTACTCGAATTTCTCGGCCGCCCGCATCAGGCCGATGTTCCCCTCCTGGATCAGGTCGATGAACATCAGGCCGCGCTTGGAGTGCTTCTTGGCGATCGAGATGACGAGGCGAAGGTTGGCGCGTACGAGCTCGGCCCGGGCGACGCGAATGACTCGTTCGCCATCGGCGATCGTCGCGCACGTCGCGCGAAGCTCTTTCACCTCGCCTTCGGCCGGTCGCTTGCCGTCTTTCGGGGCCCGCGGGGCCCGCTCGCATTCTTCGATGCGTTCGCGCAGCTTGTGCACGATCGCGTCGATCACCCGCTTTCGCAGGCGCATGGCGACCAGCGCGCCCAGCATCTTTTGCGCAGCGCTGTCCGACTGCTTCTTCGGAGCACGCACGGCACGGGAGCCCGAGGGCTCTCGAGCCCGCACGGCCTCGGCCACACGGATCACGGAGCTCAAGAGGCGAACCACCCTTCGCCGCTCGGTGACCTCCCACTCGGGCGGCTCGTCGCCCGAGGTTTGCACCGTATCTTTGGGCCCGAGGGTGCCGCTCCGCAGGCCTTCGCGGATCCGGCTCAATTCGCCGAGTCCGATAGGCGAGCCGACGATCGCGCGGAAGACGGCGAATTCGCCGGCCTCCGCGCGCTTGGCGATTTCGACCTCGCCCTCGCGGGTGAGAAGGGGCACCTGCCCGATCTGAGCCAAGTACACCCGCAAGGGGTCGCGCGAAGCGACGTCGAGATCGGACGTCGTGGTCATCTAGGCTGTTGGCAAACCCCGCGACCGTGGTTTCGATGACGCGTGGGCTACCACCGGCCGCCGCCGCCGCCGCCGCCACGGCCACCGCCGCCGCCGCCACGACCACCGCCGCCGCCACCACGACCGCCACCGCCACCACCACCGCCGAAGCCACCGCCACCACCGCCGCCGCTGCGCTGCGGGCGCTCTTCGGCTTCGTTCACGCGGAGGGCGCGGCCGTCGAGGCTTACGCCGTTCATCGCGGCGATCGCGTTGGCCGCCTCGTGCGCGTTGCCCATGGTCACGAAGCCGAAGCCCCGCGACTGGCCGCTCTCACGATCGGTCACGATGTGGACGTCGGTCACGTCACCCGACGCGGCGAAAGCCGCGCGAAGCGTCTCCGCCGTGGCGCTGAACGGAAGGTTGCCAACGTAAAGTCGATTGCCCATGATTCTTCACTTCTCTCGATCGGCCCCTGCAAGTGCCTGCCATCCGAATGAGCCGGGAGTCGGAGGGGACGGTCTCGGCAGATGATCCACCGCGACCGCACATCGCGTCATGAGGCACGGCCAGTCGCGAACCAACTCGGAAGAGTCGAGAGAGCGTGGTGAGCCAAGTAACGTCGTGAGCCGCTCCAGATTAGGATCTTCTCCCCCCTCGCGCAAGTCGACGGAGTCGCGCCGAAAAACAGGGTGAATGGGCCCTCGAGCGAGCGGCCGAGTGGGCGCGTTGGGGTAGGGCCGGCGGGGGCCGGCGGGGCGCGGCGTGCGCGCTATGCTCGCAGCACAGCCTATGAATCGACACGGCAAATACGGGGTCGCCGCAGCGCGAGCCGCCGAACGTCGCGCGCGGGAGGACGCGGCGCCGCGCCTCTCGAGCGAGGTCCCGAGCCTCCGGAGCTTGCGCCTCGAGGTGGACGAGACCTCGTCCGGGGGCTCGACGCTCCAGCGGAAGTACACCCGCTTCGTCGTCGTCTCCACGGCGCCGGCGCTCTTTGTCGTTCCCTGCGGCGACTCGTATTGCACCGAAGGCGGACACGAGCTGACCGGCCCGATGATGGCCGCGCTGCAAGCCGGCAAGGCGCGCTTCGCCCTCGACGACGAGTGTCACGGTTCCATCGGCCCCAGCCCCTGCGCGCGGATCCTTCACCTCGAGGGCGTGGCCGAATACCAGTAGTCACGGTCGAGGGGAGCGCGCCTCCGCTCCCCTCGAGCTCCCCACCGGGTCGGTTGCGAGATGCGCTGCTTCGCCGGCGATTGCGTGAGTCACGCGTGGCCTACTTGCGCGTGCGAACGAGATCTCCCAGCGTTCCGAAGCCGGGCGCTGCCGTGGCCTTCTTCTCGTGCTCGCGGAAGCCGTCGAACTGGGCGCGCTCCTCGTCGTCCTTGAGCGCGCGCAGCGAGAGGCGAATCTTGCCCTCGGCCATGTCGAGCACCTTGGCGGTGAGCTTCGTCCCGAGAGGGAACGCTTTGCGGAGGTCGGTCGCGCGCGGCACGCCGAGCTCCACCGTCGGCACGAGACCGCGGCCAGCGCGGCCCCGGGTGCCTTCGATCTGGAGAAAGACACCGTACGTCTCGACGCGTTCGACGGCGCCGGACACCGTTTGCCCGACGGCGACCTTGACCGCCGAGTCCCCTGCGCCAGGGCCCACGCTGACCGCCGCGCCCACCCCGACGGCCGCCTCGATCGTCGGCGCAAGCCGGATCCCCTCTTCGGCGTCCACGCTGACGACGCGCGTGCGAAGCTTGTCGCCCACGACGACGCGGATCGCTCCATCGGGGGCCGTGAGGTCCACCGTCTCGATGAAACCCTGCCGTCCGCCGTCGATCTCGACGAACACGCCGCCCTGCCCCACCTGCACGACGACGCCGTCGACCGTCTCGCCGATCCGGGCGCCGCGTCTGCGCAGCGTTGCCTTGTCGGTCTTCTCGAACAGCTCGGCAAAGGAGTCTTTCGGCGGGTCGGAGCTCATTGGGCGTGCGCGTCCGAGCCTAGCTCGGCGGGGAGAAAGCGAAAACTCGGGCCAGCCAGCTCAGGTACGAGTTCCGTTGTCAGGCATCGGATCTCGGGTAACGCTCTCGCGGGCGATGCAGACGCGAGCGCTCAGAGTCGCACCGCCAAGCCCACCCCGGCGATGAGCGCGGACGCTGCCAATCCCACCGCAAAGCGGTTGCACGACGCGATCGACGCCGGGGCCCCGTTCGTCACGGGCGGCGGCGAGACGGGCGCACTGATTCGCTCGATCGACTGGCGCACCACGCTGCTCGGCCCGGCGAACGGGTGGCCGCAGAGCCTGCGCACGTCCCTCAGCATCTGCCTGAGCTCGCGGTTCCCGATCGCCCTCTACTGGGGGCCGCGTTACGTCATGCTCTACAACGACGACCTGTTGCCGATGGTGGGGGCCAACAAGCACCCGTGGGCGATGGGGCGTCCCGCGTTCGAGGTCTTGCCGGAGATCCGCGCCGTCATCGAACCGATGCTCGACCGCGTCGTCGGCACGGGGCAAGCCATCTGGTCGGAAGACTTGATGCTCCCTCTGGTCCGCGGCGACGCGCCGGAAGAGGGCTATTTCACGTTCACCTACAGTCCGATCCGCGACGAGAGCGGTGGCGTCGGCGGCGTGTTCTGCGCCGTGCTCGAGACGACCGACAAGGTCATCGAAGAGCGACGGCTACGCCTGCTCAACGCCCTGGCCGACGTCACCCAGGCGAAGACCCCCGACGAGGCATGCTCGCTCGCGGCCGCGCAGATCGCGCGCGCCCCGAACGACGTCCCGTTCGCGCTCCTCTATCTGCTCGACGAGGCGTCGTCGATCGCGCGCCTGGCCGGCGCGGCCAACATCGAGCCGGGCACCGCGCGCTCGCCCCTGACGATCGCCCCGGGCGACGTGTCGACGTGGCCCTTCGATCCCGCGATGACCACCGCACGCGCGGTCTCGCTCGACGACGGACCGAGGGGCGCGCGGGGGGCCGTCATCCTGCCGATCGAACGGGCCGGTGGGGGGCAGCCGCTCGGCTTCATCGTCGCCGGTCTCAGCCCGCTGCTCCGTGCCTCCGGCTCGTACGAACGGTTCCACAACCTGCTCTCGGCGAGCATCTCGCAGGGCGTGAGCAACGCGGCGGCCTACGAGGCCGAGAAGCAGAGGGCCGAGTCGCTGGCCGAGCTCGATCGCGCGAAGACCACGTTCTTCAGCAACGTGAGCCACGAATTTCGCACACCGCTCACGCTGATGCTCGGGCCGATCCAGGACTTGCTCGGCATGCCCGACGGCGCCGCGGCCGATCGCGGCGCGCTGGAGCTCCTGCAGCGCAACGCGCTGCGGCTGACGAAGCTCGTCAACACGCTGCTCGAGTTTTCGCGCATCGAGGCCGGACGGGTCGAGGCGGTCTACGAGCCGGTCGACCTGTCCCTGCTCACGTCCGACCTCGCGAGCGCCTTCCGCGCGGCGGTCGAGGGCGCCGGCATGGCGCTCGTCGTCGAGTGTCCGCCGCTGTCCGAGCCCGTCTACGTCGACCGCGAGATGTGGGAGAAGATCGTCCTCAACCTGCTCTCGAACGCCTTCAAGTTCACGTTCCAGGGCTCCATCGCCGTAAGGCTCGGGTTGACCGGCGATCACGTCAGCCTCCAGATCGCCGACACGGGGACGGGCATCGAGGAGCACGAGATCCCGCGCCTCTTCGAGCGTTTTCACCGCGTCGAGGGCGCGCGCTCGCGCACCCACGAAGGCTCCGGGATCGGACTGGCGCTCATCCACGAGCTCGTCCGACTCCACGGCGGCGAAATCGGCGTGGCGAGCCGCGCCGGCGCAGGGACCACGTTCACGGTGCGCCTCCGGCGCGGTCGGGCGCACTTGCCTCCTTCGCGCATCGGCTCGGGGCGCGGCCTTCCGGCCACGGCGCTCGGCGCAAAGCCGTTCGTCGAGGAGGCCGAGAGCTGGGGGCGTCCGTCGAGCCAGGGGGGCGAGGGTCCGGATCCTCTCTTCCGGCTGGCCAAGCGCCCGGAAGAAGGGCGGATCCTCTTCGCGGACGACAACGCCGACATGCGCGACTACGTGGCGCGCCTGCTGCGCGAGCGGTGGGACGTGGAGACCGTTCACGACGGCGTCGAGGCCCTGGAGAGCATGCGCAGGGATCCCCCGGCGCTCTTGCTGTGCGACGTGATGATGCCGCGCCTCGACGGCTTTTCGCTCGTGAAGGCGACCCGCGCCGATCCCGCGCTGCGCGCGATCCCGATCGTCGTCCTGTCGGCGCGCGCCGGCGAGGACGAAGCGGCCATGGGCCTCGGCTCGGGCGCCAACGACTACATCGCGAAGCCCTTCTCGGCGCGCGAGCTCCTGGTGCGCGTCGCATCCAACCTGGCCGCGGCGCGCGGCGCACACGAGCGAGAGATCTCGCAGGTGCGCGCGCGGGAAGAGACCGAACGCGCGATGGTGCTGCTGCAGGCCGCGACGGCCGAGCGCACGCGCGCGCTCGAAGAGGCCAAGCGAGCCAGCCGTGCCAAGGACGAGTTCCTCTCGACGATGAGCCACGAGCTGCGAACACCGCTCAACGCGATCGTCGGGTGGTCCAAGCTGCTGCGCGCGGGCAACGTCTCGGACACGCAGATCCCCCGGGCGCTCGAGGCGATCGAGCGCAACGCGCTCCTGCAGTCGCGGCTGATCGAGGACATGCTGGACCTCGCGCGCATCGAGCAAGGCAAGGTCGTGCTCTCAGTCGGGCCGACGGAAATGGTGCGCGTCGTCGAGGCCGCGCTCGACGCCGTGCGTCCGGCGGCCGAGCTCAAGGGCGTCCGCCTGCAGCCCGTCCTCGATTCGCACGCGACGATCGTCGGCGACGCCGACCGGTTGCAGCAGGTCGTCTGGAATCTGCTGTCGAACGCGATCAAGTTCACGCCGCGCGGGGGGCGCGTGCAGCTGCGGTTGCGCCGGCTGCAGTCGTACGTGGAGCTCGCCGTCGCCGACGATGGGGAGGGAATCGATCCCGCCTTCATGCCGTACGTGTTCGATCGCTTTCGCCAGGCCGACGCGAAGACGTCGCGCAAGGCAGGGGGCCTCGGGCTGGGCTTGGCGATCGTGCGCTCCATCGTCGAGCTGCACGGCGGCATCGTCAGCGCGCAAAGCGACGGCGAGGGGCACGGCGCCACGTTCACGGTGCGTCTGCCCGTCGCCCCGCTCCGCGCCGACGCGTCGGCGCAAAGCCCCTCGCACGCGGTCGAGGTTGCAGCCAAGCCGGCCGTCGAGTTTCCCCCGTCGCTCGAAGGCACGCGCATCCTCGTCGTCGACGACGAGTCCGAGACGCGCGACCTCCTGCAATACCTCTTGCAAGAGTGCGGGTGCGTCGTGACCGTGGTCGATGACCCGTCGCGCGCCCCAGCGGTCGTGCGAAGCGGCGCCTTCGACGTGCTCGTCAGCGACATCGGCATGCCGGGGGTCGATGGCTACGCGGTCATTCGCCAGGTGCGCGAGCTCCCGCCGGAGAAGGGCGGCGTCATCCCCGCCATCGCCTTGACGGGCTATGCGCGAAGCGAGGATCGCACGCTGGCCTTGCGAGCAGGCTTCGACATGCACCTGACGAAGCCCATCGAGCCCGCGGAGCTGCTCGCCGTCATCGCGTCGCTGGTCGAAGGGGTACGCCGGCGGCGCGCGTGATCTGCTACGAGTAGCCTGGGCCATGAGCGACTCCAGTCCGGGCGATCCCGCTCCGCAAGCCCTTGCCCCGACGCATTCGGTGGTGCGAGTGCGCGACGTCGACCTTCATTGGGCCGAGATGGGTGCCGGGCCGCCGCTCGTTCTCTTGCACGGCCTCTGCGATTCGCACCGCACCTGGTTTCCCGTCGCCCCTGCCCTTGCTCGAAAGCGTCGCGTGCTGATGCTCGACCTCGCAGGTCACGGGGAGTCGTCGCGCCCGGACGCGAGCTACACGCTCGACTGGCACGCCAACATGGTCGCCGCCTGGCTCGAGGCGCTCGAGCTTCACGAGGTCGATCTGGTCGGCCATTCGTTCGGAGGCGGCGTCGCGCAGTGGATGCTGCTCGCGCATCGCAGCCGCGTGCGCAGGCTCGGCCTCGAGTCGGCCGGCGGTCTCGGTCGCGAGGTGGGGGCTTCGCTGAGATGGGCGTCGTTTCCCTTCTTCGTCGAGCGGTTCGGCCAGAAGTTCATGTCGTTTGGTACGACCCGCGCCCTCAACGCCGCCGGCGGAGCATTCTCGGACGAAGAGATCGCGATCCTCGCGAAGTACAACTCGATCCCGGGGACGGCGCGCGCTTTCTCCCGGAGCGTTCGTGATGTCATCAACGGGAGGGGGCAATACCGCCATTTCCTCGACCGAGCTCACGAGGTCCGGTCGCTGCCGCCGATCGCCATCTTCTGGGGCGACGACGACCCGTTGATCCCCGTCGCCCACGGCATCGACGCCGCCTCGCTGCTCGGGGGCGTGATCCTCACCCGCTTCCCGGGGGTCGGCCACTTCCCGCACCGGCAAGAGCCCGCGCGCTTCGTCGAAACGCTCGAGACGTTCCTCGACGCGCGCGACCTACCGAGCCCTCGCCTCCTCGTCCCGAAGCCCCCGTCTCCTTAGTCAGGCGTGCAGTTCATTCCGTCGGGCGTACCGGACCCGGAACAGGCGCCGCTGGAGCAGCCCGCCCAGGCCGCACAATGGCCCGTACCGCACTGGGAGTCGGCCGTGCACCAACACGGGATGCCGGCACCACCGCAGGCGCCGCCGGGCGCCGTGACTGTGTCGCACGCGCCGACGGAGCACGACCACGCCGTCGCAACGGAGGCGAGCACCTGGCACGCGGTGCCGTCGGCGGCGCCGCTCCCGTTGCAACTGCCCGTGCACTGGCCGCTCGTGTTCACGCACTTGCCGCTCGAGCAGTCCGAGTCGGCGACGCAGAGACACTGCGTGTGGGCCGCGTTGCACGCCGGGGCCGGCGACAGCGTAGTCGCGCACGTGTACGCGGGCGCGCCGCCGCCGGAGTTGACCTTGATCCACCCGTACCCGCCACCGCCGCCGCCCCCACCACCGGTGTAAGACTTGCCGCGAAGGGTTGGCGGGCCTCCATTGGTGGGGCTCGTCGTGGAGCCTCCGGCGTTCGTCCCTCCGTTGCCACCGGGAAAGCCCGACCAGGTGTTGGCGGAGGTGGTGTCGATTCCATACCCCGTTCCGCCGGCGCCGCCGCCGCCACCGTTCGCCTGGACGGCGAGCGGGTTGCTGCTCGAGCTCTCGATCAAGATGTCCCCACCGCTACCGCCGCCACCGCCACCGGCTCCGTCGGTGGTGGCGGCAGCTGGGGAGACCGACGCGCCAACCGCACCTGCCGAGCCATTCGCCGTGATCGTGCCCGAGCCCGAGATCGTGCCGGCCACCGAGAGCTGCACTCCTCCGCCCCCCGTTCCGCCCGCGCCGCCACCGTTGCCGGCCGTGCCGGCCGCCCCCGCGCCGCCGGGGCATCCGCCCGAGAGCGGGACGACGGAGCTGCTCCCGTGCGCGCCGCCCGCGGCCGTCCCGTCGCTGTCGGTGCCCGTCGTCGGGCCGCCGTCCACGCCGTTGTACGACGAGAAGTCCCCGGCGCCACCCGCCACCGCAAGACCCCCGCCTCCGCCCCCCGCCGCGCCCGTGGTCGCACTCGGCGTGTACGACGCGCCCGAGGCTCCGCCTCCGCTGGCGCCCACCGCGCATGCCATCGCTCCCGCGCCCGGTGTGCTGCCCTGCGCGCTCGCGTCGATGACCCCGGCGATCGTTGCCGCGCCGTACACCGCGAGGATGACGGGGTTGCTTCCCGTGAGCGTCAGCGTGTCGCCCGAATCGATCGTCAGGCCCGCGAAGGCCAGCAAGTCGACGACGTGACCGCTCGCCTGCGTGACGCTCGAATAAATCGTGGGCGCCGTCTGGCCGGAGCACCAGCCCGTGAACGAGTGGCTGGTCGAGCTGTACGTCGTATTGCAGTTGATGGTCGTGCTCGTCGAGGGCGGCGTGTAGCTGCCGGGAGAGAAATTGCTGGGCGAGTAGCCAAAGGAGAGGCCCATGCAGGCCGCAGGGATGCCCGGGGCCACGAGCGCGCATCCGAATCCATCGGCCGCACCCGTGCCGGTGCAACTGGAGCCGCAGGAGACGTCGTTCTCACCACTGATGCGGACGCAAGCGCCGCTCTTGCACTGACTGTCCATCGCGCAGTGGCAGCCCTGGCCGGCGGCCGTACAAGCCCCGCCCGCGGCGTTGCAGCCACCCACGGCGCACGCGACGTGGGTCACCGTCGACAGCGGACACGTGGTCCCGCATCCCAGGCACTGCCCGCTGACGCACGCCTGGCCGGTCGCACACGCGAACGACGCGCCGCAGCCGCCGCAGTTGTCGACGTTCGACTGCTCGTCGATGCACACGCCGTCGCACGCGGTCGGCGTGGAGGCAGCGCAGGTGGGGGCGGCGTCATCTCCCCCGCCGGGCTTGGAGTCCGGAAGGGCGCTGTCTTCGGCCTCGCTGACATCCGCGAGCGCGCCCGCGTCCGACCCAAGGGTCGCGTCGCTGGCCGTGCTCGCATCGTTCACGGTCGACGCCATGGCGTCGTCGTGCGCCGCATCGCGCGATGCGTCCGAGGCCGCGGTCGCGCTACCGTCCCGGGCCTCCTGCATGAGTGCCCCGCCCTCGTCCGCCGGCACGCACCCGTCGAGGCCGATGCCGCCGACCGACCCGTCGCCCGACGAGTAGTCGCCGAGCCCAGCGAGTTGGGCGCAACCCCCCAGAACCCCCGCCAGCGCGATGGTGCGGGTGATTGCCCAGAGTTGGCGCATTATCTCCAGAGTGCGCCACCCCCGCGCAACTGACAAGCGCCGCACGGCGAACCGGCTTCACTCGGCGACGTCGGCGTCCGCGATCTACGCGACCGTGATCTCCAGAAACGCGCGCTTCGCCATCCGCCCCGAGAGCCTCGCGAAGAAGTCGCCGATCGCCATCTGCCATCGATACTTGCCCCGCAGCGCCGCGTGCGCGCGCTTCACGTGCTCGCCGTCCTCGAGGACGCGACCCGTCGCCTCCAGCCAGGCACCGCGGACGTTCCCCCTGAAATCGCACGCCGCGACGCGTGCTCGCGCGTCGCGCCGCAAGCGCTTCACCTTGAAGGCATTGCCCGCGCTCATCACGACGAGCTTGCCGTCGAGAGGCGCCACCCAGACGGGCGTCTTCACGCCGTTGCCGTCGCGTTTGAACGTCTCGAGGTTGATGTACGGCTCGTCGGCGAGGGGGGGATTCGGCGTGCTCACGTTCTCCAGTGTGCCAGCGCTCGCCGGTCGCCGCGAACGTTTCCCCGTGCCATCGTCCGCGCCGATGTTTCTCTCCGAAGAGGATTTCACGAAGCTGGTCGACGCGGGCTGCCCGGCCTGTTCGGGCAAGCGACTGGCGATCGAGATCTTCGTCCCGCAGAAGGTTCCCCTCCTCGGCGGCGAGCCCTATGGGCCTCCCTCGTGGAGCTACAAGGGCGAGGACGTCGTGCGCGGCACCTACCGCGTCGCGTGCGAGGGCTGCAAGAAGGAGCTCTTCGCGACCACCGGCTGCCCTCTCTGCGACGCGGACGGCGGCGTCGAGAGAGCGCTGAACGGCGTCGACCTAGCCCCGCTGCCTGTAAAATGCACCGGCTGCGGCAGCGAGCTCCTCGTGGCCACGGCCTTCGTGCCCGCCGTCGTGGTGTACGAGGGGAAGCGCCCGAGCAAGCCCCGACCGCACGCGGCGCCCGAGGAACCTGGATTTCACATGACGCGGGTCGAGTGCAAGACGTGCCACGCGTCGACCGAGCGCCGCGCACCGTGCCCGGTGTGCGGGGCTGCGCGACCCAATTGAGGAAAACCGCAAGAGCGCACTTCGCGTGGTGTCACTTCTGGTGCTTCGTGCGGTAGTCGACCGGCGTCGAGCCGTCGGTCCAGCGTCGGAAGGCGTTGTGGAACGCCCTCGACTGGGAGTAGCCGAGCAGAAAGGCGATCTCGCGCACGGAGAGCCGCGACTCGGAGAGGTAGATCATGGCGAGATCGCTGCGCAGGCGGTCCAGGATCTCGCTGTGCGTCGTCCCTTCGGCCTCGAGGCGGCGGCGCAGGGTCGCAACGCTCATGGCCATCGCCTTCGCCACGGAGGCCATGCTGGCGTTGCCCGCGCGAAGCTGCGCAAACACGATCTCACGTGCGCGGCCGGCGATACCCTGCTGGCCCCGCAGGCGCTCGGCAAGCTCTCTCGCGCGCGCTTCGAATGCGATGTGGACGTTCGGATCGGCGAGGCGCATCGGTAGCGCCAGCAAGCTCCGAGGGAAGACCCAGGCGTTCTGCGGCATGCCGAGCTTCACGTTCTCGCCGAAGACCCGTGCGTAGGCCGAGGGGTCGGTCGCCTGCGCGTGCATCAGGTGGACCTCGAGCGAGACGTCCTCGGGAACATCCGCGTACATGCGCGCGAGCGTCATGGCGGTCGAGACGACGAAGTCGTTCGCCGCGGCGACTTGCTGCACGCCGTCGGTGATCCGAAAGTCCCAGATGGCGTGATCGCCCTCCTCGCGCAGCGCCACCTGAGCGGCCTCGTTGATGAGGTTCATGTACCGGCTCAAGCAATCGATGGCGCCGCGCAGGTCGACGGTGCAGCGCGCGGCGTACTCCAAGGCGTCGAAGTCCCCCGTCTCCACGCCGCACCCCGCGCGCAGGCCCATCGACGGATCGCCGCTCAGGTCCACCAGTTGCTGCAGGAGCGCCATGACGGCGCGGTGCGGCAACCGGATCTCGGGGTTGGCGAAATCGGTGGCGCCAACCCCGAGACGTTCGACGGCGCCCAAGAGCGGGGCCACGATCTCGGGGTCGGCGAGCGCAATCCGGACGAAGGGCCACAGAAGACGGATCGACAGGGTGCACTCGCGCGCTGGCGGGGCGGATGTCACGGATGCCTTTCGTAGCGCCACAGCCCTGCTTGATGCAAAAGGAGCAAAAGGAGGCGCACGAGTGAGCAAGCACGAGTGAGCAAGACTGTGCTCGGCCGCGCGCGCGTCGCAACGTCGTCTCCGCTCTCGACGTGAGCCCAAAAGGCAACCGATTGAGCGCTGTTAATGACGGCTGTCCCGAGGCGATGCGGGCAAAGGAGAGGGATGAATTTGACCCTTCGAGGCGCGGTCGTCGTCCTCGGCCTCGGCTGCGCCCTCGCGCACTGTACCGCCGCCTCCACCGGCGATCCGGGAACGGGCAGCTTCGCATCGACGACCAACTCGAGCAGCGGCGGCACCGGCGGTGGGTCGGGCGGCAACGGCTCGTCCGGTGGGTCGGACGACGGCACCGATGCCTCGGTGGGCAACTCGTCCGGCGCGAGCTCGGGCGGGACGGCATCCTCGAGCGGGTCCACCTCGTCCGGCGAAGGGTCGGCCGATGACGCCGACGGCGGCGACGCCGGTACGGCGTGCGCGGGCAACGAATATCCTCAGACGTCGTTCGTGAACCTTGCCGTGCCGATGCTCTCGGCCCTCAGCCCGGACGAGAACGACTTGATCCCGACGGACGCGGGCGCGCCCTTGGCCGTCCCGCAGGGGTGGAACTACTACAACATCAACGGGGCGATGTGCCGCGACGGCTCGCAGGCCGGCATCTACGTCCATACCGGCACGGCCAACAAGCTCTTCATCTACCTGGAGGGCGGCGGCGCGTGCTCCAGCCCCACGTTCTGCAGCCACAACCCCGCGGCCGTCGCGCAAGCCTTCTCCGGAGGCGCGCCGACGCAAGGACAGACCATCGGCGATTCGCTGGGATCGGTCACCGGGGGCGCCTACCAGGCGCCGTACGTGCCAACCGCGGCCTCGGGTCTCACCGCGGCGTACAGCCCAGGCATCTTCGACTTCACGAACGCGGCGAATCCCGTCAAGGACTGGAGCGGCGTCTACGTCCCCTACTGCACGGGCGACGTTCACTTTGGAACGGCCGACAACGTCACGATCCCCAGCGATGATGTCCTGCCCGCGCTGACGAACCAGCACTTCGTCGGGTACCTGAACATGCAGAAGTTCATCGGCCACATCGTGCCGACGTTCCCGAACCTGACGCAGGTCCTCTTGACGGGAGCCAGCGCCGGAGGCTTCGGGGCGGGCCTCAACTACGGCATGGTGCAGGACTCGTTCGGCAGCGTCCCGGTCGTCGTGCTCGACGACTCGGGGCCGCCCTTCCTCACCGCCGATCTCCCCGCGTGCATCCAGCAGCAGTGGCGCCAGCTTTGGGGCTTCAACGCGGCTCTGCCCTCGGACTGCGTGGAATGCAACAACGCCGATGGCAGCGGCCTCACCGACATCGTCAAGTACTGGCACCACAAGTACCCGCATGCCCGGGTTGGCCTCGTGTCGACGGTGCAGGACGAGGTGATGCGGCTCTTCTTCGGGTCGAGCAACAACGACTGCGCCACGAACAACGCGACGGAGCTCGCCCTGTCCGGCGGCTTGACGGGAGCGCAGTACACGACGGGCCTCGACGACTTGCTCGCGGCCTACCAGTGCACCGGAGCGCTCGCGACGTATTACATCGGCGGGATGAACCCGAACTTCCCGAATCCCACGTATCACCAGCACATCTTCCGCAGCGAGTTCTACACGGTCGACACCGACACGGGCACGCAGACGATGGCGCAGTGGACCGCTGATTTGCTCAACGGGACACTGGATATCGACGGTCCGTAGGAGCGAACATCCGCGCTGGATGCGCACCGTCAAGAACTACGGCAGGACGTGGGCCTTCCGTCCCTCGACCATCGCCTATCCCGAGAGCGCCGCGCAGCTGCAGGCGGTCGTGGCGGGCGCGCGCAAGGTTCGCGTCATGGGATCGCGGCATTCGTGGTCGAAGGGCATCGTCACCGACGGCACCCTCGTGTCGCTCGACCGGATGAACCGGATCGTGCGGGTGGACCGGGCGAACCTCCGCGTGACGGTGCAGGCCGGGATCAAGCTCAGAGAGCTGATCGCGCGGCTCGAGGAGCAGGGGCTCGCCCTGGCCAACCTGGGATCCATCGACGCGCAGTCGCTCGCCGGCGCCATCTCCACCGGGACGCACGGGACCGGCAAGGCCTTCCGCTGCCTTGCCTCGCAGGTCGAGAGCCTCGAGCTCATCGACGGGACGGCGACGCCGAGGCACCTGCGCAAGAGCCACCCCGACTTCAACGCGGTCGTCGTGGGCCTCGGGTGCTTCGGGATCGTTCACGAGCTCACGCTCTCGGTCGTCCCGTCCTTCCAGATGCACGCCGTCACGAGCACGACGACGTTCGACGCGCTCGTCGACCACCTCGACGACTACGTGGCCGGTTACGATCATTTCAAGCTCTGGTGGCTCGTCCCCTGCGACACGGTCATCCTCTTCAAGAACAACCGCACCGACGCCGCCTGTAACGACAGCACCCTGAAGCGGTGGTTCAAGGACGAATTTCTCTCGGTCGCCGTCTACCGAGCCCTCGTCGCCCTCGAGTCGCTCGACCGCAAGAGGCTCGTCCCCGCGATCAACGACATGCTGACGAAAGAGACCGGCAGGCCCTACGATCGGATCTGCAAGAGCCCTGTCGGGTTCCTGGTCCCCTCGCCCCCCGTGCACCGCGAGACCGAGTGGGCCTTCGACTACCGGGACGCCCGGGACCTGCTCAAGGAGTACCGGGACCTGCTCTCGAGCAGCGGTCACACGTACAGCTTCATCCAGGAGATCCGCTTCACGTGCAGCGACGACTTCTGGTTGAGCCCTGCCTACCAGCGCGATTCGATCTGGCTGTCCATGTACAACATGGACCGCGCGGACCGCTGGGACGATCAGCTCGCGCGGTTCGAGGCGTTCGCCACGGCGCGCGGAGGCCGCCCCCACTGGGGCAAGGAGGCGAGCTTCGACCCGGGCTACCTGAAGAAGGCGTGGCCCAGGCTGGAAGAGCTCCGCCAGCTGACGCGCGCGTACGACCCGGAGGGCAAGTTCGTGAACGCGTGGGCGGAGCAGATCTTCGGCGGTCGGAAGTTCCGGTAGACTCGGTCCTCGCATGCACGCAAAGATGGCTTCGTTCGGACTTCTCCTCGCGCTCCCTCTGGTCGCCTGCGACAAGGAGGAGCCGAAGGCTACCGCCCCGCCCGCGTCCGCGTCGGAGAGCGCTGCGGCCGCGGTGCCCAGCACGCCGCCGGCCCCCACGCCGAGCGCCGCGCCGAGCGCGAGCGCCGCGTCGGTGCCGCTCCCCAAGTGCCCCGCCGGCCTGACGGGCAACGCGGTCCCTCCGTACTGCATCAAGCTGCCCGCGGGTTACACCGTGAAGCAGGCGCGTACGACGGCGACCCGCGGATCGATCGACTACGACACGGGCACGACCACCGATCTTCTTACGGTGAGCTACGACACGACGGCGATCGCCGCGCTCGCGAAGGACGTCGAGGGCGAGATGAAGTTCGGCGGCGACAAGCTCGAGAAAAAGGGCGACCTGCCGGGAGGCAACAAGTGGTTTCAGGGGACCCACGCCGAGTACGCGCGCATCGTCACGCTCATCAAGGGCGCGGGCATGACGTTCAAGTGCTCGTTCGCCTACCAGCCCAAGAAACCGCCGGCCGCGGGGGCCGTCGACGCGTGCAAGACGCTCGTCTTGCCGTAGCTGTGCTAACGCCTGTGTCCTGAGCGCGTGACCGACGCCAGGCCGCAAGGGACCATGAAGGCGATACGCGTTCATCGAAAGGGCGGGCCCGAGGTTCTGCAGCTCGAGACCCTTCCGACGCCGCTGCCTGGCACCGACGAGGCGCTCGTCCGCGTCGAGGCCGCGGGCGTCAATTTCATGGACGTCTACGTGCGCACCGGAGCCTACGGGGGCGAGATGCCCGTGACGCTCGGAGCCGAAGGCGCGGGCATCGTCGAGGCCGTCGGGAACGGTGTGAGCGAAGTACGCGCCGGGCAACGGGTGGCGTGGGCCGGCGCACCGGGCTCGTACGCGACCCACGTCGTCGCGCGCGCCGACAAGCTCGTGCCGGTGCCCGACGACGTGAACACCCACGACGCGGCGGCGGCGATGCTGCAGGGCATGACGGCCCACTACCTCGCGCACGCGACGTTCCCCTTGAAGGCGGGCGATACCTGCCTGGTGCACGCGGCCGCCGGAGGCGTCGGGTTGCTGCTCGTGCAGATGGCAAAGCGCATGGGCGCCCGCGTCTTCGGCACGATCTCCACGGACGAAAAGGCGACGCTGGCGCGCGACGCGGGGCTCGACGAAGCGATCTTCTACACGCGCGAGGCGTTCGACGAGGTCGTGCGCGCCCGGACGGGCGGACGCGGAGTCGACGTCGTGTACGACTCGGTCGGCGCGTCGACCTTCGACCAGAGCCTCCTATGCCTCCGGCCACGCGGGATGATGGTGCTCTTCGGGCAGTCGAGCGGCCGCGTGGCTCCGTTCGATCTGCAGACGCTCAACACGCGCGGTTCGCTCTTCGTCACGCGCCCCACGTTGCGCGACTACACCGCAACACGGGCCGAGTTGCTCGAACGCGCGGGCGACGTCCTCGGAGGGATCGCGCGAGGTGACCTCCGGGTGAGGATCGATCGCACCATGCCTTTGGCCCAAGCCGCCGCCGCACACCGGGCGCTCGAGGCGCGCGAGACGAGCGGAAAGATCCTTCTCGTGACCTAGCGCAGTCTAGCGGGAAGCGGGGGCGTGCGCTGCGGCATACGCCTTCGCCCGGTCGAGGATTCGGAAGGTGTCCGAGACGTGGTCGCCGCTCAGAGTCACGTCGAAATTGCCGTCCTCGGGCTTCACTTCGATCTCCAGCCACGAATCGCGTAGGCCATATGGATCGTTCGGTATCCGTGACGCGTCCACCTCCCCGTCGAGGACGCGTAGGTTGTGGCATCGAAGAATCCGATCGAAGCGCGAAAGAGTGACTCCCTGCGGCGGCCGCACGACGAGCTTCACCGAGCGGATCTGGCACGTGCCTCTGCAGGGATCCTGGTAGAGCGCGCCGCGCGTGCTCAGGACCGTCATCGCATCCACGGCTCTTGCTTCGTCCTCGGCCGGCAGAGCGTCCCGGCACTCGGACGCTTCTGCGCTCGCTGCGCGCACCGGCAGCGGGACCCGTGCGGCGCACCCGAACGCGAGAAGCACGGTCCCGGCCATTGCAGCTCCGCGGATCACCTTGTCGACGCCGACGCCCACGCTGAAGAGTACGGCCCCCCCCGGCAAAGGTTACGCGGGCAGGGGGTCCAGAGACACCGACGCCACCCGGCCGGCTTCCTTTGGTGTACGTTCGGTCGCCACCCGCTTGCGCTTTTCCGCGCATTCTCGGTGCTCCAAAGATGCGCCCGATTCTGTTCGAAACGTCGATCCTGATCGCATCGCTGGCGATCAGCTGCGGTCCTCCTCCAGTCTTCGCGCGGCCGACCACCGCGAACAATGCACGAAGCGACGACCCATGGCTTCTTGGGGCCCAGTGCACGGCGGACACCCCAGCCGATGCGAACCTGCGCATCCAGGTGCTCGCCGAGGGGACGGGGGCTCCGGTAACCCCGGGCATGACCGTTCGCGCGCACTATGTCGCGAGCATGTCCGACGGCCACGTCGTCCACGACGAGGACTTGCCGAGCGAGATCATTCTTGGCAGCACGAAGACGATCTGCGGCTTCGAGCGCGCCCTCGCCGGCATGCGCCCCGGTGAACAACGTCGGATCGAGGTCCCCTGGCAGCTTGCCTTCGGCGACGCCGGACGGCCCCCGGAGATCCCTCCGCGGACCGACCTCGTGTTCGTCATCGATCTGTACCTGCCGGCCGACCTCGTGATCAACGCAGGGGGG
>Ga0302325_10008648_pt1 | contig 22337 bp, 19 predicted proteins | sample Palsa_T0_2_FD_201948 | JGI IMG/M metagenome (GOLD analysis project Ga0302325, IMG submission 201948) | Peat permafrost microbial communities from Stordalen Mire near Abisko, Sweden - Palsa_T0_2 | ecosystem: Environmental > Terrestrial > Soil > Palsa > Peat permafrost | place: Sweden: Abisko...
GTAACGGCCGTGGAAATTAATCCGATTATTGCGCGCACCATCATGCAGGATCGCTTTCCGGATCTAAGCCACCGCCTCTACTTTCGTCCCGATGTCCACGTGGTGATCGAGGATGGGCGCAGCTTTGTTCGCCGCAGCCACGAGAAATATCAGGTGCTGCAGGCCACCCTCGTCGATACTTGGGCCGCCACCGCGGCCGGAGCCTTCGCGCTATCGGAAAACAATCTTTACACCACGGATGCCTTTCGTGATTACCTTTCGCATCTCACCGACGACGGCTTGATGGTTTTCACGCGCTGGGGATTCCAGCCGCCGCGTGAATCCCTGCGCTTGGTCTCACTCGCTATCGACTCGCTCGAGCAACTTGGTGAGACGCAGCCCTGGAAACATGTGATTGTCGTGCGTGAAGATGCTGAGAAACTAGCGGGGTTTGGCGCCCAGGATACAGTGATCGTTTTCCGAAAGCCCCTGGCAGGCGACGATCTCGGACGAATAAGCGCCGCTCTGGCCGAGGCCCCGCAACTGCAACTTGTCTATCTTCCCAACGAGCGGCCGAAGAATGAATTTGGCCGGCTGCTCGAGGCGCCCGATCCGGAGGTGTTTTGGAAGAACTACGCCTTCGATGTGTCGCCTGTGGACGATGACCGCCCGTTCTTCTTTTATACGGTTCAGCCAAGGGACCTGTGGGCGTTCGTGAAGAAGGGCGGCGATGCCGCCGATGCGAAGGTGAATCGCGCGGTGCCGGTGCTGTTCGAACTGCTGGGAGTAAGCCTGCTTGCCACCGTGGTGGTGTTGGCTCTTCCTCCGCTGTTGCTGGGAACGCGATTGCCCGTCCAAAAGGGCGAGCGAAGTTTCCTTCTCTACTTCGTTTGTATCGGCGCCGGCTATATTCTGATTCAAGTAGCGCTGATCCAGAAGTTCGTGCTGTTTCTCGGGCATCCCACGTACGCGCTAACCGTGATCATTTTTTCCATGCTGCTGTCGAGCGGCGTGGGAAGCTATCTGAGCGCCCGCTGGATGGGCCAAGCCGGCAATAGCCGTCTCCTGGCGACGCTGGTGGGAGTCGCGGCGACAGTCAGCGCATTAGCCTTGCTCGCGACGCCGCTGAACGAGGTAGGTGTGGGCTGGCCGCTCCCGGTGAAAATGTTGGTAACCGCGTGCGTGATCGCGCCGGCGGGCTTCCTGATGGGCATCCCGTTTCCCACCGGCTTGTCTCAGCTCGACTCGCGTTTCCCCCGCGCCGTGCGCTGGGCCTGGGCTCTGAATGCGGCGGCCAGCGTGCTCGGCTCCGCCGGCGCGATTTTCCTGGCAATCTACATCGGTCTCCGCGCCACCATGTTGGTCGGCGCGGCGCTCTACCTTGCTGCAGGGGCGGTGCAGTGGGCGCAACGGAAAGCGATGCCGACTGCTCACGCCGGCGCCGAAGTTAGTTTATAGAGAGGATATTGGCGTCCTGTTTAAGCCAGTGCAACCGGACGGATCGGTGATCCGGTTGCCCCGCGAATCTTGAGCGGCGAGGCCACGAACAGGAATTCGTATATTCCCAGGCGCGAGAGCTCTTCCAGGTTCAACGCCTCGATGATGTGAATGCCGTTTTCCACCAGCAGGTGGACGTGCACGGGCATCTCGGGCGCCGGAACCCGCTCGAACGCGATGGTATCCGATCCAGCGGCGAAAATCCCGCGCTCGCTCAACCAGCGCGCTCCGTCGAGCTCCGGTCCCGGCCCCGCGGCTGCCGCGCCTTGGCCGCCTGTAATGTAGCGGGCTGCATCGTTCCAATAACGCGCCCAGCCTGTTCGCAACAGAACAACGTCGCCTTTTTCAATGTGCACTTTCTGGGCGGTGGCCGCCGCGGCGAGGTGTTCCGAAGTAATCGAAAAGCCGGTGGGCAACGCGTCGTGACCAACATGCGCGGCAATGTCGAGCAGAACGCCTCGACGAAAAATGGGTTCGAGGGTGTCCACCGAATATTCCTGAATGCCGCCCGCTTCGCTCTGCCTGCATTTCACGTCGATGCCTTGGTACAGCTTGCCCCCGCACGAGAAGTGGGACAGCGCGTCAATATGCGTGCCCACATGAGTGCCCAGCGCGATCGCGTCGGCCGCCGAGCTCGTTCCGCTCTCGGTCACGAAATCTCCGTGCTTCTTCGTCAGACTATACAGAAAGGGGGGATGCGTGGGGAAATGGGGCATTCCCACGAAATAGGGTTGGGCCAAATCGTAAACCTTGGACTTCCCAACCAACCCGAGCAGATCGTTCACCGGCGGCGGGCCTCCGCCTTGGTGGCCACCGCTTTCCGCTTACCGTTTCGGGTCCGATGCGTGGCCACCACCAGCGGTTCGGCATGTGCCGCCCAACGGCCCAGTTGATACTGCCGCTGGTAGCCCGCGCTCATGTTCGTGATGGTCACGGTAACGGTTCCACTGGCGTCGCTCGAATATTTTTCCTCGATGTGCTGCTGGCGGGCGACGTCGGAATGAGCCACTTGCACTGCCTGCGCGTCGCTCAGAGCCGGGTCGAACGGGAACTGGATTTCGTCCCAGACCGTCACATCGCCGGCAGGCTCGCCGCTATCGGTCAAATGACTGCATTCCAGGTAGCGGAAGTGTCCGACATTGTGCACCGGATGGTAGCGTCTTCGAATGTCGTAGGACGGTTCGTCCGGGCCCGGCAGCGGAGCGCCCTTCGGGAAGAGGGGATCGAAAGTAACCCGCGTCCCGCCGTCGCCCTCGCGCCAAACTCCGAAATAACGCGTGAACTTCTCGGTTAAGACATAGCCGGCTTCCTGATCGGCCTGAATGGCCAAGCCGATGGCCGTCGCCGAGCGGGCGTGCAGCGAGCGGCGAGCGCGTCGCCCGAACCTCTCGCGCAGCACGCGGTTCACGATTGGCAATTCGCTTCCCCCGCCGGTGACATACAGCGCTTCGATTTCGCCATCCGAGTTCGTTTGAAGCAGGTCGGCCACTACCTGTAAGGTCTCTTCGAGCAGCGGGCGGCAACGCTCGTAATAGTCAGCCACCGGAACCGTCACCGCGTCCCATCCTTCGCGCACGCTGTCCAGATCGAGCACGATCTTGCGCGAATTCGGGTGCAGCATTTCCTTCTTCAGACGGCACTCCTCCAGCAGGCGAAAATGCTCGGCCTGCGAAAGGTCGTCCCGGAGATCGTCGCTCAAGGCCATGTCGGCGAGAATTTCGTCGAAATCGTCGCCGCCCAAGGTTGCGATGCCTTCGGTGGCCAGCACCCTATGGCTCTTTTCTCCCACTTCCACCAGCGATGCGTCGAAAGTGCCGCCACCCAGATCGTAAACCAGGAGTAAACCGTTAATTTTGGTCTGATGCGCGTACTCGATGCTAGCGGCCGATGGTTCGTTCAACAATCCAACGACGCTGCAGCCGGCGGCGCGGAACGCTTCCACCGTGAGAAAGCGCTGGTTGCTATTGGCGTTGGCCGGTACGCCTAACATTATCTCCAGCGTTTCCCGAGGCAGCAACGCGCGCAATGCCCCGGCCATTTCCCGGAGCACCACCATCAGGGGAACCTCCTGATCGTCTAACTGAACGATCGTGTTCGGCCCCGCGTCCGAAAGCAGGCGTTTCAATGATCGAACCATGGTCCAATCGGGATATTGTTGGCAGGCCCACGCCTGCCAGCCGTACAAACGCTTGGTCCCCTGGACCGCCACCAGGGAAGGAAAGAAGTCCACCGCGGCGCCGTCCGGATGCTCAAAAGGGAGGATCGGGTAGTTCCCCCGATCCACCGCGGCGACCACGGTGCGAGTAGTGCCGAAATCAATTCCTAGTCTTCTCACGCGCGCGATCTCAAGGCGATTGTAGCGCATCTGTCATTGTGGGACACTGATGGACGCGCGAGGTAAGGAGCGCCAAGCCGCACCGCCATGGTCGAAAATTTCTACGGTAACGCCGCGTCCGCCCGAACTCTTCTCGCGATGAGCGGGAACGAGCGCCTTCCCCAAACCATCTTGCTGGCCGGTCCGGAGGGAGTTGGTAAAGCTACGTTGGCGCGACGCTTCGCGGGCCGGCTATTGGGCGGCGCGGACAAGATCGAGCTCGACGACCTCAGCCTGGAACCGAACGCCGCGGTGATTGCCGACCGCGAAAAGTGGCCCGCGGACAAACGCAATGAAGACCCGCTGCTTTTTGCGACCCATCCGGATTTCATCACCTTTGCGCCCGACGGGCCTCTGCGGCAGATCACCATCGAGCAAATGCGCCTGCTGAAGGAGCGCGCGCAGTTCAAGCCATTGCACCGGGAACGCCGGGTTTTTCTGATCGATCACATCGATCGCGCCAACGAGCAGGCCGCCAATTCGCTGCTCAAGATTCTGGAAGAGCCTCCGCCGCATTTGATCCTGGTTCTCACCGCGGAGAATATCTTCGATTTGCTGCCGACCATCCGTTCGCGCGTGGTTTCGTTTCATTTAAGCCGGCTGTCCAACGACGAGATGCGCGCGTTCGTCTCTTCCCGCGGTCTTGCGAACGTTGAGCGGCGCATCGTGCTGTCGGCCGGGAGCCCCGGCTTGGCGGTTTCCATGGATCTGGAAACTTACGATCAGCGCCGGTCGGCGATGCTGAAGTTGCTCGAAGTCGCGACCGGTCGCGCGCCTTTCGCCGAGTGGGCGAAACACGCCGAGGCCATCGCTCCGCGCAAGCACGAAAAACTCGAGCTTTTTCTGGCCGTGCTCTACGTTCTGCTCGAGGATCTGCTGGCGCTCACTCTAGGAGCCGGCGATATTCGAAATAGCGACATCCGACGGGATCTGGAAAAACTGGCCGCCGGCTTGTCCTTCCATTGGATTCGTATTGCGGTAAAAAAAACGGACGATCTCTCGGAGTTAGTAAAGCGCAACATTCAAAAAACCATCGCGCTCGATGCGCTGGCGCTCGAGTTACGCCGCCTGGCGGCCTGAAAACAGCGGCAGGACGCGCGCCTTGCGACGGAGTGGTCGTTATGGTTCAATGAGTTTAGTTGTAGGTTCCGAGCATTACGAAATCCTCCGAATGGTCCCGGCCGGATCTCCATGCGTTTTCGGAACCTGATTGGATCATCTCGAGGAGTGGAGTTCTTGCCGTGGAGTCTGTGAACCGCAAACTAATCCGTCCGTCCCTGAACGAAGTGAAGGACCAAATGAATCGCCGCAACACCCATCAGAAGAAGGCCGCGCCCCCCGACCAAACCAACGCAGAAAATTTCTACTACATGAAGCAGATGCAGGCGAAAACGCCCATGGTTATTGTCCTGAAAGATGGGGAGACGTTGGAGGGGATCATCGAGTGGTACGACAAGAGCTGCTTGAAAATCAACCGCGACGGACATCCGAATCTGCTCATCTTCAAGCCCAACATCAAGTACATGTACAAGGCGTAGCCGTTACAGGGCGGCTGCTTTCGAATCGCTTCCATCCCGGCGGCGCAGATAACTCTCCAGAAACATCCCAGCCTGGGTTCTCAGGATTCCATCGCGCTCGTTTCCCTGTCGCGCTTCAACGGAAAAATCCAGAACGCCACGCTCTCCCGGCCAGCAGTCCTTCTCGAAAATGTACTGGATTCGAACCAGGTCGCCCGCGTCCTCAGCGACGTGAAAGCGCACTGCGTCCGCCTCCGCCTCCCGCGGGAACCGATCGCAGCAGCGGCGCGCGTAGCCGAAATTGCAGGTTTCGCGAGTTCGCGTGTCGTCGGGCAGGAACGCCGCGGGCGCGGCCCGGCACTCGCCCCGGTAAGCGTCTCCGAGCGGCAGCCGCGGCGGGACGCTCCAGCGATCGCCCCCTAGCAGCTCTGTCGGGTAAAAATACGGGCACGCCATTCGCTCGGTATAGTAACACGTAGAGCCATGGCGACCAATCGAATGGAAATCCTGAAAAGCATGCTGGTCCAGAATCCGCGCGATAGCTTCGCCCGATACGGTCTCGCGATGGAGTACGCCAAGGGCGGCGAACTAGAGACCGCAGTCGCGGAATTCAAAGCGCTGCTGGATTCAAATCCGGATTACGCGGCGGCATATTTCCACGGCGGCCAAGCGCTCGAAAAGCTCGCGCGTGTCGAGGACGCGCGAGCCATGTATCAAAAGGGGATCGAAACCGCGGCGCGCATCGGCGATCGGCATGCGGAAAGCGAACTACAAGCCGCGCTCGATCTGTTGCCTACTTAACGGCCGCGAGCTCCGGCGCAGCCACTCCCAGCGCTTCCGCCACGCCCCTGCCATAAGCCGGGTCCGCTTTGGTAAAGTGCTCAATCTGGAGTTTGATGATTCGCTCCGGAATGCCCTTCATGTGGCCGGCAATATTGCCGATGAGCGCCTTTTTTTCGGCTGGCGGCATAAGACGGAAGAGGTCGCCGGCCTGCTTGTAATCGTCATTTCCCGCGCGATGGTCGTAACGGTTGACGTCTCCGGAAACCTTATAGGGTATTTCTCGATAACGAGGGTCCTGCGTGGGGCCGCCGAAGCTATTGGGCTCGTAGTTCGGACTGGCGCCGCCGTTGTCGTCGGCGCGCATGAAGCCGTCGCGATTGTAGGTATGCACCGGGCACTGCGGCCGATTGACCGGCAGCGTTTCGAAATTAACTCCGAGACGATAGCGATGCGCGTCGGGATAGCTGATCAGGCGCGCTTGCAGCATCTTGTCCGGCGAATAGCCCATCCCGGGCACGATATTCACCGGCGAGAAAGCCGCCTGCTCCACCTCGTTGAAGTAGTTCTTCGGGTTGCCGTTCAGTTCCATCAGGCCGACTTCGATCAGCGGATAATCCTTGTGCGGCCAAACCTTCGTCAGGTCGAACGGATGGATGTGATAGGTCTCCGCTTCCGCTTCCGGCATCACCTGAACCGAGACGCGCCATTTGGGAAACTCGCCGCGCTCGATGGCGTCGTGCAAATCGCGCGTCGCGTAATCGGGATCGGCGCCGGCGAGTTCCTCCGCCTTTGCGGCGGTCAGGTTCTTGATGCCCTGCATCGTGAGGAAGTGCCACTTGCAGTAGAAACGCTTGCCCTCCGCGTTGATGAGGCTGAAGGTGTGGCTGGAGAAGCCGTGCATATGTCGGTAACCATCCGGCGTGCCGCGGTTGGAGAACAGCGTGGTTACCTGGTGCAGCGATTCTGGAGAAAGGGACCAGAAATCCCACATCACGGTAGGCTCGCGGAGATTCGTGGCCGGGATGCGCTTTTGAGAGTGAATGAAATCGCCGAACTTCAGTGGGTCTCGCACGAAGAAAACCGGCGTGTTGTTGCCGGTCATGTCCCAATTGCCTTCTTCGGTGTAGAACTTGACGGAGAAGCCGCGCGGATCGCGGGCGGTGTCGGCCGAGCCCTTTTCGCCGGCTACCGTGGAGAATCGCGCCAATACGTTAGTCTTCTTGCCAATCTGATTGAACAGCTTGGCCGTGGTGTATTTCTTAATGTCGCCTGTGACCGTGAAGGCGCCGTGCGCGCCTGCGCCTTTGGCGTGGACGACGCGCTCCGGAATGCGTTCGCGGTTGAAGAGGGCCATCTTCTCAAAAAGAAGATAGTCCTCCATGAGAACCGGGCCGCGCGGGCCGGCGGTGATCGAATTCTGATTGTCTCCGACAGGACGTCCGGACGAGGTCGTCATGTGCGGGCTGTCTTGGTGTTTCGGTGTGTCTGATGGCATAAGGATACCATCCAAGCTTACCCATTCGCGGCGTGCGGGGCGATAGGCACTCTGCAATGATAGCTATAGGAAACACCTATGGAGTTCCATCAGCTTCGATACTTTTGCGCGGTGGCGCGGACCGGCAGCTTCACGCGCGCTGCCGAAGAGGAGGGCGTCGCGCAACCCTCGCTATCTCAACAGATTGTGAAGCTCGAGCAGACCATGGGATCGAGACTTTTCGATCGCCTGGGCCGGAGCGTGCAGTTGACCGAGTACGGCAGGACGCTATTGCCGCAGGCTCAGGCGATCCTCCGACAGGCGAACGAGGCGCGCAGCAGCCTGGAGTCTCTGCGGCGGGGCGTCGGCGGGCACCTTTCGGTGGGCTGCATTCCCACCCTGACGCCGTATTTCCTGGCACCCCGGCTCAGCGATTTCGCGCATCGATTTCCCGACGTGGAACTGCGGCTGCTGGAGGAGACCACGCCGAAGTTGGTGGAGCTGCTGCAGGCCGGGAAGCTGGACCTGGCGCTGGTGGCGCTTCCGGTGAACAGTCCGGAGATGCTCTGTTCGGAGCTGTTCCGGGAACCGATTTGGGTTGTGGTGGGGATGCATCACCGGCTGGCGGCTCAGGGTCAGGTGAAGTTGCCGGACCTGCGCGGCGAGAAGATGCTGCTGCTGAAGGAAGGGCACTGTTTTCGCGACGACGCGCTGCGCATCTGCCGGCGCGTGCGCATGCCGTTTCACGCCATGTTCGAGACCGACCAGTTTTCGAGCATCTTTCCGATTGTGGCTTCGGGGTTGGGCATTACGCTGGCGCCGCAGATGGCGGCGCAGACAGCGCGGGAATGCCGACTGCTGGCGCTCGAACGGGAAACCTTCCGCAGAATAGGCTATATCCGAGTCCGCCGCCATGTCGTCGGCGCCGCTCAGAAGGCATTTGTGAGCTGGCTACGGGAAAAGGTACGCGCGGAAAATTGGTCCGGCGGAAACGGCGGAGCCCCGGCGACAGCCTAGCTTGGATTCCACTCCAGCGCCAGTTTCGAATACAGGTTGATGTCGTGGTAGCTTGCATTCAGAAGCTGTGCCTGGCGTTGCACGCCTTCGAATTGAAAGCCGAGTCGCTGGGGAATGGCGCAGCTCTTCGTATTGCCGGCGGCGCAGTGGATTTCAACGCGGTTCAACTTCCATTCGAGGAACGCGTGATCGATCACGGCCCGGCAAGCGTCCGTCACGATCCCCCGGGCCTGGAATTTCGAACCGATCCAGTAACCGATCTCCACTTTGCGATTCAGCCAATCGACTTTATGCGTGCCGATGGTGCCCGCCAGTTCGCCGACGCACCAGATGCCGGCGGCGAAGCCCTCGTTGCTCGCGAATTGCCGTAAGCTGTCCTTGATGAATCTCTGAGTATCCTCGACTGCGCGGGTCGGATCGACCCAGGGCAGCCACTCGCGCAGGTAGGCGCGTTCACTATCCACCAGCGCGAAGGTCTCCGCCGCGTGCCGTTCTTCGAGCAGCGCGAGGTACACATCGTCGCGAATCGCCTTGCGAAACATGCGTGCGGGCTAATCTTTTTCGTCTTCTTCGCCCTTGTGAAGCTGCTGAGCGAGGTAGTTCTGGATGCCCATCTCGCTCACGGCATGCAATTGACCTTCGAGGTAGTCGACGTGCTCCTCCTCGTCCACCAGGATTTCCTCGAAAAGAACGCGCGAAGCGTTGTCGCCGACCTCTCTTGCGTCTTTAATCGCTGTGTTGAGGTGCTTCACCGCGTCCAATTCCAGCGCCAGGTCGTTGTCAAGCTGCTGCTTGACGTTCGTGCCGACTTTGATGGGGCCGAGGTCGGTCATGTTCGGGGTTCCGTCCAGGAACAAGATCCGGTTCATCAGTTTCTCGGCGTGCACCATTTCTTCGATAGATTCTTTCCGATAATGCTCGGCCAATCGGAAATAGCCCCAGTTTTCGTTCATCTTGGCGTGCAGGAAGTACTGGTTGATCGCGGTAAGCTCCGCCTTGAGCGCAGTGCTCAAGTGTTGCAGAATCTTTGCGTTGCCTTGCATCTTGTGATTGTACAAGATATGGATCATGTTAGGATGGCGAACAGCGAATGAAAAGACTGCTTTTCCTAATACCGATGCTTGCTCTCACCGCCAATCTCCCCGACCTTTCGCAGCTTGAAAAGATGACCGCCCGGTTTGCGCCCACCGAGTTTCGCGTGGACGATGTCCCCAAGCTCTCGCCCGGAGACCTCCAGGCGCTTCGGAAACTCATTCAAGCGTCGCGATTGCTGAACGACATCTTTCTCGATCAACTGTGGAGCGGCAATCGGGCCTTGTACGCGAAGTTGCGGCGCGACACGACGCCCATCGGTCACGCCCGGCTGCATTACTTCTGGCTCAACAAGGGTCCGTGGTCGGAACTGGACGACAACACCGCGTTCCTGCCCGATGTTCCGCCCAAGAAGTTGCCTGGCGCCAATTTCTATCCCGAAAACATGACGCGCGAGGAATTCGAAAAGTGGGCGAAGGCTCTGCCGGTCAGCCAGCGCCAGGCGGCCGAAGGATTCTTCACCGTGATTCGCCGGGATGCCGACGGTCACCTGAAAGCGATTCCCTACAGCCAGGAGTACAAGTCGGATCTCGAGAAATCCGCGCGTCTTCTCGAACAAGCGGCCGGGCTCACGACGAACGCGACGTTGCGAAAGTTCCTCGCCGCGCGCGCCGCCGCGTTCCGTTCCGACGACTATTACGAGAGCGACCTGGCATGGATGGATCTGGATGCCCCCATCGACATCACCATCGGTCCCTACGAGACGTACAACGACGAGTGGTTCGGCTACAAAGCCGGTTTCGAAGCCTACGTGAATCTGAGGGACGACGCCGAAACTGCGAAGTTGAAGTTCTTCGGCGATCATCTGCAAGAGGTGGAGAACAACCTGCCGATCGATCCGAAGTATCGCAATCCCAAGCTCGGGAGCCAGGCGCCGATCCGCGTGGTCAACGAAATCCTGTCGGCCGGCGACGGCGCTCACGGTGTCCAAACCGCGGCTTACAACTTGCCCAACGACGAGCGCGTCGTGGCGCAGAGGGGCAGCAAGCGCGTGATGCTGAAAAACGTGCAGGAGGCCAAGTTTCATTCCACGCTTGAACCCATTTCTAAGCACGTTCTCGCACCGGCCAGCCAAGCCGATCTCAGCTTCGAGCCGTTCTTCACGCATATCCTGGCGCACGAGCTGAGCCACGGGATCGGCCCGCATCAGATTTCCATCGCCGGACGCAACACCACTCCTCGCCAGGAACTCAAGGAACTCTACAGCGCCATCGAAGAGGCCAAGGCGGACGTCACCGGGCTTTTCATGCTGCAGTTACTGGCGGACCACAAGCTGATCGAAGGCGGCCCGGCCGTGGAGCACCGGCTCTACACTACCTTCCTGGCTTCCTCTTTTCGAACGCTGCGATTCGGGCTCAAGGACGCGCACGGCAAGGGGATGGCGATGCAGGTGAATTACCTGACCGATCATGGCGGATTCGCGGCCCGTCCGGACGGCCGGTTTGAAGTGAACTTCGACAAGATCAAAACGGCGGTCCGCGATTTGGATCGCGATTTACTCACGCTTGAAGCTACGGGGGACTATGCGGGCGCAAAGCGCATGCTGGATCAACTGGGCGTGATCCGGCCGAATATGCAGAAGGCTCTGGATAGTCTCAATCACATTCCTGTGGACATCGAGCCGTTGTTCGTCACGGCCGACCAGATCGCGCCGGAATCCTAACCCGCCAGCTTGGAAATGTCGTTGTAAATCGCGAACGCGACCACGGCCATCAGGAACACGAATCCGAGCTTGAACACGGCTTCCTTCACCCGCAGACTCAAATCGCGGCGCATGAACATCTCCACCAGCAGCAGCAGGATGGTGGCGCCATCCAGGATCGGGATCGGCAGCAGGTTGAAGATCGCCAGGTTCAGGCTCAGCATGGCGGTCAAACCGAAGTAGGCGCTGGGCCCTTCGCGAGCCGCTTCGCCCGACAATTGCGCGATTCGGATCGGGCCTTCGAGAGATTTCGGCGACATCCGCCGCTCGATGATCCCGCGCAGGAATTGATAGATCAAGCTAGCGAGCTTGACGTTCTGGCGGACGGATTCCGCCACGGCTTGGGGGAACGGAAGGCTCACGAAGACCACGCGGGGCGACAAGGTAACGCCGATCATCCACTTGTCGGTCCCATCGGCGTTGGACATCACCGGGGTTAGCGTCAAGCTGTTGGTCTTGCCGTCGCGCGAGTAGGTAAGCTCAACCGGCTTGCCGGCTCCGCTGGTGATGATGTCGTGCAGCTTCGGTGTGGAGCGAATCGGCTGGCCGTTGACGCTCAAAATGATATCGCCGGGCTTCAGGCCGGCCTTCGCCGCCGGTTTATCGGCCAGTTCGCTATTGATCTCGATTTCATTCTGCTCGCCCCAGCCCAAGAATCCAGCCCCCGTCCTCGGGTCTAGCACGGGCGTCAAGTTGACCAGCTTGCGCTCGCCGTTGCGGAGAATCCATACGTTCAGGGTATGGCCGGCGCCCGCGGCTTCCCGCATCGCGATGTCTTCCCAGGTTGGCTCCGCGATATCGCCGATCTGGACGATGCGGTCACCTTCTCGAATGCCGGCTTTCGCGGCCGCGCTATCGGGCACCACGTATCCGATTTCGGGCGACGGCGTGGTCGGTATCTTCGGAAAACGGACCATGAACAATCCGGTAAGAATCGCGACCGCCAGAATGATATTCATGGCCGGGCCCGCGAACGCGATAATCAGCCGCTGCCAGCGAGGCTTGCTCAGGAAGCTGCGCGGGTCGGCCGCATTTTCGTCGCCCGGCTGCTCTCCGGCCATCTTCACGTACCCGCCGAAGAGAATGGCCGCGAATCGGAAATCCGTTTCACCCTTCTTGAAGCCGAACAGGCGCGGGCCGAATCCGAAACTGAATGTTTCCACTTTGACGTCGAACATGCGGGCAGCCCAGTAGTGCCCGAATTCGTGAATCAGGATCATAACGCCGATCAGGACCAGCGCCCACCAAATGTTTTGTAAAATTACCGGCATCTCCGCTACGCTTTCACGGACAGGCGCCCGCGCTCCTCTCGCCCTGTAGGCGCTTTTTCGCGGACGATCTCTCGCGCCAACGACCGGGACCGCTCGTCAATCTCCAGGATCTCATCGATCGAGCCAGGCTGCGTCGCCGGATACCGCTCCAGCGTTTCTTCCACTACCTCGGCGATGGCCGGGAACGAAATCCGTTCTTTCAAAAATGCGTCCACCGCGATCTCATCGGCCGCATTGAGCGTGCACGGCGCCGAACCACCCGAGCGTTGCGCCTGGTAGGCCAGGCGGAGCGCCGGGAACTTGCCGAGATCGGGCGCGCAAAAACTCCAACTGCGCGCCTCGGTCCAATCTAATCGTGGGACCGGGGCGGCCTCGCGATCCGGATACGTGAGCGCGTACTGTATGGGCATGCGCATGTCGGTGGCCGAGATCTGCGCGATCACGCTTCCATCCGTGTATTCCACCAGAGCGTGCACCGACGATTGCGGATGAATCACCACATCCACTTCATCGGCGGAAAAGTCAAACAACCAGCAGGCCTCGATCACCTCGAAACCTTTGTTCATCATGGTGGCCGAGTCTATCGTGATGCGCTGGCCCATTTTCCAGGTGGGGTGGTTCAAAGCCTGCGCCGGAGTGACAGCGGCCAGCGACTCTCGTGACGTCTCGCGGAACGGACCGCCGGAGGCCGTCAAAATGAGCCGCGCTACCTCGGCGCGCCGGCCGGCCCGTAGACACTGGTGCGCTCCGTTGTGCTCGCTATCAACCGGAATTAGCTCGGTCCCCGACCTTCTCGCGGCCTCCATCACCAGTTTGCCACTCGCCACCAGGACCTCCTTGTTGGCCAGCCCCACGCGCTTCCCGCAACGGATCGCCGCATAGGTCGCCTCCAATCCCGCTACGCCGACGATGGCCGACATGACAAAATCGACCCGCGGATCAGTTGCGGCTTCGACGCGGGCTCGCGAGCCAAAGCACAACTCCGGCCATTCGCCCCGCGCCAACCCCGAGCTTTCGAGCCTCTTCGTTAGACGCTCGCGCGCCGCGTCGGTTGCCGTAACTACGCAAGGGGGGCGAAACCGGGCAATTTGTTGGGCTAGAACGTCTACATTCTGTCCCGCGACAAGAGCGTGGATGCAATACTTTTCCGGATGCCGGCCCACGACGTCCAGAGTGCTCACACCAATGGACCCGGTTGAGCCGAGGATGGTAAGCGTCTTCAATTACCCTATTATACCGGTTAGTCGAATTTCGGTCCTGGATGATTTTAGTGTTCAGTTCCAACGCAGTGCTTCCTGGGATCGAACAAACCGGCGCGTCGTCTCGTACAACTATCTGATTCACCGGGAAGCTAATCCTCTGATGGAAGCCTAAGCGCCTTATGTCAAACATGCTGCACGATTTGCGATACGCCGTCCGCTCCCTGCGCCACAATCCGGGGTTCGCGCTTACCGCGATCGTTTCGATCGCCCTCGGCATCGGCGTCAACTCCGCCATTTTCAGCTACGCGGACGGAATGATGCTCCGCCCCATCCCGGTGCCGGATCCCTCCGGTGTTTACAATCCAAGATCTCGAACCCCCAGCGGGACGGCCGGGGGCATCTCTTATCCCGATTACGTCGACTTCCGAGATAAGAATCAGTCTTTCAGCGGCTTGGTGGCCTATGACCTGACCGTTCTCGGCTTTGCTCCGGACCAGAAAACGCAAGCGCAAATGAAAGTCGGACTAGCCGTCAGCGGAAACTTCTTCCAGGTTCTTGGCGCCGAGCCACGGCTTGGCCGCGGCTTTCGTGCCGAAGAAGGCAAAGTCCCCGGCCGGGACGCCGTGGTTGTGCTGGGAAACGATCTTTGGAAGAACGAATTTCATTCCGATCCCTCGGTGATCGGCCGTCGCGTCCGCCTCAGCGGCATGGACTTCACCATAATCGGCGTAGCCTCCGAATCCTTCACCGGAATGGATCAATACATTCGGCCGGCCGTTTTCGTTCCAGTGATGATGGCGCCGGCTTTCAACGCCGCCAACCAAGACCTGCTGACCAATCGCGCCAAGCACTCGTTTACAGTCAAGGGACGGCTGAAACCGGGCGTTTCCCCTCAAGCGGCGAGCGCCGAGGTGGCTGCGCTGGCGAAAGCGCTCGAGCAGTCCTACCCAAACACCAACCGTTCCTACGGCGCCGCGGTCCAAACCGAGTTTCAGGCGCGCTTCGAGGACGATCCGTACGACACCTACATCATCGGTCTGCTGTTTTTCCTCGTTGCGATTACTTTGGTGATCGCTTGCGCCAATGTCGCCAATCTGATGCTGAGCCGGGCCCGCGCCCAGGCGCGCGAAATCGCGGTCCGGCTGGCGATCGGCGCGAACCGCGCAGACCTGATCCGCCAGTTCATGCTGGTGAGCCTGATCATTGCCGTGGCGGGCGGCGCGCTGGGATTGTCGATCGCTCTGGTGGCGACGCACCTTTTCTCCGAGCTCAAAGTGGTCGGAGATATCCCGATCCAATTCAATTTCACGTTAGATGGCCGAGTACTTGCCTTTACCGCTCTAGTCGCGTTCCTAAGCGCCTTGCTCTTTGGCCTGCTCCCTGCGCTACAGGCCACTAAAGCCGATTTAGTTTCGGGACTAAAGGCCGGCGAAGCAGATCTGGCCCGCAAACGCTTTTTTGGCCGCAGCGCGCTGGTGACCGTCCAGATTGCCGGATCTTTGGTGTTGCTGGTAGTCGCAACGCAGCTTTATCGCGGATGCGCGAATGTCCTCAGCCGGAGCCCCGGTTTCCGCATCGATCATATGATTACCATGCGTTTCGATCCCTCGCTGGTGAATTACACCCCGGCGCAGACCGAGCAATTCTATAAGACCCTGACAGAGCGCGCCGCCGCAGTACCCGGCGTCAAGTCCGCCGCGCTCACCAGCTTTGTTCCCATGACCAGCAACGCGCGCGGTAAACGTGTCATCCCCGAGGGCTACCAGTTTCCCCGCGGCCAGGAGTCGGTGGACGTTCTGGTCGATTCGGTGGATTCGAACTACTTTGACACGTTCGGTGTGCGGCTCATCGAAGGCCGGGGCTTCCGAACCAGCGATCGCGCCGATTCACCACGCGTCGCTGTTGTGAACGAGAAGTTCGCTCAAACCTACCTGGGCGGCCACGCCGTTGGGAAACGGCTTCGCCTGGAGGGTCCCAATGGACCCTGGGCGGAAGTAGTCGGCGTCACCGTGACAGGCAAGCATCTTTCGGTGTTCGAGCCGCCGTTCGGTTATCTCTATCTCCCTCTTAGCCAGGATCCCCAATCGCGCATGACGTTGATCGCCGAGTCCCACGGCGACCCGGCAGCCTTGGCCGCGCCTTTGCAACAAATGGTGCATTCGCTCGACGCCAATCTCCCGGTCTTCGGCGTCCGCACTATAGCCGATCTCTACGACCAGCGTTCGGTTCAAATCGCGAACATCATCAATGAAATGGTCGCTTCGATCGGCTTCGTCGGCTTGGGATTAGCTCTGGTCGGCTTATACGCGGTGGTGGCTTACCAGGTTGCGCGCAGGACGCGCGAAATCGGAATACGGATGGCCATCGGAGCCGGCCGGCCGCAGGTTATGCGAATGATGATGAAGCAGGCTGCGGTGATGGGGTTGGCTGGCGTTGGTATCGGTTTGGTGTTGAGCTTTGCCGGTTCGAAGGCGCTCAGCGCCGCGCTAGGAGTGCCGTTCGATCCTGTGCTGTTCAGTTTGGTTCCGCTCGGATTGCTGCTCACCACGCTGCTGGCGGCAGCGATCCCTGCGAGCCGTGCGGCCAGAATCGATCCCATGACGGCTTTGCGCCAAGATTAAAATGCTGGTTTGCTTGTCTTAGAGACCCGATCCTCAAGAGCGGTGACCCTTTCGGGAGCGTGGATGCGATACTTTTCCGGATGCCGACCCACGACGTCCAGAGTGCTCACACCGATGGACCCGGTTGAGCCGAGGATGGTAAGCGTTAACTACCCCATTATAGCGGTTAGTCGAAATCGCGGCCCAGCGGAATCCACATGTTCAGTTCCATGAACTCGCGTCCCGGTATCGAACAAACCGGCGCGTCCTCTCGTACGGCTATCTAATTGAGCAGGAAGCTAATCCTCTGATGGAAGATCAAGTGCCCTATGCTTAACATGCTGCACGATTTGCGATACGCCGTCCGCTCCTTGCGCCACAATCCAGGATTCGCGCTCACAGCTATTATTTCCATCGCTCTCGGCATCGGGGTCAACTCGGCCATCTTCAGCTTCGTGGACGGTAGGATGCTCCGCCCCATCCCGGTGCCGGATCCCTCTGGTGTGTACAACCTGCGATCTCGAACCCCCAGCGGGACGGCCGGGGGCGTCTCTTATCCCGACTACGTCGACTTCCGCGATAAGAACCAGTCTTTCAGTGGCTTGGTGGCCTATGACCTGACTGTACTCGGCTTCGCGCCGGACCAGAAAACGCAAGCGCAGATGAAAGTGGGACTGGCCGTCAGTGGTAACTTCTTTCAGGTCCTCGGGACTGAGCCGCAGCTTGGCCGCGGCTTTCGTCCTGACGAAGACAAAGTCCCCGGCCGGGATGCCGTGGTCGTGCTCGGAAACGATCTCTGGAAGAACGAATTTCATTCCGACCCCTCGGTGGTCGGCCGTCACATCCGCCTCAGCGGTTTGGACTTCACGGTAATCGGCGTAGCCACCGAATCCTTCACCGGAATGGATCAATATTTCCGGCCCGCCGTTTTTGTTCCAGCGATGATGGCGCCGGCTTTCGACGCCGCCAACCAAGACCTGCTGACCAATCGCGCCAAGCACGCTTTTACAGTCAAGGGAAGGCTGAAACCGGGCGTTTCCCCTCGCGCGGCAAGCTCCGAGGTGGCTGCGCTCGCGAAAGCCCTCGAGCAGTCCTACCCAAACACCAACCGTTCCTTTGGCGCGGCGGTCCAAACCGAGTTCCAGGCGCGCTTCGAGGACGATCCTGACGACACCTACCTCATCGGTCTGCTGTTTTTCATCGTCGCGATTACTTTGGTGATCGCGTGCGCCAACGTCGCCAATTTGATGCTGAGCCGGGCCCGCGCGCAGGCTCGCGAAATCGCCATCCGGTTGGCGATCGGCGCGAACCGTGCACGCCTCATCTGGCAGTTCATGCTGGTGAGCCTGATCATTGCCGTGGCGGGCGGCGCGCTGGGGCTGTCGATCGCTCTGGCGGCGACACACCTTTTCTCCCAGCTCAAAGTGGTAGGAGATATCCCGATCCAACTTAATTTCCAGTTGGATGGCCAGGTGCTTGCCTTTACCGCTCTGGTCTCATTCCTAAGCGCCGTGCTCTTTGGCTTGGTCCCGGCGTTTCAGGCCACCAAGACCGATTTGGTCTCGGGACTAAAAGCAGGCGAAGCCGATCTGGCCCGCAAACGCTTTTTTGGCCGGAGCGCGCTGGTGACCGTGCAGATCGCCGGATCCTTGGTGTTGCTGGTAGTCGCAACGCAGCTTTATCGCGGATGTGCCTACGTGCTCTCCCGGAGCCCTGGTTTCCGCATCGATCATTTGATTACCATGCGTTTCGATCCCTCGCTGGCCAATTACACGCCTGCTCAGACCGAGCAATTCTATAAAACCCTGACCGATCGCGCCGCCGCGGTTCCTGGCGTCAAGTCCGCCGCTCTCACCAGTTTTGTTCCGATGACCAGCAATGCGGGTAGTAAACGCGTGATTCCGGACGGCTACCAGTTTCCGCGCGGCCAGGAATCGGTGGACGTTCTGGCTGATTCGGTGGATTCGAACTACTTTGCCACCTTCGGCGTGCGCCTCATCGAAGGCCGGGGCTTCCGCACCACCGATCGGGCCGATTCCCCGCGCGTCGCGGTGGTGAACGAGAAGTTCGCCAAAACCTACCTGGGCGGCCACGCCATTGGAAAACGGCTTCGCCTGGAAAGTCCCAACGGCCCCAGGGCGGAAGTAGTCGGTGTCACCGTGACAGGCAAGCATATGTCGGTATTCGAGCCGCAGCTCGATTACCTCTATCTCCCGCTTAGCCAAGATCCTCAGTCACGCATGACGCTACTCGCCGAAACCTACGGCGACCCGGCAGCCTTGGCGGCGCCGTTGCAACAAATGGCACATTCGCTGGACGCTAATCTTCCGGTTTTCGGCGTCCGCACGATCGCCGAGCTGTACGACCAACGTTCGGTTCAAATCGCGAACATCCTCAATGAAACCGTCGCCTCGATCGGCTTCGTCGGCTTGGGATTAGCGCTGGTCGGCTTATACGCGGTGGTGGCATACCAGGTTGCGCGCAGGACGCGCGAGATCGGAATACGGATGGCCATCGGAGCTGGCCGGCCGCGGGTTATGCGAATGATGATGAAGCAGGCTACAGTGATGGGGTTGGCTGGCGTTGCTGTCGGCTTGGTGTTGAGCTTTGCCGGTTCCAAGGCGCTGAGCGCGGCGCTAGGAGTGCCCGCCTTCGATCCTGTACTCTTCACTTTGGTTCCGCTCGGATTGCTGCTCACCACGCTGCTGGCAGCCGCGATCCCTGCCAGCCGTGCAGCCAGAATCGATCCCATGACGGCCTTGCGCCAAGATTAGAATGTCGGTTGGCTTTTCTTAGAGACCCAATCCTCAAGAGCTGTGGTGACCCTTTCGGGCGCCGGGGAGGGTTGCTTCAGGGGTCTTTAATGAGGTTAGTCTCGCTTTGGTGGGAGTTGCCTCCCCGGCTTACTTCCAATAATAGTATATGGAATTGCGGAACGCAACAGTTTTTCGTATTTCTTATTTTGGCTTCACCTCGACCCCGGCCCAACGCTCCATCACGCGGATGGTCGAACACATATCCGCATCACCGTAACCTTCTGATATAGCAGCACGAAAGATCTGTTCGGTCAGGCTGGTCAGTGGTAAGGGAAGGTCCATTTCCTCAGCCGACTCGAGCGCCAGGCCCACGTCCTTGTGCATCCACTTTGTGGAAAAGTTGGTGGTGAAGTCCCGTTTGAACACAAACGGAGCCTTGAATGAGATCAGCCCGGACTTGGCCGCGCTGTTGTCCAGTATCTTCAGCATCAGCTCGGGATCGATGCCGCCCTTGGTGCTCAAAACAATACCTTCGTTAAATGCTTCCATCAAGTTGGCGAGGATGAGGTTCTGCGTGAGCTTGGCCTGCAAGCCCATTCCGGGCCCGCCGCAGAAGAAGAACTGCTTGCCCATGACCTCGAAGAAAGGCTTCACTCGCTCGAATACTTGCTGGTCGCCGCCGACCATGAACGTCAAAGTGCCGGCGGTTGCGCCCGGCGTGGACCCGGTGCATGGCGCATCCAGGAAATGGATGCCTTTCGCGCTCAACTTTTGCCCGATGCCCCGGCTGGCGGAGGGTGAGATTGTGCTGGCGTCGGCCACCACCGTGCCGGGAGTCGCGCCGGCGAGTACGCCGTTCTCTCCGGTGAGTACTTCCTCGGCCATCCGGGTGTCGCCCACACAGACGAATAGGCATTCCGCATGCTTGGCCACATCTGCGGGCGATGCAACCGCCGCGGCTTTTTCGGTCTCCGCAAACTGCTTGGCCTTAGCGGCATTGTGCGACCACACGGCCACTTGATGTCCGGCCCGCGCGAGATTACGAGCCATGGGGTAACCCATCAGTCCAAGTCCGAGAAATCCTAGCTTTGCCATAAGAGAGAATGGTACCAATGAAGCCGTGAGTTTTGGTCACGACGAGAATCTACCCGGAAGCCATCGAATATTCGAGCGAGCATTGCGACGTGGATTATGTCGCGGCCGACGACGGGCTCACCTTCGATGAGTTGACACCACCGCCGACTTCGCCTTCGCGCTGCTGGTAGCCGCCGCACGCCGCGCTGTGGAGGCGGATCGTTTCGTGCGGCACGGCCAATGGCGCAAGTGGCCCATTGATTTGCTGGTGCGCCAGGACATCCATCATCGAACCATGGGAATCTTCGGCATGGGCCGTATCGGGTAGGCCGTGGCGCGCCGCGCGCGCGGATTTTCTATGCGGGTGCTCTATCACGACGCCGCCGGCGCGCACGCGTCCGTCGAGAGCGAACTCGGGCTCGAGTTTGTGCCGGCCGAAAAGCTCCTTCGCGAAGCGGATTTCGTCAGTCTGCACGTGCCTCTGCTCGAGGCGACGCGCAAAATGATCGGCGAGCCTTCGGACGATGAAGAAGACGGCGATTCTCGTCAACACCGCGCGAGGACCGGTGGTGGATCAAACTGCCTTAGCGAAGGCCTTAGCGGAGGGTTGGATCGCCGGCGCCGGCCTGGACGTCTTCCAGCGGGAGCCGCAGGTTTCGGCCGAGCTGCTGAAGCTGCCCAATTTGACGGTGGCGCCGCATATCGCGAGCGCGTCCGTGGATACCCGTCGCGAGATGTCGGTGTTGGCGGCGCGTAACGCGGTGGACGCTTTGGAGGGGCGCCATCCGGCTACCCTTCTGAACCCTGAGGTTTGGGATTCCCGCTCGACGCGGCAAGGAGCTTAAGAACCAATAGATCGGACGGATGAAAGCTGGTGATGGGAACGTTATTCAGATCTTCGTCCGTCTCCGCAATATGACTGCGGATCAATGCGCACAATTGTTCCACGGTAAGTCCCAACTCGTGCGCGGCTTCCGACACCGAGTACTGCGTCTTGACCGGTTTGGCTGCTAGCGTTCCTGGGTTCATGGTTCCAATTGCATTCTAAGAGATAAGCATGCGCCGCCCAATCGGGCGGAGAACCTAAATGAAACGCTGGTATGCCTGACGGACCTTCGTACTAAGGACTCGGAATCGCGCCCTTCGAACGACGCGCGGCGGCGGAAATAATTTCCTCACCTTACGGCGCGCAAGCCGTCAGTAATCCATGCGTTTGCTTCAAGCTTCTTTGCCCCTTATCTTCGCGGGAGTCTCGCTGGCCCAGTATACGGGACTGACTCTCCCGCCCAACGGAAACAATCAGAAAGCGGCGGTGACGCAGTACATCGGACCTGTTCAGGTCAGTATCGAATATTCCAGCCCGGCCGTGCATCTCAACGGAACGGATCGCCGCGGCAAAATCTGGGGCGCGCTGGTTCCCTACGGACTTGCGCCCCTGGGCGCATTCGGAAACGGCAAGCCGGATCCATGGCGCGCCGGCGCGAACGAAAACACGGTCTTTTCGATCTCGGACGGCGTTCAGATCGAGGGGCAGAATTTGCCCGCGGGCCGATATGGGCTGCACATGATCCCGAGCGCCGACGACTGGACCATCATCTTCTCCAAAGACACCAGCTCCTGGGGGAGTTTTTCCTACGAGGAAAGCGCCGATGCTTTGCGCGTCAAGGTGAAGCCGCACAAGAATGAGTATCGGGAATATCTGACCTATGAATTCACGTCCAGAAAGCCGGACCAAGCCGTCGCGGAACTGCAATGGGAAGACCTGGCTATAGGGTGGACTGTCAAGGCGCCGAACGTCAACGACATCTACGTTTCGCATCTGCAACAAGAGTTGAAGAGCGCGACCGGTTTCAACTACCAGGCCTACCAGAACGCCGCGCAGTTCTGCGTCCAGGCGAACACGCACCTGGACCAAGCGCTCGCCTGGGCCGACGTGGCCGTTAATTCGCCGGCGGTGGGCCAAATGAACTTCGGCACGCTGAGCACCAAGGCGCAGGTG
>Ga0302325_10008649_pt1 | contig 22336 bp, 26 predicted proteins | sample Palsa_T0_2_FD_201948 | JGI IMG/M metagenome (GOLD analysis project Ga0302325, IMG submission 201948) | Peat permafrost microbial communities from Stordalen Mire near Abisko, Sweden - Palsa_T0_2 | ecosystem: Environmental > Terrestrial > Soil > Palsa > Peat permafrost | place: Sweden: Abisko...
GCACGAGCTCGTCCATGCGCTCGGGGTGAACTACCAGACCCACACGCGCCCACAGGCGGAGGTGATCGTCGACACGGCGACCCTGATCATCCTGAGCGGAGCCGGTCTCGATACCTCGGGGGAGACGATCCCCTACGTGGCCGGCTGGGGCGAGACTGGCGCGTTGGAGGCGGTCACGGAACACGCCGAGCTGATCGACCGCCTCGCCCGCACCGTCGAGAAGGCGATCGCGACCGACACGAGCGACACCGAGGCCGAGTCGCCGGTGGCGACCGCGGCCTGAAAGGAGCCCATCTCGTGGATTACGACGACGTCACGATGGACGAGCCTCTTCGATGGCCGCTTCACTGGAGCGGGTTGATGATCTCCGAGCGCTGGGCGTGGTTTGACAGGCTCTGGCAGTCGGTGTGCGCGCTGCGGACCCGCTATGGGGTTCCCGTCCGCTCAGGTTGGTGGGAGTCTGAGTTGCAGATCGAGGCCCTCGCCGCTCTGGCGGCCTGGGTCGATCGATACGACTCCGGGGAGTGGGACGACCCGCCCGGCAAGCTCTCCCTCCTGTACGAGATCGAGCGGGTTGCCGGATTGCTGCGCGACGGCAACGAACCGTTCCACCCCGACCGCGACCGGTGCCAGTTCGAGGCGTTCCTGGTCGAAGAGCACGGCTGCCGACCGACCCGCCGGAGCTAGTCGGCGAGGCCTCGACGATCGAGCCACGCCGACAGCAACTGTTCGCCACGACGCAGGCCGCAGCGGGTCGAGATCTCGATCAGCGCCTCGGCACCCGCCCGGGCACCGGGGCCTGGTAGCGCGGCGAGTGCGGCGAACGCGAGCTGGGCGTCGACGAGGTCGAGCTTTTGCTCGATCGCCAACCGGCTGCCCCATCGGGTCGCGATCCGCGGGTAGCTGTCCGGCTCGAGTTCCAACAGCGCCAGGCAGATGTCCAGTGCGTCCTCGAGCGGCACGGACGGGAGCTCGGCGGCCGCCGCGCGGATCAACAAAGCGCTCGATCTCGTCTCCAGTACACGCCGCAGGCGGGTGTACGGATGGCCCTGGGAGGTCATCGACGGCGGAGGAGAGCGAACAGCGACACGGTCGAACAGATGTTCGCACCAGGGGGGAAGGTCAGGCAACGAGGCCGCCTGCGGTAGGGCGGCGGGCAGGCCCCTCAGCAGGCCACAGCCGGCTTGGCTGTCAAGCATCTGAAGGGCCCACCGTCCCCCCGGGATTACGGGGAATCGGACTGATGACGGAGACATCCCAGGGGACGGCGTACGACGGGAGTCCGGTTCAGATGCTTGACAGCGCGGCGCCGGCCGCGGACCTCGCTGGGGCATGCCCACCACCCCACACCAGGAGGCCAGCATGACCCCGAAGCCCCCGAGCGCGCGCCAGCTGAACTACCTCAAGGCACTCGCCAACCGCACGGGCCAGACGTTCATGTATCCCACGAGCAGTAGCGACGCGAGCCGCGAGATCCAGCGGCTCAAGACGGTCCGCCCGACCAGCCGCGTTGAGCTCGAGCTCGAGCGCCTCGATCTCGCAGCCGAGCAAGCCGCCCGCGAGGCCAACTGCGACGTCCGCGGCGACCTCAGCGAAATCGAGGGCTACGGCTCAACTGCGACCTGGAGCCGGCGGTCATGACCACGCCGACCGTCACCGAGATCCGGCGGAACGGCAACCCCGTCGGCGAGCGGGTCGAACTCGCTCGGTACACCGTGCCCGTCGGCCCGCGCGTGCTGTACGGCCAGCGCGTCAACGGCGTCGTCCGTGTGACCGACAACCCCGCCAACGGCCACGGCCGCGCCTACCTCGTCGAGCGCGAACTCGAACTCGACGGCAACGCCGCCCTCTGTGCTCTCGTCGATGACTACGTCGCCCAATCCGAGCGCCTGAACGCTATCCCGATGGCCTGCTCGCCGCTCGAACGCTACCTGGAGAACCTGCAATGAGCCGTGTCGTAATGACTACAGGCTCAGCGCACTCAATTGCATGTCGAGGATGAATTCATTGCTGTGTGCGCTCTGCGGTACAGTTGTACCATGAGCTTTGGCACGTCGATCACGGAGCTGACGGTGGACCACACTCAACGGCCTCGGTTCCAGATCCTCGCACTCGACGGCGGCGGCGTCCGGGGGATTTTCGCCGCAGCATTGCTCGCTGGCCTCGAGGCCGACACCGGCAGGCCGGTGCTCGATCACTTCGACCTGGTCGTCGGCACGTCGACCGGCGGGATCATCGCCCTGGGCCTCGGCGCCGGGCTGAGCTCGCGGGAGATCCTCGACTTCTACGTCGAGGAGAAGGGGAGGATCTTCGCCAACCCGCTCGGGTGGCGGAAGCTTCGCCACCCGTTCGCGGCGAAGTACCGGCCCGAGGGGCTCCAGACCGCACTGCGCCGCATCTTCGGCACCACCCTTCTCGGAGAAAGCCGGATCCCGCTCGTCGTCCCCTCGTACGACATCGGGGAGAACGCGGTCCATATCTTCAAGACGCCCCACCACCCGAGGCTGAAGCGGGATCACCGCGTCGAGATGTGGGCCGTGGGGATGGCAACCAGCTCAGCGCCGACGTACTTCCCCACCTTCCGCTTGCCCGGCGATGGTGTGCGCCTCATCGACGGGGGCGTCTGGTGCAACAACCCGGCCATGGTCGGCGTCACGGAGGCTGTCAGCATGTTCGGCCAGCCGCTGGAGAGCATCCGCGTGCTGAGCATCGGCACGACGGCCAGCGCGCAGGCGCGCCCGCGCTGCCTCGACAACGCCGGTCTCCTCCGCTGGGTCCAGGGGCCGAGCGTCGTCGACGTGCTGCTCAACGGCCAGAGCGCGGGAGCCTTCGGCCAGGTCCAGCACCTGGTAGGCCCCGATAACGCCCACCGGCTGAACCCGACCGCTCCCGCGGGACTCGCCGCCCTCGACCGGTGCGACGCATCCGGACTGATCGCCAAGGCCGCCCACCACAGCCGGGTGTTTTGCCCGACGTTCGAGACGGCTTTCGCTACACACACGCCCGCTCCGTACTCCCCCAACCACGGCCCCCTCGCAAAGGCAGGAAATCATGCTCGCAACTGATCAGAGCAACCAGCTCGATGAGATCCTCGGCACCTCGATCGCAGAGTTCGACATCCCCGATGCCGTCTACGCCCGCGCCGTCGCTCGCTACGAGCACCTGGCGCACTGGCTCGCCGACTACTGGCCCGATCCGCATGCCGGGGGCGAGGTGTATCCGCAGGGCTCCGTCCGGCTCGGCACGGTGACGTGCCCCGTCGACCCCCGCGACGAGATCGACGTCGACCTCGTGTGCCGGCGCGACCTCCTCGAGACCTCGATCACCAAGCAGGACCTTAAGTCTGACGTCGGGCTCGGTCTGGCCCGCTACGTCGCCACCAGGCCCGACGGAGCGCCGACGTGCGCCGAGGGCGGCCGGTGCTGGACCCTCGAGTATTCCGGCGAGCCCTTCCATATGGACGTGCTGCCCGCGCTGCCGGACACCGAGACGCTGCCCAACGGGATCCTGCTCACCGACCGGGAGTTGTGGATGTGGCAGCACTCGAACCCCGTCGACTTCGCCGACTGGTTCCGCGGTCGGATGGCGGCCGAGTTCATCACGCTCCGTGAGGCCAGCGCGATCGCCAAGCGCATGGATGTCGAAGACGTCCCCTACTGGCAGGTCAAGACGACGCTGCAGCGCACTGTGCAGGCGCTCAAGCGCCATCGCGACCTGCACTTCGTCGACGCGCCCAAGGACAAGCCGGCCTCGATCGTCATCACCACGCTTGCCGCCCGGGCCTATCGCGGTCAGGGCAGCCTCTTCGAGGTGCTTGTCGACGTGGTCGAGCGCATGCCGGCCTTCATCGAGGACCGCGACGGGATCCTCTGGATCCCGAACCCCGTGCAGGCGGAGGAGAACTTCGCCGACCGCTGGCGGAAGCATCCTGACCGGGCGCAGCGGTTCTTTGACTGGATCGGGCAGGCCCAGCTCGACTTCGCCGGCCTCGGCGAGGAGCGCGGGCTCCACCGCGTCGTCAGCAAGCTCGCCGAGAGCTTCGGCCCTGATCCAGCCAACCGGGCTGGCGAGCGCTTCGGAACTGGCATGCGGAACGCGCGCGAGCGCGGGTTGCTCGGTATCGGCGCCGGAACGGGCACGCTCGGCGCCGTGCGGTCTCGTCCGGTGCCACAGCACACGTTCCATGGCGATGGGCCGCGGCCGATCCGCTCGTAGCCTCGTACAGCAGGCGTTCGCCTTGCACGCCTCATTCCCGGAGGTGCGCGCGGACCTGTCTCCGAAGCGCCTGATCTGGAGAGGAACGATCACGCCGACGGCGCTCAGCCGTGCCTACCGCGTCAGCATCACCTACCGCTTGCGCCAGTACCCCGAGGTGCAGGTGCTCGCTCCCGCGCTCGAGACGCGGCCGGGCGAGTCCATCCCCCACCTCTTCAGCAATGGAACCCTGTGCCTACATCTCGAAGACGAGTGGTCGCCGGACATGCTCGTCGTCGACACAACAGTCCCGTGGACCTCGGAGTGGTTGCTCAACTACGAGCTCTGGCTCGCTACGGGCAGCTGGTACGGCGGCGGCGAGTGGCCGCCGCCCCGGCAGGCAAACTCCACCGTGACCTCGAACATGGCGAGGGCGGAGCGGCGCCGTGCGAGCCGGCAGCCGCGATGATGAGGAGCGTAATGAGAGCCCAACAGCCACGATGGCCCGCCGGTGCCTGAGCCGGGCATCGCCGGCCTTGGGGAGATGCTCAAGGAGCGGCGCCGGCGCAGGCGCCTGAGCCTGCGTGATCTCGCCGACCAGACCGGCGTCTCCTTCAACACCCTCTCACGGGTCGAGCGCGGCCACGTGCCGGATCTCCGCACCCTGCGCCGCATTGCCGACTGGCTCGAGGTTCCCGTGGAGATGTTCATCGAGCCGGGTGCCGACGCCTCCACCCCGGAGGTCATCGCCCGCCACCTCAGCTCAGATCAGCGCCTCTCCCCGGAGGCCGCGGCCAGCATCGCCGAGATGGTGGAGGAGATGTACCACCGCCTCCTGGGTGAGCAACTCACCGTCGCGGTCCACCTGAGGGCCGCGAGGACGTTCACCCCCGCCGCGGGCGCCGCCCTCGCCGACATCCTCCGGGAGATGCAGTCGACCCTCACGGACCAGACGACGGAGTAGCCCATGCGTCGGGGGTTCAAGGCGGATGCCGAGCGGCTGGCGGCGAGCGTCCGGAAGGAGATGGGCAAGCGTCCCTCGGCGTACGTCGACGCAGTCGAGCTCGCCCACCACGCCGGCGCTGAGGTCCGTTGCGCCGATGAGCTGACGAGCCTCGCCAAGCTCGAGCAACTCGACGACCTCCAGCCCGGGGCCTTCTCTGCGTGCACATTCACTTTCGGGGAGAGGCACATCGTCGTCTACAACCCGCTGGCGACCCCCGGCCGCACCCAGAGCGACATCGCTCACGAGGTGGCTCACCTGCTGCTGAAGCACTCCGTGAAAACGGTGGAAACGATCGGCGGCGTCAGCTTCTTCACTTGCGACGCCGACGAGGAACAGGAGGCCAACTGGCTCGCGGCCTGCCTGCTGCTGCCGCGCCCCCTGCTCCTGCACGCCGCAAAGCGCGGAATGGACTGTGCCGCCATCGCCGAGGCCTACAAGGTCAGCGAAGCGATGGCGGCCTTCAGGCTCCGAACGACCGGCGTCGAGCGTCAGCTCGGAACCTCGCGCGACCGCCGCTGAAGCCCGGCGGCGATCCCGGTTGCCGCGCAAATGGGAACCACCAGCCCGCGTGCGGGCAGGCACGTCCGAACATCAAAGGAGGTCTCGACGACCGGACGATCTCGTCCGGCGCCAGCAACTACCTGGCGATCCAGAGGTCGCTAATGCGATGATCGTTCGGGATGTCGCACAGACGCAAAAGCGAATCGCCGCATGCAGGTTCTCGACGAGATTGCTAGCCCCACATGACGGGAGGCGGAAATGCGGACGCCGCTCGCGTATCAGCCTCCGCCGTGGCGATGAGCTGGTCGGCCTGTCGCTCAGCTAGGTCGGCGACGCGCATCAGAAACTGCTCGACCAGAACCCGGTGGCTTCGCGGTAGGTCCTCGATCAGGCGTTCTACGTCGTGGCGTAACGGAGCGAGCGCCTGGGCATGTAGCTCGCGCCCGGCGTCGGTCGCCGTGAGCACCACGCGCCGTGTTCCCGAGCCTGCGGCGCGGCGAATCAGCCCCGCGTGGCTGAGCCGGTCGATCAGTGCCGTGGTGCCGCTCGGCGACAACAGGAGCGCTCGTGCGAGATCACCGGGCGCGCTTTGTGTCGCGGTGGCGACGTGGTGCAGGGCGAGGACGTCGGTCGTCGTCGCCTCGAGGCGCCTGGCCAGCGCCCCGCTCTGACGGATGCCTGCGGCGATCAGGCGACCGATGGCGGAGGCAATGAGGCGTGAGAGGTCATCCGTCGAAGTCATCCGGTCGCCGCGCGCTGCAGGGCGGGTGACGGTTCGGCGCGCCGGCTGGTGGGGAGGTCGGTCTGCGCTGAGCAGGAGCGATTGGCGGTGGCCGAGCGCCGCGAGGTCGCCCGAGACGCGTCGGCGCCAGAAGTCGACGGTGATCGAAGGATCATGAGGCTTCGCGAACCCGTCGCCGGCGGTTCCGCGCGATCTGACGCCATCACCGACTCGGTCCTGGCTCGATCACGGTGAGGTCGGCGCTCAGCTCGTCGGCGAGGTGGATCACCCGCGGCGTGGCCGCGGCAAGGTCGAGGCGGCGCCCTGATACCGACAGCGCCGCCACGATGTCGCCGCTGCTGCGTACGGCTGCTGCTACCGCGCGCACTTTGGGCTGCAGTTCGCCGTCCTCGGTGGCATAGCCCTCGCGCCGCACCGCATCAAGTTCGTTGCGTAAGACCCGGCTGTCAGTGACGGTGCGGCTGGTAACGCGCTCAAGCGGGCGGGCGAGAACGCTCTCCCTCCAGCGCTCTCGCCACGCCAGCAGCATCTTGCCGCCGGCGACGCAATGTGCCGGCACGAGCTCGCGTAGGCGCGGACGGACCTCCTCGTCGGGACCGCCGCAGTGAACGAGACAGAGCACCGAGGTATAGCTGGCAACCAGGAGATGAGCCTCTGCGCCGGTCCGCTGCGCTGCCAGTGCCACATACGGCCGTCCGCGACCCGCCAACGCCGAGCCATCGACAATCTGCCCGGCGAGCGCAACGAGTCGCATCGTCGGCGCGTACAGACGCCGACAGTCGCCGGTGACCGTAACGTACTCATCCTCAAGCAGTCGCGCGAGCACGCGGCGCACCGTCCGCGGGTGAGCATGCATGGCCTGCGCAAGCTGTGGCGCCGACAGACTCCCGAAGGCCAGCAGCTCCAGGATCCGCATCGTTCGCCCGGCATGCCAGGCCTCGGTAGGCGCCATACGTCAGCCGGCCCCGGGGCCGATCAGTTGCATGAGCCGCCGGTCCACGACACCTGCTCAGACCCCGGGTCAAGCAGCGCAGCGGCGCGGGCGGCCGCGCGCGATGCGAATACGAAGCCTTCGTCGAGACGATGGATCAGGCCCACACGGTGCAGGCGCCACAGTGACTCGTCCACGGCTATGGGACTGCCGATCTCGCGCACGATCTCCTCGACCCCCCACACTGCGAAGCCGGGCTCGAACAGCAGCAGGTTCAAGATCGCCTGATCCACGTGATCCGCGGGGGGCAAGCTGGACGTCTGCGCGCCGTCCTGCTGCCAATGCACGGGAAGTTCTTTTCGTGGTCCGGACACGCCCTTGACCCTAGGGACCACGACCGCTTGGGTCTATGAGGTATCGCCCAAGTTCTGTTACGTCTCGCAAGCCGCTACATCGCATATTGCCCGTGGCATTGTGGCCCGGCGTGTGCGCATGTTGAATGCGGAGATCGCGGAGCCCCAATGGTCTGTCGCGTAAGCCCACGCTCGTAGCAATGACAACCGAGCGCACGCTTCACACGGCGGCTCTTCGCTCGAAATCGGGCACTCCGACCGAGGGCGGTCATCTACTTACCAGCGCCTCGTCGCCAAAGGGATCGCCTAACGCGACGACCTAAAGCGGACGAAAGCGATCGTCGCGCGCCGGCGGTAGCGGGGCCGTCCCGGCCGCGGCCATTGACCCAAACGTTCTGGCAGGCCCTCGGCCGGAGTAAATTCGAAGGGTGACGATCGCGCCGCCGATGCCTGTCCTTGATAACTCGAATGAACGATTCGTGGTCGCGACCGCTCTGGCCGCCCGACAACACGTCAGCCCCGACGTCAGCAGTCGTCCTCGGTCGATGTACGGGCCCGAGCATCGTCAGTGGGCCGCGCTGCCCGAGCGACGCTGTTTGTACTGCGGGATCTCGAGCCCGGCCGGCAGCGAAGAGCACGTCCTCGGAATCTCGCTCGGCAACTGGTGGTGGGTCATCCCGCCCGATGTGGTGTGCCACAAGTGCAACCACGGACCGCTCGCCGAACTCGATGAACGTCTCGGAGCGCATCCGTTCATCGCCCTGACCCGAACGCTCACCAATATCCCTGGCCGCAAGGGCCAGCCGCCGGCGGTGAAGGCGTCCAACCTGACGATGCACCGTACGGCTCACGGTGATCTCCGAGTCGCAACCAACCATCCGCGCCATGCAGCGACCGACGATGACCTCCTCACGGCGCAGGTCAAGTGGACCAACATCGGTCCCGCTCAGCGGAAGGTGACGGCTCGCGCGCTCATGAAGGTCGGCCTTGGCATTCTGTGGCTGGCGAAGGGACCCAACGAGACCTCCCAGTCTCACTACGACCACGTGCGTGACGCCGTCCTCAGCCGAGCGTCAGTTCCACTCAAACATGGCTTCGGCAACTCGACGTTTCCGAACCACGCGCTTGTCGTGCAGGTCATCTCGGACCGTCGGCAAACAGGCCTTCTCGTCTCTTTGCATTACTTCGGCACCGAGCTCTGGGCTCAGAGCCTCGGCTACGAATCCGAGGCCTCAGCGGAGTTCATCGCCGGCGACGTCGATCATCAGTACGTCGACTCCGAGGACGTTGAGCCTGACTCATCAGCCACGCCAAGTGTCTGAACGCGAGGCCGCTGCACCGGTCGCGACCGGCATTCGCTCTACAGCCTGAGGTTCGACCTCAGGCGCGAGTGTCGTCGAGCTCGCCGGCGGCTGGCTGGCGGCTCGCGTCTCAAGAGATCCTGTCCGTTGCCAGCGACCGGCTCGTGTTGTTGGTGCCGCACGCCCTAACACAGCCGGTATGTCCCGGATCGACCAGGAAGGCACGGGCTGCTACTCCGGTAAAGCGCTCGCGATCTCCGACATGAGCACCCCCGTATGCAAGACCGCACTCCGCGCGTCCTCCCAAGTCGCGGTCTCGGTACCCGGTTCGCCGCTGTGAGCTTGTCGCTGCACCAGGTCCACCGCGCATGACCAGTAGTCGACGAGTGCCGCGAGCAAATACGATCGCCGCTCACCGAGCAACGACCTGTGCTGATCGATGACTGCTCGGATGCGGTTCTTCGTGGCTTGCGGCCTTGGGTCGGCGTCTTCTGGGCCGTAGCTTGCGATGAGCGCCGCTGCGAATTCCTGCATGGCCTCACGCAGTTTCAGCCCGATTGTCGAAAGGTTGCGCTCCGACGCGTCGTCCCAAAGCAGCGCCTCGGCTTCGGCCCAAAGGCGGTACGCCTCCGGATAGGCGCCACGAAACCTTTCGGCATCGAGGAGACGCCGGACCTCACCCTCAATTCTGTCCGCTGGCTCACCCTCCCGCTGACGCATCGCAGCGTGGTGGGCGTATCCGTCCGACGTGATGTGGAGATCACAACTGCCGATCAACATGTCGCGAACGGTTTCCTCGACGAGCCCAGCCCGGACGAGGGATCGGATATCTCTGCCGAGAATCTCCCGCTGCAGGCCCGCGCCGACGAGTACCTCGCCACCGTCGTACTCGGCGACGAAGAACTTCTGCTCATGACGGGGGACGGACCGAGCAGCTTCCACCATCTCCGCAAGTAGTGCTTCCTGTTCGGGCTCTAGCATTGCGCGATAGTCGCATCTCCCGTCTGAAGACCACGCAGTTCGATAGATGGTCTTCGGTCTAAGAGAACAAATGCTCCACGACGATCCGTCGGTCGGCCGCCGCAGCTTGAACAGCTGGGGTCTAGTGCGGATGTCGCCCGACGAACCGGCTCTTTCGCCTGCGGTCGGCGAGAGCAGAGCATCGGTCACCCTTCACATCGATGAGGACGAGTTCCGGAGCGCCGTTCGCCACAGGCGCTCCGACGATCTCGCCCGCGTCACTGGACTATTTGCAGGGGCTTTTCGGAGTGTGGTGTCCTCAGGGTCCGGTGCCGTTGTGGGTTCCGGATCAGTCAACGCGGCGCGCCTGGTACTACGACACTCCACGTACCCTTGGATTGATGCTTGGGCTCATGGTCAGCAGAAAAGAGCGGTGAGCGTGCCTAGGGGCGTGACAGCGGTCGCTGAGACGCGTGAGGAGGCGATGAGGCAGGCGACGGGGGGTGTCGCCGGTTTCCGTGCGATCGACGCGCACCAGATCGAGCTCGATGATCTGCCGTCTCTCGCGGGTGGGTCTCTGCCGACGCACTGGGCTGTTGTGGTGGAACACGAGGATCCGGAGGAAGAGGCAAACCTTCCGCAGGACTCAGACCCGATCGACAAGTGTGAGCGCGAGACGCGTCTTCGGTACCTGACGCTGTCGGTCGATCCCCGACTACTCGTCACCGGAACCCACGAGGAGTTTCCCTGCCCGGATTGCAACAAGCTGATCGCGCTCGACTTGCCGGCGCCCCGGGATGCACGGTATCCGCAGAACGTGCAGTGCCCTAACTGCTGGGTGCCTCTTACGCGTTCGCGAAATGAACTCACGTGGGCGGTGATGCCGCGCGCGCCGAGGCAGCCGGGAGGTTTGTGCATATTCTGCGGCGAGCCGGCAGACAGCAAGGAGCACGTCATTCCGGGCTGGATCTCCAAACGGCTCGGCATCAAGACCTTCCTCACACAGACCAGCAGCGGTGGGCGCGTCCTCCCCCAGAAGCGGCCGATCTCCTTCGCGAGCCACCGGAAGCGGATCTTCTGCACCGGCTGCAACACCCATTTCAAGCACCTCGAGGACGCCGTGATTCCACTGCTCGTGCCGATGGCAAGGGGCTTCCAGCTCGTCCTTGGTCGTCAGAGCCAGCAACTGCTGGCGCTGTGGGCTACCAAGACCGCGATCGCACTAATCGGCGCGACCGATGGGCTGGCGGGAGCCGTGCCGATCGTCCATCGCCGAGCGGTTCGGGAAAACGCAGAGGTGCCGGAGGGCGTCTGGGTCGGGTTCTTCTCGTGGCGAGGTGAGCCAACGATCGCTACCAGTCGATTCGTCTCAGTCGATGACGGTCGGGCGACCGCGTACGGCGCCGTCCTCGCGTTCGCAGGTATCGGTTTCTCGGTCAAGGGGTTCGAGCGTCCGGAGCCTGCCGAGACGCTCGACGGCGACGTTCAGCCTTTCCGCCAGTTCTGGCCGCTGCGCACTGCGCTGATCGAGTGGCCAAGCCCAGTCGTAGCGAACCGCGTCCTGCTGCCCGTGCTGATGAACTACCCGCCGGCACGACGGTCCTGAGCCGGATCGGCCGCGCGAGCCAGCATCAGCCGCGTCCAGCTGCTCGTTGCTCTTACTCGGCGTCGGACCGCTCGCGCCGACCGAACAGTCCGCCGCGCCTTCGCGGTCCGCCGTGCTCCGGGGCGGCTGCGCTGGGTGGAGTCTGAGGCGGGGGGTCGGCTCGCTCGCTCTCGTGTTCAGCCGTGGGCGCGTCACCGAGCACTGCCGCGCACATGGCTGCCCAGTCGGATGCACGCCACCAGTCGAACAGTTCGCGGGTCGAGAGCACGGGCGTGGTGAGCGCGGCGAGGAACTCCGGGCGGGTGTACACCGATGTGCTGCGCTCGTCGGGGAGCAGTCGGTACTGGTCGTTGACAACGAGGACGCCCCCATCGACGGGGTCTTTGGGACGAAGCTGAGGCCACGTTTGCAGATGTGTCTCCAGCTGGCGCACAAGCGTCTCTGAGGCGCTTCCGCTAGCGGACTTCACCTCGATCAGCCGCCGGTTGCCAGCCAGCGACACGAGCAGATCGGCCGAGGTGGTGTCGCCGAGCAGCTCGTCGACCTTCACGACGTTCAGCCCAGCCGCTTCCAGGACTGCCGCAACGGCATTCTCGAGGTCTGTCCCCGTCCCGTACAGCAGCCCACTGCGGATCGGCTCCGCCTTGGCGGTAGCTTGCTCGAGCTGGTTCTCAAGCTCGCGTTGTGCCTCTGCGAAGGTTGCGTTCAGGTCCTCCAGCGCCCGTCTGGCGGCGATCTCAGCTGGGGTCTGTAGCTGCGGGTCGAGCGCGAGTGGTGAGCGTGAGCGCCGTAGAGCGCCCGGCACGTGCTGTGGCAGTGCGCGCTGCACGAGCCAGTCAAGGACGCTGTGCCAGTTGCAGACGTCGGGCACGACGTACCAGCGCTGGCTACCGTCGGGGGGCGTAAAGGCTGCGAGCACGGGCTGGCCGAGGCCATCGATCAGGATCGGTTGAAGCTCCCCGCTTGGCTCATAGCGGGTGGGCGGTCCCCCGGAGCCTGGCCAGGATTCGCTGCCGCTGAGGGTCAAGCTCCACCACGGACCGTCTGACGCTCGCCCGTTTCGCAGGCGCAGCGCCAGGTCCCGGTCCGTGGCGTCTAGCCCGTCAGCGAGCGAGATCGTCGCTCCAGCGGGAACCCGGGCGCCACTGATGTAGGTCTCCAGGTCCGGCAGCGAGATGCTCGCGTCCGCGGTTGCCGTGAGCGGGCGGGAACTGTGATCGTTCACGTTGCCCATCGTCGTGATCAGCAGTGCAAGCTCGCCGCGGGATTGTGCACCGGCAAGGAACCGCTTCAGCTCGTCGGCCCCACGGCCGTGGTAGATGCTCGGATCAAGCGCCGCCACGCAATCGCTGCTCTCCATCCCAAGCCACCGCGCTTCGAGATCGTGCTCAGCCCACCCGAACGCCGGATCCTCGAGCGGCGACACGCGACGGTTGCGGCCGATTATCGACGATCCATGTGGTGGCGCAGACTGCTGTTCGCCGGGCTCTTTCGGTGCCGCCAGCCCGACGTGCACTGGAATCGGCGACGGCGAGTGAGGGCTGGTGCCCGGCATAACCGCAACCGTACCCCCCGGCGCGGGCGATTACGGGCGCCAACCGATCGACGTCAGCGCTGCCGCCATGCGCTCGAGGAACCGCCGCTGTTGTCCGCTACCAGGGAACTGGACGCGCTCGTCGATGACGTGCAGGCCGGCGGCGCGCAACGGCTGCTGGGAGAGCTCGCACACGTTGGCCTTGATCGTGATCACGTGGCGCGGCTGAAGCTCGACGGCCCTGCCAACAAGCTTTGCCACATAGGCCTCGAGCGTCTCGCCTGGCAACTTCGGGTCGGGCTTGAGGTCGATCAGGAACACCCCGCGATCTGCCAAGCGCTGGAGCTGGGCGGGCTTTTGTGAGCGCGACGGCTCGATCGCCAGGACGGCGCGGACTATGTGACGAAACAGACTGTCCTGGTCGGGCACATCCTCGAAATAGAAGTAGCGGTCAAGCGCGGCGGGTGGCGCCTCGGCGACAAGTAGCAGCTCGACCACCTCGGGCTTGTACCGCGCGGCCGCGACGTCACGACGACGTCGCACATGTTCGGCTTCGTGCGAGAGCAACGGTCGCTCATTGTCGCCGAGCGCCCGACGCCACATTCTCGCCGCCGTCTATCCGGACGCCGACCAGCCGCTACTGTCGCGCTGATGTCCGACATCCGCCGATACCTCATCAAACGAACTGGCTCAGATAAGGCCGAGGTTGCGCGCGGCCTCCGATGGCTCGAGATGAAGGCAGCGCTACTCCTCTACGGCAAGGGAGGCCTCTACCTGCCCGACCTCGACAAGCTCGACGCGATCGCGCCAGTGATCGGCGACGCGCAGGCCAGAGCCCTCCGGTCCGACAAGGAGATCCGGATGGGGGCGATCACCGTAGAGTTGCTTACCGATCGCAGCTTGCCCGCCGCCTACGAGCAGCCGATTCTTGCGATCTGGCCCGACGACGGGCAGCTCCGCGCGATCGAGCAGCTCGGACCCGAGCATCTGTGTGTCGTGGAATGGGAAGAGAGGCTGATCACGGAGTGGATCGCGGATCACCATCCCGAGAAGGATCTCGCCAACACCACATCCTCACGACCGCCAGCGCATACCTCTAACCCTGTCGTCGAGGTCGCGCTCGGCGAGTTGACCACCGGCGCCGATCGTGACCGCTCAAAGCTTCACCCGCTCGATCGGGCAACCGCAATCAACACCTTCAAGACGCTGCTTGCCAACGGCGAGGCGTACGTTCCGAGCGAGATCCGGATGTGGGCCGCCAACAACGGATGGTCGGGCGGCCAGGCCAAGGAGCTGGAGGACCTCTCACAAGACATCCTCGACGGGCGCAAGCATCAGACCCGCGGCAGGGGCGAGCTCTCCGCCGACGCGATCGAACGCTGGCGGGCCAAATCGGCCGCGTCGGACACCGCCGGCGACGCGTAGTCCCAAGCCCGTGGTCGCATCCGCGTTCGACTCGAGCGCGGCATCGCGCGGCCCTGAGCTTGAGCAGCTGTGAGGCGAGTACGCCCGCGTGGGTGGGGAGGGACGTACGCTTCGAGGAAGATGCCAGAGCCGCTCATTGACGATTCGCTGTTCTCCGCCGAGCGCTCCCCGGGCAGCAGGCGCGAGCGGTGGGCGCTGACGGACTACCAGCGGCTTGACCAGGCGTGCGGCGCGGTCGCGGATGAGGTTCGGCGGCTGATGGACGGGTGGTATCGACGACTGCCAGCACACGCTCGGTCAGAGATTCGCCAACGTTTCAGAGCGCCAGCATCGGGCGATCATCTCGGAGCGTTCTGGGAGATGTATCTGTACGAGGCGGCGAGCCGGCTTGACCGCGACGTCGATCTCGATGTCGGTCGCGATCACGGTGGGCGTCGCCCTGACCTGCTTATCGGCGGTGAAGCCGACGGGGTTTTCTTCGAGGCGACGGTCGCACTGGGCGATGGCGCTGTGCGCCGGAACCACAGGGCTCGCGCCGACCAGCTGTACGCGGCGATCGAGCGAGTCCACAACCGGAACTTCCTCCTGCACACAGAGCTGCGACGGGTCGGCGACGCGACGCCGGGTCGCAAGCTGGTCGCCGATCCAGTCGATCGCTGGCTGGACACGCTCGATCCTGATGCGGTGCGCCGAGACGCTGACGCAGGGCAGGCGGCGCCAGAGTTCATCATCGACAAGGACGGGTGGCTGGTTGTGATCGAGGCGACCGGGAAGCTGGTCGAGCTGAGGGGTGATCCCGAGATGGGGGTGATCGGCAGCCGCGTCGAGGGGTTCGACCCTGATGCCGACGGCGAGGATCTTCTACCGAAGATCGACGACATCACACCGCTGACCGACGCGCTACTCAGAAAGGCGGGCCACCGGTATGAGCTCGGCGGTCGGCCGTTCGTGATCGCGGTCCTGTGCGCCGGCGACTTCATCGACGAGCACGACATCGCCCAAGCCCTTTTCGGCCAGATTGACTACTGGCGCGGAATCAGCACCGGCCGCGCCGACGGCGACTTCCAACCGGGCGGGCTTTGGCACGATGGCGGGGGAGCGCGCTACACCCGCGTCTCAGCCGTGCTGACCGCGCCGAATCTCACCCCCCATGCCGTGGCGGCCGTAGAACCGCGCCTGTGGTTAAACCCGGCCGCCGCCCATCCCATCGATCCGAGCTCGTTGCCGTGGCGCTCCTGGGAGATCGATTCCAGCGGTCGTTTCGTCGAGCGTCCGGCGGCAAAGAGCGCGGCCGAGCTGTTCGAGTTGCCCGTCCGCTGGCCCGTGAATGACGCTGACGATGCCTCTTCCCTCGCGGGCTAGCGTTTGCCGCCAGGCCAGAGCGTCATGTCGCGACTCATGTGCCAGAGCCAGATGGCTCGCCGCCCGCCGGGGCGTATCGGTGCGTCCTGAGAAGCTGTGCGTATGCGGTGGGATGACCTTCAGCTCCTTCGCCTGATCGACGAGTTCGAGGAGAGCGGGCAGATCGGGCAGCTCTCGAGCGGCTACAACCTGATCCAAGCGGCGAGCGCAGGCCAGGCGATCGACTGGGACCGCGATACGAGAACGTTCGCGCGCGAGCTGCTGCTCGCCCGCGCCGCGGGCTACCTCGAGTGGATCGACCAGCTCTACCCAAACCGATCGCAGACCGACCCGGCCGTCAACGCCCACCAGTGGCTGCAGGAGATCCGTGATCTGAGTTTGACTACCGCCGGCCGTGATCGTGCCCGTGGCCGCGTGATCCTGCGGCCGCTGCCCGATCCCGGCGAGGACGACGACCGGCCGATCACCGGGATGACGCTCGAGGAGATCGCACGCACGATCGGCGATACCTACAGCGGATCACAGCTGCCGCGCTACCTGCACGCGTCGGGGATCCCCGAGGAGTTCATTTCGGCCGAGCTCACGGGCAGCAAGTGGGAGTACGTGCTCGGGATCTTCGAGGCGCTGCACGATGGCGGTTCGGCCGCAAGGCGCGCGCTACGGCAGTTCATCGGCGGGTGGCTCGAGGGGCGCTACCACACACCGCCGCGCTCGGAGGTCCGCAAGCGGATCGTGGCACTGCTCGCAGCCCAGGGCTGGCACGTCACTGACGGGCGCCTGGTAATCGGCGAGCGGACAGCCGACGTGGTCGGCGCGCTCACGCCGCTCGGGCAGGACGCTCGAATCGCCGCGCTCCATGCTGATGTACGGGGGGTCGCCGACCGCTACCTCGAGAGCGGCCACGCGGAGGTCGCGATCTTCGAGGCATTCAAGGCGATCAACAACCGCGTCAAGGCTATGACCGGCCTCGATCTGGACGGCAGCACCCTGATGGGCGAAGCCTTCAAAGACTCCGATCCACCGATCGTGCTCGCAGACCTCTCGACAGAGACCGGCAGGAACATCCAGGCTGGCTACCGGTTCCTGTTCATGGGCGCGGTCAGAGGCATCCGCAACCCCGACGCCCACGAGCTGTTCAAGGCGCTCGACGCCGAGGAAGCCCTCGAGACGCTCGCCTTCGCGAGCCTCCTCATGCGCCGCCTTGACGATGCCCTCCAACTCGGCCGCTGAGCCGACGATCGCTTCGGTCCTCGGGGCTGTGCGTCGGCGGTCATCGCATTGGCGACGTCTGGATCGCCCGGGGTCGCCGCCGCCGGCGACTGTTCCGCCACGTTTGCATCGTCGCGGCGCCCGGCAGTCGAGCGCCCGATACCCGCGGAATCACGAAAGCCGGACGTGACCGCGTCGGCACACGCAATCCCGAGATTCGCCACGAGCAGGAGCGATAGCGCGCTCTTACGCCGGCGAGCCCTCAGGCGGCTCGAGCGCTGGCACAAACACCGTCGCCTCGAAGACGGACAGTTCGTGTGTCTCCGGCAGCCCAAGCTCGCTGTGCGCCTCGGCGATGACTGGCGCCCACGCCTCCGGGTCCTCCGGGCCGACGCTCACGCCGGTGGCGGTCGGGTAGTGCTCGCCGAGGAAGTAGACCCAGACAAGCCAAAGCGGCTGCTCGTCGCCTCTCAGGCGAGCGAACCAGAGGAAAGCCAGACGGTTCGCCATCTGGTAGTAGGCTCGCAACCAGCCGAGGTTTGGGGCGATGCCGAGGCTCGCTTGCACATCGAGTAGCGCGTTTCGGATCTTTTCCAGGCTGGGTCCCTCGGCTTTGCACCCCCCGGCCGATACTTCGTTGAGCCGGCCCTTCGCCTCTACCACAACCCCGCCGGCCTGGCCGTTTGGGCCGGGAACGCGTGCGACGGCGTCCCACACGGGCCCGCGCTCCGGCCACCAGTCCGCCGATTGCGGCGTGGGTCGCGCGAGGCCGATCTCCTCCCAGAATTGGTCGCGCAGCTCCCGAGGGTCCGTTGGCCCCGTCGGCGCGATCCATTGGAGATCTCCAGTCGCGAAGCTTGCCAGGCTCGGACTCGCCTCGAAGACATGCTCCTGAAGCTCGGCTGGGTGATTGGCGATCCAGCCTCCGAGCTGGTAACGGCTGCCGTGCGTGTAAAGCTGCGGCATGACGGAATGGTAGGTGCGAACCTGGGCGAGATCCCTACGGATGTTCGCGATCGAGGTCGCGCAGCCGCCGGTCGGCGATCGAGTTGGTGGGATCGATTTCCAGCACCTGCAAAAACGTCTGTTTTGCCTCGCGGACCTTCCCAATCGCCGCGCATGCCCTTCCGAGACGGATGAGCGCGACGACGTCTCTCGCGTCCAGCGCGAGGATCGCCGAGTTGATCGCGACCGCCTCCTCATCGTCCGTGGCTCCGGCAGACAGCCGGCGTAACTCCCCGATCTGTGCAGGGAGCTCCAAGCGACGGGCTGTGATCCGCCGCTCTCGTGCGGCTTTGCGGCGCTCGATCGCGTCAAGGTGATGTGCGAGACGCGCTCGCGCTGCGGACCGTTCTGCATCAGTGAACAAGTGCGCGTAGGGCTTGCCCGCGTCTGCGATGAGCGCCTCGCAGGCGAGGTCAAGTGAGTTCGCATCCTCGAGTTTCCGGTAGCCGTCGCTCGGGGGCTTCGACAGGTAGCGCCTGAGGTAGTCCGCAACCGCTACGCCGCCACGGTCGATCGCCGCCTCCAAACCTCTCTTGTAGTACGACGGGTTGTACGGGTTTCCCGCGGCGTCCTTGATACCGCGCGGGCGCATCTGATCGATCTGCCAGTGCAGATCGCTCACGAGCGCCGCTATCGCGCCGCGATCATCCACCGTTACCGAATCCAAGCCGTCGATCGGTCGATCCTCCCAAACCAGTCGCCCGCGAGCAACCGCTCGAAGACCGGCATTGTCGTATGCCTCCGGCTCGGCGGGCGGTGACGAGAGCCGCCCTGACGACGTCACGTGCAGCAGGCGCACACGTGGCAGTAGCCGGAGAACGGGGTGGACAGGAGGGTCAGCCGGTCTGGCTGATCTCGTCCGGCTGCTCAAGCGCGTCGGCGATCTCGATCGCCGCGGCGGATAGCGAACCGAACACCCCGGCGAGCTGCGCGAAGCCGTCGCCCTCGAGCGCGACCCCAAGCTGGTCGAGGGCCTTATCGAACTTGGCCCACAGCTTCTCGGGGCCGAGCCGGTTGCCCGGGTCGAGTTCGGCCGCGAGCCGCAGTCCGCGCGCGCCAGGCTGAGGCTTCCATTTGACGTTGCACAGGTCGGCGAACAGGAGCGCTTTGCGCTCTGCCTCGGCGGCGTCGGCGAGGCGGCGAAGCCGGTCCGGGTAGGGGTCGAAGCCGTGGACCGCGGCCTGCCAGCGCGAGTCGGCACGTCGAACATGCATCGCTGCTTCCTGCGGCGATCCGAACTCGTCGCTCATGTGTCGTTACTTAGGTCGATGGAGTCAGCCATGCTCAGGCCCTTGCGCTGCTCGCCGGACTCTGCCGTCGGCTCGATGAGTGCCGAGCGTCCGGCGCGTCGGCGGCGCTCCGCCATGATCGTCTCCAGGTCGGCGCGCTCGACGAGCCAGCGGCGGCCGCGCTTCTCAGCGGAGAGTCGGCCGGTGTTGACCCAGTGGCGCACTGTCGACGGGTTGACGGCGAGCATCTCCGCGATCTGCGGCAGCGTGAACCACTCGTCAGAGGCCGTAGACACTAGGCGAAATGCTTGCGGTGGAAGCTCGACATCATTAGCGCTAAGGTTAGCAGGATCAGCGCTACGCGGCGAATTAGCTCAATGGTAGAGTGAGGATCGGGATGATGTCCGGTTCTGGCGGGGAAAAGCACAATGGGCCACTGGCGAGCGTCCACGCGCTCGATCCGGATCGACCAAAGCGAAGAAGGAGTCTCCCAAAGGCACCGGCGGCGCCGAATCAAGAGACGCCCCCTCCCGATCGCAATGCGGCGTTGAGCATGCTCGGGACTTTCGACCTCGACGACGTCGACTTCCGCTCTCCGGACGAGATCCTCGGGACGCTCGCTCCAGAACCATCGGTCTCCGATCCGGACGGTCCGCCCGCGGGCTCGCAAGCCGATGAGGGGGCGGATATGCCAGCCGTCGAGGACGTTCAGAGCGACGAGATCCTGCGGGAGCTTGAAGAGCACCACCAGCGCGGTCAGGTGGCCGCTCGCCCGAGCGCACCGCGCGGCTCGGCCGAGCTGCAGCCCCGCTCGCGGCGTCAGGCGCGACCGACACGCAAGCGAACGGTTCGAAGTCAAGCCCGTGGCGAGTCGAACCCCCGGGGCCGGCGCAAACGGGTCGCGCTTTGGGTGGCCGTGGCCGCGATGTTTACGACTACCGCAATGGCTGTGACGCTGTCTCAGTTGGACGGCAAGTCCGTCCCGCCGCGGACTCCCAGTCGGTCAGGCAGGCTTGCCGCTACGACTGCGTTCACGCTGGCGCCGTCCAAGTTGCTTGCCGCGGCAGCCAACGCGATCGCCAATGAGGGTCGGGAGCTCACCCGCCGCATCAAGGCGCCGGTCCGGCACCATAGTCGGTTCCCGCCCGCCCGGAAGCGCTCGACTCGGCACCACTCGGTTACCCATGCGAGCGGGGCGGCCGCCGCCTCGACGTCGCCCGCGACTTCCAGCCCGTCGTACAGCAGCTCGAGCTCGACGGCTGCGTCAAGCTCTCAGCCCGCGACCAGCACGGCTGCTCCCGTGACCAGCAGCAATACGTCGCACCAAAGCCAACCTGTCTTCGGTCTGGGCGGCAGCCTGGGTCCAGGCAGAGGCGCGTCTGGCACCCAATAAGGAGACATACGTTCAGTGCTTAAGACCCTGACTTTCATCCGCCACAACGCCATCGCCCTGCTCGCATTGTTCGTCGCGCTGGGCGGCACGTCATACGCCGCGCTCAGCCTTCCCGTCGGCAGCGTCGGCACGAAGCAGCTGCGCAACGGAGCGGTCACGAGCCGAAAGATCGCGAAGGGCGCCGTTACCGCAGCAAGCCTGGATCCGAAGTCGATCGCCGGACATATCGCGGACTGGGCGCAGATCAACGCTGCTGGACACGTGACCTCATCACGCCCCAGCGCGTCTGTTTCGATGACGGACCCCACGCGAGGGTTGTTCCGGGTGTCCTGGCACCGGTCCCTTCCGCAGAACTGTGTCGTTTTCGCCAATCCGGCGAATGTCCCTACGGTGCTCGGACAGGAGACCGCGGAGACGTTCGGACCAGACGGTCACGGAGCTAACTCATCGCTGCTCGTCGAGACATTTGACTCGAGCGGCAGCAACGTCCCTGAGAGCGTCAACGTCATGGTCGTCTGCCCCTGACCGTTTGCTGACGATGCGCCGCTGGATCACAAAACCCCGGCGAGTTCGCGTTCTCGCGCTGCCAACAACAGTGCTGGCTCTGCTTGTCTGCTGCTCGTACGCGCTCGCGGATGAGACTGTTGAGGTCTGCGGCTCATATGCCAACAACGTATTTGCGGCGAGCTCAGTGCCAGGGATCGCCACGACCGGCCAATGCCCCGCGCCCTCCTACAACGGTGGCGGGTTCGGCTTGTACAACAGCGGAACGACGACCAGAGGCCAGACGGGCCGCTGGCAGACCGGGACTCCCGCCGGGCTTGAGCTCGTCGGCGCAACGGCGCTTCAGCTCGTCTCGACCGGAGTGAACGATGGCGCCGACTACGGCGGCGGCTTCTACTGGGCTGGCGGCGGGACCCAGACCAACGACCAGACGCAGGGCACCCTGGGGATGGTCTTCTCGTCTCCATCGAGCTACTTCGGCATGCAGCTCGTGTGCGGCAGGGGCACCTGTACACAGCCCGCGCTGCTGGCAGTGCAAGCCTTCTCGCTTTACGTCCGTGAGACGAGCGGCCCAGGTTTCAGTGCGCCGAGCGGACTGTGGCAGACGACAGGGTGGATCAGGGGGACATGGCCCCTCGTAGCTTCAGGGGACTCGCCATCTGGACTCTGTTCCCTGTCGGCAACGCTTAATGGGCAGCTGATCGATACGACGACGTCCGCGCAGAACGTCTCGACGTGGCATCAGTGCGCGGCGCCGGCGATCAGCCAATCGGTGGACACAAGCCGGTACGGCCAGGGCGGTTTGGCGTTGACGCTCAGCGCATCGGATGCAGCGTCCGTGCCAGCGAGTCTGACCAAGACGGTCTATGTCGATAACAGCACTCCGACGATCTCGCTCTCGGACCCCGTCGATGCGGCCTCGACTGCCGGTACGCAATACGTAACGGCTACGGCTGGTGGCAGCCCGTCGGGCATCGCGGGCATCGTGTGCAGCGTGGATGGCGGTCCCGCTCAGAGCTACTCCGGCGGGAGCGCGCAGGTGCCGGTGAGCGGCATCGGCACGCACACCGTGAGCTGCTAT
>Ga0302325_10008652_pt1 | contig 22332 bp, 19 predicted proteins | sample Palsa_T0_2_FD_201948 | JGI IMG/M metagenome (GOLD analysis project Ga0302325, IMG submission 201948) | Peat permafrost microbial communities from Stordalen Mire near Abisko, Sweden - Palsa_T0_2 | ecosystem: Environmental > Terrestrial > Soil > Palsa > Peat permafrost | place: Sweden: Abisko...
ACCGAAGCCCCACCGGCACATGGCGGCCACGGCGAATCCACTGGGGAGCAAGAACAATGAGATGCGGCTGCCGATGCTCGGCAGAGAGGCGCCGAGGGCTCCGCTCGCGAATATCGCGGCCAAGAGGCAGAACCACCTGATCAGCAGTGCTCTGGACGAGCGCAGCACGCGACTCAACGCATCGACCACTGGCCCTCTCCCGTCGAATCCCTCCGATCGGTGGATCTTGCTGATTGCTACACGGTAAACCCGATTGGAATGTGATTCAATCCTGGCGCGTGAACTCGTCCGCTCATTGGCTTGAACCGCTGCCGAAGAGCCTGCACGAATCGGTGCAGCGCTTTCGCGAGCGTGTTCGGCAGCATGAGGGCGCTGCTGCAACGCTCGAGTCGCTCGGCGAGGAGCGCTGGCGCGAGCTGGCGGTGGTGGTGGCGGCGAGCGAGTTCGCTGCGGGCTCCCTCATCCAGGACCCCGGTGCGCTCGCCTGGCTCGAGCGCCCCGAGGCCGAGGTGCGCGCAGCCAACGCGGAATACGCGCGACGCGTCGCGGCGGCGGCGACGCTCGCGGAGGCCCAGCACCTGTTGCGGCAGTGGCGCCGGCGCGAGATGCTGCGCATCGCGTGGCGCGATATCACCGCTTGCGCGTCCGTCGAGGAAACCCTGCGCGCGGTGTCCGAGCTCGCGGATGCCTGCATTCGGGCGGCAGTTCAGGCGGCGCGCACGCACTTACATGCGATCTTCGGGGCGCCGCGCGGCGCCGCCGGTGCGGAGGTCGACTTCATCGTCCTCGGCATGGGTAAGCTCGGTGGTCTCGAGCTGAACTTCTCCTCGGATATCGACCTGATCTTTCTGTTCGCGGAGAGCGGCGACACCGACGGTCCTCACATCGTCGCCAACGAAGAGTACTTCAATCGCCTCGGACGGGAGCTCATCGGATTGCTCGACGCGCGCACGGAGGAGGGGTTCGTGTTTCGCGTCGACATGCGACTGCGCCCGTTCGGGGAGAGCGGACCTCTGGTCGTGAGCCTCGCCGCGCTCGATGACTATCTGCAGCAGCACGGTCGGGACTGGGAGCGCTACGCTTGGATCAAGGCGCGAGCCATCGTCGGCGCGGAAGCGTACGCAGCCGCACACGCAGAGTTCGTGCGCCCCTTCGTGTATCGCCGCTACCTCGACTTCGGCGTGTTCGAGTCGCTGCGCGAGATGAAGGCGCTGATCGCGCGCGAGGTGGCGCGCCGCGAGCTCGAGCAGGACTTGAAGCTCGGCAGAGGCGGCATTCGCGAGATCGAGTTCATCGTGCAGTCCATGCAGCTGGTGCGTGGCGGCAGCGATCGGCGGCTGCAACGGGCGTCGCTCCTCGAGGTGTTGCCGCTGCTGGTGGGGTCGAAGCTGATGTCGGCCGAGGAGGTGGCGCAACTGTCCGAAGCATACCTCATGCTGCGCAAGGCCGAGAACGCGCTGCAGATGATGCGCGATCAGCAAGTGCATCGTTTGCCGGTCGATCCGCTGGACCGCGCGCGCTTGTGCGTCGCCCTCGGTGTGGCCGAGTGGCCCGAGGCGCTCGCGCGCGTCGAGCGCGCACGCGCGGTCGTGGCAGATCGCTTCGAGTCCTGGTTGTTCGCGGCGGCCGATCCGCGCGCGGATCTCGAGCTCGGCCTGGGCTGGCTCGATTCGCCCGGCGACGACGTGGCCGAGGATCTGGCGGAGGCGGGATTCCCGCAGGCCGGGATCGCGGCCGTGGCTCCGCTGCTCGACGCCTACCGGCAGGCGGCGCCCTACCGCCGGCTGGACGACACCGGCCGGCGGCGGGTGCGCGTCATTCTCGCGCGGCTGTTGAGGGCGGCTGCGCTCAAGCCTTCCCCCGCGACGGTGATCGACCGCGTGCTCAGGGTGCTGGATGCGATCGGTGCCCGCTCATCGTACCTGGCGCTTCTCAAGGAGGAGCCCGCGGCGCTCGATCGGCTCATCGACGTCTGCGCAATCAGTGGCTTTCTGGCGCGTCAGATCGCCGACTTCCCGTTGCTGCTCGACGAGCTGATCGACCCGAACGCGTTCGACGAGCTGCCCTCGCGCGCCCGATTCACGCGCGAGCTGGCCGCTCGGACCGAGCGGCTGCGTCCGGACGATCCCGAGCGTGAGGTCGAGGCGCTGCGCGTCTTCCAGAAGGTCGCCATGTTCTCGGTGGCGCTTGCGGATTTGACCCAGCGGCTTCCGTTGATGCGGGTGAGCGATCGGCTTACCGACATCGCGGAGCTGATCGTGCAGTGTTGCATGGATCTCGCCTGGACACAGGTGACCACGATGCACGGAGTGCCTCGCTGCGGCGATACCGAGGATGCGGCGCGCGTCGTCAAAGTTGCGGCGGCCGGCTACGGCAAGCTCGGCGGTCTCGAGCTCGGCTACGGCTCGGACCTCGACCTCGTATTCCTGCACGACTCGGCCGGCGAGTTTCAGCAGACCACCCGTGGTGTCGACAACGGAGTGTTCTTCCTGCGGCTGGGACAGCGCATCGTGCACCTTCTCACCATGCACTCGGCCGGCGGCCGGCTCTACGAGGTCGATATGCGCCTGCGGCCCAACGGCAAGGGCGGGTTTCTCATGACGGGGATCGAGGCATTCGAGACCTACCAGCATCAGAACGCCTGGACCTGGGAGCATCAGGCATTGCTGCGCGCGCGAGCGGTGGCGGGCGATGCGACCCTCTGCGCGCTCTTCGAGGCGGCACGGCGGCGCGTGCTGTGCACCGCCGTGCACCGCGATACGCTGCGGGCCGACGTGGCGGAGATGCGCCAACGCATGCGCCGGGAACTGTCCGAGTCCCGTGCCGGGCAGTTTGACATCAAGCAGGATGCCGGCGGCATTGCCGACATCGAGTTCCTGGTGCAGTACTGGATCCTCGAGAATGCCGGCGCACATCCGCAGCTCGTGACGTATTCCGACAACGTGCGCCAGCTCGACGGGCTCGCCGCCGCCGGCCTCGTGGAGAGTGAGACGGCACGCTGGCTCAAGGAAACCTATATAGGCTATCGTACGCTCCTGCATCACCTGTCGCTGGAGGAGCGGCAGCGGGTGGTCGAGGCCCAGGAGCACGCGCAGCGGCGCGCTCGCGTTCAGGAGATCTGGCGCGAGACATTCGGGTAATCAGAGCGGCAAAAAGCGATACGAGGATGGCGAGGACGATGGCGACGATGATGACCAGCACTCAGGCGACCCCGGCGCTGATCCCGGCGAACGCGCAGCATCAATACACGGTCACGCCCGCGGATCTGCCGCTGTCGTGCCCGATGCCGGGCATGTATTTGTGGAACTCCCACCCGCGCGTGTATCTCGCGATCGAGCCGACGGGCTGGGCGAAGTGTTCCTATTGCGGGGCGGAATACACGCTGAATCGCGGTTGAGCCGGCCGGCGTGCCGCGGCGCTGTGGGCGGCCGACTCCCGCCGCCGGCCGCTAGGACTTGTACTCGGCGTAGGATTTCTCCTCGATCAAGCTCGATCCGAGCTTCATGTTCAGCCGCCGCTTGATCGCGGCGCGCTCGTCGTTCTCGATATACACCGCGCGTGCGAGCCGTACGAAATCGGCATCGAACGTCTTCGCGCGCTCCTTGTCCCGTATGTCGTCCTCGATGGCCCAGAGCCGCTCGTTGACCGCGAGCAGCGCGCCGACATCGCTCGTGACGTCGACCGCGGCGTAGGGGGAGGCGCTCCAGATCTGCTCGAGCGCCTCGAGCTCGGTGCGCACGTTCGCGAGCTTGCCGGCATCTCTCATGCGCGAGGACTTGATGCGCAGGATGGTGATCTTGTCCAAAAGCTCGCCCGGCGAAACGGGCACCCTGATCTCGTTCATGGCCGCATCTTAGCGAAATTCGCGCCCTGCCGAAGATGGTAGACTCGGTTGCAAGGTGCTCGACAACGCGGCATGGGATATTAAGGACGTCGGCCGACGCATCGCCACCGCGCAGGGTGCCTTTCTCGTCGATCCGGCACGCACGGGGGAGCTCCTCGAAAGCGCCGGCGAATCGATCTTCGATCCGCACTACTGGCGCGCGCGCGCGCAGCTCATCCCCGCCGATCGGGGCCGCGGCGCCGCCTGGTTCGTCGGCCCGTCCCCGCAACGCTGGGTGCTGCGCCATTATCGGCGCGGCGGGGCAGTCGCGCGGATCTCGAGCGACGGGTACGCGTGGGCCGGCGAGGTGCGTGTGCGATCGTTCGCAGAATACCGGCTGCTCGATCTCTTGCACCAGCGCGGCCTGCCGGTCCCCGCTCCGGTCGGCGCGCGCTACCGCCGCAGCGGACTCACCTACCGTTGCGATCTCATCACGCTGCGGATCGAGGCCGCGCAGCCGCTGAGCGCGTTGCTCCTCGCCGGCGCGTTGAGCGAGACGAACTGGCGCGCCATCGGCGCCGCTGTCGCCGCCCTGCATCGGGCGGGGGCGGATCACCCCGATCTCAACGCGCATAACGTGCTGGTCGGCTGCGATGGAGCGATCCGCGTGATCGACTTCGATCGCGGCCGCCTGCGCAAACCTGGCGCCTGGGCCGCGCGCAACCTCGAGCGGCTGCGACGCTCGCTCGCGAAAATAGCCGCCGAGTCAGCGCTCGGCGGAGTGTCGCCCGGGCAGTGGGCGATGCTCCTCGCGGGCTATGAGTCCTCGTCCGAGTCTCGCGCGCCGCGTCCATGATGCATTTTGTCTACGGCGTTCTGACGCGGGTCGCGGCGCCGGCGGTGTTCGCGGCGACGCTGGTGCGCGGCGCGCGGGACCCGGCGTATCGCACGCATCTCGGCGAGCGCTTCGGTCTGGGACCGCGCGTGTACGCGCCGAGCTTGTGGGTGCATGCGGTATCGGTCGGCGAGGTTTCCGCCGCAGCGGCGCTGGTGCGCGCCTTGCGCGCGCGTCATCCCGGGATGCCCTGCGTGCTCACGACGGCCACGCCCACGGGACGCGCGCAGGCGGCGACGCTCTTCGGCGCGGACGTCGACGTCCGATTCCTGCCTTATGACACACCGGGCGCCGTGCGCCGCTTCCTCGCGCGCATCCGCCCGCGCGTGGCCATCATCATGGAGACGGAACTGTGGCCGAATCTTTTGCGGGAGTGCGGCCGGCGCGGGGTGCCGGTGCTGTTCGCGAGCGCGCGTCTCGCGGCACGATACGTCCCGCGCTATCGCCGCTTCGGTACGCTCTTCAGCGCCGCGCTGCGCGACGCCTGGGTCGCGGCCCAGAGCGCCGCGGACGCCGAGCGCTTCATCGCCTTGGGCGCCGATCCTGCGCGCACGCGCGTGGTCGGCAACGTCAAGTTCGACATGCAGCTCGGCGAGGCCGTGGCCGAAAAGGGAAGCGAGCTGCAGCTGCGCTACCTCGGCGCGCGCCCTGTCTGGACGGCCGGAAGCACCCATGAGGGCGAGGAGGAACTGCTGCTCGACGCGCACGCCATGCTCGAGCGCACGGTCTCTGGAGCGCTGCTGGTGCTGGCGCCGCGCCATCCGCAGCGCTTCGAGGGCGTCGCGGCCCTGCTCGAGCGCCGCGGGGTGATCTTCGAGCGGCGCAGCCGGACCGAGGCGGTACGCGCCGAAAGCCAGGCGTTGCTGCTCGACACCATGGGCGAGCTCACGGCCTTCTACGCGGCCTCGGATGCGGCATTCGTCGGCGGCAGCCTCGTGCCGGTGGGCGGTCACAACCTGCTCGAGCCCGCCTCGGTCGGTGTGCCCGTGATCACGGGCACACACACGCAGAATGCACCCGAGATAGCGCGGCTCCTCGTCGAGGCAGGCGGGGCTCTAGAGGTGGCCGACGGCACGGCGCTCGCCGCCGCCGCCGCCCGCCTGCTGGCGGACCCCGAACTGCGCGGGCGCATGGGCGCGAGGGCGCGCCGCTTCGTCGAGTCACATCGGGGGAGTCTCGGGCGGCTCCTCGCCCTCATCGAGCCGCTGCTCGCGGCGTAGAGGCGGACCTAGCCGCCCGCGCCGCCCGTCGTCCCGGAGCCGGAAGGCGCGTCCGCGGATGGGGTGGCTCCTTCGGGGGACTCAGGTTTCGGCGCCTCATCCTTGAGCAGCGCGTTGAGTCTGCTCAAGCTCTGCTCGGTCAGAATTCCGGCCGCCTGCTGCAGCTTCACCATGTTCACCATGTAGTCGTAGCGGCTGCGCGAATAATCGGTCTGCGCCTGGATCCACTGCCGTCGGGAGGACAGGACATCCACGGCGGTGCGCGTGCCGGCCTCGTAGCCGGACTCGGTGGCCTTCAGCGCGATGCTATTCGATTCGAGCGCGCGGCGCAGGGCGCGCACGTGCGAGATCTCCGAAAGTACGCCGAGGTAGGCATCGCGCGCGTCATGCTCGGTCTGGCGAGCCACGCGCTCCACCCGCTCTTTGGCCGCGCGATGCTGATACACGGCCTGCCGCACCTGCGAGGACACCATTCCGCCCGAATAGATCGGCACCGAGAGCTGGATGCCGATCACGTTCTGGTACTGATCGAGGCTGGTGCTGCCATAAGGCGTTCCGTTCGCGTTGATGTAGTCGCCGCCCACGGAGTTCTTGTAACGGCTCGCGACGAGGTCGAGACTTGGGAAGTGCCCGCCGCGTGCTGCGCTCACGTTCTCGCGCGCGATGTCCGCCGCGAGGCGGCTCGAGACCAGTGACAGGTTCTGTTGCAAGGCCATTTCGACCCAGCGGTCTTCGCTGCTGGGATCAGGCGTCGCGAGCTCGAAGGGCTCGATCGGCCGCGCCAGGTAATCGAACGCATCGCCGGTGATCTCGCGCAGCAGCTCGTGCGCCGAGGCGAGCGCCCGCTTGGAGGCAATGACGGCGGCTGCGCCGCTGTCGTGCGCGGCGCGCGCCTCCTCCACGTCCGTGACGGCGATCAGGCCGACCTCGTAGCGCTTTTCTGCCTGCTCCAGCTGGCGATTGACCGACTCGAGATTGGCTCGCTGAGCGTCGAGATCGTCTTCCGCCGCGAGCACGTCGAAGTAGCGTTGCGCCACGCGAGAGATGAGATCCTGTTGAGCCGCCTGATAGTCCGCCTCGGCCTGGGCGACTTGCGCGTCGGCGCGTTTTAGGGCCACCCAGTTGTCCCAGTTGAACAGGTTCTGCGAGAGATCCACGCCATACTTGTGCGTGGTCGTATTGACGCGGCCATTGAAGGGGAAGGACTCGACGAAATTCTGGCCGTTGGCCTGCACCTCCTCGGTCTGGTTCGATTGGCCCTTGTCCCGCTCCCGGGAGATCGTGCCGCTGCCCGAGATCTGCGGCAGCAGCGCCGCAATCGCCTGCGGCTTGGACTCGAGCGAGGCGAGGCGCGTCGCCTCGGCCTCCTTCAACTGCGGATCGTTCTGCAAGGCGCGCTGATAGACCGCGAGCAGGTCGGCTGCCGGCGCGACACTCCCTAGCAGGCACCCGGCGAGGACGAGAATGAATGATTTCATGAGGTGTTATATATGACTATATCACCCGAGGAAGCGCAACCGGGCACCTAGCGCGAAGTCCATAGCGCTAGTACTGCGGAATCTTGGGATCGATGTCCCGAGACCATGCCAGGATCCCGCCGGCGAGGTTGAACACCTTGCCGAAACCGCGTGTCGACAGGAACCGCGCCACCTCGGCGCTGCGTCCCCCCGAGCGGCAGATCACGACCGTCGCGGCGCTCGGGTCGAGTTCGCCGACCCGCTCGGTGAATTGGCCCATCGGAATGTGAAGGTGAGGTGACGGGACGGGCGCGAGCTCGACCTCCCAGTGCTCGCGTACGTCGACGAGCGTCATGGGGACGCCTTGTGCGAGCTTGTCCAGAAACTCCCGCGGCGTCAGATTCTCGATCATCAGAACACGAATCCCCGGGGCGCGGTCGCGTTGATCAACGGGTCGATGACGGTCTCGAACAGGCTCTCGCGAATCCATTCCGCCTCGCCGACCCGGCGGACCAGAATCGCGTCCATCACGGGCGCCGGCCCCACCACGGCGAACAGACGTCCGCCGAGGCGCAGCGCATGCTCGAAGCGCGCATCGTAGATCGGCAGCGATCCGGTCACCGCGATGACGTCGTACTCGCCGAGCGGGGCTGCGGAGAAGGCATCGCGCGTCTCGAGTTGCACGCGCGCTTGGCGCACGGCCGAGAGGTTCGAGGCGGCCTGAGCGCTGAGCTCCGGGTGAATCTCGATGGAGCGCGTCGAGCCGGCAAGGAGCCCCAAGCAAGCGCTGAGATAGCCCGAGCCCGTGCCGACCTCGAGCGCAGCGTCCGCAGGATTGATCTCCAGAGCCTGCAGGATGCGTCCCTGAATCTTCGGCGCGAGCAAGGATTGACCGCAACCGATCGGCAGCGGCGCGTCGGCGAACGCGAGCTCCCGATACGTGCTCGGCACGAACGCTTCGCGCGGAACCGCTGCGACCGCATCGAGCACGCGTGGATCGAGCACTTCCCACGTGCGAATCTGCTGGTCCACCATCTGCTGTCGAGCCGCCAGAGTATCCATGTTTTCCATAACCGATTAAACCGGCAATTATGGTCAATTTCCGCAGGCTTAGCCATGCCTGTGGGGTATTCTCTCAACACAACCGATCGAGACGCGCCCAACAGGGGGGGCACCACACAAAGCGTCGCAGGAATCGCAATCGAGGTCATCGTTGATTTTGTCTGCTTCCTCCCTTTGGTTCTTGACCTCAAGCTTCGCAGCGGTGTGCGTGGGCGTGCTCTTGTACTGGAAGCGCCGCCAGGAACGGGCGGTCGCCGACTTCTCCAAGCAATTGAAGGCGCTCAGCGACGCAGATCTGCCGGCAGGCCGGCTCGGGATCGAGGATCAGTCCACGCCGCTGGCGCAGCTCGGCGGTGCCATCAATCAGCTGCTCGACGATCTCGATCGGCGCGGCACGCGCCTCAAGGACCGTGAGGAACTGTTCCAGCGCCTGGTCGAGACGGTGCACGATGCGGTGCTGGTTCATCGCGAGAACATCGTGTTCGCCAATGCTCGCTTCCTCGACATGCTGGGCATGAGCGCATCCGAGGTGATCGGCAGGCCGCTCGCGCACTTCGCCGCTCCGGAATACGTCGACTTGGTGGCGAGCAATCTGCGGCGCCGTCTCGCCGGCGAGGCCGCGCCGGAGCGATACGAGATCGAGCTCGTCGGCAAGCACGGCGAGGTCACCCGCGTCGAGCTCTCGAGTACCGTGATCGAGAGCGCCGGTGAGCCCGCGCTGCTGCTCACCGCGCTCGAGATGCTGGCGAGCTTGCAGCAGGAGTCCGCGCCCGCGCGCCCGCGCGCCATGGTCACGCTCGATGCCATGGGCGAGAGCGTAATCACCGTCGATGCAGACGGGCGCATCGATTACATCAATCACGCCGCCGAGGCGCTACTCGGCCAGACCTCCGACCAGGTCGTGGGCAAGACCTTTCCCGACGTGGCTTCGCTGGTCGATGAGACGGACCGCCGCTCGCTCGGTGATCCGGTGCGCAAAGCGCTCGCAACCGGAGGGCGCGTCACCATGGGCAAGCGCGCGGTGCTCGTGCCGGTGAACGGCTCGCTCGAGCGCTCCGTGGAAATCAGCGTCACGCCGCTCAAGTCCAACGGCACGGACTTCACTCTGGGGCTCGTGCTGGTGATGCACGACACCAGTGAAATGCGCGGGCTCACGCGCCAGATGAGCTATCAGGCAAGCCACGATGCACTCACCGGCCTCGTGAACCGGCGCGAGTTCGAGCGGCGGCTGCGCGAGGCCATGGACGCCGCCCAGACGGGCGATGTGGCGCACGCGCTGTGCTACCTCGATCTCGATCGATTCAAGGTGGTGAACGATACCTGCGGCCACACGGCCGGGGACAACATGCTGCGCGAGGTCGCGACCATCATCAAAGACGCCGTGCGCGACTCCGACACGGCGGGGCGCATCGGCGGCGACGAGTTCGCCCTGTTGCTCGTCGGCTGCCCGCTCGAGAAGGCCCGTCAGATCGCCGACGACGTCGTGCGCGCAGTCAGCGACTATCGCTTCGTCTGGAAGGACAAGATCTTCAACATCGGCGTGAGCATCGGCCTCGTCGAGATCGGCCGCGGCGAGGGCTCGATCGAGGACATCATGAACTCGGCGGACTCGGCGTGCTACGTCGCGAAGAAGCAGGGCGGCGTGCACGTGCACGTGTATTCGGCGCGTGAGGAGGCGAGCGCGCGCCACTCCGGCGAGATCCATTGGCTGCAGAAGCTGCAGGGGGCGCTGCGCGACAACCGCTTCGAGCTCTACTACCAGCCCATCGTGCCCGCCTCGGCGAACGTCGAGCGCGGGCCGGCGCTCGAGGTATTCGTGAGGCTCGAGGCCGAGAGCGGGCAGCCGAGCGCGCCGCCGGGCGAGTTCATCCGCGCCGCGGAGCGCTATCGCTTGATGCCGCACGTCGATCGCTGGGTGGTGCAGGCCGTGCTGTCGGCGCTCGGGCGCGGCGGCATGAGGCTGCCGCCGGGCCGCAGCGTCGCCATCAATATCTCGGGGCAGACGCTGGGCGATGCCGATTTCCTCGAGTTCGTGGTCGACTGCTTCGATCACACCGGCGCAAATCCGGGCGACATCTGCTTCGAGGTCACCGAGAGCGCCGTGGTCGCGAACCTCGACTACGTGCGCCGCTTCATCGCCGTGCTGCACGGCATGGGTTGCGAGTTCGCGCTCGATGACTTCGGCAGCGGTCTCTCCTCGTTCGCCACTCTGAAAACCTTGCCCATGGACTATCTGAAGATCGACGGCTCGTTCATCGCGAACCTGGCCGTCGACACGGTGAACCAGGCGATGGTCGGTGCGATGATCGAACTGTCGCGCAGCCTGCATTTCCGCATCGTCGCCGAGCAGGTCGAGGATCAGCTCTCGCTCGACAAGGTCAAGCAGATGGGTATCGACTTCGTGCAAGGCTTCATCATCGCCCGTCCACAACCCCTGTCCATCACACCCGGGTCCCTGCAAATCAACCCCTTATAACCTCCGGGCAGGCGCTCATAACAAAGATCTATGGCTTTTCCCCCGCGCTTGGGGGGAAAATTCGGTTATTGCCGGATACATTCGAGGTGCCCACCATGCCTATCTATGAAGACAACACCAAGTCCATCGGCCGCACTCCGCTCGTGCGCATCAACCGGCTGGACGCCTCGAGCGGTGCGACGATCCTCGCCAAGATCGAGGGCCGCAATCCCGCCTACTCCGTGAAGTGCCGCATCGGCGCCGCCATGGTGTGGGACGCGGAGGAGCGTGGCGTGCTGAAACCCGGCATGTCCCTGGTCGAGGCGACCAGCGGCAACACGGGGATCGCGCTCGCCTACGCCGCCGCGGCGCGCGGCTACGGGTGCGTGCTCACCATGCCCGAGACGATGAGCATGGAGCGGCGCAAGGTGCTGATTGCGTTCGGCGCCAAGCTCGTGCTGACGCCCGGCGCCAAGGGTATGAAGGGCGCCATCGCCAAGGCCGAGGAGCTGGCCGCCGCGGAGCCCGGCAGGTACCTGTTGATGCGTCAGTTCGACAACCCTGCGAATCCCGCGATTCACGAGAAGACCACCGGCCCCGAGATATGGGAGGACACGCAGGGTAAGATCGACATTTTCGTGAGCGGCGTGGGCACGGGGGGGACGCTGACGGGCGTGTCGCGCTGTATCAAGCACACGAAGGCGAAGAAGATTTTGACCGTCGCGGTGGAGCCGACCAACTCGCCGGTGATCAGCCAGACCCTGGCGGGCGAGACTCCGACGCCCGCTCCGCACAAGATCCAAGGCATCGGCGCAGGCTTCATTCCGAAGAATCTCGACCTGTCGCTGATCGATCGGGTGGAGCAAGTGAGCAACGAGGAGGCGATCGCGGTGGCGCGCAGTCTCGCACGCGAAGAAGGCATGCTCTGCGGGATCTCCTGCGGCGCGGCCATGACCGCCGCCTTGCGGCTCGCGCGCGAGCCCGCGCATGCGGGCAAGACCATCGTCGTGATCCTGCCGGACGCCGGCGAGCGCTATCTGTCGGGCGCCCTGTTCGAGGGCCTGTTCGAGGACGTCGAGAAGATGCAGGCGGTCGCCTGAAGCGCTCATGAAGGCCGTGGCCCCGAAGCCCCCGGTGGGCGCGCTCGAGCGGTTGAGCGAGGAATTGCTCGAGAGCTACTTGGGCGATGAGCGTGCGCGGCGCATCTCGAGCCGCTACCTGCCTTCGCGCGAGGCGATCGCGCACATCCTGCAGGGCGTGCTCGATCTCATGTATCCCGGCTATTTCGGGCGCGGCGACTTGAACCGCGAGAACCTGGGAGGCTATGTCGCGCATGCGCTCGGCGAGCTTGCGCCGAAGATCGAGCGCGAGATGGAGCATTGTCTGTGCTACGGACGCGAGCGCGAGGCGAGCTCGGAGTTCGGCGAGTGCGCGCCGCGGGCGCACGAGCTGACCGAGGTGTTCCTGAGCCGCCTGCCCGAGATCCGCGCGCTACTGGTGCGCGACGTGCAGGCCGCTTTCGACGGCGATCCGGCCGCCACCAATCTGGACGAAGTGATCCTCGCCTATCCCGGCGTGCTCGCCGTGAGCGTCTATCGGATCGCGCACGCGCTCTACGATCTCGGAGTGCCCATGATGGCGCGCATCATGACCGAATGGGCGCACTCCAAGACCGGCTGCGACATTCATCCGGGCGCCAAGATCGGCGGCGGCTTCTTCATCGATCACGCCACGGGAGTGGTGATCGGCGAGACCACGGAAATCGGGGAGGGAGTGAAGCTCTACCAGGGCGTCACTCTGGGCGCGCTGTCGCTACCCAAGGATGACTCGGGACACATCATCCGCGGCCGCAAGCGCCATCCGACGGTCGAGGATGGGGCGACCCTATACGCGAACGCGACCGTGCTCGGCGGTCAGACCGTGGTGGGTGCGCAGAGCGTGATCGGCGGCTCGGTGTTCCTGACCCGCAGCATTCCGCCGCGCTCGCGCGTGTCGCTCAAGGAACCGGATCTGCGGGTGGCCTCGCGAGACGGCGCGGCCGAGCCCGACGCGATTTACTTCGATATTTGAGCCAAGCCGGCGGTGGGCCGCCGGCCTAACCGAGGCGAGGTTCGGCTAACTCAGATCAGTTTGCCGAGCAACGGCACCATCAAGAGCGCCACGATATTGATGATCTTGATCAAGGGATTGATCGCGGGGCCGGCGGTGTCCTTGTAGGGATCGCCCACGGTATCGCCGGTGACGGCGGCCTTGTGCGCGTCCGACCCCTTGCCGCCGAAGTGGCCTTCCTCGATGTACTTCTTGGCGTTGTCCCACGCGCCGCCGCCCGTGGTCATCGAGATGGCGACGAACAGGCCCGTGATGATGGTGCCGATCAGAAGGCCGCCCAGGGCGAGCACGCCGGTGCCCGGTCCCATCAGCCAGTTGACCACCACGACGAGAACGATCGGCACCACGATCGGCAGAAGCGAGGGCACGATCATTTCCTTGATGGCGGCGCGCGTCAGCATGTCGACTGCGCGCGAGTAGTCGGGTTTCGCGGTGCCTTCCATGATGCCCTTGATCTCGCGGAACTGACGGCGCACTTCGTTCACGACGGAGCCGGCCGCGCGGCCCACGGCCTCCATGGCCATCGAGGCGAACAGATACGGTATCAGTCCGCCGATGAACAGGCCGATGATGACCGCCGGGTTCGACAGATCGAACGCGCTCGCGTGGCCGGTGACCAACTCGAGTTTGTGCGTATAGTCCGCGAACAGCACGAGCGCGGCCAGACCCGCCGAGCCGATGGCGTATCCCTTGGTCACGGCCTTGGTGGTGTTGCCGACAGCATCCAAGGGATCGGTGATGTCGCGCACCTTCTTATCCAGGCCGGCCATCTCCGCGATGCCGCCCGCATTGTCCGTGATCGGCCCATAGGCATCGAGCGCCACGATCATGCCGGTCATGGACAGCATGGCGGTGGCGGCGATGGCGATGCCGTACAGCCCCTCGAGCCGGTAGGACGCCCAGATGCTGAGGCACACGGCGATCACCGGCAGAGCGCAGGCCTTCATGGATACGCCGAGCCCGGCGATGATGTTGGTCGCGTGGCCGGTCTGCGAAGCCGCCGCCACGTGCTGCACCGGACTGTACTCGGTCGCCGTGTAGTACTCGGTAATCACGATCATGGCGGCGGTGAGCGCAAGGCCCACGAGCGTGCAGAGCCACATGCTCATGGCATGCTCGCCCATGATCTTCTGCGACACGAAATAAAACGCGGCCGCCGAGATGACGCCCGACACGATCACGCCCTTGTAGAGCGCATTCATGATCTTGCCGCCCTCGCGCGTCGAGACGAAGAACGTCCCGACGATGGAGGAGACGATGGAGATGGCGCCGAGGACCAAGGGATACAGCACCGCCGTCGGCCCGATGAGCAGGCCGCCGAGCAGCATGGTCGCGACCAGCGTGACCGCGTAGGTCTCGAACAGATCCGCTGCCATGCCGGCGCAGTCGCCGACGTTGTCGCCGACGTTGTCCGCGATCACGGCGGGATTGCGCGGGTCGTCCTCGGGGATGCCCGCCTCGACCTTGCCGACGAGATCGGCACCGACGTCAGCGCCCTTGGTGAAGATACCGCCGCCCAAGCGCGCGAAGATCGAGATCAAGGAGCCGCCGAAGGCGAGTCCCACGAGGGCCCGCAGCGCATCCTCGGTATCACCCAGCAGGCGGCGCATGGCGAGGTAGTAACCGGCAACGCCGAGGATGCCAAGGCCCACAACCAACATGCCGGTGATCGCCCCGCCGCGGAACGCGACCTGGAGGGCGGCGTTGATGCCGTTGTTCGCGGCCTGAGCGGTGCGCACGTTCGCGCGCACCGAGATGTTCATGCCGATGTATCCGGCCAGGCCGGAAAGGATCGCGCCTACTGCGAATCCGCCTGCGGTCGGCCAATCGAGGAAGACGCCGAGCACGATGAACAGGATGACGCCCACGATCGCGATGGTCGTGTATTGCCGGTTCAAATAAGCGCGCGCCCCCGCCTGAATGGCGGCGGCGATTTCTTGCATCCGCGCGTTACCGGCGGGCTGCTTCAATATCCATTGCACGGAAAATGCGCCGTAGAGAATCGCGAGAATGCCAGCGCCGATTGCCAGGAACAGGGCGTTATCAAGGGTCATCGTTGATCTCGAAGATGTTATGTTATTGAAAAATATAACTTTATTTATAGAAGCGGGGCCAAAAATCATACCACAAAGGGGGTGCGCAGGCGCTTAGGGACGCTCGCGCCCTTGATGGTGGCGTAGCGCGGCAAGCCCTGCGTGTAGGGAGGGTAGTCCTCCCCGCCGATCAGCGGCAGCAGATAGCGCCGGCAGGCCGGCGTGATGCCGAATCCGTCGGGCGTGATGAAGTTGCGCGGCACCTTCTTCTCCTCATTGGCGATCGCCGCCAGGGGCGCCTCGCCGATGGTCCAGCGGTAGGGCGATGAGGACTTGCGCACGATGACGGGCATCACGGCGTTCTTGCCCTTGAGCGCGAACTCCACCGCCGCCTTGCCCACCGCATAAGCTTGCTCCACGTCCACCTTCGAGGCGATGTGACGCGCGGAGCGCTGCAGATAATCGGCGACGGCCCAGTGGAACTTATAGCCGAAGGCTTCCTGCGTCATTTGCGCGACCACCGGTCCCACGCCGCCGAGCTGAGCGTGACCGAAAGCGTCCTTGGTACCCGCCTCGGCGAGGAACTTGCCGTCGGCATTGCGTACGCCCTCCGATACCACGACCACGCAGTAGCCGTAGGATTCGACGCAGGCTTTGACCTTCTCGAGGAAGGCGCCGCGATCGAAGGTGATCTCGGGAAACAGGATGATGTGCGGGGCGTCGCCGGCGCGCGACCCCGCGAGGCCGCCGGCCGCCGCGATCCAGCCCGCATGCCGGCCCATTACCTCGAGCACGAACACCTTCGTGGAGGTACGCGCCATGGAGAGCACGTCGAGCGCCGCCTCCCGTGTCGCGACTGCAATGTATTTGGCTGCGGAGCCGAATCCCGGACAGCAATCCGTCACCGCTAGATCGTTGTCGACGGTCTTCGGCACGCCGATGCAGACGATGGGGTAGCCCATCTGGGCACCGATCTGCGACACCTTGTGGGCGGTGTCCATGGAATCGTTGCCGCCGTTATAGAAGAAGTATTCGATGTCATGGGCGCGGAACACCTCGATCAGCCGCTCGTACTGGGCCCGGTTCTTGTCAAGACCGGCGAGCTTGTAGCGCGCCGAGCCGAACGCGCCCCCGGGCGTGTGGCGCAGCGCGCGGATGGTGGCGGCGCTTTCCTTGCCGGTATCGATCAAGTCCTCGGTGAGCGCGCCCACGATACCGTGGCGCCCCGCGTACACCTTGCCGATCTTGCCGCGATGCTTGCGGGCGGTCTCGATGACCCCGCAGGCCGAGGCGTTGATGACGGCGGACACTCCGCCGGACTGGGCGTAAAAGACGTTCTTGGGGGTCTGGCGCTTCATGAGTGCTTGCCGCTTTTGACAGGCGGCAGGATAGCCGATCGGGGCGCGCCAGGCACAGCCCGGCGAGGGGCGGAGCGTTTGACGATGGAACCCCGCGCGGGTAGGTTAGCGCGCTTTCAGGCGCGGGGAATCATGCGAATCATTCTTTTGGGTGCGCCCGGGTCCGGCAAGGGGACCCAGGCGCAGCGGCTCGTGGGCAGCTACGGCGTGCCGCAGATATCGACCGGCGATCTTTTGCGTGAGGCCGTGAGCCGCGCAACGCCGCTCGGGCTAACCGCCAAGGCCGCCATGGATGCCGGGAAGCTGGTGGACGATGCCACGGTGCTCGGCATGATCCGCGAGCGCATGACGCAGCCCGACGTGCGTAAGGGCTTCATCCTCGACGGCTTTCCCCGCAACATCGCGCAGGCCGAGGCACTCGGGCGGCTGCTGGGCGAGCTCAAGATGCCGCTCGAAGCGGTGGTGCTCCTGAATCTCGATCTCAAGGTCCTGTTCAAGCGTCTCACCGGCCGGCGCATCTGCGAGGGCTGCGGGCGTGTGTTCAACATCTACACCGCGCCCGCCGGCGCGCTCGCGCATTGTGACAAGTGCGGCGAGAAGGCGCGGCTCATTCAGCGCCCCGACGACCGGGAGGAGGTGATCGGCAAGCGGCTCGAGGTGTTCGAGGCGCAGACCAAGCCGCTCATCCAGTATTACAAGGAGGCCGGACTTCTGCGCATCGTCGACGCCGATGCCGACGTCGAGACGGTGTTCAAGAGCATTCAGGGCGCCGTATCGGGCGCCGTGGCGGGCGGCGCGGCGCAGCCCTGAGCCCCGCGGACCCGCGGGAAGGCCTGAGGACCGCGGCTTCCATTCAGAGCGCCGCGAGTCAGAGGGCCGCGAGCAATTTCTCGCCGATCTCCGCGCGCCGCCAGCCCGTGAGGGCCGGCACGTCGCGATCGCCGATGGCGAGCGCTTTGAGCTCACCGCGCGTCGCCAGGATTTCGGTGCTGATGCCGAGCGCGGCGGCGTGGGCATCGACCACGCCGGCGAGCCGGTCCGCCAGGGCCTTCTGCTCGGGCGTCGGGCGCGGATCCGCGGCGGGCGCGGTGTCCATCGCTCCGCGCACGCTGTCGCGCAGCTCCTCGAGCAGGCCCTCCGCGAGGGCCTCGCTCATGGGACGACGGGACGAGAGGGCTGCGGCGAGCGCTGCGGAGCTCTCGGGCAAGCTCTCGGCGGTCCTGAACAGCGCTTCGTCGGCAAGGATCCAGCCGCGCGGTAGATTTCGCAGGCGCGCGGTCTTTTCGCGCCATACGGCAAGCACCTTGGCGCGCGCCCGCATCGCGGGCGGCAGCTTGTGCAAGCCGCGCAGCCGCTTCCACGCCTCTGCCGGATCGGGCTCGTAGAGCGAGGTGTCCTCGAGCGCGCGGCAATCCTCGATCACCCACTGCTCCCGCCCGAGAGCCCGTAGACGCTCGCTCAGCCGATCCGCGGTCTCGTTCAAGTAGGCGACGTCGTCCGCCGCATACTCGAGCTGCGCCGCGGTGAGCGGACGGCGCGACCAGTCGGTGCGCGTCTGCCCTTTCGGCAGGCTCACGTCGAGCAGCGTCTTCACCAGATCCGCGTAGCCGATCTGCGGCTTGAGTCCAATGCAGCCCGCCGCGATCTGGGTATCGAATATCGGCGAGATCACTCGTTTCACGTTCAGATAGAACGCCTCGAGATCCTGACGCGCGGAGTGGATGACCTTGCGCGAGGAGGGCGCGTTGAGCGCGGGCACCAGCGGATCGAGACTGCCGCAGCGCAAGGTATCGACGCACCAGACGCGCTCGCCCGCGGCGAGCTGCAGCAGGCATAGTCCCGGGAAGAATGTCCTTTCACGCATGAATTCCGTATCGAGGCCGATCGAGGCGCATCGCGAGAGCGCCTGCGCCAGCTGCGCAAGCTCCTCGTCCCGCTCGATCCAAATCACATCGGCCATGCCGTCGATCCAGTACAATTTGAAGATTCATTATGACCGAATCGAGCGATGCTGAGATTTGCAAAAGCGTTTCTGGACATCGCGCTCTGGCGTAAGTCCCCCGCCCAGCTTCCCGCCTCGGTGCTGCTGCTCTGCCTGGTCGCGGCCGCCGCGGCGCTGCTCGAGGTGATCGGCGCGCTGCTGCCGGCGCCGCCCGCGGGCCAGATTCTCACACGAGTCGCGCTCGCCGTGCTCCTGCCGCTCGCATTCGCGTGGGTGGTGCTGGCGATCGCCCGGCAGCGGCAGCGCTTCCTGCAGACCGGCACGGCGCTCCTGGGAGTCGCCGTGCTTGCGGAGCTGGTGCTCTATCCGCTGGGCACGTTGCTGAATATCATCGGCTTCGACGGCCCGGCCGCGGTCCCCCTCGGGGTGCTCCTGCTGCTGGGGCTCGTGTGGTACTTGCTCGCGTGCGCGAACATATGGCGAGCCGCACTCGATGCGCGGCTCGGGCTCGGCGTAGCCATCAGCGTCGGTTACCTGTTGTTGTCGATGGCCCTGGAGCAGCAGCTGTTGCCGAAGTCTTGACCATGCATGTGCACATCCTAGGAATCGCGGGGACCTTCATGGGCGGCGTGGCGGCGATCGCCAAGGCCGCCGGCTTTCGAGTCACCGGCTCGGATCTCAACGTCTATCCGCCGATGAGCGACCAGCTCGCGGCGCTCGGAATCGAGCTCATCCAGGGCTACGGCGCCGAGCAGCTCGATCTCGACCCCGACATCGTGGTGGTGGGCAATGCATTGAGCCGCGGTCGTCCGGTGATCGAGGCACTGCTCGATCGCGGCATGGCCTACACCTCGGGACCGCAGTGGCTCGCGGAACACGTCCTCAAGGACCGCCACGTGCTCGCGGTCGCGGGAACGCACGGCAAGACCACCACCGCGAGCATGCTCGCGTGGATCCTGGAGCATGCCGGCCTCGAGCCGGGATTTCTGATCGGCGGCGTGCCGAGCAATTTCGACGCTACGGCGCGGCTCGGCGGCGGCGATGCGCGCGGCGGCGATGCGGCGGGCACGGCAGGCGGGGCGGCCGGGGCGGGCGCGGCAGGCGGGGCGGCGGTGGCGGGCGCGGCAGGCGGGGCGGCGGTGGCGGCGCATTTCGTGATCGAGGCGGACGAGTACGACACCGCGTTCTTCGATAAGCGCGCCAAATTCGTGCATTACCGGCCGCGAACGCTGATTCTCAACAACCTCGAATACGATCACGCCGATATCTATCCCGACGTTGCGGCGATACGCTGGCAGTTCGCGCAGCTGCTGCGCACCGTACCGGGCTCGGGTCGCATCGTGCGTAACGGCGCCGACGCCGAGCTCGAAGCCGCGATTGCTCAAGGCTGCTGGACGCCTTGCCAGACCTTCGGGCTGCGGGCGGCCGATGAGTGGAGCGCGACGCTCGCGCCGGGTAAGGCATGCGGCGAATTCACGGTGCTGCGCGATCGCCGCGAGGTGGGGGAGGTACGCTGGCAGCTCCTCGGCGAGCACAATGTCATGAACGCGCTCGCGGCGATCGCGGCAGCCGATCACGTCGGTATTGCGCCCGAGCGCGCAGCGCTCGCTCTCGGACAATTCCACGGCGTGAAGCGGCGCATGGAGATTCGCGGTACTGTGGGCGGCGTGACGGTGTATGACGACTTCGCGCATCATCCGACGGCGATCGAGACCACGCTGTTGGGCTTGCGCGCGCGCTTGCCGGAGGCGCGTATCATCACTGTGCTCGAGCCGCGCTCGAACACCATGAAGCTCGGCGTCCATCGCGACGAGCTCGCGCCGGCGCTCGCGGCTGCCGACAGCGCCTGGTTCTTGAACGCGCCGGAGCTCGGCTGGGACTTGTCTGCTGCGCTCGCGCCTTTGGGGCGGCGCGCCCGCCTCGAGGGCAGCGTGGAGGGACTGGTGGAGGGCATCGTCGCGGAAGTGCAGCCCGGCGATCAGGTGCTCGTGATGAGCAACGGCGGTTTCGGCGGCCTGCATGAGAAGCTGCTCGCCGCGCTCCGGGCGCGCGAGGCCGCGCGCGCTCCGGGGCCGCAGTGACCCAGATCCCGCTGTTCCCGCTCAACATGGTGCTGTTTCCCGACGGTCCGTTGCCGCTGCGCATTTTCGAGACTCGCTACTACGACATGGTGCGCCGCTGCATGCGTGAGGGCTCGGGATTTGGAGTCGTGCTGATCCGCGAGGGGCGGGAAACCGGCACCGGGGATACCGAGGTGTACGAAGTGGGCACGGCGGCCGCCATCACCGACTTCCATCAGCTCGCGGACGGACTGCTCGGCCTGTCCTGCGTCGGCCGGCAGCGCTTCCGGATCGTCGCGCGCAGCCGTCAAGCGGACGGTCTGAACTTGGGCGAAGTGAACTGGATCGAGGCGCAGCCCGCGCTCCCGGTGCCGGCGCACCATGCGCGGCTGGCGGCGCTGCTGCGCAGTGTTTTGCCGCAGTTGGGCGAGGTGTACGCGACCATCGACATGCACCTGGACGATGCTGCGTGGGTGGGACACCGCCTCGCGGAAATTCTGCCGCTGCCGCTCGCCGATAAGCAGAGCTATCTCGAGATCGACGATCCGCTCGAGCGTCTGGACAGACTGGCGTTGATCGCGCCGCTCGGCTCGCCCGACGCATAGGGCACCCAAGCGCCGCGCGTCGACCACAGCGCGAGGGCGATGGCCGCGCCCCAGGGCAGCAGCCAATAGCCGAGCAGCCCGTCGAAACGTCCGACCCACGCGGAGTGCGTGGTGCCCGAGCCGGTGGCTTCCTGCAGCAATCGAAGCACCACCACCCAGCCCGCGTGCAAGCCGATCGCGACGGCGATGTTGCCGGTGAGAAGGCGCGTGAGACTCAATACCAGGCTCACGGCCATCCAGGCGAGGAATGAATCGAGCACGGCGCCCGGGTCTGCAAGCGGTGCAAAGGAGCGCGACAGCAAGTCGAAGCCGCTCATCCAGCCCGCGGCGTCGATATGCGTCTTGGCAAAGAAATGCAGCACGGCGAACAGCGGCGCGATGAGCCACAGCGCGGCGAGCTCGCCCGATTCGCGCGCGATGGCACTGTGCAATGCGCCGCGCATCACCGTCTCCTCGATCAAGGCGACCGCCACCCCCGAGGAGAGGGCAACGAGCCCGAGATGCGCCAGATGTGCGGGCGAGGCGAGCGAGGCCGGATCGGCAACGACGCGGATTCCCTGCACGAGCAGGAAGGCGGCTCCGGCGGCCGCCGTGAGGATGCCGATGCCGCCGAAGACAGCGGCCAGCGCCCAGAAGCGCGCCCATGGCAACCCGTACCCCAGGTCGCGACGGTTCGCGACGCCGAAACGCCTGCACCAGTAGACGAGCGCGGCGGCGGCCGCGAGCATGGCGATGCGGCCGTAAACCCGGTGAAAGGGCCAGGGAGCGATGCGCGAGGTCAGCTCGAAGACGGGGTATGCAATGACCGCGGCGGCGAACCCGGCTGCAACCAGGACTCCCAAGAACCACGCGTACGCCCGCACTCGATGCGCCTCTGCGATGCGGCTAGGAGCGCAGACTCGCGAACGTCTTCAGCGCCGCGGCGATGGTCACGTCGATGTCGGCGGGGGAGTGGGCGGCCGACACGAATCCCGCCTCGAAGGCGGAGGGCGCGAAGTACACGCCCTCCTCGAGCATGCGATGGAAGAATCGCTTGAAGCGCTCGGCGTCGCAGGCCATTACTTTCGCGAAGCTGTCGACGCGCCGCTCCTCGGTGAAGAAGAAGCCGAACATGCCGCACACGTGATTGGTGGTGAGCGCAATGCCGCAGCTCGCAGCCGCGCCGGCGAGACGCTGCACGAGCAGATCGGTGCTTGCGTTCAGCCGCTCGTGAAAGCCGGGTGCCGCGACGAGCTCCAAGGTGACGAGACCGGCCGTCATGGCGACCGGGTTTCCCGACAGAGTCCCCGCCTGGTAGACCGGCCCCAGCGGAG
>Ga0302325_10008654_pt1 | contig 22330 bp, 23 predicted proteins | sample Palsa_T0_2_FD_201948 | JGI IMG/M metagenome (GOLD analysis project Ga0302325, IMG submission 201948) | Peat permafrost microbial communities from Stordalen Mire near Abisko, Sweden - Palsa_T0_2 | ecosystem: Environmental > Terrestrial > Soil > Palsa > Peat permafrost | place: Sweden: Abisko...
GCGCCGCTCGGTGCCGATGATCTGATATTCCTCGTGGCCCTTCCCCGCCACCAGCACCACGTCATCGACCGATGCAGCGCTGAGCGCGCTGCGAATGGCCAGTGCGCGGTCGTGAATCACGCGCGTACGGCTCAAGGCATCCGCCTGTGCGACCCCCTGCAGGATGGCGTCGGTGATGAGGGCGGGATCTTCGCTGCGCGGATTGTCATCGGTGACAATGAGCAGATCCGCGCCCCGGGCGGCGATGCGACCCATCTCGCCGCGCTTGCCCGGATCGCGATCCCCGCCGCAACCAAATACGCAGTGCAGCCGGCCGCGGCAGTGCGCACGTGCGGCATGCAGCGCCTTGGCGAGCGCATCGGGTGTGTGCGAGTAATCAATGAGTACCAGCGGCAGCTTGCCGCCGCCCTCAGGCTGCATGCGGCCCGGCGGCGCCGAACAGCGTGACAGCGCCGCACAGGCTTCGCCGAGCGGCAGGTCCCATGCGAGCAGCACTGCGAGCACCGCCAGCAGGTTGTCGACGTTGAAGTCGCCCAGCAACGGGCTGGTCAGGCGCGCGTTGCCGCGACTGCTTTCGATTTCAAGCGTAAGCCCGGTATCGCGCGCGGTCACCGCGCGCGCGCAGACGTAGTCGGTGCCGCTGGCGAGCCACTCGGAGGGGCGCTGCGAGGTCAGCAACAGTTGCGCCGCATCACCGCCGCGGCGGGCGGTCTGTGCCAGCTCCAGACCGAACGGGTCATCCACATTGATCACACGCACTTTGAGGGTCGGCCATTCAAACAGCCGTGCCTTGGCGGCCCCGTAGGCCGCCATGTCCGGGTGATAGTCGAGGTGATCGCGCGTCAGATTGGTAAAGACCGCGGTATGAAAGCGCACGCCCGCGCAACGGTCCTGATCCAGGCCATGCGAGGAGACTTCCATGGCGACCGCCGCAAAACCCTGCGCGCGCAGCCGTGCAAGCAAGCGGTGCAGCGTGACCGCATCGGGCGTGGTGGTCCCAAAATCGGTCAGCTCGTGAATGTCACCGCCGCCGAGCGTCCCGACATAGGCCGCGCGGCGACCGCTGTATTCGAGCGCCTGCGCCAGCAGCCATGCGCAGGTGGTTTTGCCGTTGGTGCCGGTAATGCCCGCCACCGTGAGGCTGGCCGAAGGCGCATCGAAAAAACGATCGGCGATGAACCCCAGTTGCGCACGCAGGTTCGGCACCGCGCGCACAATGATGGAAGCGTCCACCGAGGGGGCCTGGATGCCCGCGGCCGGCTCCCAGAGAATCGCGCGTGCGCCGGCTGCCGCCGCCGCGGGAGCGAATTCAACGCCATGGTGGGTGCCGCCGTGGCAGGCAAAAAATGCCGCGCCGGGTGTCACGCTGCGGCTGTCCTGGGTGAGATCCGACACTTCGAGACTTTCAGGTACATCGACCAGGCCGCCCAGCACCGCCTTGAGCGGTCGCCAGCTCTGCGCACTGACCGTACTCATCGGCTCGCAACCTTCTGGCCACGGCTCAAGGGCTCGACCGGGACACTGGTGTCATCCGGTGCCACCGCAAGCAGCCGGAGGGCGCCACCCAGCACCGCGGAAAACACCGGCGCTGAAACATCCCCGCCCATGTATTTGCCGGCGGTCGGCTCATCGATCACGACCACGGCGGCGAGGCGCGGATTGGAGGCCGGGGCAACCCCGGCGAACACCGAGGTGTAGCGATCTCTGGAATAGGTGCCGTTGCTCGCCTTCCAGGCAGTGCCGGTCTTGCCGGCGACGCGGTAGCCCGGGATCTTGGCGCGCACGCCCGTGGCGCCCTCCTGCGTGGTCACGGTCTCGAGCAGTCCCAAAAGATCGCGACACACCGTCGCATCGAGCACGCGCTCGCCGGGCGGAGCTGCATCCACGCGCAGCAGCGAGACCGGCCGCCGCACTCCCAGGGCGCCGATCGCTGCGTAAGCCTGTGCCAGCTGCAACGGTGTCACCGAAATGCCGTAGCCGTGCGAAAGCGTTGCGATGCTGATCGCGCGCCAGTGCGAATAGTCGGTGAACACGCCGGCAGACTCGCCAGGAAAGCCGCTGCTGGTCACCTGGCCGAAGCCGAAGCGGTTCAGCGTGCTCCAGATCTGCTTGGGCTCGAGCTGTAGCGCCAGCTTGATCATGCCGACGTTGGAGGACTTGGCAAGCACGGTCGCCAGCGGCACCGCGCCCAGGTTGTGTTCGTCCGGAAAGCTCTTGTCGCCCACCTGGATGAATCCGGGGCTGGTATCGATGACGCTGCTGGTGGTGAATTTGCCCGAGGCCAGACCGGCGGCGACCACGAAGGGCTTGATGCTCGAGCCCGGCTCGAACAGGTCCGTCACGGCGCGGTTGCGATAGGTGGCCGCCTGCAGCTGCGAGCGGTCGTTCGGGTTGTAGGCAGGCTGATTCACCATCGCCAGCACCTCGCCGGAATCGATGTCAATCACGACCACCGAACCGGCGTGCGCGCGATTCTCGAGGATGGCGCTCTTGAGTTCGCGATAGGCCAGGTACTGGATGCGCAGGTCAAGGCTCAAGGTCAGGTCGCGGCCGGGTCGCACCGGCCGGATGCTCTCGATGTCCTCAACCTTGCGTCCGCGGCTGTCCTGGATGACGCGCTTGGCGCCGTCCTCGCCCGCCAGCCAGTTGTCGAAAGCGAGCTCAGCGCCCTCCTGACCCGCATCGTCGATGCTGGTGAAGCCCAGCAGGTGACCGGTCACTTCGCTGGCGGGGTAATAGCGACGGTATTCGCGCGTGAGATTGATGCCCGGCAGATTCAGCGCCTTGACGCGCATCGCATCGCTGGGCTGAAGCCCGCGTGCGAGGTACAGAAATTCGCGGTCCATATTGCTGCTGACATGCCGCAGCAGTGCCTGGCGATCCCCGCCGAGCACGGTCGCCAGCCGCGGCAATTGCTCGAGATTGCCCGCGAGTTCGCGCGGATTCACCCACACCGAATCGACCGGCGTGCTGACCGCGAGCGGCTCGCCGTTGCGGTCGGTGATATTGCCGCGGTGTGCGACGATCGCCGCGACGCGAGAGAAGCGCGCATCGCCCTGGCTGGCCAGGAACGGATGATCGACCAGTTCCAGTTCCACCGCGCGGCCAATCAGCCCGGCGGACGCCAGCAGCAGCAGCCCGAACAGCAATCCCTGGCGCAGACGATAGGAATAACGCGTTGGCGAGTCGCTCCCGCGTGTGGCGCAGCGCGAGGCCGCGGCGGCGCGCTCTCGACGCGCACCGCGCCCACGCCCCCTCCATCGGCGTCGCATGGAATCCCACAACTTCACGGCGCCACGATCTCGATGTCGCGCGAATCGGGTATGGTCATGTGCAGGCGTTCACTGGCAACGCGCTCGACAAAGGCATACGTGGACCAGGCACTGGCCTCGAGCTGCAGGCGGCCCCAGTCCGCATCGAGCTCATCGCGCGCGCTGCTGAGACGTTCGAGTTCGACGAACAGCTCGCGTGCGCGGTACTTTGCATAGACGGCGGCCGCGGCCGAGCCGAGCACCGACCACCATAGCAGCGCGGCCACGATCACCAGCAGGCTGCGCGGTGCGGTCACGTCGGCAGCTTTTCGGCAATACGCAGCAGCGCACTGCGCGCGCGCGGGTTGGCGCGGGTTTCATCGAGCGAGGCGCGCTGCTTGCTGGCAATGCGCCGCAGCGTCGGGCGCGCCTGCGGCGGCAGGTGCGGCAGATCGCTGAGTGCCGGATCGGGCTCGGAGTGGCGGCGGATGAATTGCTTGACCCGACGGTCTTCGAGCGAGTGAAAGCTGATTGCCGCCAGCCGGCCTTGCGTGGCCAGCAGCTCCAGCGCCTGCGCGAGGCCGCGCTCAATCTGCGCGAGCTCATCATTGATGAAAATGCGCAGCGCCTGGAAGGTGCGGGTCGCCGGGTGCTTGCCCGGTTCGCGAGTGCGTACCACGCGTGCCACCAGCGCGGCCAGGGCGCCGGTGCGCGTCAGCGGCGCTTCATCGCGGGTGCGCACGATCTCGCGTGCGATGCGCCCGGCGAAGCGCTCTTCTCCAAAAGTCGCGATCACGTGGCGCATCTCATCGCCGCTCGCCCGGGCGAGCCATGCGGAAACTGGTTCGCCGCGCGTCGGGTCCATGCGCATATCGATCGGACCGTCCTGGAGGAAACTGAAGCCGCGCGCTGGATCGTCCAGTTGCGGCGAGGAGACGCCGAAATCGAACAGCACGCCATCGCACTGCGTGCCAAATCCCTGCGCGCGCACCAGCGCTGCCAGCTGCGCGAAATCGCCTTGCACGAGACGGATTCGCGGCTCTTGCGCAAAGCGCACGCGGCCCGCGGCGACCGCGGCGGGGTCACGGTCGATGGCGATGAGCCTGCCCTCGGGTCCAAGGGCGTCGAGGATCCGCGCGCTGTGTCCGCCGCGACCAAACGTTGCGTCGATGTAGAGGCCGGCCGCGCGCACTGCCAGAGCCGTAAGCACTTCATCGACAAGCACCGGCGTGTGCTCATCCAACTCCCCTTATCCCCGCTAGTCGCCCGGCCGTCGCTTAGAGCGACAGCGAATCGAGGTGCGCTGGACGTTCGGTCACCGCGGCTTCATCTTTGAGCCAGCCGTCGCGCCGTTCCATCCAACGAGTCTCGTCCCAAAGTTCACACCGATTCCCCTGTCCGACGAGCATCGCGTGGCGTTGCAGACCTGCAAATTCACGCAGCTCCTGGGTCAATAGAATTCGACCGTGTCCGTCGATGGGAAGGTCCGTGGCGTGTCCTACGATCAGCCGCTGCAGCCGCCGCGACTGGGGGTCCAGGGCCGGAAGCGCCATGATCTGCTTCTCGACCGGTTCCCAGTCCGTGAGCGGGTAGAGCATCAGGCACTGCCCGTCCCGATCGACCGTCACGATGAGCTGGCCTGCGGAACGCTCAAGCACACGCTCGCGGTAACGCGTGGGGAGAACCATGCGCCCCTTGTCATCCAACGTGACCTTTGTTGCACCGCGGAACACAGGCTGTTGTAGGCGAAGTCGCCCATCGCTCCCCACTTTTTCCCACTTGGCGCCACTATAGAAATGCAGGGGCTGGCATGTCAACGCCTAAGTCGGAAATTTATGAGACGCAGTAGGTACTTAGCGCAGATGGCTAAAGCGCGGAAAGATTCCTCGCCCACCCTTTCCGCAAGCCTGCCCGCAAGGACCGTATGCGGATCAGCGACTTGAACCAGAAAGCTCGACGCGCCGAGACGACGCGCAGCCTCGATGAGGCCTGCCAGGCAGGCGGAGAGTCAGCCTATAAGCCGGGTTCTGTCGAGAGCAGCCATTCCTCTGGGACCGACGTCGCCGTCGGCCTCAAGCGGCCTACCCGGAAGCACGCGCGGGCGCGCGCTGCGGCCCCTTGCGGAACCGCGACTTCCCTATTTGGCCTTGCTCCAGGTGGGGTTTGCCATGCCGTCAGATGTTGCCATCGACGCGGTGCGCTCTTACCGCACCGTTTCACCCTTACCAGCGCTGTTGCCAGCGCTTCGGCGGTTTACTTTCTGTTGCACTGTCCGTGAGCTCGCGCTCCCCAGGCGTTACCTGGCACCCTGCCCGCTGAGCCCGGACTTTCCTCCACATTGCCTTTCGGTAACGCAGCGGCTGCCCGGCTGACTCTCCGCACCGGCACCATACTGGCTTCAGGACTCCCCCTCAACCACGTCCAGCGAGCGCAACTGCTGGGCGAGCGCATAGGCTTCGCTGCGCTTGACCCCGGCGATCTGGGCGGCAAGCGCCGCGGCGCGGCCGGGCGGCATCTCGGGCAAAAGCAGCTTCAGCGTGCGCACCAGCAGGGCGCGATCGGTCCCGGCCTCAGCCGAATCGCCCACGCCCTCGATCAGCAGCGTGATCTCCCCGCGTGCCATGTTGGGATCGGACAGGGCCGTGGCGGCGAGCTCCGCGAGCGAGCCGCGATACACCGCCTCGTGCAGTTTGGTGAGTTCGCGCGCCACCACGGCGCGCCGCTCGGGCCCGAACAGATGCGACAGATCCGTCAGTGCCGCGGCGATCCGATGCGGCGCCTCAAACAGCACCACGGTGCGCTGCTCCGCGGCCAGGCGCGCCAGCACCGCGCGGCGCTCGCCTGCGCGCGCCGGCAGAAAGCCTTCGAAGACGAATCGATCGGTGGGAAGCCCCGCGATACTCAGCGCTGCGGTCAATGCCGAAGCGCCCGGGATGGCGCGCACTTCGATGCCGGCGGCACCTGCGGCGCGCACCAGCGCGTAACCGGGATCCGACAGCAGTGGAGTGCCGGCATCGCTCACCAGTGCCACGACCTTGCCGGCCAGCAGATCGGCCACCAGCGATTCGATTCTGCTGGCCTCGTTGTGGTCGTGCAGTGAGATCAGCTTGCCCGAGATGCCGATGGCGGCCAGCAGTGTCGAGGTTCGCCGGGTATCTTCCGCCGCGATCAGATCCGCACCGAGCAGCGCCTCGCGGGCGCGCGGGCTCAGGTCCCCGAGGTTGCCGATGGGTGTGGCCACGACCTCGAGCCTGCCGCCGGACGAAAGCCGCTGCGAGGGAACCACTATACTGACCCCTATCCGTTCATCGGAGGACAAGCTTGCGGGGCATGATGTCACTGGCGCAACTGAAACTATTGGTACGCGCACGCGCATTGACAGCTCTGGCGCTGCTGCTGCTGGCAGGCTGCGGCCCACCGGCACGATTCCCGGCGGAGCCGGCCCCGCCGACCCAGGTACCCGTCACACCCGGCGCCAACGTCACGGTCGATCACGCCCGGTCGGCCGCGCAGTACGAAACACAGGCGGCCACGCAGGCGGCCCCCGCGCAGGCGGATTCGCTGCTGGCCTCAGTGCGCGAATGGCTGGCCGCCGGCCGCGCCGCCGATGCCGCACGAGTGCTCGCGCGCCTGAATGCATTGACGCTGACCGCGCCGCAGAGCAGCGATAGAGCGTTGCTCGGCGCCGAGACCTCGCTGGCCGCGCAACACCCGCAGGAGGCCTGGCAGAAGATCTCGGCGTTGCCCGAGCCGACCGCGGCGCCCGGCGCTCAGCGCTTTTACCTGCTCAAGATCCGCATTGCCCTGGCTGCGGGGCGACCTGTCGACGCCGTCCTGGCTGAGATGGCCTCGGAGCGACTGATCACGAGCGCGCCCGAGCGCACCGGCATGCGTTCGCAGCTACTGGCAGCGCTGCGCGCCGCGCGCGACCAGGGCCTCAAGCTTGAGCCGCAGGCTACCCAGGATCCGATCGTGCGCGGCTGGCTCGAACTCGGCGCCATCGCCACGGTTGCGCGCGGCTCATCGCTGACATCCGACTCTGAAGCGGCCCGCTGGCGCTCGCACTATCCGAATCATCCGGGCAATGATGTGCTCTCCCAGGCCTTTCCCACTCAGCTGCCGCTCACGGGGCTCGGGGCACGCGTAGCCTTGCTGCTGCCCCTGACGGGACCCGCATCGGCGCAGGCTTCGACCGTGCGCGATGGCTTCATGAGCGCCTATTACCAGATACCCGCGGCGAGTCGGCCGGATCTACGCCTGTACGACACCGGCGCCCTGCCGGGACCCGAAGCCGTAGCCCAGGCTCGTGCCGCCGGCAGCAGCTTCGTGGTCGGTCCGCTCACACGCGAGGATGTGGCCGCCGTGGCGGCCAGCGGCGCGCAGAGCGTGCCGGTGCTGGCATTGAATTTCCTGCCGCCCGATCGCGCAGCTCCCAGCGGCCTGTACCAGTTTGCGCTGTCGCCCGAGGATGAAGCGCGGGTGGTGGCGCATCGACTGCTCGCCGATGGCCACCATCGCGGCATCGCGCTGATCCCTCGCGGCGACTGGGGCAGCCGGGTCGGCGAGGCGTTCACACGCGAACTCACGGCGGGCGGCGGCAGCCTCATCTCGCAGGCCGTCTATGATCCGGCCGGACACGACTATGGCGATGAGCTGCAGAGCATCCTGCACGTGGATGACAGCCGCGCACGCTACCTGCACCTGCAGAACGTGCTCGGCGGAAAGCTCAATTTCGAGCCGCGGCGCCGCGCCGACATCGAATTCGTGTTCATCGCCGCGGCCAGCGCCACCACGGCGCGGCTGCTCGAGCCGCAGCTGAAATTCTTCTATGCCGGCGACATCCCGAGCTACTCGCTCTCCAATGCCTACGAGCCCGACTCTACGGCTTCCAACCAGGACATCGACGGTCTCATGTACCCGGACATGCCGTGGATGGTAGCGGGGGACGGCAGCATCGATGACGTCCGCAATGTCATCGCGCAGGCCTGGGAGAACCGCGCCGCCTGGCGCAGCCGCCTGTTCGCGTTCGGCTATGACGCCTGCCAGCTGATGCTGGCCATGTCGGCCAAGGGCCGCAATCCGGCCGATGCGCAGGTTGCCGGGCTGACGGGCCTGCTGCATTTCGACGCCGAGCGGCGCGTACAGCGCGATCTGATCTGGGTCCAGGTGCGTAACGGTGAGCCCCGCCGGTTGGGTGACAGCGCCCAGAACTGAGCGCCCGCATTTCTGCGCAGAGACGCCGCATTGGGCCGCAGAGGCAGCAGGCACACGCGGCGAGACTGCCTTTGATGCCTACCCACCCGGATAGAAGCCACCTTGGTAACGCCGCCGAAGTCCGCGCCGCCAGCCTGCTCGAGCAGGCAGGTTTCACGGTCCTGGCACGCAACTATCGCTGCCGTGCGGGGGAACTCGATATCATCGCGCGCCGTGCGCGGATGCTGGTCATCGCCGAAGTGCGGTTGCGCACCGGCGCGGCGTTCGGCGGCGCCGCTGCCAGCATCACCGCTGCCAAGCGCGCGCGCATCGTGCGCGCGACGCGTTATCTGCTGCGCTGCCAGCCGGCGCTGGCAGCGCTCGATGTGCGCTTCGATGCGCTGCTGCTCGGCGCCCCCGATGGTCCGATCGAATGGATTGAAGGGGCCTTCGAGGCCGGCTGAGCGCGAACGCGCTTATTTGACCACGGTCAGTTTCGCGCGCCGTGTGTCCGGCGAGGCCGACGGTGAACCTTCGGATGTGGGCCGCTGCGGCGGCGTCGGTTCGGTCTCCGCTTCGGAGAAGATCATGCCCTCGCCGGTCTCGCGCGCATACACGCCGAGCACGGCCGTCATAGGCACGCGCACGTGATGCGCGACGCCGGCAAAGCGGGCGTCGAATTCGATGCCATCGTTTTTAAGTTGCAGCCGCTGCGTCGCCGTGATCGACAGGTTCAGGACGATCTTCCCGTCCTTGATATAACCCGAAGGTACTTCGACTCCGGCGCGCAGCGCGTCGACGATGACATGCGGTGTGTGTCCGCTGTCGCTGATCCACTCGTGCATGGCGCGTAGCAGATATGGGCGCCTCGAGACGGCGTCGCCGTCGCTGGACTTGCGCGATGACATCACACCGCCCTCATCTCGATTTCGGCTTCCGACAGGCTGCTGCGAAACGAGGGGCGTGCGAACAGGGTGCTCGCGTACCTGGCGAGCGCCTGCGCCTGCGGCGGCAGATCGATCTCGTAGCGGCGCAGCCGCCAGAGTATGGGAGCGATGCTCGCATCCACCAGCGAGAATTCATCGCTCAGGAAATAGGGCTTTACCTTGAAGACATCGGCGCTCTGGAGGATGGCGTCGCGCAGCACCTTCTTGTTGCGCGCGACGTGCTTCTTGTCATGATCCTCGTCGATTTGCTGCGCGAGCCCATACCAGTCGCGCTCGATGCGATACAGCGCCAGGCGGAACTGCGCACGCAGGATCGGATCCACGGGCATGAGCGGCGGATGCGGGAAGCGCTCGTCCAGGTACTCGATGATGACACGCGAGTCGTAGAGCACCAGGTCGCGGTCTACGAGCGTCGGCAGGCTGTGATAGGGATTGAGGTCCAGCAGATCCTCGGGGTAGCGACCCGGCACCACATCGATGATGTCGATCTCGACGCCTTTCTCCGCCAATACGATGCGCGTCCGGTGGCTGTGCGGCTCATCGGGGGCGGAAAACAGCGTCATGATGGCGCGACGACTGGACAAGAATCAGCTCTCCCGACTCAAACGATTAAAGCCGCCGCTGCGCGTCAACGACGCTCAGTGCACGTCTTTCCAATACTCGTTCTTCAACAACCAGGTCAGCCAGGTCAGCAGAATCAGGAACAGTACCACCCAGATGCCGATCGTGCGCCGCTCGATTTGGGTGGGTTCACCGACATAGTCCAGGAAATTGACCGTATCGCGCACGAAATCGTCGCATTGCGCGGGTGTGAGGGTGCCCGGGACGACGCTCTCGAAGTGGTCGAACAGCTTCTGATCGCCGTCCTGGCGGAATACCGCCTGGTTGACGCCGCACAGGTCGGACAGCACGGCCGGCATCGCCACACCCGGATAGGCCAGGTTATTGGTGCCGGTGGCGCTGGCCGGATCGACGTAGAAGGTCTTGAAGAGGCGGTACACGTAGTCCGGGCTCTTCGAGCGCGTGATCAGCGACAGGTCGGGCGGCACCTTGCCGAACCAGTTGACGGCGTCCGCGGCCGGCAGCGAGGTGGTGATGTAGCTCAACGCGTTGCTGCCCGGCGCGACCAGGTCACGGCTCAGGACGTCGGTCGGGATCTTCAGATCGTCCGCCATGCGCTGATAGCGCACGTACTTGAGCGCATGGCAGCCATTGCAGTAGTTCATGAAGTTGCGCGCGCCGCGCTGCAGGGACGAGGTGTCCTCGATCGAATTGCCCGCGTGCCACTCTTCCCATTTGACGGGTTCGGCTTTGACGGGTTCGGCCGCAAGCGCCGCGACGGGCAGGCAGCCCATGGCCAGAAGAACGATAGCAAGCTTACGCATGGGCGGTGACTCGCGCCGGCACGGGCTTCACCGGATCCCAACGCGTATAGAAGGGCATGAGGATGAAGAACAGGAAGTACGGTACGCAGCAGATGCGCGATAGCGCCACGTAGATTCCCTGCGCAGGTTGCAGACCCAGGTACATGAGCCCGAGGAAGGACAGCACGAAAAACGCAAAAAAGGTTTTATAGATCCAGCCGCGATAGCGGATCGACTTGACCGGTGAGCGGTCGAGCCAGGGCAGAAAGAAAAACGCCGAGACGGCGAGCAGCATGAATACCGCACCGGTGCTCTTGTCCGGGAAGGACCGCAGGATCGCGTAATACGGCGTGAAGTACCACGACGGCGAAATAGGGTCGGGCGTCGAGAGCGGATTGGCCGGCTCGAAATTGGCCTTCTCGAGGAACAGATCCCCAAAAGTGGGGATGAAGAACACCACGATCGCAAACAGCGTCAGGAACGCCGCCGAACCGAAGATGTCCTTGACGGTGTAGTAGGGATGAAACGGTATGCCATCGAGCGGTATGCCCTGTGCGTTCTTCTTTTCCTTGATCTCGACGCCGTCGGGATTGTTGGAACCCACCTCGTGCAGTGCCACCAGGTGCAATGCCACCAGCAGCAGCAGCAGCAGCGGCAACGCCACCACATGCAGGGAGAAGAAGCGGTTCAGCGTGGCGTCGGCGATGCCATAGTCCCCCCGGATCCACTCGACCAGCCCCGGCCCTATGACCGGGATCGCACCGAAAAGATTGATGATCACCGTGGCGGCCCAGAAGGACATATTGCCCCAGGGCAGTACATAGCCCATGAAGGCCTCGGCCATGAGCGCCAGGTAGATGATCATGCCGAACAGCCACAGCAGTTCGCGCGGCGTCTTGTACGAACCGTACATGATGCCGCGGAGCATGTGCAGGTAGATCACCAGGAAGAACGCTGAGGCGCCGGTCGAATGCAGGTAGCGCAGCAGCCAGCCGAAGTCGACCTCGCGCATGATGAACTCGACCGAGTCGAACGCGGTGTTTTCTCCGACCTTGTAGAACATGGCCAGGAAGATGCCCGTGACCAGCTGCATCACCAGTATCAGCAGTGCCAGCGAGCCGAAGAAGTACCAGAAATTGAAGTTCTTGGGCGCGTAGTACTGCGTCAGCTGCGAGCGCAAGAAAACATCGACCGGCAGCCGCCGGTTGACCCAGCCCCAGAATCCGGGCTTGTAGGCAGCCTCGTTGGCCATTACGCGGCTCCTTTGGCGGGCGCACCGTCCAGACCGATCACGAGCGTGTGCTGATCCTGATAGTTATAGGGCGGCACGGACAGATTCGTCGGTGCGGGCGAGCCGTCGAACACCCGACCGGCCAGATCGAATCGCGATCCGTGGCAGGGACAGCGAAAGCCGCCCGGCCAGCTTGCGCCCAGCACCGGATCGCCCGGATCGAAGAAGGTTTTCGGCAGGCATCCGAGATGCGTACAGATGCCGATCAGCACCAGCACATCGGCGCGGCGCGATCGCATCTCGTTTTGCGCGTACTTCGGCTGAATGGACTTCTTGGAGTCTTTGTCCTTCAGCTCGCCGTCATTCTTGGGCAGCGCGTCGACCAGTGATTGCGCGCGCCCCACGACGTAGATGACCTGCTTGCGCCACACCGTCGTGATCATTTGCCCGGGCTCGAGCTTGCTGATGTCCAGCACTACGGGCGCGCCGAGCGCGCGGGCCCGCTCGGAGGGCTCCCAGGATTCGATGAACGGTATGGCCGTGACCACGGCGCCGAAGGCGGCGACCCCGCTTGCGGCCACGGTCAGGAACTTTCGGCGGCTCTCATCGACATCCGGGGCAACCGTCAGGGGAACATCGGTCATGTCTGGCTCACTCTCGTTGCACGCAAGCGGTAAATTTCGGCTGCACGATCAACATCGCTACGTTGCGCCCGGGAAGTGTCGCATTATACACAACCCATCGGACGCGCCTGCGGGCCCGCAGCTTGGACAACCATGGAGATGCATCGCCTCGGACGCGCAGCGATCTTTCTGGCCGGCAGCATTATCGGCGGACTGGCTCTGGCGTTCATCATCGTGTTCGTGCATCCGCAGCTGCTCCAGCGCCCGATCGCGGCATCACCTGAAGCGCCGGCTCCGGCGCCGGCGCCCGAGCCGGCAATACCCGGTGCCTCGGCCGGCAACCCCGCAGCCGGCCCGCCGGAGCACGCTTCGGATCTGCCCCACGAGCCCGGCACTGCGCGCCCGGTCCGCGATTCGGCGGGGGAGAGTCTCAACACCACCGGCGTGCCGGCCGAATCCTATGCGGCCGCGGTCCGCCGGGCGGCGCCGGCCGTGGTCAATATTTCGACTGCGCGCCTCGTGACCGAACAGATCGGACCGACCGCGCTGTCGCAGCTATTCGGCGATGTGCGTCCGCTCTACCACCGGCGCGTGGAGCGCGCGCTGGGCTCGGGAGTCATCGCCGATGCCGGCGGCGACATCATCACCAACAATCATGTGATCGCCAATGCCGATACTATCGTGGTGACGCTCGCGGACGGGCGCGAGGCCCAGGCGGTTGTCGTCGGCCGCGACCCGGATACGGACCTCGCAGTGCTTCACGTCAAACTCAAAGCGCTGCCCGTGATGCCCTTCGGGCGTTCCGATCATCTGCAGGTCGGTGATGGCGTGCTCGCGATCGGCAACCCGCTCGGCCTGTCGCAGACTGTGACGCATGGCATCGTCAGCGCCACCGGGCGCAGTCAGCTCGGCGTGGCGACCTTCGAGGATTTCATCCAGACCGACGCCGCCATCAATGCCGGCAATTCCGGCGGCGCGCTGATCAATACGCTGGGTGAGCTGATCGGCATCAATACCGCGGTACTCGGCAAAAACACCGGCGGCGACATCAGCGTCGAGGGCATCAGCTTCGCCATTCCCGTCAATCTGGCGCGCGGCGTCATGGACGAGATCCTCGATCACGGCCGCGTCATTCGCGGCTGGACGGGCATCGTTCCCGAGGATGTGGCGGTCGAGCAGGCGCAGCAGCTGGGACTGCCGCGCGGCGGCGTAGTCATCACCAACCTTTATCGCAGCAGTCCCGCGGTCGATGCCAGCGTGCACATCGGTGATGTCATCACCAAGGTCGACGGCCAGGACGTTCGCAGCGCTCAGGATGCATTGGCCAAGATCGCCGCCAAGAAGCCGGGCAGTCACGTGCAGCTGCACCTGCTGCGCGGCCGATCGGAACTGGATACGACGGTGGCGGTGACTGAGCGTCCGCAGAGTCGCTGACGCTAGTTGGGCACGCGCCGGATGCGGGCGCCGAGCTGCGCCAGCTTCTCCTCGATGGTCTCGTAACCGCGGTCGATGTGATAAATGCGCTCGATCTCGGTACGCCCATGGGCCACCAGGCCCGCCAGCACCAGGCTCGCCGAGGCGCGCAGGTCCGTCGCCATGACGGGGGCCGCCGTCAGCCGGTCGACGCCGTGAATGATGGCGGTATTGCCCTCGAGCCGAATCTCCGCACCCATGCGCCGCATCTCGAGCATGTGCATGAAGCGGTTCTCGAAGATGGTCTCGACCACGGTTCCGACGCCGTCGGCGACGGTGTCCAGTGCGGCGAACTGCGCCTGCATGTCGGTCGGGAATGCCGGGTACGGCGCGGTGCGCACATCGACGGCGCGGGGCCGGCGCTTGCGCATGTCGACTTCGACCCAGTTTTCGCCGCAGTGCACGGTGGCGCCGGCTTCGCGCAACTTGACGATCACCGCATCGAGATGCTCCGGCCGCGTGTTCTTGATGCGCACATGCCCTGCCGTGATGGCACCGGCAACCAGGTAGGTGCCGCCTTCGATGCGATCGGGCAGCACTTCGTAATGCACGCCCGAGAGGCGCTGCACGCCATCGATGACGATGCGATCGGTACCGGCCCCGTGAATTTTCGCGCCCATGGCGATCAGGAAATTGGCGAGGTCGACGACCTCGGGTTCGCGCGCGGCATTCTCGAGCACCGTCTGGCCTTCGGCGAGGCAGGCGGCCATCATCAGATTTTCAGTGCCCGTCACCGTCACCGCCTCGAGCACCAGCCGCGCACCTTTGAGCCGCTCGGCGCGCGCGCGAATGTAGCCGCCCTCGATGTGAATGTCGGCGCCCATCGCCTGCAGCCCGGCGACGTGGATGTTCACCGGCCGCGCACCGATGGCGCAGCCGCCGGGCAGAGAAACATCAGCGCGTCCGAAGCGCGCGAGCAGCGGCCCGAGCACCAGGATCGAGGCGCGCATGGTTTTCACCAGCTCATAGGGCGCAAAGTATTCGCGAATGCTGCCGGAATCGACTTCGATGCGCATGCGCTCATCGATGGTGACGGTCACGCCCATGCGGCTCAGCAGCTCGATGGTGGTGGTGACGTCCTGCAGATGCGGCACATTGCCGATTGTGACCGGGCCATCTGCCAGCAGCGCGCCGGCCAGAATCGGCAGCGTGGCGTTCTTGGCGCCCGAAATACGGACCTCGCCCTCGAGCGGAACGCCGCCCGTGATCTGCAGCTTATCCACGCGCCAGGGGGCCCTGCGCGCTGCGCGTCGCCCATTCCTGCGGGGTATAGGCCTCGATGGTGAGCGCGTGGATCTCGCCGCCCATGCTGGCGCCGAGCGCGCGATAGACCAGCTGATGACGTGCCAGCAGCCGCAGGCCGTCAAACTCGGGCCCGACCAATCGGGCCGCGAAGTGCGTATTGTCGTCGGAACGAACTTCGACCTGCGCGCGCGGCAGCGCCTTGCGAATCAGTTCCTCGATCTGTTGTGGCGTCATGGCAGCTCGCGATCTTACGCCATCTGCACCCTCGTACGGGCTATCATGCCCGGCGCGAGAGCCATGATGAAGCCGAACGAAAACAGCGCCACCGGCGATCAGGCCCTGCTGCAAAGCGCCGCGCGCACCATTGAAATCGAGGCCGCCGCCCTGCAGGCGCTGCGCGCCGGACTCGACCAGTCCTTCGCCCGTGCCTGCCGACTGTGCCTGGCCTGCACGGGGCGCATCGTCGTCACCGGAATGGGCAAATCCGGCCACGTGGCGCACAAGGTGGCCGCCACGCTTGCCAGCACGGGCAGCCCCGCCTTCTTCCTGCATCCGGGCGAGGCCAGCCATGGCGACCTGGGCATGCTCACGCGCGGCGATCTGCTGCTGGCATTGTCAAATTCGGGCGAGACCGCCGAGGTGCTGACGCTGCTGCCGCAGGTCAAGCGCCTGGCAGTGCCGCTGCTGGCGCTGACAGGCAATCCGCTCTCCACGCTGGCGCGCGCTGCCGACGTGCATGTGAACGTGTGCGTGCCGCAGGAGGCCTGCCCGCACAACCTGACGCCGACCGCGAGCACCACGGCCGCGCTGGTGATGGGCGATGCCCTGGCGGTCGCGCTGCTCGAGGCGCGCGGCTTCTCGGCCGAGGATTTTGCGCGCTCTCATCCCGGCGGAAGCTTGGGGAAGCGCCTGCTCACGCGCGTGGATGACATCATGCGCCGCGGCGATGCGCTGCCACGCGTGCGTCCGGAGGCGCTGCTTTCAACGGCGCTGCTGGAGATGACGCGCACCGGCCTGGGGCTCACCGCGGTGATTGATGAGCAGGAGCGCGTCCTGGGGGTTTTCTCCGACGGTGATCTGCGCCGCGCACTGGATCGCCGCATCGATCCGCACCAGGCCACGATGCGCGAGATCATGACTCCCGGCGGCCGGCGCATCGGCGCCCACGAACTGGCAGCCGCGGCCGCCGCGCTCATGGAAGCGCACCGCATTACCGCATTGATCGTCACCGACGCCGAACAGCGCCTGATCGGTGCACTGAATGTTCACGATCTGATGCGGGCGGGTGTGGTTTGAAGACGGTGCGCGCGGCGCGCGCGCGTAGCGCAGGTTCCCGTGCTGCGCGCTCGCGACCCGTGCCGCTGTCGAGGATTCGCCTGCTGGTACTGGATGTCGATGGCGTCATGACCGATGGGCGTCTGGGCTATGGCGCCGAGGGTGAAATCGGCAAGACATTTCACGTGCGCGACGGCTACGGCATCAAGGCCGCGCGCGCCGCCGGTATTGAGGTCGCGGTCATTTCGGGGCGCGACTCGGCGGCGGTGCAGGTCCGCTGCCGCGAGCTCGGCATCCGCCACGCATACCTTGGAGTCGAGCATAAAGGCGAGGCACTGACCGCTCTGCTCGCCCTCCTGAAACTCGGGCCCAGGCAATGCGCTTGCGTGGGCGATGACGCGCCGGATCTGCCGCTGCTGCGGCAGGCCGGGCTTGCGGTGGCCGTGGCCGATGCCCATCCGGTGGCGCTGGCCGCGGCGCACCGCCGCACCCGCCAGGCAGGCGGCGCGGGCGCCGTACGGGAGGTGTGCGATTGGTTGCTCGCCGCGCAGGCGGCACCGCAAAGAGCGCGAGGCCGCCGATGATCGTGCGCTTGCTGTTCGCGCTCTGTTCGGTCGCGATTCTCGGGGCCCTGCTCTACTTTCAGGACGCCGACAATGGCAATGGCGAGGGCGCCGCGAACGAGCTGACCTCCCCGGATCCAGGCTTTGCCGCCGTGCACGGCCACCTGATCGAGACCGGTGAGGATGGGTTGCCGCTCTATCGTCTCGATGCCGAGCACATCGAACAGCCGCAGCCGCAGGGCACGATCTACCTGACCAACCCAAAGCTCGACTACCAGCCGGCGCCCGGCAATCACTGGACGCTTACGGCGCTGAAGGGCCAGATGCCGCAGGATGCGCATACCGCCGATCTGACCGGCGAGGTACACGCCCAGGGCGTGCCCAATGGATCGGATTCCGTCATGCGCATCGACACCGATCAACTGCAGCTCGACATGACGCAGCAATTGGCCACCTCCGCCTCGACGGTGCGCGTCGACTGGGGCGGGAACCGCCTCAACGGTCACGGCATGCGCGCGGATCTGAAGAACGATACGCTGCAGCTTGCCTCCAAGGTGCATGGTGTCCTGCTGCATTGACCCTCATCGCCGCGATCCCGCTCGCGAGCGCCACCGCAAACTCCACTGGCTGCGCGGTGCGGGCGCCTGCGCGGTGTTCGCATTGCTGACGGCGCTGAGCCCCGGAAGATCCTCGGCCGGCGAAGCCGCGGCCAGCGATTTGCCCTGCAATGAGCCGCCGATGTGCTATCGCGCCTCGCACCTCGATGCGGAGCGTAATCGGGTCGTGCTTTACGATTTCGACATCGTCGACATGACCCGCGGCATCAGTCACATCAAGGCCGATCGCGCCGAGGGCGACGGCCTCGATTTCGCCAACAGCCGCTGGGTACTCACCGGGCACGTGCAGCTGTTCATACCCGAGGGGCATTTGTCGGCCGACACGGCCACGGTGCTGTTCGCGAGCCAGCGCATCGAGTCGATGACGGCCGAGGGCGTGCCGGCCGAGTTCGAGCACCCGCTTGAAAACGGACAGAAAGCGCACGGCCACGCACGGGCCATCGATTACGATGTCGCGCACAACGAGGTGCAGTTGCATGGCGACGCCTGGCTCTCGGACGGCTGCAATGAGATCACCAGCGAACACATCTCCTATGACCTGATCTCGCAACGTGTCCGCGCGGACACTGCCCCGGGCGACAACGCGCGCGTGCACGGCACGATCCGCGCCGGCAATTCCACCCAGTGCGCCTCCTCCACAGGTAGCCGGCCGTGACCGTGCTGGCAGCGCGCTCGCTGCGCAAGGACTACCGCTCACGCACGGTGGTGCGCGATCTCTCGCTCGAGATCCACACCGGAGAGGTGGTCGGGCTGCTCGGCCCCAATGGCGCCGGCAAGACCACGGCCTTCTACATGATCGTCGGCCTGGTGCCCGCCGATGGCGGTTCGATCCTGCTGGATGATCGCGACCTCACGCCGCTGAGCATCGATCAGCGGGCGCGCCTCGGGATCGGCTACCTGCCGCAGGAAGCCTCCGTGTTCCGCAAACTCTCGGTGGCAGACAACGTGATGGCGATCCTGGAACTGCGCGACGAACTGGATCGCGCGGATCGTGAACAGCGGCTCGAGGAGTTGCTGGCCGAACTGCGCATCGCTCATGTGCGCAATACCCGCGGCATATCGCTGTCCGGCGGCGAACGCCGGCGCGTCGAGATCGCGCGCGCGCTCGCCGCCGAGCCGCGCTTCATCCTGCTCGATGAGCCGTTCGCGGGCGTCGACCCGCTGTCGGTGCTCGACATCCAGCGCATCATCCGCGAGCTGGCCGCGCGCGGGATCGGGGTGCTCATTACCGACCATAATGTCCGTGAAACCCTTGGCGTCTGCGCGCGCGCCTACATCGTCGACCGCGGCGTGGTGATAGCTTCGGGCTCCGCGGAGCAAGTCCTTGCCAACCCACAAGTCCGTGAGGTGTACTTGGGTCAGTCTTTCCGCCTGTAATCGATCGGAGCGGCCCTGTTAATCCTTACTGTTCATAGACTTACCTTCTTCACGGCGTCCCTCGCGGCGCCCGACTGCGGCCTCCTAGGCACGTTTCATGCTTAAGCCCTCCCTGCAGCTCCGGCTTGGCCAGCAGCTGACGATGACGCCACAGCTGCAACAGGCCATCCGCCTGCTGCAATTGCCCACCATCGAATTGCAGGCGCACATCCGCGAACTGCTCGAGTCGAACGTCATGCTGGAGCAGGACGACGACACCGAAAGCGGCACCTATGAGCAGCTTTCCAACTCCGAGACCGCACCGGAAACTGCCGCAACGCCCGAAGAGCCCCCGGTGGAAGTGGTGGACGACGGCTGGAGCGACCGCTCGGTAGGCCCCGCGGAGAATCCCTGGAGCGGCGGCGATGATGACCGGCAGCAGGAGTTTGCCGACTCCTCGGGCCAATCGCTGCGCGATCACCTGCTCTGGCAGCTGGAACTGGTGCGCCTGGAGACACGCGAGCTCGCCATTGGCCGCGCCGTCATCGATGCCATCAACGACGACGGCTACCTCAGCGAGCCGCTGGATGTCATCGGTGCGAGCCTCAAGCCCGAATTCGATCCCAGTGCAGATGAAGTCGAGCGGATGCTCAGCATCGTGCAGATGCTGGACCCCGCCGGCGTTGGTGCGCGCTCGGTCAGCGAATGCCTGCTGCTGCAGCTCGAGCAGCTGCTCCCCGCGACCCCGGGCCTGGTTACTGCCAAATCGATCGCGCGCAACCACCTGGAACTGCTGGCCGAGCGGGAACTGACGGCACTGCGGCGGGAGCTGCGCGCCTCGGATGAGGAACTCGCCATGGCCGTGGCGCTGGTGCGAGCCTGCCATCCACGGCCGGGAACCATCCTGAGCGGCAGCGCGCCCGAGTACGTGGTTCCCGACGTCTTCGTGCGGCGCACGCCGCGCGGCTGGTCGGTAGAGATCAACGCCGCGACGCTGCCGCGCGTGCGGCTCAACCAGGGCTATGCCAGCCTCATCGGCCGCAGCAGCAGCCACGCCAGCATGCGCACGCAGCTGCAGGAAGCGCGCTGGCTGCTCAAGAGCCTGGAGATCCGCAACGATACCTTGACCAAGGTCGCCCGCTCGATCGTCGAACGCCAGGCCGAATTCCTGGATCATGGTGAAGAGCACATGCGTCCCATGATCCTGCGCGACATCGCCGAGGCCATCGGCATGCACGAATCAACCGTCTCGCGCGTCACCTCGGGCAAGTACATGCATACCCCGCGCGGCGTGTTCGAGCTGCGCTATTTCTTTTCAAGCCAGGTGGAAGGCAACAATGGATCGGGCACCTCCTCGACCGCCATTCGCGCCAAGATCCGCAAGCTCATCCGTGAGGAGGATGCGTCCGCGCCACTGAGCGACAGTCGCATTGCCGAGATTCTCTCCGGCGAGGGGATCCCGGTCGCGCGGCGCACGGTCGCCAAATATCGCGAGACGATGGGACTCGCCCCGTCCAACGAACGCAGGCGGGTCAACGGCAAGTGACATAGCGCAAGTTCAGACAACCACGGTCAGACAACAAGGAGACGAGGTCATGCAATTGAGCGTCACCGGTCATCATGTCGAGATCACGGCATCCATGCGCAGCTACGTCGAGAAAAAGCTCGACCGCATCGTCCGACACTTCGATCACGTCATCGACACGCATTTCGTGCTGACGGTGGAGAAGCTCATGCACAAGGCCGAAGCCACGCTGCGCGTCCGCGGCGAAACCATCCACGCACTGGCCAGCGAGGGCGACATGTACGCTGCCATCGACGCGCTGGCCGACAAGCTCGAACGACGGGTACGCAAGCACAAGGAAAAGCTGACCGATCACCATGCGCTGGAAGCCCAGAAAAGCGTTCGCCTGTAGCGCGTATCCAGGGGCAGCGCCCCCTGCACCACCGCAGGCGGCGCTGCGCCCGGAACCCTTCGCGGGCACGGCTTTCGTCCTGAGGCGCCCTTTGTGCGCCTGATCTTTCTGAGCGGCCTGTCCGGCTCGGGCAAGAGCGTGGCGCTGCACATGCTCGAAGACCTGGACTTCTACTGCATCGACAACCTTCCGGCGGCGCTGCTGCAGAGTTTCATCTCACACACCGTGCGCAGCGAATCGGGTGTCTACAAGCGCACCGCGATCGGAATCGACGCCCGCAATCCCGATGCCGACCTGGCCACCGTGCCCACGCTGCTCGATGAGCTCAAACGCAGCGGCATTCAGTGCGAGCTGCTATTCCTGGTGGCCAGCGATGAAGAACTGTTGCGCCGCTACGCTGAAACGCGACGCAAGCACCCGATGAGCCGCCAGGGCGAGAGCCTGCACGATGCCATCGCGCTCGAACGCGCGGTGCTCGAGCCGGTCGTCAACGCCGCCGACCTCGTGATCGACACTTCGCGCATGGGCGTGCACGAGCTGCGTGAACTCATCAATCGCCGGGTCGAAAAACGGCGCCGCGATCGCATGTCGCTGCTGTTCGAGTCCTTCGGCTTCAAGAATGGTATCCCGGGCGATGCCGACTTCGTCTTTGATGCGCGCTCGCTGCCCAATCCCTACTGGGAGCCGACCTTGAGGCCGCTCACGGGACGCGACGAACCAGTCATTCATTTTCTGCAGGCGCAGCCCGGTGTCGCGCGCTTCATAGACGAAGTCGCAACTTTCGTGGAGGCAAGGATCCCCGAGCACCAGGAAGCCAACCGCCGTTATCTGACTGTGGCGGTGGGATGCACCGGGGGACAGCATCGCTCCGTGTACATCGTCGAGCAGCTCGCGGCGCGCGTTGCTGCGCGCTGGCCGCATGTGGCGCTGCGTCACTCGGCGCTGACCGACTCCTCCAGAACGATACGCGCGCTCGGCGGCGCGGGCTGAATCGCGGCTCCCGACATCAGCCGCCCGCGCGTTTGGCCGGGAAGCCTCGCTTGATGAGCTCCTCGACCAGTTTGTCGCGATGTTCGCCCTGGATTTCGATCAGGCCGTCGCGGACCGTGCCACCGCTGCCGCAGCGGCGCTTGAGCTCCGTCGCCAGCGACTCGAGATCCGTCGCCGACAGCGGCAAGCCGGTGATGACCGTGACACCCTTGCCGGCACGGCCCTGGGTCTGACGGCTCACGCGCACCAAGCCCGCATCGGCCGGCCGCAGCAACTTGCCCTTGGC
>Ga0302325_10008656_pt1 | contig 22329 bp, 18 predicted proteins | sample Palsa_T0_2_FD_201948 | JGI IMG/M metagenome (GOLD analysis project Ga0302325, IMG submission 201948) | Peat permafrost microbial communities from Stordalen Mire near Abisko, Sweden - Palsa_T0_2 | ecosystem: Environmental > Terrestrial > Soil > Palsa > Peat permafrost | place: Sweden: Abisko...
CCAACGCGGCGAGCGCACCAAAGACCGCAGAAATATGCGCCAAGGTCCAAATCGCACGATGCGGCGTCAACTTCTCGCCGTGGAGCAAGCCGAAGTGTTCGGGAACCTCCTCGTCGCGACCCATCGCGTAGGTGACGCGAGCACCCGTATTAATACAGCTTAGCGTCGTACCGATTAGCGCCAGGAAGACCGTGAAGGCCTCGATCAACATGAAGGCCTCACCATGGCCACCGAGCAGCGCGTCTCCTATCAAGGTCATCATGTCGCCGATTGGAGCCGCCGAGCCACTGGCCGCTTTGAGGCTGTAGCCGCTGCTCAGGAAGTAATTGGCGGCAAAATACTCGAACATGTAGCAGATGAGTCCCTGGATGGTGAGGGAAAGGATAACCGCGCGGGGGATGTCCTTTTTCGGGTTCTTCGCTTCCTCACCCATCGCCGTGACTGATTCGAAGCCGACCAGCAGCAGAATCGCGATCGTCGCCTGCAACATGGTGTATGAGAACGCATGCGGCGAGACGACGGAGAGTGCTGTTGGATGCGACGGATTGTCGCCCGATAGCGAGTAGTGCAGCACTTGCGAAACAACATTGCCATTCGCGTCGAAGCCCAGCCCGGTCGAACCTTCGGGATGGCCGACGCGGTAGGCGATCGCCAAAGCGCCAAAGAACACGAGCGCGGTGATCTGGATGGCGTTAATGGCGATATTGACGTTGGTCGATCCGTTGACGCCTTGATAAGCGATGTAGGAAACGGCGTAGGAGAATATAATGGCAATGAATGCCATGAAAACTGGGCCGGGGATCGTGCTGTTCATCACGCTCGGGAACAGGTTTCCGACGATGTATCCGACCAGGACACCCATCGTCGTGACCATCACGGCGGGATAAATCCAGTAGTAGAGATGCGATGCCCAACCGATGACGAACTTAGCGATACGAGCGAATCGAAATGCCTTGGTTGTGTTCAGGAACGCCTGTTCTGCGAATAGATAGGAGCTGCCGGCACCGGGATAGAGCTTGGCCAATTCCGAATACGACAGCGCGGTTGCGTAGGCCAATGCGAGCGCTACCAGGATTCCGAACCACATTGCCAATCCCGAGGGCATGACATAACCCGCCTGGACGACGAATGTAATCCATAAAAACGCCCCCGGAGCGATCAGCGCCATCGCGTTAACCGTTACTCCGGTGAGCCCAAGTGTAGCCTGCATCTTGGGTGCTTCGGGTGTACCAGCCATCATTCCTCCTTAGTAAATCGATCCGCTGTGCGGAATTCAGATATGTCCCCGAGCAAAGGACACACGAGCGAATGGGGAGTTCAGCAAGAGAAATGCCAAACTAAAGTTGTAGAAAGTGATACTACTATCGAACGTAGCTTAAATTTGACTGCTCACATTGCAGGCAATTGCACAATGCACGGTCATCAAAGCCACGCATAACTCATTGCGAGGAGAAGCAATTCCGAATGGAGAAAAGGAGTCGGTTTTGGCGATTTGGCACTTTGAAATGGTCCATCGCCCTCTGCGCACTAGCAACCTAACCTCTCGGGGCGAATCGAGCATGCTAATGGACGGAATCGCTACCCGCTGAATGCAAATGCAAGCAGTTATATCGATTCGCCTTCGGCTGCCAAACGGCGCGATGGCACTCCGATCGCGACCATCAGCAGCGGACTTTTGCCGGTGGCATGCGGAGAGAAGAATTTGGTCGTGTCGTCGTCGTAGAAGGTGAGCCCGGAGGCGCCGCGACCTAGTGCGTAGGCGGCCAGGTAAGCGCGACCGCCGCGAATTCCGGCCTCGAGGTGGGCGTCGCGATAGCCGCGATTTCCGAGCGCATCGACGATGCGATCAAGGTCGGTCATATAGCAGATGAGCGCGCTGCAATCGGCGCCGAGCGGCTGTTCCAAGCATAAGTAGCCTGCTTCGCGGCGAAAATCCCCGACCTTGAGCACATCGAATGCTCCGGATTCACGCCGATAAAAGTACGCACCGCTTGGCAAATCATCCACTGAATTGACGATCAGATAGGCATCGACCAGCGAAGGGAAATCGGTGTGAAGGGGAGCCTTCGAGGTCGCCATTATAGTCGCGAGCTCTTCCGCAGTGATCGATTCACGGGCGAATGTTCGCGTGGAACCGCGCCGCAGGATGGTCTCACCGAGCCCCATCGCCTCGTTGGACGGCAGCACTGTAGGCAGGACCGTTTCGGCGACGACCGCTGCAGACTCTCTCTGGAAATGAACGGTGCCAAGCGCACGGACTTCATCGCTCGATTCCAGTCGTGAAGCGCAATGGATTTTCGCCAAGTCTTCGTAGAACGTTTCGTGCGCCGAAAGCGGGACCGTATCAAGATCAAGTGGAGCCAGCGAAGTCGCTTCCGCCACTGACTGGGAATCAACGGAAGACCTGTGCGCGCTTCCAGTTCGGCCAAGCGCCACCAGGCAGACGATTCCCTCATGTTCGCCGTCAACGTCGATTAGGCGCTCGATGAGTGGATCCTCGAAGGCCGTGATGATTTGAACGGTAAGACCCTCGGCGTTGGTGGCGGCCATTAAGTTGGCGAGAATGGTACCTGCGTCCCAGAAGCAATAGCGGTAGGCGCGCGCCCGGTATTTCCAGGCGCTCCGCCAGAAAATAGCGGAGAGCATCAAGACGGCGCTCGCCTTAACGAGGGCCGGATGATCCGGTGCAGCTCGCGCGAGGTACTCGCACCAGCCACCGCGCCGCAGCCCGCGCAGTTTCAGGTCGGCGGGTGAGAAATGGTAAAGGCCCGGTTCGAGCGCCTCGACGTCCCGCGCGGCCAAGTAAATCTCGATTGGATACAGCGCACCGGCTGATGCGGCGGCGCGAAAGTGATAATCCTCGCCACCAACTGATTTGCTACGGGTAAGGCCGCCGGCGCAGAACAGAATTCGGGTCAGTGCGTCGAGATCAAAATGCAACGCATCGACGGTCGTCGCAGCCTGCGAGTCGCCAGTAGCAGACTCGCCAATGCGACCCGCAATCGCCGCCGTCGCTGGCATTAAAGAGAGATCCAGTTCACGCGGCAACGCGACCGAGCCTGCGGCCGGATAGATTTTGTAGGCAAGCGGACGATTCTCCCAATCGAGCGCGTGCGGATTGCTGCGAACGCTGGTGTACGAATGCTTGGTGACTTCGTGGTAAAGGCGCGCCGCTTCGCGATCGTAATTGCTCAATTGCCGCCGCTCCAGCTTGTCGTAGTAACCATGCGCACCGACTATAGCATTGCGATGGTAGTCACTGGACAATCCGCGTGGCGAGTCCCCGCGCGGAACCTCCCGCGGGTTAGCCGTCTCCGGTGGGCCCATGCTATACGCGAAGCAGCGAATCCGATTCCGTTCGATCGATTATCGTAAGAAGGCGTGGAGCCCGTGAATGAGTAGCGGCAGGCGGCTCACAGCTACGGGCTCGAAGCGCGACAGGAGGGTGCATTCCAATGGCATCGCGATTGACTGTTCAGGAAGTGAAAGGTCTTTTCGAAAAGATTACTAATTGGGGACGCTGGGGCGCCGAGGATGAGCGGGGCGCGCTCAACTTCATCACGGCGGACAAGCGCGCACGCGCGGCGAAGCTGGTGCAGAGCGGCGAAATCGTATCACTGGCTTTGCCTCTTTCGACCAAGACCACTCTCGACAATCCGCAACCGGTACAGCACATGATGCTGCATGCGGGGCCGCCGGGCGTGGCGTCACTGGATTACTTCGGGATGGCGCCGCATGGGATGGCGTTTACTCACCTCGATGCGCTTTGCCACGTCTTCTACCAGGGCCGAATGTACAACGGCTTCAGCGATCGCGAGGTCGGCCGCTTTGGTGCGCGCAAGTGCGCGATTGACGTCACGCGCGACGGCGTTATGAGCCGCGGTGTGCTCCTCGACATTCCCAAGGCCAAAAAAATTGAATGGCTCGATCCAGGTGATGCGATTTTTCCCGAGGACCTCGATGCCGCTGAAAAGATCGGCAAAGTTCAGGTCGAAGAAGGTGACGTGTTGCTGCTTCGCACCGGACGGCATCAGCGGCGCAAAGTGAAAGGGGCGTGGGATCCGCGGCGCGACGGCCTGCCGGGGCTCGATGCCTCGTGCCTCGCCTGGATTCATGAGCGGGGCGTCGCGGTCATCGGGTGTGACGCTGTGAGTGATATTGCGCCGAGCCCGTACGGCGCGGAACTAGGACTACCTATTCATATCGGTACGCTGGTGATGATGGGCATCCATCTGATCGACAACGCCGACTTCGACGCGCTGGCGGAAACGTGCGCACGCCTCGGACGCTACGAATTTCTCTTCACGATGGCGCCGCTGATTCTTGAACATGCGACGGCGTCTCCTGTGAATCCGCTCGCGCTGTTTTAGAATCGAGTGGCTATTCGAAACCAAGTTCAATCAGATAGTAATCCGGAGAATACAGAATGAAGAGCGAAGCGATGGTCATCGACGCGGACGGCCATATCCTTGAGCCGCCGGATTTGTGGCAGAAGTACCTCGAGCCGAAGTATCGCGATCGAGCAATCCGAATTCGTGTCGGTGACGACGGATACGAATATCTGGAGGTCGCCGGGAAGCGTGCCAAATTGACGCGCCAGGGGCAACTCGGCACGCTCGGCGGAATGGGCAAGATGGTCGAGGAAGCGCGGCGGCGACGCGAGCAGTTTATCAACGCCGGGCGCGCGTCTGAATTGCGTTATGAGAAGCCCAAGCCGGAGGAAACCTACCTCAAAGGTGCGGCTTTCGGCACGATGGATATGAAGGAGCGCCTGCAACTGCTCGACAAAGAGGGCATGGCCAAATCGATCCTCTACCCGACCATCGGGCTGCTGTGGGAATGCGAGACTATGGACGCGGAGCTGTCGGCGGCGTATTGCACCGCCTACAACCGCTGGATCGCAGATTTCTGCCGTGACTCCGGCGGCCGGCTGATACCGATTGCGCATCTGTCGCTCGGCGATCCGGATGCGGCGGCGCGCGAACTGGAACGCGCAGTTAAAGACGGCTGCAAAGGCGCATTCGTGGCGCCATTCACGATCTCGCGGCGGCCGCATGCCGATGCGTCACACGATCGTATTTTCGCGATCGCGCAGGATGCGGGGATCCCCTTCGCGATCCATCCCACCATCGAACCACCCACCTTCGGCGTGCACCATCGCTACGACAGTTTCGCATGGGCGGCGTGGTACTACGATCTCTTCGCGGCCCAAGGCGTGCAGCATGCGTTCGCGACCTTCTTTCAGCTCGGAGCATTCGACCGCTTTCCGCGCCTGAAGGTCGTCGTGCTGGAGTCCGGCGCCGGCTGGATTGGCTATTTCCTCGATCGCGCCGATGCGATTTTCAGCGGTACCACAATCGCGCAGACAGTGCGGCTCAAGCAAAAGCCCTCGTACTATTTCAAGGAGACTTGCTATATCTCGGCGGACCCCGACGAACGCACTATCGCGGGTATGATGCAGCACGTTGGCGAAGGCAAATTCTTCTGGGCAAGTGACTATCCGCATCCGGACCATCCGGGAAATTACCTTGAAGAACTCGCCGGAATGGTAAAGCCGATGACGGACTCGGGGCGCCGCGGGATCCTCGGCGAGAACGTCGCGCGCGCTTACAATTTGATCTGACTAATCGGCCGCGAAAAAGGTCCTGGGCGAGGCGTCACGACCTGGTCCAGTATCCACGTTGTCACGCCCCTTTTTTACGCAAGTAGTGCCGATGAGCCTTAGCCCGATTGCCGCACGCCTGCATCGAGCACCAGCGGCGCGAGCCGTTCTTGCTATCGTCGAGAAATAGCCACCGGCAACCTTCGTTGGCGCATGTGCGCACGCGCCCGGAATCGGGGCCGACGAGAATATCCGCCGCCGACCATAGCACCGGAGCGAGGATTCCAACGGCCGTGGGTCTCGCTTCGATGCGCCAGCCGAACGCATCGGCCGTCCTTTCGAGCAGCGCGCGCGGCGCCGCATCGTTCAAAGCCTTATTCAATTGATGAAAATCCTCGCTCGTTGTATCGGTCGATGAAGCAGCGCTACTGAGTAATCGATAAATATTCTCGCGAAGCCTGATCACCTCATTGAAGACCAAAGTGGACTCCGCGGAATGCGCATCGAACCATTGTTGTAGTTCGGCCATTGCAGGCGACTGCATCGCTTTGTTGGCAGACAGCCACGCAATCACATCGCCGATGCGGTGAAGGCTTTCAGCGGGCGCACTGCCACGCCAGGCGACAGTGTTGGCGAACTCGATGGCCAGGTCGCGACGCGGAATGACAATCAGTTCATTGGGTTTGTGGGAATTTCCCGATTTTGCGGCACCAGCCATTCTTGAAAACCTAGTCTAACCGGCTTGACGGTTGACATCCAACGCTCCCTTCATTAAATATAACCATCATACAGGTTAGAAACATCGGGCGAAGTTTCGCTCGAAACGGAGGAACAACCATGATCAGTCATGTTTCAGTGGGCGTAAAAGATATCGCAAAGGCGGGCCAATTCTACGACGCGACGCTGGCGCCGCTGGGCTACAAGCGCCTGTTCGACAGCGCCGAAGCTCTGGGTTACGGCGCCGACAGCCCCCAGTTCTGGGTGATGAAAGTTGCACGGCCGGTGCCCGCTGACGAAGCCTCTGGGCTGCATTTCTGCTTCGATGCACCCAGTCGGGCAAGCGTCGAGCAGTTCCATGGGGCGGCGATAAAGGCTGGCGGAAAGGATCACGGCAAGCCGGGTCTGCGCAAGGATTATGGCGAGAACTACTATGCCGCGTTCGCTATCGATCCCGAAGGATATCGGCTGGAGGCATATTGTGGCCGTTAGTCCACACGATGCGATATGAGTAGCGCCGCGATGATCGTGCGGCGGGGCGCGGACGAATGCGATAAGCGGAGTTCGCGCCCCGCGCGAAGAGTGACTAATCGGCGCAGGCCTTCGTCGTCGCGCGGACTAGATGTTAGGCGCCGCGGTAGCCTCGGACGGCTCAATTTTTATCGGAATCTCGAAGGACACTGTCTGCGGCATCTTGCACATCGTGTCGTTGCACTGCTGAAAGGTCAAAGTACCGGGAATTGAATAGTTACCGGGCTTGATTTTCTGACTCAGTACTAAGGTGCCCAACGCCTTGAGGCGTCCCGTGTAAACCGGGTAGGTCTCATTGAGCGTCTCGAACCGAAGCGGCGTGGGCTTCGGCAGCTTGAGCGTTTGCTGCGCAAGCAGGTCACTGTCGAACTTAACCGAGGTCGGCGTTAATCCTTCCCCATCGGGGAGCGGCTCACCGTAGATATGCCATCCAGGTGCGATCTGCAAATCCACTGCGACATCAAGTTGATGCCCGCTGGGTGCGTGATCTGCGCTGAGCGCAATCCGCGCCTGCACTTCGCCTGCCTGTACGATCACCGGAGTGCCTTTGAGCGATGGGGTAGCGGCACACACGCTTTCAAAGGTCAGCGCCAGGAGCATCATGGCAACGCCCAGCCCCATACTCAGGCGCATCGCCAGAGCGCCGACGTCAATTGACCAACTCCTAAAGTGCTTTGTGGCTATTCTTGAACGCATTATTCGTAATGTTCGCAATACTTCAACAAACTCTCAACGCGTGCCGCTAGCTAGTACGAAAGGCATGGCCGCGGCAATTGATGCGCTTAAAAAGTTCCAAATTTGGTCCTTCATTCTTTCAGCGGGGGTACTCTCACTTTTCCGGGACGCGAGGTTAAGATTGACGCTCGGCGCGACTGCCGTCAACGCACTTTATGGCGCCCGCGCATTCGACGGCTTCGAATCCAACGTTCGTTTCCTGATGGCGGTCATCCCGGCGGATCATCACTATAGTTGAATCTTCAGGGCGTCCGGGTAATGAAGATTCGGGGACTGGATCGAAGCAGCGCGCGGAAAGTCCGGAGGAAGCGAGATGACCGAATTGCATTGGATGGCCGCACATGAACTTGCCGCGCTGATGCGCCGGCGTGAGCTCAAGCCGAGCGAACTGATGGCGGCGACGATCGCCCGTATCGAAGCGCTCAATCCCAGCTTGAACGCGTTTTGCGCGATGCGAGCGGAAGCCGCGATGTCCGAGGCGCGAGCAATCGACGAGCGCATCGCGCGAGGCGAGGAGGTTGGGCCCCTGGCCGGCCTGCCGCTCGGGATTAAGGATCTCGAGGGCGTTGCAGGAATGGTGACGACTTTCGGATCGGTGCCCTTCAGGAAAAACCTGGCGCAGCAAGACTCGATCGAGGTGGCACGGTTGCGCGCGGCGGGCGCGATCGTTATCGGCAAAACCAACACGCCGGAGTTCGGCTTTACCGCGTTCACCCGCAACCTGCTCTTCGGGGTCTCGCGCAATCCGTGGAATCCGGATCGCACTCCCGGGGGATCGTCGGGCGGCAGTTCCGCGGCGATCGCTTCCGGGATGGTGCCACTGGCGACCGCCTCGGATTGGGGCGGATCGATCAGGATTCCCGCCTGCTATACCGGTGCTTTCGGCATCAAATCGACGCAAGGATTGATTCCGGCGCGCGCACGTCTCGGGATGACGCAATGGGTGGACTTTGCGGTCGTCGGACCGATCACGCGCACGGTCCGTGACGCCGCATTGTACCTGGATGCTACCGTTGGGTATCATCCGTCAGACCCATCCTCTCTCCCTCATCCGGGCTACTCTTTCGCCAGTTCTCTCGAAAAACTACCGCCTCGTCTGAAGGTGGCGTTTCATCCTGATTTCGGCCGTCCGATTGACCCCGATGTGAGGCGCGAGGTCGAACGCGCGGCCGCGGCGTTCAAGGAAATGGGTCACGAATTGACGGTGCTCGAGGAACCGGTAATGGAAACCGCGCGTGCGTGGCGGACGATCGGGTCGTTTCAATCGGCGGCGGATTTGGGCGGCTACATCGCCGGACATGAAGCTGAATTCGGGCGCTCGTTTCTCGCCGCCCTGAATGCGGGGGCGGAAGTTACGGCGCGCGACTACGGCGATGCATATCGTGTTCGCACGCAGTTCAACGAATGGATGCGGGGCGTGTTCGAACGCTTCGACCTGCTGCTGACGCCGACGCTGCCGACCGAGGCGTTCAACGCTGCGGGGCCGCCGCCAACGGAAATCGACGGCACTATGCTCGACGATGCAATGCAATCGCTGACCTTTTCGTATCCGTTCAATTTCAGCGGACATCCAGCAGCTTCGGTGCGCGCCGGACTTGGTGCGCATGGATTACCTTGCGGTCTGCAAATCGTCGCCGAACGACATCGAGACGACCTGGTGATGCAAGCCGCGTACGCCTACGAACAGGCGCGGCCATGGAACAATCGATGGCCGAAGGTTTAGAGCTTTAGACAAATAGGCCGAGGCCCACGCTCGAAAGTGAATCCAGTTGCAATGAGAGCCCGGACCATGGGTTGCCGGGTTATTTTGAAGGATCTGATTTAGACCCTCCAACCGCCGTAGCGGGTTGGAACTAGTGAGTGCTCGTAGTATGTGCGGAGCCGCTCGCCGGCAGCTTCCCGATTCGGATCAGTTCCTCGCGCAGGCTCGCGCGCGAAAGCGGTTTGCATAGGACCGCCGATGCGCCGAGTTCATAACTTTGCGCAATATCCTGGTCGTAGAGCGAACTCGTCACGACGAAGGTAGGCACGCTCGCGCACGCTTCGCTCGCACGCACCGCGGTAAGCACTGCGAAGCCACCGTTATCGGGCAGGCGCAGATCGACGAGCATCAGATCGGGTCGATCGTGTTCGGTGAATTGTCCAATGAGTCCGACTGCCTCTTCTGCGTTCTCTGCAACGATTACTTCGCTCGCTTCGCCGAGCAACTGTCGGAGGACGGTCACGGCGATAAAAGAGTGCTCCTCGTTGTCCTCAACCAGGAATACCCGCACGCCGAATTCCGGCATGAACTTGTCGTTGCTATCCATTGGCTCCTCACGACCTCAGGCAGTATACACAATATCGCTTTTATCAAATCGCATATTTTCACGCCCGCTAATTCAATGTTGCGGATGTGCGCGATCAAGGCTGCCAATCGATTACAACACACAATTGTCATGCCAGAAGTTCAAATCACTATATTCGTACTGTCGTACTTATGACCTGAGTAGTTTCGGATGGTTAGCGTCGATGGAGGGAATGCTTCGGGATTAACCAAATCGTGCGGAAACGTCAGTAGCAGCTTCAGCTCCTATCTCTTGTCGGATCGCTTGCCGCGAAAGAGGTAAGACCGGAATCACCGGAGCGGTGTCATTTTCGTAACACTATCGCATCACAACGAAACAGCCCGTGAGGGATGCCGGCATTTCGAAGTGCGGCCATCGCCCCAACTTCCAGCCGCGCGGCCCGGGACAACCCGGAAGCAGATCGCGCCAAGTGTCCTGAACCGCGACGATCGAGGCTGGCCACGGCAGGCTTTCAACCCGCAGTTTCACTTGCGATCGAATAGCCACATGCCGCGAGGCGGCAGCGCAATTCCTCCAGATGGCCGGCGCTGCGAGTTTCGAGTTCGAGAATCACGCGAGCGCTGCCGATAGGAACGTCGCGGCGGGTGCGATCGTGCTCGATAGATCTGACGTTGGCACCGGTCTCGCCGATCAGGACGAGCAGCTTCTGCAGTTCGCCGGGACGATCGTGCAGGTCAACCGCAAAGCGCATCAGGCGGCCCGCTTGTGCCAGGCCGTAGCCAATGATCCGATCGAGCAGATTGATATCGATGTTGCCGCCGCTGATGCATATGACGACGCGCTTGCCCGTGAGTTCCGCCTTGAGCTTGAATGCCGCGGCGAGCGCCGTCGCGCCCGCCCCCTCGGCTAGCAGCTTCAGTCGCTCGAGCATCAGGAGGAGCGCGCCGCCGATTTCGAAATCATCGACGGTTACGGCGCGCCGCACGAGTCCATGGATTAATTCGAAGGGGAGACGTCCGATCCGTCCGGTGGCGAGGCCGTCTGCGATCGTATCGACTGGCTTCATGACGGGCGTCGGCATTCCAGCCGCGAGACTGAGGCTGAGCTGGGGGGAACCCGCCGCCTCGGCCGCGATGACTTCGGCCTCGGGAACACGCGCCGCAAGCGCCACCGCGATTCCCGCGATCAATCCGCCTCCGCCAACCGGAACAATCACCACGTCGGGCGTGATTTCATCGGCGATTTCGAGGCCAATCGTGCCTTGTCCCGCGATGACGTGGGCGTCGTCGTAGGCGTCAACGAAGATCGCGCCGGTGCGCTCCCGAATCTGCTGCGCGGCGGCTCGCGCGGCCTGATAATCCGCGCCCGCGAGGATTACTTCCTGGCCATAGCTGCGGGTGGCGTCAACTTTCGCGATGGCGGCTGTCGTCGGCATCACGATCGTCGCGCTGACGCCGGCGTGAGTCGCCGCATAGGCTAGCGCCTGCCCATGGTTCCCGGCAGACGCCGCAACTACGCCGCGAGCTGCCTCGGTCATCGAGAGCGCTGAAATACGATTGTAGGCGCCGCGAATTTTAAACGATCCGGTCTTCTGCAGATTTTCCGGCTTGAGGTAAACCTCCGCGCCCAGCATCCGATCCAGCGTCGCGCTGCGAATCAGCGGCGTCGGCTTGATGATGCCTTCCAGTCGCCGGCGCGCGTGCTCGATTTCTTCGACGCCGAAGGTCATCGCGACTCCGGCCGACGGGCGGGACGACGCGGCAGGTATAAACGCTCAGCCATGGCGATGGGCGGCGACGAACTGGCGTTCCGTCGCAATCCCGAAAGTGTCGCCGTCGAAGTCAACCTGCTTGCATGATCCAGTGTGGTAATCGAGGTCGAGCAAGGCGTACCGAATTGGCCGGCGCTTCATCGCAGTGATCAGCGCGGCGATGCTTTCACGGTCGGCGGTTGCCAGAGAGGCGATTTCGGCGACATCAAGATGGCTGAGTTCAATGAATCGGCGCGCCAGCTCCTCGGAGGAAAAGACCAACGCACCCGCCCACGACTGATCCTTTTCCTGAAAGGCGATCAGCGCGCCGCCGGCGTCAATCAGGAAATGCAGTTCCTTCAAGGCGAGCGATTTCAAGCGGCCTCAATACGCAGGCGGCCCTGGCGGATCGCCTCGGCGCGTTCCCGCACCAGCGCCGGATAGGTGTAGTAATGCTCACCGGTGAGCCGCAGAAACGAGTCGATATCGACGTCTTCAAGGTCCAATTCAGCGATTTCCGCCTCCGCGCCGGCGCGGCTTGGCGCACCCAGGATGACATCGTAGAGGTGCTGGCCCTGTGCAGATTGAAAATCCTCACGCGGCGGAATCGACGATGGGTCGATTTTCCCGGCATGGTAGTTGTCAAGGATGAAGCGCAACGCCTTGAGTTCATGACGGAGGATGTCGATTCGCTTTAGGGGGCGGGATTCCATTGTCATTCAGCTTATCGCCGCCAGTCGCGCAGTTTCAACGGGGCTGCGGGATCAGCACGGCCGGATGGACGACCGCACTCCAGCATTCCGGGATGATATCCGCCAGGATCCGCCTGCGTCGGAATCTTCAGAGAACCCGCTGAAATTTCAGGGGTTCGGGCGGCTCAGGCGGTTGATTGCGCTCAAATGGCGCATCGCCTCGCGCTTGCGCCCTGCCAGTTCATAGAGCTCCGCGAGATTGCGGTGCGCCTCGATCGACAAGGGATCGCATTCGACAGCGCGCAAATAGCTCTGCAACGCGTTCTCGGTCTCCTCGCGCCGCCGATAAAGCCTACCCAGCCGCAGATTTACCTCCGCGTTGGCCGGCACAATCACCGCCGCGCCCAGCAGGTGACGTAAAGCGCTCGCGAAATCACCCTCGCGCTCCAGCAGCGTCGCCATCCGCATGTGCGCTTCGAAATTGCTCGGCTCGCGGCCCAGCAGATCACTGTAGAGGGTCAGCGCCCGCAGCGGATCGGTCTCCGCCATCCGGCGTGCTTCTTCGAAACGAGCCCGCACACGCGCCGGGCCGAAACGATCCTCGACCTTGCCCAGCTCGCGCTGCGGCCCGAAACGCAGCAACATCTGCCCGGTTTCGATCTCGATAAGGGCGGTTCCGTCGCTCATCACGATGCGACCTTCGTCGTTGTGCAACTTAAGCGATGTAAGCGGGCGATCGGGTTCCAGAAAATCGCGCACCCGATCGAAACAGCGCTGGAACAGCCCGACGTGATGGCGGCTCGGGAGCAAGTCCTTCGCCATCCGCATCATCAGGAGGTCGTTGAAGCCGAAACGAAAACGCCGCCCGCGCCGGTCGCTCGGGGCAACCAGTCGCCGCTTGACCCAATAGCGAATCCGGTCGGGCGAAACGGCTAGAATCCGCGCTGCAGAACGTGTCGAAAACGTCTGCACGCGGCCCGCGCCACCACTCTCCTCAGTCGTCACCGCCACGCGCAGAAGTATAAGAGCTATGCGCCCGCGCCTCAACGACGGGCGCGAGAGTTTCTTAACAGGCTGTGGGAAGAGAGATGGGGAGAGTCGTCAAGGAACTAAGAACTTAAAGCCTTTCAGGAAACTGAAACCTTACCAAGGTTTCAGACTTCCCTTTCGATAAGACACTGGTGGAGTGTAGTCAAAAAAGACCTCTTCCTGTCATTAGTGAGCGCAACGCCGAATCGGGATCCGTTCGCTTGCGCTCCAGGCGACAGCGTGGCATCTCGTCAGTCCCCTCTCGATTCCTAAACCATGCTTCAGCGCCCTTGAAAGGCCTAACAAAATCAGTCGAACGACTTGCCACCTTTCTATACCCAACGGGAAGTCTGAAACCTTGGTAAGGTTTCAGAGAAAGCTATAAGTCCTAACTTCCTCGACCACTCTGCCGCATCACGTCGAGGAGTATCGTCAGGCTGATTTTGGCCTCCCGCGCCGTCCTGGTTTAGCGCTAGTCGAGGTCTTTGAGGGTGCGGATCATGCGGACGACCGATTCCGCGGCGTTCTTAGCGTTGTCGATACGATCGAGCGCTTGCATCCGATCCATTCCGGGACCAGTCACCCCGAGCCCCACTGGTTTGTCGAATTCCAGCGCGAGATCGACGGCCGCACCGGCGGTCGCGGCGGCGATCAACTCGTCGTGATTGGTATCGCCTTTGATGACCGATCCGATCATGACGACGCCGTCGATATTCTTGTGTTTGAGCAATTTCTTGACCGCGAGCGGCATGTCGAAAACGCCCGGCACGTGGACGACGCGGGTAACTTCGGCACCGAGGAATTCCAGGTGTCGGCGAGCCCGTTCAGCCATGATCGAGGTCACGTCGAAGTTGAAGTCCGAAACTACCAGCGCGATTTTCAATTGGCGCTCCTTTCCATCGCAATCGTGTCGCGCACCTCGACGCCGCGGCCGCGCAGATAGCGCTTGAGGTCGGGAATCGGATGCTCTCCATAATGGACAATCGAGGCGACGATGGCCGCATCGGCAGCACCAGCGGTAAAGGCCTCGTGCAAATGTATGGGTTCACCGGCGCCGCCCGAGGCAATTACGGGAATCGAGACCGAATCGCTGATCAGGCGCGTCACTTCGAGGTCATAGCCGGCCTTGGTACCGTCGCGATCGATCGAATTTATACACAGCTCGCCCGCGCCAAGACGCTCGCCCTCCCGCGCCCACATCAGCGCGTCGCGACCGGTGGGGGTGCGGCCGCCGTCGATAACGACTTCGCATCCGGAGGGAAATCCCTCGCGTGGTTCGCCACGCTTAACCTGCATCGAGAGCACGATACATTGACTGCCAAAGGCGCGCGCACCCTCCGCGATAATCTGTGGATTGCGCACCGCCCCCGAATCGATCGAGACTTTCTCCGCACCCGCCAGCAGCACCGCGCGCATGTCGTCGAGGGTGCGCAGGCCGCCGCCCACGCTGAACGGGATGAAGATATCGCGCGCGACCGCCTTCACAACGTCGATCATGATCCCGCGCCGTTCGTTCGACGCCGTTATGTCATAAAAGACGATTTCGTCGGCGCCCTGCTCGTAGTAGTAGCGGGCCATCGCAGCCGGATCGCCGACATCGACGTTTTCGAGAAACTGGATGCCCTTGGTGACTTTGCCCGCGCGCACGTCGAGGCATGGGATGATGCGTTTGGCGATCATTTCAGATTTCCAGCCGGCAGAAGTTGTCGAGCATCCGCAGGCCCGCCGCGCCGCTCTTTTCGAGATGGAATTGAGTCGCGATCACGTTGTCGCGCGCGACCGCGGCAGTGAACGTCACCCCATGATCGCTGGTCGCGATCGTGACCGCGGGATCGCCCGGCACCGGATAGAACGAATTGACGAAGTAGAAATGCGTGTTGTCCGGGACGCCATCAAAAATGGGGTGCGGGCGGGTCTGCCGCACGCGATTCCAGCCGATCTGCGGAACTTTCAGCGGGCGCCCATCGACGGATGACGGAAACCTCACGACTTCGCCCGGGATGATTCCGAGGCATCGTTGGTCATCCTCCGCGCTGTGATCGAAGAGCACCTGGATACCGATGCAGATGCCGAGAAACGGCTTTCCGGCGCGCGCGACGTCATCGCGGAGCACCCCCGCGAGGTCTAGCGCAACCAGGTTTTCCATCGTCGCGCCCGCAGCGCCCACGCCCGGAATTATGACGCGGTCAGCGGCGCGGATTCGATCGGGACGATCGGTGATTTCACATCGATGGCCGAGGTGATCGAGCGCATGCGCAACGCTGGTCAGATTACCGGCTTTATAGTCAACGATTGCTATCATCTCAGGTTTCGGCGCCGCCCGTCCCAAGCTTCGCGCGGGAAGGCCGAATCATAGCGGCATTCTGAACTTCGCGACAGCGCCAATCCGTCCACTCGATTCCCCGATTCGCCTGCAGCAATTCATACATTATATGCGAATCGCGTTCATTTAATCGCTATCTCGGCGAGACCGATTGCGGAGCGGCAAGAGCGTCACAGCCACAACTGTTGCCAGCGGGCAACGATGAACGATATCAAGAAAGCGCGCCGTTCGCGGAATATCGCGCCCACAAAGGACACTATCATGGCTAAAATCGCGCTTGCTTTTTCGATCATGCCCGACAGCCCCCTGCCCACGATTATCGAATGGGCGCGCGCGGCCGAGGATGCCGGCTTCGACGGCGTTTTCATGACCGAGGCCAACAACGATTCGCTGGCGTGCTCGCTGGGAATCGGCTTCAACACGAGCCGCGTCACGCTCGGCACCGCGATCACGAATATCTACCTGCGGCACCCGAATCTGCTGGCGAACGAGGTCGCGGCCCTGCATGAACTGACGGGCGGGCGGTTCATCCTGGGACTCGGCACGGGCCATCGGGAGGGCAACAGTGCCATCGGTATCGACATGGGCGGGCCGGCCGATCCGATGAAGAAGATGCGCGACACCGTCGCGACGCTGCGACGGATGATCGAAGGCGGCAAAACCAATCCGAAGGTCATCGGCAAAACGCCGCTGTACCTGGCGGGCGTGTCGCGTCCGATGGTGCGGCTGGCGGGCGAAATAGCGGATGGCGTCATCTTCAATTTCTTTCCGCCGGCGCGAATCAAGGAGGCGCTGGGCGAAATCGCCGAGGGTGCTGCAAAGGCCGGGCGCAACGTCGAGGAGATCGTGCCGACGATGTTCGCGACTGCGTTCATCTCCGACGACATCGATCTCGCGCGCAAGCCGGCGCGCACACTGCTGTCGCGCTATGGGGCATTGCGCTTTTACGGGAATATGTTCGCGCACGCCGGTTTCGATCGCGAGATCGAGGGTATCCGAGCGGCCGGCAAGGACGGCAAGGCGGCAATCGCAGCGGTCACCGACAAAATGATCGACTCGACATTACTCGTAGGGCCCGAGAGCCGCGTGCGCGATCGCCTCGCAGAACTCGCAGCCCCTGGGATCGGATGGGCGATCGTCTTCATCAATCCAGTCGGCGAGGATCGCGCCAGCGCGATGAAGCGTGCGCTGCGAGCGCTGAAGCCATGAGAAGGGGGCCGAGAGTGGTCGAGGAATAAGGAACTTATAGCCTTTTAGGACACTGAAACCTTACCAGGGTTTCAGACTTCCCGTTGGGTAAGGCACTCTTCTAGTCGGCGCGCCCCATTCTCGCCGAGCTTGGCCGGCTATTCGAGCATCGCGAGCGTCAAAGCATAATGGGAAGTCTGAAACCTCCCTGAGGTTTCAGAAAGAATATAGGTTCTTTGTTCCTCGACCACTCTCCCCGTTCTCCTCTCTGCTATCTGCGGCGGCAGACCTGATAGACGCGGCCTTTCCAGACGACCTCAAGGTGGTCGAGGGTGTGTGTCAGATCGGGCCAGAAGGAGATCGGATCGCCGATACTCTCCGACGCGGGACGGACGACCATGTCGGCCGCCTCGATCCGCGCGATCGAGCGTTCCGCCTCCGCGGGCAATGCTGCTGCGGGAGCCAAGTAGGCGCCGATCGGTTTTTCAAAGTCGGGAAACAGTATTGATGCGCCACCCGCGACGCCCACGGCGACGGTCCGATGGCCCGCGATGAGATGCACGACGGTATCCCATTCGGCGCGCTCGCCGGCGTGCGCCCATAGTCCGGCCGTCACCGGGCTTGGCGCTGAGATCTTCCATTCCGCCGCTCCGACGCCGAGGTTCACGACCTGGGCAACGAAGGCCACGACGGTCAACGCCACCGCAACGATCGCGGGGCCGGTGCCGAGTAAACTTGAGGCCGCCAGACCCATCACCACGATGTAGGGGTAGTAGGTCCAGGATAACGGCGGCCCGAAGATGCGCAGGACGAACAGCGTCTGCAGGACCGCGCAACAGAAGATTATCTCGTCGCGAGTGCGGGATGATTCATCTTCGCGCAGCGACGAGCACAGTCGCCATCCGGCCCATATTCCAGCGAGGGCGAGCCAGAGAGTCGATCCCATCCAGAAGGGCGCGACGGTAGCGAAATAGCTGCCCATCGAAACGCCCCGCGGATCCCAGAAAGTGCGGCTCCACGGCGTAAAGAAGCCGAAATGGAGCGTCGCATAAATCTTCATGCCGTTCAGCGGCAACAGGCTCGCGGTCAATGGAAGCACGCCATAGACCGATCCGAGGATTGCGATAAGCAGCAGTCCAGTCACGGTCGCGGGTATCAGCGTTCGCCGCAACTTCGTCCAATTCATGCGCGGGCTGGCGCCCGCCCCGGCGGTTCGCCAACGATAAGCCCAGCAATCCACGACGATCAAAATCACCAGCAGGAATCCATAAAGGTAGGCGAGCGCGGCCTTTGCGAAGCATGCCGCCGTCGCAAGCGCCAAGGCAGCGCCTCGATTGCCGCGCGAATGCTCGCCGAGTGCAAGGCATAGCAGGACCGCCTCGGAAAGATGTGCGAGCGAAGGGAGGGACGACTGAATCGCGATCGGCAACGCGACGATCATCAAGGCCCGAGCTGCGGGGCTGAGGCGCATCGCGGTAGTGAACCGGGCGAGACCGCACGCCATCGCGATTCCTCCGGTCGTCATCGCGAGGTTGAAGGCAATCGGCGTCAGTCCGAAAATGCCGAACCAGGCGCTGCCAATCATTATCGGCAGCATTCCGTATGGATAACCAAAGTCGATGGTGGGGCGAGAACCGTGCGCGGTCAGGTATTGGACGACGAGCCAGCTTCCGCGGTCGCCGAACGCAAACATGAAGAGGCCCATATTGCGCGGGAACTGGAGGACCGCAACCGCGATGACCTCGAGCGCATACACGAGCCAACACTTGAGGAAGGGCGCTGGCTCCGCCGCAGGATTCAGGGAGCCCGCTAACAAAGATCGTGGCGGCGAGTTGGGCGATGCTACGGCTGTACCTGCGCGGCACCCGGCACGGGAGTTTGAGGACCGGCCTTAACGATACTCAGGAAACTGACGATGCGATGGTAGTTGGCGCCGAGATCGCCTTTGCCGTCGCGCGATTTCGATCGCATCTCGATCAGGCTGCCGCCGCCGTCCGCGGGCCGCACTTCGATGATGAAATCATCCTTGAACTTGAACAACCCCGACGTCGCGACACCTTCGAGCGTCCGATTTTGCGGATCGTTGCGCGTAATCTGCCAACTCGGTATCTCTCCGGCGAGGATCGCGACTTTTTTAAACACCTGGTCGGGCGGCTCGTCCATTTTCAGCGGCGCGAGGCCCTGATAAGCGGGGGAACCGTTCTGAATCGCTGCGAGCTGCGGATTGTAACTCAGGTCGCGGCCGCGCTTCGGCTGATATTCATTGGCTTTGACGAATACCGGCGGCTTCTGGGTGTCCGTCGTGATGTCGTTAATGAGGGGGTAATCCTTGGTCTTCCAGCCCACGAATGCCAGCGGCAGAAAGATTATCAACGCGAGCAAAACGCCGATCCGCGCGCGGCTGAATCCCGCGCGCCGCTGGGGCGAAAAATAGGTCATCGGAAGCGCTATCATGCCACTCAACAGGGCCAGCACCGCGAACACCAGGCCGATCAGCACCAGCTGAAATCCGAAGAACGGCGCCGTCAACTCCCAGTGCGCGCTGATGATCCCCGCGGCTACCGCTGCAATCGCGATCAGCCCGTCGTAGTAGCACAACCATGCCAATATCATCGCCGCGTCCGTCCTCCCGGCGGCCACCGCCGCCAATCCGATCCATCAGCAAAGCCTGAGAATGGTGGTTACAGCAAGCCCCCCGCGATTAAAAAGCGCGCTACCCCCGAGGCGCCACGCTCGGCCAGGCCAAAGTTCTATGCGCGTTCACGCAAAGCGCGATGCGCTTCCACGAATGCCCAATGTCTAAGGCTCGCGGCGCAATCCGGGTCGAATCCAGCAAATTTGCGACGCTCGCGCCCGTCCGATACTCTCATAGTTCGCGTGGCCGCACTGGATCGGTCCTAATCGCTGATGACCACTACCCGAGAACGGATCGAAATCCTCCGCAGCCTGATCGCTCAGCGTATCGTCGTGCTCGATGGCGCCACCGGAACGTCGATCCAGGGCATGAATCTTCACGCCGGCTCCTTCGGCGGCGCGAGCCTCGATGGCTGCAATGAAAATCTCGTCCTCACGAGCCCCGACAGGATCAGCGAACTCCATCGGAGCTTCCTCGAGGCTGGCGCCGACATTATCGAGACCAACAGCTTCGGTTCGACCTCCGTCGTACTGGCGGAATATGGACTCGAGCATCAGGCGCGGGAACTCAATCGGGTTGCGGCGCAACTCGCGCGCACCGCGGCCGACGCGTTCAGCACTCCGGACCACCTGCGGTTTGTCGCGGGCTCGATGGGGCCGACCACCAAGAGCATTTCGGTAACCGGCGGTGTTACTTTCGATCGGCTTGCCGACTCCTATCAGGAACAAGCCGAAGGGCTGATCGAGGGCGGCGCGGATCTGCTACTGCTCGAGACGGTTCAGGACGCGATCAACTGCAAGGCCGGCCTCATCGGGATCGAACGCGCTATCGCAGCCACCGGTGTTCCTGCCGGGATCGCCGTTTCGGGCACCATCGAGACTATGGGCACGCTGCTCGCGGGGCAGGATATCGAGGCATTCTACACCGCGATCGCCAATCATGACCTGCTGTGGATCGGACTGAACTGCGCGACCGGTCCCGACTTCATGACCGACCATCTGCGCACGCTCGCGGAAATCTCGCGCTTCCCCGTCGCCTGCGTTCCCAACGCCGGCCTGCCCGATGAGGACGGCAACTACAACGAAACGCCCGAGTCGTTGAGCGGCAAGCTCGACCGATTCGTCGCCAGCGGGTGGATCAACCTGGTCGGCGGATGTTGCGGCACCACGCCTGCGCATATCAGCGCGCTGGTCCAGATGGTGGCGGGCCGTCCGCGTCGCGAAATCGCGCCGCCGCGCCGCTCGATCGTCTCGGGTATCGAGTCGCTGGTCATCGATGACGACACCCGTCCGGTAATCGTGGGCGAGCGCACCAACGTGCTCGGCAGCCGCAAGTTCAAACGCCTCATCGCGGGCGCCAAGTTCGAAGAAGCCGCCGAGCTCGGGCGGTTGCAGGTGCGTCGCGGCGCCCACGTCCTGGACATCTGCGTTCAGGATCCCGACCGCGACGAACTCGCTGATATGGCCGCGCTGCTGTTCACCTTGACCAAAAAGGTGAAGGTGCCGCTGATGATCGATTCGACCGACGCGCACGTCATCGAAGAATCGCTGAAGCGCACGCCCGGCAAATCACTCATCAATTCGATCAACCTTGAAGATGGCGAGGAACGCTTCGAGCGCGTCGTGCCGATCGCGCGCCGTTACGGCGCCGACCTGGTCGTCGGATGTATCGATGAGGACAAGCAGCAGGCGCAGGCGGTAACTCGCGATCGTAAGCTCCAGATTGCAGAGCGCTCCTACCGCCTGCTGACGGAAAAATACGGCGTCGAACCCGAAGACATCATCTTCGATCCGCTGGTCTTCCCGGTCGGTACCGGCGACCGCAATTACATCGGCTCCGGAGTCGAAACCATCGAGGGCATTCGCCTGATCAAGGCGGCAATGCCGCGCGCGAAAACTATCCTCGGCGTTTCCAATGTCTCTTTTGGGCTGCCCGACGCCGGCCGTGAAGTGCTGAACTCCGTGATGCTTTATCATGCGGTGCAGGCCGGTCTCGATCTCGCTATCGTCAACTCGGAAAAGCTCGAACGCTACCCGTCGATCCCTGAGGAAGAGCGTCGCCTGGCCGAGGACCTGATCTGGTGGCGCGGCGACGATCCGATTGCTGCCTTCGCCGCCTATTTCCGCGCCCGCAAGGCCAAGCCCACGCGCGAGGATCGTAAGGCCCTGCCGCTCGATGAACGGCTCGCGCTCTATATTCTCGAAGGCTCGCGTGACGGTCTCACCGACGACCTCGACGAGGCGCTCACCACGCGCAAGCCGCTCGAAATCATCAACGGCCCCCTGATGAAGGGCATGGATGAGGTCGGCCGCCTTTTCAACGCGAACCAGATGATCGTGGCCGAAGTGCTTCAATCCGCCGAAGCAATGAAGGCCGCCGTCGCCCATCTCGAACCGCACATGGATAAGGCCGATGGCCTCAACAAGGGCGTTATCCTGCTCGCGACCGTGAAGGGCGACGTCCACGATATCGGCAAGAACCTCGTCGATATCATCCTGACCAACAACGGCTACCGGGTGGTTAACCTCGGCATCAAGATACCGCCGGACGAGTTGATCAAGGCCTACCAGCAGCATCATCCGCAGGCGATCGGCCTGTCAGGGCTGCTGGTTAAATCCGCCCAGATGATGGTCACGACGGCGCAGGACCTGAAAACAGCGGGCGTGCGATGCCCCATCATGGTCGGCGGCGCTGCGCTTTCAGCGCGCTTCACGCGGATCAAAATCGCGCCCGAATACGACGGTGTCGTCGCCTACGCCAACGACGCGATGGAAGGCCTCGACCTCGCCAATCAGTTGATGGACCCGCAGCGGCGTGAGGCTCTGACGGTCGCGCTCGC
>Ga0302325_10008659_pt1 | contig 22325 bp, 21 predicted proteins | sample Palsa_T0_2_FD_201948 | JGI IMG/M metagenome (GOLD analysis project Ga0302325, IMG submission 201948) | Peat permafrost microbial communities from Stordalen Mire near Abisko, Sweden - Palsa_T0_2 | ecosystem: Environmental > Terrestrial > Soil > Palsa > Peat permafrost | place: Sweden: Abisko...
GCGAAGCCGTTGTGGCCGCGACGAAGACCAGCAGCAGCGCCCAGGCGGCGCTCCGGCCCGTCCATGATCGGGTGAGGAGGCCATTGCTACCCCTCTGCGACCCCGGCCCGCGCAAATCGTCCACACGTCCCAAGATGTTCAGAGACGTTTCCTTTAGCAATCCCCTAGGCTGTCCCAGATAGGAGGAATGAGGCCCTGCCACGGCGTTGATGCCGTTTTCCGCCATCTCTGGGCCGCCATCCGTGCCGCTGTCGCACGATGGCGGCGGTTCTGGCGGCCGGGCTTGGTGGCGGATCCGAGCCTTGGCATCTCCGCCGAGGCTGGGCCTCATTCCTCCTATCTGGGACAGCCGCCACCGCGCTCGCTCGGATAGGTTTGCCCGGCCCTCGCTCCGGCCCCACAAACGAGGGATGCGTTTCCGGGTTCGGTCGATCGGGTGGGTTTTCGCAGCCATGGGCCTCCTCGCTGGGGGGTGCGCCCGCCGCGGCGCCTCTCCCGCCGCTGCGCCTGCGACCTCGGGCCGGCCGTTCCCAATCAGGATGCAGCTCGACTGGGTCGCGGAACCTGAGCACGGAGGATTCTACCAAGCGCTGGCGCGTGGTTACTTCCGCGACGCGGGACTCGATGTGACCCTCACGCCGGGCGGCCCGAACGGATTCGTTCTCCCGAAGGTGGCGACGGGCCAGGCGGACCTTGGCCAGTCGGACAGCACCAACGTGCTCCTGGCGATCAAGCAGGGCCTTCCCCTCATTCAGGTCGGCGCTGTCTTCCAGAACGATCCGTCGGTGTTGATGCTTCACGCTGAAAATCCGGTGAACCGCTTCGAGGACCTTGATGGCAAGACCCTCATGGCCAGGCCCGAATGGGCGTTCCTGCCCTACCTCAAACAGAAGTATCACATCGACTTCAAAATCGTTCCGCAGAACTTCGCCATCGGCAACTTCATCGCCGATCCCAATTTCATTCAGCAGGGATTCTATATTGCCGAACCGTACCACATCGTGAAGGGAGGAGGAAAGTATCCGAAATTCCTACACGCTGAGGACGCCGGATTCGACGCCTACACCGTGGTCGTGGCGAACCGGCCGTGGGCTTCCGCGCACAAGGCGCAGCTTCGGGCCTTCATGGCGGCCTATATTCACGGGTGGGAGGACTACCTGGAGGGAGATCCTGGTCCGGCCCACGCGCTGATGAAGCAGGCTAACCCCGATAATACCGACGATTTCCTGGCGTTCTCCCGCAAGATGATCATCGAAGGGCGCCTGGTCACGGGCCGGCGCGTCTCTTCGGATGCGGATGTCGGACGGATCACCCGCGAGCGCCTCGCCAATCAGCTGCGCCAGCTCGAGGATCTTGGGATCCTTTCCGGCGACCGGCTGACGGTGGATCAGGTGATGACGACGGACTACCTCCCGTGAACTTGCCGATTCTGAAAGCCGCCTCGGCTATCGCCGCTTCGGTCGCCGCCTTCGTGCTCGTCGGGTGCGCAAGCCTGGACATGGATTCCGAGGGCAATCCGAACCGTCTGATCACCGGCACCGTGAACTTCCACTCCGACGTTCCTCTCCCGCCGGATGCGCGCGTCTCTGTGCGCGTGGTGGATAACGACAGTGGCTCCCTTCCCAAGGTCTTGGGATTTGTCGACATCGTCTCGCCCGGCGCTCCGCCGATCCCGTTCCGGCTCGAATTTTCGGCGGACGACACCCGGATGCGCCATGGGCTCAATCTCCAGGCACGCGTCGCCTATGGAGGCCAGGTCCATTTCGCGAACGTCGAGCAGTATGTCGTCACACTCGGCAACGAACAGGATCCGCACAGGATCTGGGTCGACGCCGCGGGCCATTGAACGTGCGGCCGTGACGATCTGGTTCGACGGGACGTTCCAAGGAGAGTCCTTGCGGCAGCTCGAGGAAGGGGCGGCTGGGCACCGTTTGATCCGCGCTTCCGCTGGCGGAGCGTCCTTGCTGGCCGCCGCGCGGCGCGATCCGGCTCTCGCCCAATCCGAAATCGCCTTCGGCCAGCCTCATCCCGCCGACTGTCTCGACTCGACGACGTTGCGTTGGATCGAGGTTTCGACCGCCGGCTATACACGCTATGATGCGGAATTCCGGGAGGAAATGCGCAAACGAGGCGTGGCCTTCACCAACGCGTCGGATGTTTTTGCCGACGCCTGCGCCCAGCATGTGCTCGCCTTCATGCTCGCCTTGGCGCGGGATCTTCCGGCGTCCCATCGCGAGCAGCTGGGCGCCCGCGGCTGGCCCTATGACGAACGGCGCGCACAGTCTCGGCTGTTGACCGGCCAAACGTTGGTGATGTTGGGCTATGGCGCGATTGGCCGGCGTCTCAACGAACTGCTCGCCCCGTTCCGCATGCGCCTCTTTGCGTTGCGGCGCAGCGTGCACAGTGAGGCCGGGGTCCGCATCGTCCCCGAATCCGAACTGACCGGCATCCTTCCGCTTGCCGATCATGTGGTGAATATCCTTCCCGACAGCGAAACGACGAGGAATTATGTGAATGCCCGGCGCATCGGTTGTTTCAAGGCGGGAGCGCGGTTCTACAACGTCGGGCGCGGCTCGACCGTCGACCAGACGGCCCTATTGGAGGCGCTGACGTCGGGCCGCATTGGGGCCGCGTGCCTGGACGTGACCGATCCGGAGCCGCTTCCGCCGCAGCATCCCCTTTGGACCGCTCGGAATTGCCTGATTACTCCCCACAGCGCGGGTGGACGCCATGACCAGGAGGCGGCGCTGGTGCGGCATTTCGTTTCAAATCTCGCGGCGTTTGAAACGGGCGGTCCGATGACCGACCGAATTCTGTAGCGGGGAGCGAAGCCGGCGCAGACGAGCGGCCCCCTATGCCGCGCCTCCCGATCGCCATTGCCTTTCGGCAGCCCGCGGGGAATAAAGGCAGGCGTTAGCGCTCAAACCCAAGGTCGAGCATGAAGCGAGGTGCTTCGCGCCGACGACCTTTCGAACCCGAAAAGTGCAGTTCATGAACAAATCAACCCGTCTCTTCGTTACCGCGGCCGCCATTGCCGGCCTTTATGCCGGCTCCACCGCTTCCCGTGCCTTCGCCCAGGACACCGGCACACCTGATCCCTCCAAGAGCGCGTCCAAGGACGCGGGCAAGCACGACTGCAAGGGCCAAAATTCGTGCAAGGGCCAGGGCGGCTGCAAAGCCGGCGACAATGGCTGCAAGGGCCAGAACTCCTGCAAGGGCAAGGGAGGCTGCAGCACCACGACCGGCAAGTGAGTTTGTCTCAATCGAGACATCATTGATTTGCCTCACGCGGCCGGCCCTGGGCCGGCCGCGTTTCATTTATGCCCGCCAGCCGGTTCAATGGACACACCGATTATGGAATCGGGATCGGTCTGCGCGTGCCGCATTATTCGCACATTCTCGAGAAGAAGCCGGTTGTCGACTGGTTCGAGATCATCTCGGAGAATTTCATGGTGGACGGTGGAAGGCCGCTCCAGGTCCTTGACCGGATCCTCGAGCAGTACCGCGTGGTCCAGCATGGCGTCTCGATGTATTTTGGTTCTGCCGACCGAACAGACCGCGCCCATCTGCGGAAGCTCAAGACGCTCGTCAAGCGGACTGGAACTCCCTGGCTCTCGGACCATCTGTGCTGGGGCAGTGTTGACGGGACCTATACCCACGACCTGCTTCCCATGCCGTACACGTTTGCGGCGGCGCGGAGGACGGCCGAGAAGATCCGCGAGGTCCGCGACTATCTTGAGATTCCCATCTGCGTGGAAAACGTGAGCAGCTACGCCGAGTATCACGTTTCAGAAATGACCGAGTGGGAATTTCTCACGGAGGTCGTCGAACGGGCGGACTGTGGAATCCTGCTCGACGTGAATAATATTTACGTCTCGTCACGCAACCACGGCTTCAATCCTTACGAATACATCGATGGGCTTCCCCACCGCCGCGTGGGCCAGATGCATGTGGCCGGCCATACCAAATTTGAGAAGTACATTCTGGACACCCACGATCACCCGGTCCTCGACCCGGTGTGGAAGCTGTATGCGCACGCCACGCGGCTGTGCGGCGTGACCGCTACGCTATTGGAATGGGACGACCGCATCCCCTCCTTCAACGAAGTGCATCAAGAGGCGCTCAAGGCCAACGAATTTATCGACGGCGCCAAGGCGGCTGCGCGCTGAGGCGCTTCCTTTGCCGATGCCGGCCTCCGTCCGCACCCTTCATCTGGAACCGTTCGGCCTCAGGCCTGCGGCCAAGCGGCCCCCCAGCCGCCTTCGTTCGACCGCGGACGTCGTTACGCTTCAGCGATTCATGACCCGGGCGCTGGTGCGCCCGCTCACCGACGCGGAGGGAATGCAGCCGAAATGGGTCGACGGCCGGCCGATGGCCGCGGTGGCTGAAACCTTCATCAAGTCGAACGATCGACTGAGCTCCTTCGAACGCTTGGAGCTCTACAACCGGATGTATTGGTTTCGAATCCTTGGGGCGATCCGCGACGATTGTCCCGGCATGGTCGCTCTGCTGGGAGAACGGCGCTTCGAGCGCCTGGCGCAGGCCTATCTTACCCGCTATCCGTCCCGTTCCTTTACTTTGCGCGATCTCGGATCGAGATTCGAGCGATTCGTTGCCGAACACCCCAGCCTGACGGCGCCGCGGACAGCAGCGGCCCGCGGCGTGGCGCGATTCGAATGGGCGCAGACCGTCGCCTTCGACGGACTTGCGCGGCCGCCCTTTCGCGCGGAAAGGCTGTCGCGGGTGCCCCCTGATCGGCTGCGGCTCGGCCTCCAGCCCTATGTCACGCTGCTGGCACTCGACCACCCGATCGACGCGTGGATCCTGGGCGTCAAACGCCGCAACATCCTGCGAGCGGAGGCGAGCAACGCGGTTGACTCGCCTGGGCGCCGCACCGGCGGCCCGCGGCGGCCGGCGCCGCCCGCCAAGCGGCGGGTGTATGTGGCGGTCCATCGCCACGAACAGAAACTATACCACAAACGCCTCGAGCCCGCGGCCTACCGAATCCTTTGCGCTCTTCGCGACGGCCAGACGCTTTCCGAAGCGGTGGCCGCGGGTGGCCGGCGCCTTTCCCCACCCGACGTCCAGAAGTGGTTCGCCTCGTGGATGGCCCTTGGATGGTTCTGTTCGCCCTCACGATAGTCCGGCCTTCCAGCCTGCCGTTTCCGGTCTTTGTCCGCGCATGACTCTTTACGACACCCTCAGCTCCTCCATGAACCCGGCCAAGCACCGCTCCCCATGAAATCGCTCCTCCTCAAAATCCACGGACTTCTCGTCGGCGTCGGCACGGCGCTCCAATCCCCGCTCCTTCTGGCTGTCCGCCTCTATTGGGGCTGGGGCTTCTTTCAGACAGGCAAGGGCAAATGGATGCACCTGGAGCGGACGACGACGTACTTCGCCAGCCTCCACATCCCCGCGCCCAAGCTCAACGCGATCCTCGCCGCAGGCACCGAATGCACGGGCGGCCTGCTCCTCCTGCTCGGCCTCTTTTCACGTTTCGCCTCGCCCGCCCTGATAGGTGTCATGTGCGTCGCCTACGCCACCGCCGACCAACAGGCGCTTCGGGGCATCTTCACCGATCCCGACAAATTCGTCTCCGCCGATCCCTTCCTGTTCCTTTTTGCCTCGCTCCTGATCTTCGTCTTCGGTCCGGGATTCTTCTCCCTTGACGCGTGGATCTTCAAGTCGGGCCGGAAAAACCGCTAGGGATTTGGCAAGCGATTGCTGTCTTTTCCAGCGGGCACACGCACCGAGGGCATATTTATTGATGCCCGAGGGGCGTGCGCCCGCTGGCCGCATGCTCGCTGGCCGTGCGCCGGCCGGCACTAGGGCATCTTAACCACGCGTGTATCCGCCATCAGGTCGTGCAGACACCGCCGATCATCGCGGAAGATGAAGAACGAATCGACCAGGAAGAAGATCACCCCGATGTAGGGAATAGCGGAGATGACTTTCGGCACGAACTGTCGAATCAACCAGCCGTGGACGAATCCCGGCTTCGAGCCGTCCCCGACGCGAACAATCCGAATCCCCACGATGCGTTTGCCGATGCTCTGTCCCCGGATAGAGATCATGCAGATCTGAATGACGGTCAGCACCAGCAGGGCCATGCCGGATATGGACGCCGCCAAGATCATGCCCGGAATTTCCACGAGGCGCGCGAGATTGCCGCCGTTGAGCGCGCCCGAGATGGCAATGGCTGGAAGCATGATGAGGGCGGGGAGGGCACAGACGACCGACAGCAGATAATCAAGAGTGAACGCGCCGAGCCGCGTTCCCCGATCGGCCGGTTCCATCGGGGCGGCGGTGCGTGCGAGCAGCGGAATGGCGTCGGCCGTTCCTATCGGGACAGGGACGGGCGTTGCGGCGGGAATGGGCGGAGGCAGCGGGGCCCCTCCAAACTCAGGAAGATCGCCCACTCGCAGCCATTCTCCGGTTCCGGCAATCCTCACGCGCGTGTCCATGTTGGCCCGTCCGCCCGCGACCCACGCGCGCAACTGGTCCAGCGACACCGGACCGTACTCCTTCCCGTCCCCTCCGATAATCGTGTACATAGCGGAGGGATTACGAGGATCGCCCGCTCGCGTCAACCGCCCTGCCAAGGCGCGCCCCGAATTGCGCGGGCGGCCCAGAAAATGAGAGGAATCAAGGCTGCGGCGCCCTGCCAGCGGCCCGCGAAACGGCTTGGCTGGCTAGAACGCAGTCGTAACGAGCCTGCAGGCGGGTGAGTTCGGCCGAGCGCGCGGCGCTCTGCGCGTCGAGAAGCTCGAAGTTGGTGATGACGCCATTGCCGTAGCGCGTGCGCGCCAGTGCCAGCGCCTCGGCCGCCTGGTCGACGAGGGCATCGGCGTTGGTCAGGCGGGCGCGCGCGGCCGACCAGTCCGATATGGCGTCCGTCACGTCGGTGCCGATGGTGCCGTTGAGCTCGTTGATGCGCGCCTGCGCCGAGCGGATGCCGGCGCGCGCCTCCTGGCGCTCCCCGCTGATTCTGCGGCCGGTAAACAGGGGAACGCTCAGTGTGACGCCGCCCACCACATATCCGCGGTTGTCATACATGGACGGCAGGTTGCCGTCGTCGACTCCGGCCGCGGCTTGGGCGGCGATCGTGGGACGGGCCTCGCGGCTGGCGGCCTCCAGCTGAAGATGGGCGCCCGTCTCGCCGTCGATGGCGATCTTCATCTCAGGCCGGTTCTTAAGCCCCTCGGCTATCGCGGTCGAGACATCGGGCGTTTCTCGGGAGGGGTCGAAGTCTCCCTCCAAGGGAAGGGGGCTTCCGAGGCCTCGGCCGAGGAGCTGGCGGAGAAGGGCCTCCTGCTTCTCGAGCGCATTCACGATGTCGGTGCGCCGGTTCCTCGCGTTTGCCTGCCTTACGCCGGTCGTCAGCACGTCGAACTTGGTCGCGCTTCCAGCGGCAAATTTGCGGTCCGCGATCCGCCTCGCTTCCTCGAGCGACTGTATCTCCTCGTCAGCGACACTGACCGATTGCCGCAGAAGCAGGACGCCGTAGAAGGCCTGGATCGTTTCGTAGCCGAGCTGATGGCGCGTCGCGTCCAGGGCATCCCGCGCCGTGAGTTCGCCGGTCCTGGCGAGCTTGACCAGGGCATCGGTGCGCCCGAAATCGGTCAGAAGCTGCCGGACCGATACCGAGGCGTTGTAACTGTTCTGAATCGATTCGTAGAGGGCGGTCGTCCCGATTCCGGGAAACGTGAAGGCGACGTAGGGGCGAAGTGAATTGTACGTGTAGCCGCCCTGGCCGGAGACCTGCGGCAGGAGCGCCGCGCTGGCCTGCGTCGAGCGGGCGCGCGAGGCATCGACAGCCGCTTGCGCCGCGTCGATGGTCGGATAGCGCTTCAGGACTGTTTCGATCGCCTGTCCCAGCGTCAAAGGCGGAGGTGTTGCGTCCTCGGCGAGGACGCCGCCGGCGAAGACGACGGCGGCAAGGGCGGTCAGGAGGCGGGCGCGGAGCGATGTCATGGAGTCAATGGGTCAGTGAGATTCGATCGCCGCGGCAGCGGCGGCGCGGTTTGCCGCCTTCGGGCGGCCTGCGATCAGGATCAGCGGGATGCAGCATACCGAAATCATCGTCACCAGGCGGAATGCGTCCAGATAGCTGAGGAGACTTGCCTGCCGGGCAACGGCGGCCTCAAGCAATCCAAGAGCATGGCGGGGAGCCTCCCACGGGGATAGGCCGTGCGATTCCATGGCGTGGGTGAGGCCGGTCAGCCGTGCCTCCGTGGCCGAATCGCCCGTGCTGAGCCGGCTGACGAGGTTCAGCCGGTGAGCGGCGCCCCGGTGGTCGAGGAATGTGTTGATAAAGGCGATTCCGAAGGATCCGCCGAGCTGGCGCATCATATTGTTGATGGCGACGCCTTGGGGGATATCCCGCGGCTTGAGGCCAGAAACAGCCAGTTGGATGAGAGGCACGGTGACCATGCCCAGTCCGAGAGCGCGGAGGATGATCGGCCAGAAGAAATCGTTCGAACCCGCGGTGAGATCCAGCCGGCTGAGCATATAGGTGAACAATCCCACAATCCCAAAACCGACGACGACCATGATCTGAGGGGGCACGCCCTTGCTGAGCATGCGGCCAATCAGCGGAAGAAACACAATCGCGACGCCCGCTCCTGGGAGGAAAAGCATTCCTGTTTCCGTGGCGGTGAACCCGAGAAGCCGCTGAACGAAAAGCGGGACGATAAAGACCGTCGAGAAGAGCGCAAATCCCAGGACGAAGGTAAGCACCGCGGCTGTGGCCAGCGTCCGGCTGCGGAGCACCCGAAGGTCCACGACGGGATGCTCGGCGGTCATCTCTCGGACCAAAAAGCCCACAAGACTGATCACCGCGACGATTGTGAGGATGAGAATGTACCGTTTCGAGAACCAGTCCTCGCTCTCTCCGCGCTCGAGGACGGTCTGCAGCGCGCCCAGACCCGCGATCAGAAGCCCGATGCCCGCCCAATCGACGCTCTCGGCGTTGCGAGCCGATGCCGGTTCCCGGATGTAGATCCAGGATAGTATCGCGGCGGCGATCCCGATCGGCAGGTTGATGTAGAAGATCCAAGGCCAGGAGTAATGGTCGATGATCCAGCCGCCCACGGTCGGTCCGATCGTCGGTCCAATGAAAACACCGACGCTGAAGAGAGCCGACGCCGTGCCCCGCTGTTGGACCGTGAAAGTTTCGAAGAGAATTGCCTGGGATGTGGACAATAGCGCGCCGCCGCCAATTCCCTGGATGAATCGAAAGGCGACGAGCTCCCAAATCGAATGGGCATTGCCGCATGCGACCGAAGCGGCGGTGAACAGAAGGATCGATCCAATGTAATAATTTCGCCGGCCAAACCTTGCCGCAAAAAAGCTGGTCATCGGGATCACGACGACATTGGCGATCGCGTAGGCGGTGACCACCCACGCGACATCCTCGAGAGTCGCGCCGAGATTGCCGCTCATGTCGCTTAGGCCGACGTTCACGATCGAGGTGTCGATCAACTCGATGACCGCCGCGGCGATCACGGTGATCGTGATGATCAGTTTGCGAAGCCCGGTCTCAGCCATGGCGGGTGCCGCGTGACGGGGGTATGACCGCGAAATTTGCTTCAGCGAACCTGAACGACCGCGTCGACGCTCATTCCGGGACGAAGGGGATGCGCGGGGTCCGCAGGATCAGCGAGAAGGATTTTTACCGGAATGCGCTGGGTCACCTTCACGAAGTTGCCGGTCGAGTTATCGGGTGGCAGCAATGCGAAGCGCGCTCCGGTCGTGCCCGCAATGGAGTCCACCTTGCCGTGAAAAATGACGTCCGGGTAGGTGTCAGCGGTGAAATCGACGGTCTGGCCGACCTTCATGCGGGTCAGCTGGGTTTCCTTGAAATTGGCGACCACCCACGCGTCATCTTCGGCTGCGACCGAAAGCAGAGTCTGGCCAGCCTGGACGAATTGGCCTGGTTCGACCGATTTGCGGGAAACGAGGCCTGAGATCGGTGCGGTCACGGAGCCGTAGGAGCGTTGAAGGCGGGCGAAGTCCAGGCTCGAGCGCTTCTCAGCGACCTGAGTCTGCGCGGCGGCCACCCGGGCGTCGGTTACCGGAACCTGAAGGCGTGACGCTGAAGCATCCTGACGGAGTGCTTCGAGCTGGGCCTTGGCGGTGTCGGCGGCGGCCTGGGTGTCCGTAAGCTGGCTGTCGGTGATGGCGCCCGTTTTGAAGAGGGCGGCATCGCGAGCGAGGTCCGAGACGGTTTTGCGATCGCGAACCAGCGCGGTCTGGACGTTCGCGTCGGCCGCGGCCGCCATGGCTTGCGCGTTCGCAACCGAAGCCTCAGCCGTGCGGAGATCCGCCTCGGCGCTTGCCAGGGCCGCTTGGGCCTCCTGGACCTTGAGATCGAGTTCGGTCCCATCGATTTCGAGCAGAACCTGGCCAGCGGTCACACGCTGGTTGTCGTTGACCAATACCCGCCCCACATATCCGGCGACACGGGGGAGGACCGGGCTCACATGACCTTCGACCTGCGCGTCATCGGTATCCTCGTGTGCGGCGGCGAACTGCCAACGCTTGACCCCTACGTAGGCCAGGGCGGCGACGGCGACTGTGATGGCGATTCCTGCCGCAACGCGGCGGACGGCGGTTGAGGCGGGCTGGGCGGTCTCGCCGAGGATGGCGGGCGACTTGGAAAGCGTGGTGCTCATAGTACGAGGGGGTAATTAGGAGCCTAATTATCTATAAAGGCAAGCCCCCGTTTGCAATCGAGCGCTCGTGATGGGACGCGCCTGGAACCGAGAGGAGGTCGATCCTAAGGATACAACCCATTATCTAATAGTACCTTAAAATCAATCTCTCGCCACTCGCCCGGCGCAAGACCGGATTCGTCAAATGGTCCGAAGCGGGCTCGGTGCAGAGCCAGGACGGTGCAGCCGACCGCGGCGAACATCCGGCGGACTTGGTGGTACCGGCCTTCCGTCAGCACGCATTCGGCCTCGCGGTCGCCGATGATCCGCATTTCGGCAGGCGCGCAAGCCAGCGTCTCCCCGGCCAGAAGAAGCCTTCCGGAAGCGAAGGTTTCGATGGAGTCTTTGGGAGGCGGCCGATCCAGCAGGGCTCGGTACACTTTGGCCACTTTGCGCTTTGGAGAGGTGAGCCGGTGGACGATTTCCGGGAGGTCGGTCAGGAGGAGGACGCCGGTCGTTTCCTTGTCAAGGCGGCCGACCGTTGTGACCGTGGGATTGCGCGCCCGCCACCGCTCGGGAAGAAGGTCGATGACTCGGGGGCCCTCGGCCACAGACTGCGAGCAGACCCGGCCCAAGGGCTTGTTCATCAACAAAAGAAGGCTCGTCGGGTGGTCGAGAGGTTCTCCCTCCACGGTGACCGCTCCCGGTTCCACCTGGGTGCCCGGGTCCTTGGCGATAGCCCCTTGGACCGCGACCTTGCCGTCGGCAACGAGTCCCCGGACCTCCTTCCGGGAACCATAACCGAGGCTGGCAAGGATTCGGTCGAGGCGGGGCATGCGTGGCTTTGGGGCATAAGCTTGGTGTCGTCGCATCCCGGTGCCGAGAATTTTGCTAAAATCTCGCACGCGCATGCGTTCTGTGGACGCTTTCACGCGTAGAATCCTTATGCTCGCATGGTTCCTCCTGGTCCTCTCCGCGATTTTTTTCAGCGGCGCGGCGCTTACTGTGGTCAAGGCTCCCGTGCTCTGGACGTGGATGGTGGCGATCCTGGTGGATGAGTTTGGCCAATGGCTCATTTGGGTCGCCGTCGCCTTGGCGTTCGCAGCGTGGCGCTGCTATCGTTCCTCTTTGTCATCGGTGCCTCTGGTCGCAACCGGGCTCGCCGTGCTGGCCGCGCTCCTCCTTGCGCTCCCGTCGGTGCGCGCCTGGCGCTTGAGCCGCGCTCTTCCCCAGGAACTCGTCCGCGCATTCGGACCTTCTTCGGCACCGGCTCCGGCTTTCGACTGGGCGCGTCTGTATTCGCTGTCCGCGCTTCGAAGCGCCCCCCCGGACGGAGCGCCGGAGACGTTTGTATTTTCGCGGGAAGGCACCCCGGACGCCACGGCGTTGGATTTGTACCGATCGAGGAAGCCGGGCGCGCCGGCGCCCTGCATTGTGTCCATTCACGGGGGCGGCTGGGACAACGGAGACCGGCTGCAGCTCGCCGAGATCAACCGGCGATGGGCTTCGGAGGGTTTTGTTGTGGCGGCCATCGATTACCGGCTCGCGCCCCGGTGGGCTTGGCCCGCCCAAGAGGAGGACGTCCTGACAGCCATCGCCTACCTCAAGGCCCATGCCGCCGCGTTTGGGATCGATCCCGATCGGTTTGTCCTCTTTGGCAGAAGCGCGGGGGGACAGATCGCGACGGCGACCGCCTACGCGACGGATGAACCATCGATCCGGGGTGTGATGGCCTTTTATTCGCCTCACGATTTGAATTTTGCCTGGAAGTACGCGCGTCCGGACGACGTCCTCAACTCGCTTCTGCTGTTGAAACAGTACACGGGGGGGACGCCTGAGACCCGGCAATCGGTTTATGACGGCGGCAGCGCCCTCCTTCATGTTTCGCATTCGTCCCCTCCCACGCTTCTTGTCCACGGCGAGCTGGATACGCTCGTCTGGCACCGGCAAAGCGAGCGCCTCGACGCAAAACTGGCGTCTGAAGGCGTCCCGCATCTGTTTGTCTCACTCCCTTGGGCGACCCATGCGTTCGATTTCAATCTCGACGGACCGGGCGGCCAGGTGGCCCTGGAGGCCGTGAGCGGCTTTCTCAACGCGGTGGCCGGCCCCGGATCGCGAGCGGTCCACTCCACATTGGACGCAGCCGCGCCCTCCAAATAATCGGGATGAGGCGGGCCCTTCGGATCCCGGGAACGGCCCCGCGCTCCGAATTGGCTGGGCAATGGAGGGCGGATTTGGGATGAAGTCTCCTCTTATTTAGAACGATCCAAGTTTATGGCCGTCTGGGAATACAAGATTCTATCGAGTGGCAAAGGGGGCTTCGCAACGCCTGCGCTGCTCGAATCCTTTCTTAACCAACTTGGCAAGGACGAGTGGGAGATCGTCGAATTTCGCTCGCAACCCGACAACTCCCTTGCGGTGACGGGTCTGGCGCGCCGCCCCACGCAGAGGGATTGGACGCTTGAAGATGCTGCTGCTGCGGCCGCCCGAGCCGAGGCCGACAAGCTGAGAGCTGAATTCGAGGCCAAATTCCGGGGCAATTCCGGTGGAAATCCGAGCGCTCCAGAGTCCGCGGCCGCCGAGCCGGAAGCCGCTTCGGATGATGGGCTCCGACGGCTTCGCGACACGGAACGGGATCAGGATCCCGACGCCCCGGAGGAGGAAGGTGGCGAGGATGAATGGGACAAGCTGGGCGGGAACGACGAGCTTCCCACGTTCTTCGAGGCGCTTAGGCCGCATTTTCGCCGGAATCAACGCGGGCCTGGAATGTCTGTCGGTGTCGATTTCCTTGCGAAGAAGTGGGACATGTCGGAGGAGGAGATCGTCGGAGCCCTCAAGGAGTGCGGCCTCACAATTCCGGAAGACGAGGACGACAAGTCCGCGTATGTCGAATACGACGGCGATCTTTTTTGGGCGAATGTGAACCGCCGGGGTGAACTTTGGATCAACACGAAGGAAAAGCCGCGGCCGGTCTTCCGCACGGTCAAGGGCCTTGCGGTCGCGCCCGCTGCTGGCGAAGGCCTGAAGGAGCCTCCGGCCAAGGAAGCCGCGCCCCGGGAGTCGGCCGAACCGGCTGCTGGGGAAACGCAGGAGAAGCCCCCGGGAGCCGATGGCCGCGGCGCGCACCTGCGCGAAGCCGGGCCGGCGCTTCTGGACCGGATCCGACCCCTGATGCGACGCAACCGGCGCGAACCGGGTGGGTCGGGAAGCGTGAGTTTCCTTTCTCGGGCTCTGAAATGCTCGGAGGGCGAGCTGATCGCGGCGTTTGAGACCCTCGGGCTCTCGATGCCTGCGTCACCCTCCGACAAGCCGGTCGTGGCCGAAATCGGCGACTACTATTGGTGGATCAATAAGGACCAGCGCGGTGCGGTGTGGATCCAGGCGCGGGAGCGAACCCATGGGGCGCCGGGAGAGGGAGGCGGCGAACCCGCTGGCGGGCCGTCCCACCAATCTTCGGAGCGCGACGAAATGCCGATTCCTCCGCTCCTCGCGGAGTGCGCGCCTGCGGCCGGCGCTCCGGTTTCCGACGCGGCGGCAGGTTCCGAGGCGGGTTCTCCACCGCCCCGGACCGCCGATTCGGGCATGGTCCTTGCGGCGGTGCGTCTGTTGCTCAAGGAGACGCGCACGGGATCCACGGCTGCAACCCTCGAGCGGGTCGCCGGCGAATTGGGCAAGACGGCGGACGAACTTCTGGCGGCCCTTACCGGGGCGGGACTTTCCGTTCCCGAGAAGCCCAAGGACAAACCGGTCTTCGTGGAGCACGCTGGAGAGATCTTCTGGATCAATCGCAACGCAAAGGGCGAACTTTGGATCAACGCGAAGACTTCCAAATTCGCCCGCGGGGAAGAAGGAGAAGGGGACGACGCGGGGGGTGGCCGCGGGCGCCGGCCGAAGAAGCGCAAAGATCCAGAGCCGGCCGGCGGCGAGGTCGTCACAAAGCCAGCGGCGGATTGAACGCCTCAGTCGGCGTTTCGTGAGCGGCGATCTTTCACCGCGACCGCGAATTGTGCGAGCAAGGGAAGGGTTGCTTCCCAAGCGAGGCATCCATCGGTGATGCTGCGTCCGTAAACTCGCGGCTGTGCCCGATAATCCTGGGCGCCGCCCAGGAGATTGCTCTCAAGCATGACGCCGGCAATCGTCCGATCGCCCGCGGCGATCCGTGAAGCGAGATTTCCCGCGACGATGGGCTGGCGCTCCGGATTCTTTCCGCTATTGGCGTGGCTGCAGTCCACCATGACGTGGGGTGGCAGCGCGTTGGAGGCGAGCAAAGCGGCCGCCGTCCGGACCGAATCGGCTCCGAAATTGGGGCCGGCGGTTCCACCGCGGAGGACGAGGTGTGTATCCGAATTTCCGGATGTGCCCATGCAGGCGGGCCCTCCCTGCCGGGTCAGCGACGGAAACCAGTGCGGCTGGCGTGCGGACCGGATCGCATCGACGGCCACCTGGACATCGCCATCGGTGCGGTTCTTGAATCCGACAGGCATCGAAAGGCCCGAAGCCAGTTCACGGTGGACCTGGCTCTCGACGGTGCGGGCGCCGATGGCGCCCCAGCTGACAAGGTCGGCATAATACTGGCCAAGGGTGGTATCGAGGAATTCCGTGGCGATCGGCAAGCCGAGCGTGGTCACATCGACCATCAGGCGCCGCGCCAGCCGGAGGCCCCTATTGATGTGAAAGGTGCCATCGAGGTCAGGATCGTTGATCAACCCCTTCCATCCGACCACCGTGCGAGGCTTTTCAAAATAGACGCGCATGGCGACCAGCAGATCGCCGGTGTGGAGGGCGGCCGCCGATTGCAGCAGCCGCGCATAGTCCAGGGCCGCGGCGGTATCGTGAATCGAGCAAGGTCCGACGATCACCAGCAGGCGATCGTCGACTCCCGACATGATGGCGGCCACCTCTCTGCGGCTGCGCCCGATCAGAGCGGCGCCAGCGTCGTTGAGCGGCAATTCCTCCTCCACCACCGATGGGGCGTCGAGCGGGCGCGTCTCGCGGATGCGCAGATCGGAAGTAGGAGGATGCATGCGAGAGCGATCGGACCGGCGCCCTGCCGATCAGAGGCCCAGGGCAGCGCGAGCGCGTCCGACAGCCGGATGCGAATTGAGCATGATCTCGGCGAGCGGTGGACTGATACCGAGCGCTGCAGCGCGACTGCGCAGCGTGAGCCAGGTGAGCGAGGCCGACGGCGGACTGAAGGCGTGTGGGGCGAATGCGTCGAATACCGGGGACAGGGGAGGCACCAGCGCCGTGGGAAGCGCGGCTTTCTCGGCCAGGAAGAGAGCCAGAGACAGGTCGAGGGCCTGAAGCCAGGTACCGGGTGCGGGCGGGGGCGCGTAGGTGAGCCCGGTGCCCGCCGGAAACGGAGCCCATTCCATGAAGGCACGCACCTGGTCATGAAGGGCGGAGAGCTCCGTGTCGGCGGTCTCCGCGGTGAAACGCACCGTAAATTGCTTCCGTTCACGGAATTTACGGACCTCCCAGACCCGAAGCAGAACTTCGGTGGTTCCCGCCTGTTCGCGGGCCGCGCCGGTGAAGATGTAGTCGAGTCCACCTTGGGTGCTGTCCACCAGCTGCCGGAGGTTATCCAGTCCCCACTCCGCGGGGAACACCATCGGCTTGCGTCCGGCATCCGGATCGTCCGCCAGGGCGACCGCCGCAACAGGCGCATAGAGCGGGGAAAAATAGAAGGACTCGGCGAACCAGAGCGGCAAACCAGTCGCTAGGATCATGAGCGGGTGTCCGGCGGCGGGCGGAGCCGCCGTCGGATCGTCCGTCGCGGGCAGAAGCGCGAGCTGGGCAAAGGCGATTCGCCGAGGCCTGCCGGTTTCGGGGAGGATCTCCTCGCCGAGGGATTCAAGACCGTAGGACCAGATCGGCTTGCTGATGGTGATCAGGGCGATCTTGACCGTTTGGTTGGGCGCCTGCTGGAGCGGTGCAACGTCTGGGAGGCCGACCACGGCCCCGTTGGCGAGGAGCTCGGCGATTGCGTTGGATAACCCGTGCAGCCGGTCTTCAAGTTCCGGCCTGTTCAGGGCGAAGAGTATATCGAGAACATGCCGAGCCGCTTCCGGGTCTCGCACGGCCAAGTACGCTTGAATGAGATTGAGGCCTGTTGCCGGTCCGTGACGCACGGCGTCGTAGCGGGGCGCCACGAGCTCGATGATGGAGGCAACGTGGCCGGTGGCGCCGAGGTCCCCCGAGACCGTGACGAGCACATCCGCCCGGTCACCGGCGGTTGCGAGCATTTCTTCGTAAAGAGCGAGCGCGCCGGGCAGATCTTTCGCGTCGAGCTTCTGGCGTGCGGCCACCAACCTGGAACGGACGCCGATTGTTTCGGCACCCACAGGCGCGACCGAAGGGACGGCGGGCTCCCCCGCGGCATTTGCTGGCGCCGGCAACGGATCCTGGGGCGACGGCTGGGAGGGCCGGCCCATCATGCGGTCAAAAAGTCCCATGCGGCCACAGCAACACGCGTCCCCTCAGGCTGGCGACCAGAAACCGTGGGTCGGCGGGCGCTTTATAAATGATTAACGTTCCGCCCCCGATAGGCGGGTGTTTACCGTTTGACCCCCCGCCAAGGCGCGCTAATCAGTCCCTTCCCGGGGATGAACCGCGTCCATATCAAGACCTACGGCTGCCAGATGAACGAACGCGACAGCGAGGCGGTCGCGGCGCTCCTCCGTGCCCGCGGGTACCGGATTGTGGATCGGGAGGAGTCGTGCGATATCCTCCTGCTCAATACCTGCAGTGTTCGCGACGCGGCCGAGCAGAAGGCGATTGGCAAGGCAGGCTACGCGCTGGCCCAGAAGCGGCGCCGTCCCGATTTCATTTTGGGAATCCTCGGATGCATGGCCCAGAATCGGGGGGCTGAGCTTCTCGAGCATCTGCCGGACGTGGACTTGATTGTCGGCACGCAGAAGTTCCACCGGGTTCCGGACTTCCTGGATAACCTTCGAGCGGCCCGCTCCGCGGGCATCCCTGTCGGTGCGACCATCGAAACCGATGCGGAAGCCGGGTCCCAGAATTCGATCCGCGACCACCTATTGGCGCAGGACGATTCCGTGGACGCGGCACCCCAGGTCTCCGCTTTCGTTTCCATCCAGCAAGGGTGCAACATGGATTGCGCTTTCTGCATTGTTCCGCGGACCCGCGGCGACGAACGCTCGCGCCCGATGGACGAGATCGTGCGCGAATGCACGGAATTGGCCGGGCGCGGCATACGGGAAATCACGCTGCTGGGCCAGATCGTGACGAGCTACGGCCGAAGGGACTACCCGCATTCGGGGGGCGTTTCACCGTTCGTCCGGCTTCTTGAGCGTATCGACGCGATCGAAGGAATCGAGCGGATCCGGTTTACCTCTCCGCATCCGCGCGGATTCCGCCCGGACCTGGCGGAGGCGTTCGCGCGGCTTCCCAAGTTGTGCGAACACGTGCACCTGCCGGCGCAGTCTGGGAGCGACCGGATCCTGCGTGCGATGAACAGGCCGTACACCCGAGACCGTTATCTGGAGATCGTGGGCTTGCTCCGGAAGGCGTGCCCTCAATTGGCCTTTTCGACCGACGTGATCGTCGGATTTCCAGGAGAGACGGACGAGGATTTTGAGCAGACGCGCTCGCTCTTCGAAACGGTGGACTACGACATGGCGTACATTTTTAAATATTCGATCCGCAGCGGGACTCCGGCGGCCTCCATGCCGGATCAGGTGTCCGAGGAGGTGAAGGAGGAGCGCAACCGGATTCTCCTGGACTGCCTGCGCGCTCAATCGACGCGGAGGACGCAATCGCTGATCGGCACCGTCCAGGAAGTCCTAGTCGAGGGTCGGGATCGCACGGGAGAGCACTTCACCGGCCGGTCGCGCGGCAATCGGACCGTGGTATTTGACGCGGCGCCCCGCCTGATCGGATCATTGGTGCCCGTGCGCGTTGCGCGGTCGTCGGTCAGCACGTTGTACGGCGAGTTGGTGACGGCGGAAATGCGCGAACCGGAACCGGTTGCCGCGGCTCAATCGTGACGCCATGACGCTCTTTGCCGCCACGCTGCTTCCGGGACTTGTGCTCTTTTTCGTGGGGGCGCCGCTTGCCCTGGGGTCGACCTGGGCGAGCGCATCGTTCCGGTCGTTTCCGCGCTCGGCCGCGGCTTCTTATCTGTTCTTTGGCGCTGCGGCCTGCTGGTTCCTATTCAATATATGGCACCTCTCGGCGGCGGACTTCGGCGACTACCGCGTTCTCCTTTTTATCGGATTTACGCTGGTGGCGACGCTGGCCTTCCGCTGCGTGCCGGACTTCCTCTCTGTTCGCGGACTGTGCATCCTCATCCTGCTGGCCGCCTCGCCGTTGCTGGACGCGGCCTACATGGAGTACGAACGTCCCTTGCGGCTGTTGATGGTGACGCCGCTTTATGTCGCTATAGCTTTGGCGATCTGGGTGGGGGCCCAGCCATGGAGGATGCGTGATTTCCTCGAATGGCTTTTCGCGCGCCCTGGAAGGTCTCGGCGGGGCGGCGCGCTGATCGCCGCCTACGGGCTTCTGCTTTGCGGCGTCGCGTTCACTTTCTGAATCGATGCCGGCCGCCGTTCTGCTCGTCCTGGCGGGTCCGGCCGGTTCTGGAAAGAGCACCCTGTGCGACCGGCTGGTGGCGGCCAATCTGGGCTTTTCACGGGTGATCACCTCGACGACGCGTGCTCCGCGCGACGGCGAACTGAACGGCGTCCACTATCACTTCTTCACGCCGGAAGTTTTCGACGCACGGATTGCGGCGGGCGAGTTTCTCGAATGGGCGTGGGTCCACGGCCAGCGCCGGTACGGGACCTTGGCGGCGAGCGTCGTCGAACCGCTGGCGGCCGGCAAGGATCTGGTGATGAGCATCGATGTCCAGGGTGTGGAGAGTCTCCGGCGGCTGGCGGCCACCGATTCCCGGTTGCGGCGGGCGATGACAACCGTGTTCATCGTGGTGGATCGCGAGCGATTGACGGCGCGGATGCGCTTCCGCGGCAAGGACGACGAGGGCGAGATCGCTCGGAGAATGGCCACAGCCGAGGCGGAATTGCGCGAGGCGCACCGCTTCGACTTCAGAATCGAGAGCCGCACGCGCGGCGAGGATTTCGCCGAATTGCTGCGCATCGTCTCGATTGCGAAGTCTCGGGCCGAGGCGGGAGCGTGATCGCCCGGTTCAATCGATGGATCCCGCGCTGGACGGTTTTTTACTACGGATGGTCCGGAATGCATCTGGTCTCCAACAGTGCCCGCCTGGGATTTTGGAATGCATGGATGCTCTTCCGGTTTTATGCCTCGCGCGAATGGATCGCCCATGTGAAGAGCGATCGGTATCTGAGCCGCGATCAATTCATCGAATTTTACAGCCGTCTGCTGCCGGGCGCCACGTTTGCACGGATCGGGAACTTCATGGGTTTGGTGTGGACCGCGCCCGATCCGGCTGCTGTAACGAGGGCAGCCCGATCAGGATCTTCCATCGGGAACTGACATGGAAAAAAGACCCACCTCGGTGACGGTGATATCGTGGATACTGATTGTCCTAGGAGTGATCTCCCTGGTCACCACGCTGGTGACGATCAACAATCCTTTGGTGCGGGAAATGATGGCGAAGAGTCCCATACCCGTGCCAATCCAGTTCGTCATGACCTATTTTGGGCTTTTGGTCATGCTGGGGACGGGGGCTTTCATGCTGCGTGGAAAAGCATGGGCGCGAACCCTCTATGTTGCCTGGATTGCCATCAGCTTTTTGGTGGGCGTGTTCACTTCGCCGATGAAAGCCGCGATGATTCCAGGATTTGTCGTTTCCGTGGTCATCACGTTTTTCCTATTCCGGCCGAGGGCGAACAAGTATTTCTCGCAATCCGCTCCTCCGGATGACGGCGAGGGTATTCAGCCGCCTATATAGCTCATCTCCACCTTGGCGCGCGCCTCGCCGGCGGCCATCGCCTCCTCGCGCTCGTCGCTGTAGCGGTCTCTGCGCGCGCTCCAAATCCGGGTGACAAAGCGGGTCAGTTCGGCGTCATCCGCGCCCGCGCGCAGGCAACCCAGGACGTCCCAGCCGATGGACGTGAACAGGCAGGTGTGCAATTTCCCGTCGGCGGAAAGGCGCGCCCGTGTGCAGTCCCGGCAGAACGGTTCGGTGACCGAACTGATGAGCCCGATTTCGCCCTGGCCGTCGGCGTATCGATAACGCGAGGCAACCTCGCCACGGTATGCGGGCCCCGCCGCCTCCAAGGGCCACACCTCGGAAATGCGCTGGACGAGCTCCGCGGCCGGAACGACGCGCTCCAGCGACCAGCCGTTCGTGTTGCCGACGTCCATGAACTCGATGAAACGCAGCGTGTGCCCGCGCTCCCGAAAGTAGCCGCATAGGTGGATCAGCTCACCGTCGTTCACGCCTCGCTGGAGGACGCAATTGATCTTTACGGGCAGGCCAGCGGCCGATGCGGCGTCGATCCCGCTCAATACCCGCGCAACACTGAACCCCTGGCCATTCAGACGGCCCGCGGTGGCGTCATCGAGAGAGTCGACAGACACGTTGATTCGGTCGAGTCCCGCAGCCCGCAGGTGCGGCGCCTGTTTTTCCAACAGCCATCCATTGGTCGTGAGCGCCACGTCTGGAATGCCCAAGCCCGCCTTGACCATGCTGATCAGCGCGGGGAGGTCCGTTCGCAGCAGCGGCTCCCCCCCGGTGAAACGAATTTTTTCGACGCCTAGGGTCGTGAAGACCCGCACGATTCGGGCGATCTCGCCTGCCGTCATCAGGCGCGGTTCCGGCAGAAAGGGATACCCCGGGCCGAAGACTTCCTTGGGCATGCAGTAGGGGCACCGAAAATTGCACCGATCGGTCACCGAGATCCGCAGATCGCGGACGGGGCGTTGAAAGGCGTCTCGAGTGGCGTGCATGGAGCATTTAAGATAGGCAAAATCGTGATTTCGCGAGACGCGATTTGCGGATACAGTTCTGGGCGTGCTTACGCCTGCCGAGGCCGAAAGGCTGATCCTTGAGAATATTCCGCTTCTGCACCGCGAGGATTGTCCGCTTATGGAGGCCCACGGCCGGGTGCTGCGCGCCGATATTCGCGCCGATCGCGATCTGCCTCCTTTCGACCGGGTGATGCTGGATGGTTTCGCGCTCCGGGCGGCCTCGCTTGCGGCAGGTACCCGGACTTTTCGGATCCAGGGACTTCAGGCGGCCGGAATGATCCCTCTGCGCCTTGAGGAAGATCCGCGCGCCGCTGTGGAGATCATGACCGGGGCGGTGTTGCCCGAAGGCGCCGACTGCGTCGTGCCCTACGAGGAGACCCGGCGTGAGGGCGTTTCGGTGACCGTCACCGAGGCGGGGGCGAGCTTTGGTCCCGGAAATGCGGTCCACCGGCGAGCGAGCGGCCATAGCGCGGGTGAGGTGGTTGTGCGCGCTGGGATCAGGCTTTCTGGCATAGAGATAGCCACGGCCGCGGCGTGCGGATTCTCGAAGCTCACGATCGCGGAGCATCCGAAGATCGCCGTGGTTTCCACCGGGGATGAGCTGGTGGATGTGGGCGGCCCTGTGGCACCGCACCAGATTCGGCGGAGCAATGATTACGCGCTCCGAGCCGCGCTGACTGCGGCCGGCTATCCGGCCGCTGAGGGCTTCCATCTGCGTGACGTTCAGGAGGAGATCGAGCACGGCTTGTG
>Ga0302325_10008660_pt1 | contig 22325 bp, 28 predicted proteins | sample Palsa_T0_2_FD_201948 | JGI IMG/M metagenome (GOLD analysis project Ga0302325, IMG submission 201948) | Peat permafrost microbial communities from Stordalen Mire near Abisko, Sweden - Palsa_T0_2 | ecosystem: Environmental > Terrestrial > Soil > Palsa > Peat permafrost | place: Sweden: Abisko...
TTTCCTTACCAACAATCACGTGATCGAAGGCGCCGACGACATCCAGCTTGTTCTCTCCGATGGCCGACGTCTGCGCGCCACCGTGCGCGGCAACGATCCGGAATCCGATCTGGCCGTGCTCAAGGCCGACGGCAAGGATCTCCCGGCGATCACATTCGGCAAACTCGACAACGTCCAGGTCGGCGACGCGGTGTTGGCGCTCGGCAACCCGTTTGGATTTGGCAACACGGTCACGCACGGCATCGTCAGTGCCCTAGGACGCAACCATCTGGGCATAAATCGTTTCGAGGATTTCATCCAAACCGACGCCGCGGTGAATCCGGGCAACTCTGGAGGCGCGCTGGTCGATTCGGCGGGCAGCCTGATCGGAGTAAACAGCGCTATTTTCTCGCAGAGTGGTGGCTCACAGGGCATTGGCTTCGCGATTCCTGTCTCGCTTGCGCGCAACGTGTTGGAGCAGATCATTCGCGACGGCGAAGTAACGCGCGGATGGCTTGGCATCGAGCCGCAGGAGGTCACGGCGGACGCCGCCGTCGCATTCGCGCTCCAGGATGTCGACGGCGTCCTCATTCGCGGGGTATTGAAGAATGGTCCGGCTGATCGCGCCGGCCTTCAGGCACGCGACGTGGTGATGGAGATCGACGGCAAACCGACTCGCGACGGCATCGCGTTGCTGTCGCAGATCGCCGCCCTTACCCCGGGCCGCCAGGCAACGCTCAAGGTGCTTCGCGACAACAAACCCATTGAGCTCGAAGTCACTGTGGGGAAGCGTCCAAAGCCGACGGGTTGAAGCGGCCGGACAAGCGCCCCTTACTTTGCTGCCTCGCTCTCTTCAACGCCGGGCGTCCGGGGTGACACGACGACGAAGCGCGCTGCAACCAGCCCCAATTCGTAGAGCAGCCAGAGCGGTATTGCAAGCATGCATTGTGACAGCACGTCAGGCGGCGCGAAGATCGCGCCGACGACGAATGCACCCACAATGACGTAGCCTCGGATCGAACGCAGTTTCTTCAGGTCGACCACGCCGAGCCGCACCAGCACGACGACGACGACCGGCACCTCGAAGGTCACGCCGAACGCGATGAACATCGTCAGCACGAAGGAGAGGTACTTGTCGATATCGGTCATCATCTGCACGCCCGCGGGCGCGTAGCCGGCAAAGAACCCAAAGGCAATCGGAAAGACAAGAAAATAGGCGAACGCCATGCCAATTACGAAAAACAGCACGCTGGAGAAAATCACCGGCAGCGCAAGCCGCTTTTCGTGGTGGTATAGCCCGGGCGCGATGAAGGCCCACATCTGATAGAGCACGTACGGTAGCGCGATCAACAATGCCGCCATCATCGTCACTTTGAGCGGCACAAGGAAGGTGCCGGTGACGTCGGTTGCGATCATCGTGCTACCCTGCGGCAGCGCCTTGAGCAGTGGCGCGGCGAGCAGTGCGTAGATATCTTTCGCCCAGGGGACGAGGCACACGAGCACAACGACCACCGCGATGATCGAGCGCATAAGCCGGCTGCGCAGCTCGATCAGATGCGAGATGAACGTTTCCTCGGCCTTCTCGGTTCCGGTGGGCGATTCGCTCATAGTGCAAGAATGCGCGCAAAGGCGCGCCCGCCATTGTAGCGCGACGCCAAGCACGCACTTCAGATGCGGTCGAGCCCGGGCAACGACGCCTGTTGCGGTGGGTCGGCGGACCCTGGTTTGGCGACATCCGCCGCGTGCGCCTCGGCGACGATATCGCTCGCAGCCGGGGCCGGCGATGCGGAATGCACTGACGTTGCCTCGGCCGGTGCGGACGGGGCGGAGGCCCCTGCCGCTGCGTTGAGTTCGGCCTCGACCGAGCGCACACCACTCTGCACGTCGTGCGCGGCCTTGGTGACCGACTGCTCGATGTCGCGCGCCGCGCTGTGCACTTCCGACTGCAGCTTACGCAACTCATCGAGCTCCATCTCGCGATTGATGTCCGCTTTGACCTCGTTTACGTAACGCTGTAGCCGGCCAAACATGTGCCCTAGCGTGCGCGCGACCTTGGGCAGCCGTTCCGGGCCGATGACGATCAGCGCTACGAATCCGACGACGAGGATCTCGGAGAATCCGATGTCAAACATAAACCGCCTATCAAGGCGTTTTTTCCTTCCTCGCCTCGCCTTCGATCGTCTGGCCGCCCAACTGCTGCGGCGATTCGCCCGGCGGCGCCGGCGTCTCGTCCTCGGAGGTCTTCATGCCATCCTTGAAACCGCGCACTGCACCGCCAAGATCGCGGCCGATATTGGTCAATTTCTTCGTGCCGAAGATCAGCACCACGACCAGCAGCACGATCAACCAGTGCCAGATGCTCAGTCCACCCATGGTTGCTCTCCTTTACATTCCCGGTTTGGGTAACATTCTACCCAGCGGTTCCGGTCCGCCTATGACGTGTACGTGCAGATGCATGACATCCTGTCGGCCGATCCGACCGGTATTGATGATCGTACGAAAGCCGTCCGGAGATCCCTGCTCGCGGGCTAGTCGACCCGAAAGCGCGAGGATGCGTCCCAGGACGTCCGCGTCTTCCATCGTCGCGTCGGCCAGCGAGGCAAGGTGCTTTTTGGGCATCAACATAAAATGCACGGGCGCCTGCGGGTTGATGTCGTGGAAGCCAAGAATCTCCTCGTCCTCGTACACCTTTCTGGATGGTATCTCGCCGCGGGCGATCTTGCAGAACAGGCAGTTATCCATGAGTCGATTTCCAGGCCAGCGCGGCGGCCAAGCACTTCCGAGCCTGCTACAGCCGCGCCGCCTTTTCCTCCAATCCCGAGATGCCCTCTCGCCGCGCCAACTCCGCGCACACATCGCCAGGTCCCAGGTCGTTCTTGACCAGCACCACGAGGCAATGAAACCAGAGGTCCGCGATCTCTGCAGTGAGGCGGAGTCTATCACCGTCCTTGGCAGCCATGACCGCCTCCGTCGCCTCTTCGCCTATCTTCTTGATCATCGCGTCATCGCCCTTCGCAAAGAGCGTTGCAATGTAGGAGGTGGCAGGATCTGCACCGCGCCTTGCGGCGATCGTCGCGGTAAGACGCTGCAGCACATCGTCGCACATCGGTTGGTTTGCCTTGCGCTTGATCTGGTCGGTCATCTCATTTTCCGTAGATCGTGCTTGGGTCCTTGAGCACGGGGTCCACCGCGTGCCAGGCACCATTCTCGAGGCGCTGAAAGAAACAGTGGTGCCGCCCCGTATGACAAGCGATTCCACCCAATTGTTCGACGATGAGCAGGATCGCGTCGTTGTCGCAATCAAGCCGTATCTCGAGCACCCGTTGCACATGGCCCGAGGTCTCGCCTTTGCGCCAGAGTTTGCCGCGCGAACGCGACCAATAGTGCGCCTCCCGGGTCGCGGCTGTGCGCTCGAGCGCGTCACGATTCATCCAGGCCTGCGTCAGCACCGTCCCTGTCCCCGCCTGCTGCGCAATCGCGGGGACCAGTCCATCGGCACGCCATTTCACCGCCTCGAGCCAGTTGCTCAAAGTCGGACCTCTATGCCTGCGTCGGTCATCGCCGCCTTGGCCTGTGCCACGGTGAATTCTCCATAGTGGAATATGGATGCCGCCAGCACCGCGTCGGCGCCCCCGATGACGACGCCATCGACGAAATCCTGCAGAGCACCGGCCCCGCCCGAGGCAATTACCGGGACATCGACTGCATCGGCGACCGCCCGCGTAAGTGCAAGATCGAAGCCGGTTTTCGCTCCGTCGCGATCCATGCTCGTGAGCAGGATCTCGCCCACGCCGAGTTGCGCTACCGTTCGCGCCCATTCGACCGCGTCGAGACCCGTCGCAGTGCGACCGCCGTGTGTGTAAACCTCCCAGCCACCCGACGGAGATTGGCGGACGTCAATCGCGGCGACGATGCATTGCGCGCCGTATCGGCGCGCGGCATCGGCATATAGCGCAGGATTTTTGACGCCGGCGGTGTTGATGCTGACCTTGTCAGCCCCTGCATTGAGCAGCGCCCGCACGTCTTCGACATGTGCCACCCCACCTCCCACCGTCAGCGGAATGAATACCTGATCAGCGACCGCCTCGATCATGTCGTAGAGCAACCCTCGCGTTTCGACACTTGCCCGAATATCGAGAAACGTTAGTTCGTCGGCCCCCTGCTCGTCGTAACGTCGTGCGATCTCAACCGGATCTCCGGCATCGCGCAGATTGACGAAGTGGATACCTTTGACGACACGCCCGTCGGCAACGTCAAGACAGGGAATAATGCGCTTCGCGAGACCCATGAGTAGGTGTCGGCATGTTCACACGCTGCGCCACGGTTAGCGGCGCGGGTGGCCGAAACGAGGCTATGGGGCGCAGTGCCGCAAGCGCGTCACTTGCCGCCCTTCGCCGCTTTGAGCGCCGCCTTGAAGTCGAGCGTTCCCTCGTAGAGCGCGCGGCCGGCAATGGCCCCGCTAACGCCCTCGCTCTCGTAACAGGCCAGCTCCTTTATGTCCTTCAGGCTGTTGATACCGCCGCTGGCGATCACCGGAATCTTAAGCTCGCGCGCAAGCTTGACGGTAGCCTCGATGTTGACGCCCGTAAGCATGCCATCGCGGCCGATGTCCGTGTAAACCACTGCTTCCACGCCGTAATCCTCGAATTTCTTCGCCAGGTCGAGGACATCGTGTCCGCTCATCTTCGACCAGCCGTCGGTGGCAACCTTGCCCTCCCGGGCGTCCAAGCCGACGATGATGTGGCCAGGAAACGCATAGCAGGCGTCGTGCAGAAAACCGGGATTCTTCACCGCGGCAGTGCCGATGATGACGAAGCTGATGCCGTCGTCGAGATAGCGCTCGATGGTGTCGAGATCGCGGATCCCGCCACCGAGCTGCACCGGGATCTCCTCTCCGATGACACTGACGATTTCGCGAATCGCCAGCTCGTTTTTTGGCTTTCCCGCGAACGCACCGTTCAAGTCGACCAGGTGCAGGCGCTGTGCGCCGAGCTCGAGCCAGTGCTGAGCCATGGCCGCGGGGTCCTCCGAGAAGACGGTCGCGGACTGCATCTCGCCCTGCTTGAGACGCACGCAGTGGCCGTCCTTGATATCGATCGCGGGGATGATCTGCATGGCGGCGGAGGGCGACGGAATGTCGCTAGGTGGCGACGCTCGACGTCAGGAACGTTACTGCGCGTGCTGCGCTACGAGCGCGCAGCCTGGTTCAGACGCGCCCGTTCCAGGCGACGAAGTTCGAAAGCAGCTGAAGACCGGCGCGTTGGCTCTTCTCGGGGTGGAACTGCACGGCAAAGATATTAGCGCGGCCGATCGCGCAAGTAAACGCCGTCGGGTAGGTGACAGTCGCAGCCGTTATGCTGGCATCGGCGGGCGCCGGGTAGTAGCTGTGCGCGAAGTAGAAGCGCGTCCCGTCATCAATGCCTCGCCACAGCGGATGCTCTCGCGTCCTCCGGACCGGACTCCAACCCATATGTGGAACCTTCAGCCGGTGGCCGCCCTCATCGACCATCGCCGCCTCGCGAAAGCGCACGACACGGCCCGCAAGCACGCTCAAGCCGGTAGTGGGTCCTTCCTCGCTGTCGTCAAACAGCATTTGCAAGCCAAGGCAAATGCCTAGGAAAGGCCGGTCGCGGGACGCCTTTAGGACAACTTCGCGCAAACCGCTGGTGTCGAGGCAGCGCATGGAATCGGGCATGGCGCTTTGTCCTGGCAACACGACGCGCGCCGCATTCCTGATCGTTTGCGGGTCGGAGCTCACCACGGTGGTGCACTGCGGCGCCACAAAACGAAGCGCCTTCGCCACCGAACGCAGATTGCCCATGCCGTAATCGACAACGGCTATATCGGGCATAAAATCAGGGCCTCAGAGGGAACCTTTGGTCGACGGGACCCCGGTCGTGCGCGAATCCGGTGCGACTGCGGTGCGCAGCGCCCGGGCAAAAGCCTTGAATACCGTTTCCGCCTGGTGGTGCGCATTCTGCCCACGCAAATTGTCGATGTGTAGGGTTGCCAGCGCATGATTGGCAAATCCCTGGAAGAACTCATGCGTGAGGTCGACATCGAAGGCGCCGATCATCGGACGTGTAAACGGGACGTGAAACTCGAGGCCGGGGCGACCGGACAGATCGATGACCACGCGCGAAAGCGCCTCGTCGAGAGGAACATAGGCGTAGCCATAGCGGGTGATGCCTGCCTTGTCGCCGAGCGCCTGCCTGACCGCCTGGCCAAACGTGATCCCGATATCCTCCACGGTGTGGTGCGCGTCGATGTGCAGATCGCCGTTGGCGTGGACCGACAGATCAAGCATCCCATGGCGCGCGACCTGGTCGAGCATGTGATCGAGGAACGGCACGCCGCTCGCGAGTTCAGAGTGGCCGGTACCATCGAGATTCACCGCGACAGCGATCGTCGTCTCTTTGGTGGCGCGTTCGATCCGAGCACTTCTGCCCGCGACCGTGACGGTGGCTTTTCTGTCATTCATCGGCAAAGCTCGGTGCAGGCTGCAAGCAGCAATTCGTTTTCCTCTGGCGTACCGACCGTGATGCGCAGGCAGTTCGCAAGCAGCGGATGCCAGCCGTGAAGGTTTTTGACCAGGATGCCACGGGCCTTCAGGCCCTCGAACACCTCGTTCGCGTCAGCGACGCGGATAACCACGAAATTCGTCCGCGTCTGGAAAACCGTCGTGTCCGGCAATCGCTCCAGATCCGCCTCGAGCCGCGCGCGCGCCGCGCAAATTACTGCCGCCTGTTCGGTGATCCAGGTGGTGTCGGTGAGCAGAGCCACCACAGCGGCCTGCGTCAGCGCATTCACATTATACGGCTGGCGCACTTTGTTCAACTCCGCAATCCACGCCGGTGCGGCGACCGCATAGCCGAGTCGGATGCCGGCCAGGCCGACTTTGGACAGCGTCCGCAGCACCAGCAGGTTTGCGAATTCGCTCACTCTGGGCAGGAACGTTGCATGGGCAAACGCATGGTACGCCTCGTCGAGGACGACCAGGCCGCGTGTGGCGCCGAGCACCGCCTCGATGTCGCCTTCGGCGAACAGGTTGCCAGTCGGATTGTTCGGATAGGCGAGAAAGACCAGTGCCGGCTGCTCGCGCTCGATGGCGGCGAGCGTGGCGGCGCGATCGAGGCTGAAATCCGCGCCGAGGGGCACGCCGACAAAGCGCATGCCGGTGTAGACGGCGTTCATGCGGTACATGACGAACGAAGGCTCTGGCGCAAGCATGACCGCGCCCGGCCGCGCCAGGACCGAGGTGATAATCTGGATCAGTTCGTCGGATCCGTTGCCTAACAGCAGCCCCTGTCCGGGCGCGATGCCCAGCGTTCGGGCGAGGGTTGCCCTGGCCTGGTCGGCGGCGCCGTCGGGATAGCGATTGACCGGAACTTCCACCAGCGCTTTGTCGAGGCGCGCACGCACCCCACTCGGCAACGCATACGGGCTCTCCATCGCGTCGAGCTTGACCAAACGCTCCGCCTTCGCCACGACGTAAGGCGACAAGGCCTGGATCTCCGGGCGCACGACCGCGGCGATCAGCGCCGCCGCCGCACGCTCGGTAGCGCGGTCGGTCACGGCTTCAGACGCAATTCCGCGCTTCGCGCGTGCGCCGAAAGCCCCTCCGCCTGCGCCAGCGTCATCGCCGTCCGACCGAGTGTCTGTGCCCCCGCGTGCGATAGAGCAATGACGCTGCTGCGCTTCTGAAAGTCGTAGACGCCAAGCGGCGAGAAAAAACGCGCGCTGCGCGCCGTGGGCAGGACGTGATTGGGACCAGCGCAGTAGTCGCCGATCGCCTCCGAGCTGTAATGCCCGAGGAAAATCGCCCCCGCATGCCGCAACCGAGCCAGCAACGCATCCGGGTCGGCTACCGCAAGTTCAAGGTGCTCCGGCGCGATACGGTCGGCGATCGTGCAAGCCTCATCGAGAGTCTTAACCCGGACCAAGGCACCGCGGCGCGAAAGCGACGCGGCAATAATTTCCTTGCGTGGCATCGCCGGAAGTTGCCCGACGATGCTGGCGGCGACTGCGTCAAGCAGCGCGGCGTCGGGGGAAAGCAATATTGCCCGCGCCGCCTCGTCGTGCTCAGCCTGAGCAAAGAGATCCATTGCCACCCAGTCGGGGTTGGCACTGCTGTCGGCGATTATCAGAATCTCGGAGGGACCAGCGATCATGTCGATCCCGACAACGCCGAAGACGCGACGTTTGGCGGCCGCCACGTAGACATTGCCTGGGCCCACAATCTTGTCCACTGCGGGAATGGTCGCGGTGCCGTAGGCGAGCGCGGCGATCGCCTGCGCACCGCCGATGGCGTAGGCGCACGTCACGCCCGCCAAATGCGCGGCGGCAAGCACCAGCGGATTTCTCCCGCCGCCCGGCGTCGGTACGACCATGACAATGTCGCTCACACCGGCGACAGCCGCCGGCAGCGCGTTCATGAGCACCGAGGATGGATACGCCGCCTTGCCTCCAGGGACGTAAAGGCCCACCCGGGCAAGCGGGCTTATTTTCTGCCCCAGCCGCGTACCATCGGCTTCGGTGAACGTCCACGATTCGCTGCGTTGGCGTTCGTGAAACGCACGGATGCGCGCCGCTGCGGTCGATAGGGCATCGCGCTCGCGCGAGGCCAGCGCGTCGAATGCTGCCGCGATTTCGACCTTGGGGATGGCCAGCGCGGCGACACTCGGCGCATCCACGCCGTCGAAGCGCTTCGTGTACTCCAGTACCGCCGCGTCGCCACGCTCGCGCACGTCGGCCAGGATCGCCGCTACCGCCGTCTCGACCCCGGCATCCTCGGGCGAGTCGATCGCAGTCAGGAGGGCTAGCGCCGCGTCGAAGCCCCGGGCGGACGAGTCAAGCCGCCGCAACTCAACCATCGGTGCCCTCCGTCGCCGCTGCCGCGGCGATCGCTTCGAGCAGCGGCTGCATTTTCGCCCGCTTGAGCTTGAGGGCGGCGGGATTGACGATCAGCCGGGCGCTGATCGGCAGGATCTCTTCGACCGCGACCAAATCGTTGGCCCTGAGTGTATTGCCGGTGCTCACGAGGTCGACGATCGCATCCGCAAGCCCTACCAGCGGCGCGAGTTCCATCGAGCCGTAGAGCCGGATCAAATCGACGTGCATGCCCTTGCCCGCAAAATGCTCGCGTGCTGTCGTGACATACTTGGTCGCCACCTTGAGTCTCGCGCCGCGCTTTACCGCGCCTGCATAGTCGAACGAGCGCGAGGCCGCGACAACCATGCGACAGATTCCGATGCGAAGATCGATGGGCTGATAGAGACCCTCGCCGCCATGCTCGAGCAACACGTCTTTGCCCGCGACGCCGAGGTCGGCCGCACCGTATGCCACATACGTCGGCACATCGGATGGCCGCACGATGATGAAGCGCAGATCCGTGCGGTTGCTGCCAATGATCAGCTTGCGCGACGTTTCCGGGTTTTCGGCCGGCGTAATGCCGGCGCGCGCCAGTAGCGGCAACGTCTGATCGAGGATGCGGCCCTTAGCGAGGGCGATCGTGAGAGCAAGCACCTGGCGCGCCGATTCGACACGAGACACGACACGTCGCGACAACGGGTCGATACTCTGATCGGTGGTTTGAAGGGATTACTAGCAGTGCGAATTGTACCACTCCCGCCAGCCCGCGATTCGGCGTGGCGGCCGTCGGCGCCGCTCAACAGATGCCGGAGTTATTCGCCGGTAGTCCCGCCTACACGGCGAATTTGTGCTCCCAATGCGGAGAGCTTTTCCTCGATGCGCTCGTAACCGCGATCTAGATGATAGATGCGGTCGATCGTAGTTGAACCCTCGGCCACCAATCCCGCGATCACGAGGCACGCGGACGCGCGCAAATCGGTCGCCATGACATTGGCACCGGTGAGCCTTGGCACACCCTTGATAATGGCCGTGCTGCTCTCGACTTCAATTTCCGCGCCAAGCCGCTTCAATTCCTGCACGTGCATCATCCGGTTTTCGAAAATTGTCTCGGTGATCACCGCCGTATCGTCGGCGATCGTCATCAGCGCCATCAGTTGCGCCTGCATGTCAGTTGGAAACGCCGGATATGGGGCGGTGCGTAGATTCACGGACTTGAGTTTCCGGTGCCGCGCGACGCGAATCACCGCACCGTCGACTTCGATCTCCACGCCCGCTTCCGCAAGCTTTTCCAGTACCGCCTCCAGGGTTGCGGGGCGCGCACCTCTCAGATTGACCGTACCCCCTGCTGCGGCGGCGGCAGCAAGGAAAGTGCCGGTCTCGATCCGATCGGGCATGATGACATGCGATGTGCCGCTCAAGCGCTCGGCACCGATGATGACGACGCGGTCGGTGCCGGCGCCCGTGATCCTCGCGCCCATTGCGTTGAGGCATTCGGCCAGGTCGACGACTTCGGGTTCCCGTGCCGCGTTCTCGAGCGTCGTTACACCGTCGGCGAGGGTCGCCGCCATCATCAGGTTCTCGGTGCCGGTGACCGTCACGAGGTCGAATACGAACTTGGCCCCGACGAGCCGCTTCGCCTTGGCATCGATATAGCCATGATCGAGATCGATCTCGGCACCCATCGCCGCCAGGCCCTTCACATGCTGATCGACCGGCCGAAGGCCGATTGCACACCCGCCGGGCAAGGAAATACGGGCCTCACCGCAGCGCGCAAGCAGCGGGCCCAGCGCCAGGATCGACGCGCGCATGGTCTTGACCAATTCATACGGGGCTAGCGGCCAGTCGATCGACTTCGCGGAAAGAGTAAGTGTTCCGTTGTCACGCTCGGCAGCGACACCCATTTGGCCGAGGAGCGCCTGCATCGTGCGCACGTCGTTTAAACGCGGCACGTTGCTTAGCACGACCGGCTCCGCAGTCAGCAGCGCGGCGCAGAGAATCGGCAATGCAGCATTCTTGGCGCCGGAGATATCGATCGCGCCGTCGAGGCGCGCGCCGCCATCAATGAGCAGCTTGTCCATTCACGCGTCAGTGCGACGTAGCAACCACTCTGCGGGTGTCAGGGTCGTCATCGAAAGCGCATGGATCTCTTCGCGCATGCGATCGCCCAGTGCCGCGTACACGCGCTGGTGGCGTTGAACTTTGGCCAGACCCTCGAAGACATTGCTGACGATCACCGCTTCGAAATGCTGTCCATCACCGCGAACCTCGACGTGATCGCACGCGAGGCCCGCTTCGATCGTGCGTTTGATAGATTCCGGCGTTGTCATATCGAATTTGCACCCGACTGGATGTTATTGACGCATAGAAATAGGGCGCGAACGAGGCGACCCCATGTCCAGATCATGACCGAAGCTGGCACTCGCAGGGCAGATCCCGCAATCAGTGGCGCAGCTTGTAGCCGCGCTTGAGAAGAATGAGCGTCAGCGCCGTCAGGCCGACACAGAACACGCAGACAACGGCGAGGCTGGTCTGTGGCGCAATGTCGGAGAGACCGAAGAAGCCGTAGCGAAAGCCGTCGATCATATAGAAGAACGGATTGAAATGCGACAGTGCCTGCCAGAATGGCGGCAAGCTGTGGATCGAGTAGAACACGCCCGACAGGAAGGTAAGTGGCATGATGAGAAAATTCTGGAACGCGGCGAGCTGCTCGAACTTGTCCGCACAAATGCCCGCGATCAATCCCAGCGTGCCGAGGATCGCGCTTCCCAGCAGCGCGAACGTTACAGCCCACAGCGGATGCAGCACCTCCATGGGTCCGAATGCCAACGTGACCACGAACACGCCGGCCCCCACGACCAGGCCGCGCACCATCGCGCCCAACACATACGCCCCGTACAAGTCCAGAGGCGAGAGCGGAGGCAGCAGTACGAAGATCAGGTTCCCGGTTATCTTCGACTGAATCAGCGATGACGAGCTATTGGCGAAGGCGTTCTGCAGCACCGCCATCATGACCAGGCCGGGCACCAGAAACGCCGTGTACCCGACGCGGCCGTCGAATATCGAGACGCGAGACTCCAGCACATGCGAGAAGATCAGTAGGTACAACAGTGCGCTCAACACCGGCGCGAGGATCGTCTGAAAACTCACCTTCCAAAAGCGCAGGAGTTCCTTGTACAGAAGAGTCAACCAGCCCCTGCGGAGTGCGGGGTTCATCGGGCGGCCTATTGGTGCCGTGCCATGATGCGCAGGAAGACCTGCTCGAGGTCGGCTTCTTGCAGCGACAACTCCGCGATTGTCGCGCCGTCCTGCCGCAACGCGGCCAGGAGACTCTCGAGCTCCGCATAGTTCGCCAGCGACAGCAAATACGTGCCCTCTTCCTGGCGCATGACCCGCGATTGCCACGCCTCCGGCAGCCGATCGGTGGTAAGCCGCACTGTAAGGCCGGCGAAGCGCGACAGCAGATTCTGCTTGGTGTCGAGCGCGACGATTTTTCCTGCCTTGAGCATCGCGATGCGTGCGCACAGCGCCTCCGCTTCCTCGAGGTAGTGCGTTGTCAGGATGATCGTATGGCCGTCGCGATTGAGCTTGCGAATGAACCCCCATAGGGTCTGCCGCAATTCCACGTCGACGCCGGCGGTCGGTTCGTCGAGGACGATCACCGGCGGCTTATGCACCAAAGCCTGGCCGATCAAGACTCGCCGCTTCATACCGCCGGACAGGGCGCGCATGTTGGCATCGGCTCGGCCAGCCAGATCGAGGTGATGGAGGATTTCGTCGATCCAGGCGTCGTTGTCGCGAATGCCGAAATAGCCCGATTGGATCTCGAGCGTCTCGCGCACGGTGAAGAACGGGTCAAATACCAGTTCTTGTGGCACCACGCCAAGACGTCGGCGCGCGTTACGGTAATCGGTCACCACATCGTGCCCGAGAACGCGCGCAGTGCCGGTGTCGGCAGCCACCAGTCCGGCAAGAATGGAGATCAAGGTCGTCTTGCCGGCCCCGTTGGGGCCGAGTAGGCCAAAGAACTCACCGGCCTCGACCACGAGATCGACTCCTGAGAGGGCTTGCACCGCGCCGAAACGGCGCGCGACGTTGACAATCTCGACAGCGGGAATCACGTGGGGCGCGCGCGCAGCGACGGCGCGCGAGGATCAGGCGTGGATTGGCGCCGGTCGGCCGACAAGCTCCTCGACGCCGTAGAGTTCGGCGAGCGCGCCCAGGTTCGCCGGCGCACCCGTGAATGACAGATCAATGCCCTCGAGGGCCGCCCGGCGCCGCCAGGCAAGCAGAACCGCCACTGCGGCGGAGTCGACTGCGTCGACACCGGCCAGGTCGACGATACGCGATCTTGGCAGCGCCGCATGGCGGCTGGATTGAAGCACGCTTGCCGCCGTGTCGACCGTAAGCGCGCCCGCCAAAAGCCAGCGTTCACCTGCGGCAAAGTGCGGGTTTTCGGAAGCGCAAACCGTGCACGCCGATTCGCCTTCCCGTGAAGCGCCATGGCCGAATCCGATCTTGCCGCTCATTTGCCCGCTGAATCCCTATTCTTGTCCGAGAGCGCCTTGATCAGACCGTCAACGCCTGAACTCTTTATCACGTCATTGAACTCGTCGCGGTAGTTGGTCACCAGGCTCACCCCGGCGACGACGACGTCGTAAGCCTTCCAGCCGTCCGCCGTTTTCTCCATGCTGTAGTCGATCTGCACCGCCGCCTGACCGGGCCGCGTCACCTCGGTGCGGACGATGACGTCCGTGTCGCCGGGATTCATCCGCAGCGGCTTGTAGATCATCTTGTTGTCGCGGTAGTTGGTCAGAGCGTTGGAATAAGTCCGAATAAGCAGCGACTGAAACTGCTCAGTAAGCTGCTTTTGTTGCTCCGGCGTCGCCGCGCGCCAGTTGCGGCCCATGGCGAGCGCAGTCATTCGCGCGGTGTCGAAATGCGGTACGAGTTTCGCTTCGATCAATTGCTTGACCTTTGCCGGATTGCCCGTCTGGAGCTCCTTGTCGGCGCGAATCGCGCTAAGTGTGTCCTCGGCCACGCTCTTGACCAACGCGTCCGGATCGTCTTGCGCCTGCGCCAACGAGGCGCACGCCAGCAGGAGCACTAGGACTGAAGCGGCGGTTCTAGGCATCGGTGTCCTCACTGTGGCGGCGCCAGCACACCGTTTCCGGCCGAAGCTGCGTCCTCGTCCTCGTCTGGCGGTGGCTTGCCGTCGTAGATCTGATATTGCCGATTCTTCAGGTAGGCATTGCGCAGGAAGCGATACTTGTCGAGTGCGGCGGTATCCAGCACCGATTCGCCGCTCAACGCCTGCGACCTGGCATCGAGGTAACCCACGCCGTAAATCGAGTTGCGCAGGGGCACATCCGGGATGTATCCGATGGGACCGATGAACAAACGTACCAACGTGCCAGTTCCATCGCGCACCGTGGTCGGGCCGAACAGCGGAACGAAAAGATACGGTCCCGCCGGCACGCCCCATTTGCCAAAGGTGATGCCGAAGTCCTTGTGGTCCTTCGGGATGCCCATCATCGACCCGAGGTCGAGAATGCCCAGCATGCCGAAGGTCGAATTGAGCAGCACTCGGCCGAAGTCGTCGCCGGCCTGTTTGCCATTGCCTTCCAGCACGTTGTTAATCCCGGTAAACAGGTCGTCAAGGTTGCCGAAGAAATTCGATACACCGGTGCGTATGAGCTCCGGCGTCACGTTGACATACGCTTCGGCAATCGGCTTGACGATATTGCCATCGACCACCTGATGCACCGCATACATCTGACGGTTGAAGGGCTCTAGAGGATCTTCTTTGGTCGGCCCGGCGGCGCAGCCCGCGAGCAGGGTAGTAAGGCCAGCCAGAGCCAATGCGGCCCGTCGCAATTGCAGTGGGGGACGATTCATTTCTTGGCTCCTCCGGCAGCCTGGTCAGCCGCCTTGGCCGGCACGGGATCCCCGGGTGTGCTGGCTCTGGGACTCGAAGCCTTGTCGAACAGGAATTGACTGATCAGCTTCTCAACCACGACGGCGGACTGCGTTTTGGCGATTTGATCACCGTCCTTGAGCATGGTTGGATCGCCGCCGGCATCGAGTCCGACATAAACCTCGCCGAGAAGTCCGGAGGTATTGATCGCCGCGATCGTGTCCTTGGTGAACTGGTAGTCGCGATCGATGCGCAAGGTTACCACGGCCTCATAGGTTGTTTTGTCCAGACGCACGCTTTCGACGCGCCCCACGACGACACCCGCGGCCTTAACCGGCGCACGCAGCTTGAGGCCGCCGATATTGTCGAAGCTCGCCTCCAGGCGGTATCCCGGGGTGTGATCGAGCGTGAGCAAATTGCCCACCTTGAGGGCAAGGAACAGGATCGCCCCGAAGCCGAGGGCCACGAAGATTCCGACCCAAAGGTCGATCGCGGCGCGGTTCATACGGCGTTTCCTCCACGGAACATGAATGCAGTCATCACGAAATCAAGCGCGAGAATCGCCAGTGACGATACAACAACAGTCCGCGTGGTCGCGCTCGCGACCCCTTCAGCAGTCGGCCTGGCGTTGTAGCCCTCAAATACCGATATCAAAGACACGGCGGCGCCGAAGACAACGCTCTTGATGATGCCGTTAGTCACGTCGGGCCAGAAGTCGACCCCCGCCTGCATTTGTCCCCAGAACGCGCCCGAGTCGATTCCAATCAGCCGCACGCCAACCAGGTAGCCGCCAAAAATGCCGGCCGCCGAGAAGAGTGCGGCCAGCAGTGGCATCGAGATGACGCCGCCCCAGAAGCGCGGCGCGACAACGCGCGCCAGGGGATCCACTGCCATCATCTCCATCGCCGCGAGCTGCTCGGTCGTCTTCATGAGCCCGATTTCTGCGGTGATGGCCGATCCGGCACGGCTCGCGAACAGCAGCCCCGATATTACCGGCCCCAGTTCGCGCACCAGCGCCAACGCAACGAGAATCCCCAGTTGCTCATCGGCACCGTAGCGCTTGAGCGTCTCGTAACCCTGCAGCGACAGCACCATCCCGACAAAAAGCCCCGACATCAGAATGATCACCAGCGACAGGACGCCGGTAAAGTAGATTTCGCGCAGCGTCAGGTGGATGCGCCGGAATGCGTGCGGCGTGTTCCACAGCACGGCGACCAGGAACCGGGCGACGAAGCCCAACTGCGCCACGGCCCCAGTAACCCCTCCGCCGAGGCGACGCAGCCACTGCGCAATGCCGGCAACGAGCTCAGCCGACATCGGCGAAAAGTTCCTCGCGATATGCAGGCGCGGGGTAGTGGAACGGCACCGGTCCGTCAGGCGCCCCGTCGACGAATTGCCGCACGAACCGGTCGCTCGAGGCGCGAACTTCATCCGGCGTGCCTGATGCGATCACCCGTCCCTCGGAGACAAAATACAGATAGTCGACGATCTTCAACGACTCGTACACGTCGTGCGTCACGACAATCGAAGTGATCGACAGCGCGTCATTGAGTCGCCGGATCAATTGGCCGACAACCCCGAGCGAAATCGGATCAAGCCCGGCAAAGGGTTCGTCGTACAGAACCAGCAACGGGTCGAGGGCGATCGCGCGCGCCAACGCAACGCGACGTGCCATCCCCCCCGAAAGCTCGGTCGGCATGAGTTGCGCGGCACCGCGCAGGCCGACGGCCTGCAACTTCATGAGTACCAGGTCGCGAATAAGCTCCTCGGGGAGCGCGGTATGTTCGCGCATTGGAAAAGCAATGTTCTCAAACACCGACATATCAGTGAACAGCGCGCCAAACTGGAACAGCATGCCGAACCTGCGCCGCAGTTCGTAGAGCGCGCTCGGCGCGAGGTCCGGAACCGACAAGCCGCCAACGCGAACCCGACCGGATTGCGGCCGCAACTGGCCACCGATCAGACGCAGAATAGTGGTCTTACCGCAGCCGCTTCCCCCCATGATCGCCACGATCTTGCCGCGCGGGATCGTCATCGTGACCCCTTGGAGCACGGGCCGCACATCATACGCGAACGATACGTTGTCAAGCTCGACTGCCGTCGCAGACGGATCGATGCGAGAGGCAGCGCTTGCATCAGCGACTGGGGGCGATCGCGGTTCCGCCGGGAGCGACATGCTAGGGAAGCGTGCTGGGGTGGTAAATCGGTGGTTGATTGTAGCGGGTTGACCACACCGCCACAATGACAAGAGGCGGAAATCGAGCAATCGGCTGCGCCACCTCAACCGCGCAACAAACGTCGCTCGGCTACCGTCAGATTCTCGGGCCGGCCAAGCAGCACGACGACATCGCCCGCGTCAAAGCGATAATCGACCTCCGGCACCTTCGAGCGCATGCCGCGACGGCGCACGCTGGTGACTTCGACGAGATCCGTGAGATTGAAGTCTGCGAGCGTGCGCCCAACGGCGGCGGAGCGCTCCGTAAGCAGCACAGAATGCAAGCGCGGTTGCAGGTTTTCGGCAGCGTCCGCCGCGTCGGTCGCACCATGAAAGAAGCCGCGGAAGAGGCTGTAGCGTTCCTCGCGAATGGCGCGAATCCGGGCCAGGACGCGATTAAGCGGGACTCCAAGCAGAAGAAGCAGGTGCGAAGCGAGCATCAGGCTGCCTTCAAGCAACTCCGGAACAACCTCAGTTGCGCCCGCCTTCGTCAAGCGGTCGAGTTCCGCGTCGTCGACGGTGCGCACGATTACCGGTAACTCATGCCGCAGTTGCTGCACATGGTGCAGAATCTTGAGCGCGGTCGCAGTGTCGGCGAACGTTACTGCGATCGCCCTGGCCTTTGCCAGGCCGGCCGCGATGAGTGCTTCGCGCCGCCCGGCGTCGCCATATACGACACTGCTGCCATCCGCCGCGGCCTCGCGCACGCGTTGCGGATCGGCCTCGAGCGCGATGAACGGAATCTCCTCCTTTTCGAGCAACCTGGCCAGATTCTGGCCACTTCGCCCGAAACCGCAGATGATCACGTGTTCCTGCCGCGCCATGGTGCGGGCAGCAATCTGCGTTACTTGCGCAGCCCGGGCGAGCCAGTCGTTGGCCGACAATCGGCGCGCGACCGGCTCGGCAACCTGGATTAACAGCGGTGCGGCGAGCATCGATAGCACCATGGCGGCCACCACAAGCTGGGCGAAATCCGGTGCCACGACCCCGAGGTCGACCGCGAGTGCGAGCATTACGATGGCGAACTCACCCGCTTGAGCCAGGTAGAAGCCGGTACGAAGCGCCACGCCCAGCGGCGCGCGGAAGAAGCGCGCGAGAATGACCACGAGCAAAAGCTTGACCAGCACCGGAACTATAAGCAGGAGCAGGACCCAGCCGAGGTTCGCACCGACTTCCCACAGATCGAGATACATGCCAACAGTGACGAAGAACAGCCCGAGCAAGACGTCGCGAAACGGCTTGATGTCTTCTTCCACCTGGTAGCGGTACTCGGTCTCGGCGATGAGCATCCCCGCGAGAAACGCCCCCAGCGCGAACGAAAGCCCCCCGGCCTCGGTCAGCGCGGCAAGCCCCAGCGTTACCAGCAGCACGTTGAGCATGAAAAGCTCGGACGAGCGCTGCCGGGCTATAACATGGAACCACGCGCGCATCGGCCGCTGCCCGAAGACCAGAATGATGGCCAGTGCAATGGCTGCCTTGCCGACGGCGAGCGGCAGCGCACGCCACTGATCGGCGGCCCCGGCGGCAAGCGTCGGGATCGCGATCAGGAAAGCGACGACCGCCAGGTCCTGAAAAAGCAGGATCCCCATGACGTCGCGCCCATGCGCAGAATTGAGTTCCATTCGCTCGGCAAGCATTTTGGACACGATCGCGGTCGAACTCATCGCCAGCGCGCCGCCGAGCGCGAATCCCGCCAACCAGCGATAGCCGAGCACATGCAGGCCGATCATTGCCAGCAGTGTCGTGATCGCAACCTGCGCCAATCCCAGCCCGAATACCGCCCGGCGCATCGCCTTCAATTGCGACAGGCTGAATTCCAGACCAATGGAGAACATCAGGAAGACAATGCCGAACTCGGCCAGTCCGCGCACATCGGCGTTATTAGGTACCCAACCGAGCGCATGCGGGCCGACCAAGATGCCGACGCCGAGATAGCCGAGGATCGGCGGCAATCGCACCAGCCGGCATACAATAAGTGCGACCACTGCCGCGGCGAGAAGCAGCAGAATCAGCTGCAGCGTATGCGACATAAACCCAATGTAGCACAGCCCGCGTGGGCTCCCTCAGAGGCGTTCCGGTATACTTTCTCACATGCCTGCAACGATCGCGGTAACCGCGAAGGAGTCGCTCGGCGTTGACCCGAAGCGTGCGCTCGCGCTCGGTCGCGACGTCCTCGCGACCGAGGCTAACGCGATCATCGCGCTGTCCGCGCGTCTTGGAGCACCTTTTCTTGCCGCCGCGCGTACCTTGTTCGAATGTCGTGGTCGTGTGGTCGTGACCGGCATCGGCAAGTCGGGGCACATCGCGCGCAAAATTGCGGCCACGCTGGCGTCGACCGGGACGCCCGCGTTCTTCGTTCATGCCGCCGAGGCGAGCCATGGTGATATGGGCATGATCACCGCCGACGATGTCGTCCTTCTGCTTTCAAATTCCGGTGAGACCGATGAGCTTGTTTCGCTAATGCCGCATTTGAAGCGCCAGGGGGCGCGGTTGATCGCCCTCACCGGCAATGAACAATCATCATTGGCGCAGGGCGCCGACGTGCACCTGGACGCGAGCGTCGACGCAGAGGCATGTCCGCTTGGCCTTGCCCCGACTGCCAGCACGACCGCGGCGCTCGCCCTCGGTGACGCGCTGGCGCTGACGCTGCTCGATGCGCGCGGTTTTTCGGTCGAGGATTTCGCACGCTCCCATCCCGGTGGATCGCTCGGGCGGCGACTCCTGACCCACGTAAGCGACGTTATGCGTATCGGCGCCGATGTCCCGGCAGTCCCGTTGACCGCCACGCTGGCCGACGCCGTGGTCGAAATGAGTGGCAAGGGTATGGGAATGACCGCCGTGATCGATGCGGAACACCGCGTCCAGGGAATTTTCACGGACGGCGATCTGCGGCGCTGTCTGGCGCGCGCCGGTGATTTCCGTGCCGTCGGCGTCACGCAGCTGATGACCCGGCAACCGCGCACCATCGAACCCGATCGACTGGCAATCGATTGCGTTGAGCTGATGGAAGCCGCCCCCAAGGTGTCGCAGCTCCTCGTCGTCGATACCGAACATCGCCTGCTCGGCGCACTGCACCTGCACGACCTTTTTCGCGCCCGCGTGGTGTGATGCCCGCACCCGCCCTCACGGCGCGCGCACGCCGGATCCGGCTTCTGTCCTGCGACGTCGACGGCGTGCTAACAGACGGTCGGATCTTTGTCGCCGAGGATGGCCGTGAACTCAAGGCGTACTCCTGCCTGGATGGCCTGGGCATGAAGTGGCTTGAGCGCTCCGGTGTGGCCGTGGCCTGGATCACGGGCAGCAAGACACCAGCGGTGGCACAGCGGGCCCGAACGCTTGGCATCGCCCGCGTCATCCAAGGCGCTGAAAACAAGCTCGATCCATGGAACCGTCTGCGCGACGAACTCGCGCTCGACCCGGATGAGTGTGCCCATATCGGCGATGACCTGCCCGACCTGGCGGTCATCGCACGCTGTGGCCTGGGCGCGACCGTACCGCATGCGCCGGAACTGCTGCAGCGGCGAGCGCACTATGTAACGCGCACCGAGGGCGGGGCTGGCGCAGTGCGCGAGCTCGCCGAGCTGATTCTCGAAGCCCAAGGCAAGCTTCGAGGCTTGCTGCAGTCCTATGGCGACGAGCCAACTGTGGTGTCCAAACCGAAGTTGAGGCGACTGTGAGCGCTCGGATATGGCTCGATCGGCTCGTCACCTGGTCCCCCGTATTGCTCCTCGGCGCGCTGGCGGGTCTCACCTACTGGCTCAACACGCAGGTGCGCCTCGCCGCTCCGCCTTTCGACGGATCAGGGCGGCATGACCCGGATATATTTGTCGAGAACTTTAGGGCGGTAAACCTCGATGAGGATGGCCGCGTCAGGCAGGCGCTGGTTGCCAATCGCGCGGAGCACTTCCCCGATGACGACACCACCTTATTCGACGCGCCGGCGATTACCTTCACCGACCCAGGCAAGCCGCGACTGGATGTGACCTCGGATCAGGCGACGGTTACGGGAAATCGCGAGAGCGTCTACTTTCAGGGCCACGTCAAGGCGATCCGCGAGGCTTCGGCAGCGGAAAATGAAAAGCCGGAAGGGCCAATCACGGTGACCAGCGAATTCCTGCACGTATTCCCCAACGAAGACCGCATCGTCACCGACCGCGCGGTGACGATCGCCGACCCGCGTGGCACAATCAATGCGATTGGGCTGGAGCTAGACAACAAGGCCAGGACCGCCAAGTTCGGTTCACACGTCACTGGTCAAATACAGCCACAGACCATCTCCCAATGACCCGCGAGTTGCCACATCTTCGGTACTTAGCCCTCAGCGCGCTGCTGGCTGCCGCCGTCGCGTCACCCGCGGCCGGGGAAAAGGCAGATCGCGACAAGCCGATCAACTACCAGGCCGACACCGGCGACGTCAACTATCAGACCAAGATCGGGACGCTCCAGGGCAACGTCGTGCTCACGCAGGGCACGCTGACGATCCGCGCCGACAAGATCGTTTTCCACCAGAATCCGGACAACTCGGTGTCGGCGACCGCGTACGGCAATCCGATCACCTTCCGCGAGAAGCGCGATAACGTCGACGAATACTACGAAGGTGTTGCCCAACGCGCTGAATACGATGGTCAGCGCCGCTTTCTCGAACTGTTCGACCGTGCGCTCCTGCGTCAGGGGAATGACGAGATTCGCAGCAACTACATTTCCTACAACGCTGAAACCGAGTTTTTCAAGGCGGAGGGTCGCGCGGACAGCCGGCCAGCAGCGGCCGGCGAAACGGCGCTCGGGGCGCGCGTACGTGGCGTCTTTCAGCCGCAGGCCAAGGACAAGGACGGCAAGGCTCCAGCCGCAGCGCTCAAGGAAAAGGACGAGAAGGCTCCAACCGCGGCGCCCAAGGACAAGGACGACAAGGCTCCAGCTACAGCGCCCAAGCCCAACGCACCCGCGGCGCTCAAGCCCGACGAGCCATCGTCGACGGACGCCCCCCAGTGATTGCCGAATTGCGCGCGGCGCGATGAGCACCCTCTCGGTCTCCGCGCTGAACAAGCGCTACAAGTCTCGCATTGTCGTCCATGACGTTTCGCTCGCCGTCGCCAGCGGCGAGGTAATCGGGTTGCTTGGTCCCAACGGCGCCGGCAAGACAACGTGCTTCTACATGATCGTCGGGCTGGTAGCTGCTGACGGCGGCAGGATCGAGCTCGACGGCGATGATCTGACGCGGATGCCAATCCATGCCCGCGCTCGCTTGGGCCTTTCGTATCTACCCCAGGAAGCCTCTATCTTTCGCAAGCTGAGTGTCGCCGATAACGTGCAGGCGATACTCGAGCTGCAGGGGATCGACGCCGACGA
>Ga0302325_10008661_pt1 | contig 22325 bp, 20 predicted proteins | sample Palsa_T0_2_FD_201948 | JGI IMG/M metagenome (GOLD analysis project Ga0302325, IMG submission 201948) | Peat permafrost microbial communities from Stordalen Mire near Abisko, Sweden - Palsa_T0_2 | ecosystem: Environmental > Terrestrial > Soil > Palsa > Peat permafrost | place: Sweden: Abisko...
GGAAGTTCAAGAGCAACTACTCCGAGGGAACCATCACCCTCGGCGCAAGGTACCAGTGGTAAACCCACCCAACCTCGCCCCCTGACCAACAGGCCGGCCCCCAACAGGGCCGGCCTGTTACTTTCGGGCGATTGCAGTCCGTCGCGGGCAGATCAACTGGCGGCCGCCCCTGACCGAGCCGGCGCGAACCGGCCGGCGATCAACCCGGCGTCGCCGCCGCCTTGGGTTTGGGCTCCAGGAAGCCCCGGAGGCGGCGCACTTCGGCCGTGAACGCCGGGTCGTCCGGGCTGCGTGGCCTGGGCAGGGTGATCTCGACCACCTCCTGCAGCCGGCCGGCGTGGATGACGGCGATGCGATCGGACAGCAGCACCGCCTCCTCGAAGTTGTGCGACACCATCACGATGGTCTTCCTGGTGGCTTGCCAGATACGCAGCACATCCTGATGCAACTCGTCGGTCATGACCGGATCGAGGGCCGAGAACGGCTCGTCCATCAGCAGCACCTCCGGCTCGACGGCGAGGGCCCGGGCGACGCCGACACGCTGTGGCGCTGGCCGCCCGACAGCTCGCGCGGATAGCGAGCCGCGAAGGCCTCCAGGTGCACCATGCGCAGGTGCAGGTCGGTCGTCGCCTCGACGTGGCCGCGGTCCAGGCCGGACATCCGCGCCGCGAAGGCCACGTTGGCCCGCACGGTGAGCCAGGGCAGCAGCGCGTAGGACTGGAACACCATGCCCAGGCGATCGGGCCGGCGCACGACGCCGCTGGTCGGCGCCTCGATGCCGGCGATCAGCTTAATGATGGTCGACTTTCCGCATCCGGACGGTCCGATCAGGCAGAAGAATTCGCCACGGGCGATGGCCAGGGAGACGCTATGCACCACCAGCACGGGCGGCTTCACGTACGACTTGCTGACGCGGGTGAGGACGATCGGCGTATCGGCGCTAGTCAAAGCGGAACCTCTGGGAGAGGTGCAGCAGCGGTTGCCAGACCGCGAGGTTGAGTAACGTCACCAATAGGATCATCGCCGCCAGCGCGGCCAGGAAGACGCCGTTCTTGCCCTGGGCGTTGGCGTCGACGAGCAGGCTGCCCAGGCCCAACAGATCCTGTGAGGCGTTGCCGTTGGGGACGTAGGTGTGCAGCACCTCGGCGACGATCACGATGGTCCAGCCTTGCGCCCAGGCCAGCAGGGAGCCGGTCACGATGAACGGGAACAGGGCGGGCAGGGTGATGTACCAGAACTTGCGCCAGCCCCTGACCTTGAACACCAGGGCGGCGGATTTGACGTCGTCGGGGATGGTCTGCAGGCCGCCGATCACCGGACACACGATGTTCCACAGCATCGAGAGGAAGATCACGAACACCGCGGCCAACTCGAACGCATGGTTGGCGACGAAGAAGGCGGTGCTGGTGGTGCGCGAAGACGCCAAGCCCTGGCTGGGCGGCGCCCACACCGAGGCGCTGCTTCGCCATCTCGCTCGCCACGGCGTCCAGGCCGAGACCCTGTGGCAGGAGCGGGCGGGCAAACCGGCCGGAGAGGCGCTGCTCGAGCACTGCCGCGCGTTCGGCGCCGACCTGCTGGTCATGCGCGCTTTCGGCCATTCGCGCGCCGCCGAGACCGTCCTTGGCGGCGCGACCCGCACCATCTTGGCCTCGGCCGAAATTCCGACGCTGCTCTCGCACTGACGCGGCGCGGCCGACCGCGCAGTCCGCTCAGTGCGAGCCTGGCTCCCCGGGCAGGACTCGAACCTGCGACCCGCCGGTTAACAGCCGGCTGCTCTACCAACTGAGCTACCGAGGATCAGTCGAAGGCGGGCCTAATACGCTGGCCCTCGGCGCCATGCAAGGCGGCGCTCCGACGCCGGCCGGGCCGGGCCAAAAAGCAGCCCGGCGTCGCCGCCGGGCTGATGAAGTGGGTGATGGTGGGGTGTCTTCAAGGAAGACGACTCGCAGGGTCGGCGGTTATGGTTAATCACCGCTTAACGACTCGGTGGCCGGGCCCCGAGATAGGCGCAGATGGCCGCCGAGACCTCCCGGCCCTGAGTGAAGTCCACCTGCGGGTGGCGGAATGGGACCCACTGGAAGCGCTCGTACCAGAGCCGGCCGGCGTGCGGCGGGCGGGCGTAGTCGTAGGCCGCCAGGGGGCGGAAGCACTCGCGCTCGCTCGCCACATAGCCGAGGTTGGCCTTCTCCGAGGCGTAGAGGGCCAACGCCCGGCGCTTTCTCGCCCGCTCGGCGGCGGCGAGCTTGAGCGTCGCCTCGGTCCCGTTCGGACCAGGGAAGGCGTGGGAGCGCGGGCGGCCGCCGGCGAGGTTGTACTCGGCGAACTCCAGCACGCTCAGGCCCTCGGCGGCGAGGCGGCTGGCGAGGGCGCTGGCGCCGTCGTGGTCGGGGTTGCCGCCCTCGTAGGCGGGCGTCCAGACCTGGTCGGCGCCGGTCGCCGCCAGCGCGCGCCGCGTCTCCGCCTCCGCCTGGACGAGCTCGCGCCACAGGTGGCGGGCTGGGCGGTCGGACCAGCCGGCGATGCCAATGCCGAGCTCGGCGCAGACGCGCTCGGCCTCGGCGCGGCGCCGCGCCACGGCCTCGCCATAGCGGCCGCGCTCCCACGGCCACATCGTGGCCGCGTCGACGCAGCCGTGGGTGAGGAAGATCACGCTCACCGCCGCGCCGGCGGCCTGGGCGCAGCCGGCAGCGGCGCAGAACCCCACCACCTCGTCGTCCGGATGGGGCGCGAGGATCAGGATCCGCTCGCCGAACGCGGCAGTCACTCGGCTCAGGCGATGAGCGGTTCGGCGGCGCCGGCCTCGGCCGCCTCGCGCCACAGGCTGTAGAGGTCCTCGGTCAGCACCTCGCCCCAGCTGGCCAGGCGCCGGTGGGCGTAGCTGAGCGCCGCCTTGCGCATGCCGGCGCGGATGCAGGGGAAGGGCGCAACCTGCCGCAGCGCGCTCGCCCAGGCGGCCGGGCCGCCGTCCACCACCCGCATCGCGGGGGTGTGGTCGAAGAGTTCGGCGACGCCGCTCTTCTTGGAGACCAGCACCGGGCAGCCGCTGGCCATGGCCTCCACGCCGACCATGCTGCGGATCTCCACCTCGGAGACCAGCGCCGTGAGGTCGACGCTGGCGTAGAGCCGGGCGAGGCGATCGGACGCGACGAAGCCGGCCACGGTCGCCGCGCCGCCCAGCCGCGCGCGGATCTCGTCGGCGGCCGGGCCGACGCCGGCGGTGATCAGGTGCAGCGGCAGGCCCTGGGCCCGCAGCGTGGCGATGGCCTCGACCAGGGTGTGGATGTTCTTGCCGACGTCCAGGCGGCCCACGAACAGCACCAGCAGGCGATCCTTGGGCAGGCCGAACTCGGCTTCGATCCCGGCCCGGTCGGCGCGGTGCGGGCCGAACACGTCCTTGTCGATGCCGAGGCGCAGGTCGCTCACCCGCGAGCGGCCCAGGATCGAGCCGGCCAGCGCGTGGTCCTCGGCCCGCGTCGCGGCCACGAATGAGCAGCGGCGGATGTGCTGCACCAGCCGCTGATCCATCCGCCGGCCCTGACGCTCCGGCAGCTGCCAGTCGTCGATCAGCTTGCGGGCCGGCCAGCTGGCGCCGAAGCGGGCTTCGATGGTCTGGCGGGTGAAGATGCGCGTGTACGAGGGCGTGTCGGTGTGGAACGAGGTGGTCAGTGGCGCGCCCCGCCGGCGGCTGACGCCCTCGGCTGTGCGGGCGAAGGCGAAGAAGGCGTCGGTGGTGTGGATGACGTCGTAGCTGGCCAGCTCGCGCGCCAGGCGAGGGTGATACGGCGCGAGGTCCGTGTGGTCAGGGACATAGGGCAGGAACTTCAGCTGCGCGGTGGAGAACAGCGGCGGCAGGTGGGCCATCCGCGCGCCCGGACCCAGCACCTCCGTGTGCTGACGGCCGGAGAAATACACCGTCAGATCCAGCGGCAGATCGCCGCTCGCCGCCGCGTGCGCCAGCCGCTCCCAGCACTTGACGTGCCCGCCGGCTTGCGGCGAGCGCGGCAGGTCGACCAGGGCGGCCACACGGATGGGCTTGGCTTTGCGCATGGACTTGAGGGCGAGGCTCCCGACCTTCCGTACGTTAGGTGGACATGGCTAGTTCAATTTCAACTCGGTCACGAATAAGGCGCCTCGCCGCAGCAGTGTCTCTGGTGACAGAGCGTGTGATCTTTGTCACAGTGATGGGCGAGGGACGCGTCTGGAGCTGGCAATGAAACGATCTAGCGTGGCCCTCGCCGCGGTCTTTGGCATGGGCTGTTTGTCCCTTCCCGCCTTCACCCTCGCCATGGGGTCGGGCGGCATGGGCGGCGGTGGCGGCATGAGCGGCGGGATGGGCGGCTCGGCCATGCCCTCCGGGCCCGAGTACGACCCCACCGTCGAATATCAACACGGCACGGCCGCGTTCCAGGCCGGCAAGTACCGCGACGCCATCGCGGATTTCCAACATGTCATCGATGTCGCGCCCAAGACCGCAGAGGCCTGGCTGATGCTCGGCCTGTCCAAGGCGGGCGCGGGCGACGACAAGGGCGCCGAGCACGCCTACGAGCGGGCGGTGAAGCTCGACGACACCTCGGTCCAGGCCCACCGCGAGCTGGCGCTGTCGCTGATCAAGCTGAAAGAGACCGACAAGGCCGCGGCCGAACTCGCTCTGCTGCAGGCGCGGGCGACCAGCTGCGCCGACACCTGCCCCGACGCCGCTGACCTCAAGGCCGCCATCGCCTCGATCCAGGCCGAAATGCCCACCGCGGCCGGCGCGCCGGCGCCCGCCGCCGCCAATGACGCAGCCGGCCACCTGTCGCTGGCGACGCCGGAGGCGGGGAACGGCGCCTATGTGCGGGCGGTCAGCCTGATCAACGAGCATCGCTGGGACGAGGCGCTGGCCTCGCTCGGCCAGGCCGAGGCGGTGTTCGGGCCGCACCCGGACATCCTCACCTACGAGGGCTACGTCTGGCGTCACAAGGGCGACTGGGCCAGGGCCGAAGGCTATTACCGGCAGGTGCTGGCCATGGCCCCGGGCCATCGCGGCGCGACCGAATACTACGGCGAGCTGAAGGTGCTCGAGGGCGATCAGGCGGGCGCTCGGGCCTTGCTCGCCAGGCTCGACAGCCTCTGCACGTTCGGGTGCGCCGAGGCCGAGGAGCTCAGGTCTTGGATCGCACACGGCGGCGATCCGGCCGCCTGATCGCGCTCCTGGGTCTCGCCCTGGCGGCGGCGGCGCCGCCGCCAGCCCCGCCGCTTCGCGCCATGCGCTGGCTCGCCCCCGGCGTCGACGCTTCGGTGGCGCTCACGCGTCGGCCCACGGAGTGCCTGGCCGTCCCCGCGGACGCCGAGACGGCCTATGCGGTCGAGCTCGGCCGCGCCGCCTTCCGCACGCCGCTGCTGCTGGGCGGGCAGGCGGCGCGCGCCGGCATCGATTGCGAGAGTTGCCACCGCAGCGGCCGCGACAATCCTGCGTTCGACTTCCCCGGCGTTTCGGGCGCGCCGGGCACCGCCGACGTGGCCACCTCGGTGCTCTCCTCGCACCTCGACGACCACGGGCTGAATCCCAGGCCGATCCCCAACCTCTCGGGCCCGAAGTCCGCGCTGGCGACGCCCCAGGACGCGGCCTCGGGCGCGCTGGAGGCCCGTATCGACGAGATCGCCACCCAGGAGTTCGACGGCCCCGAGCCGCCGCCGGCGGTGCGCCAGGGGCTGGCGGCCTATGTCCGCGCCCTCTCGCCGGGCGCCTGCCCCGCGGCCGCCACGGAGCCGCTCACCGCCGCTGCGGCCCTCGCTGACGTGCGCCGGTCGGTGCTGGCCGCGATGGCGGCGCTGGACCACGGCGACGGCCCCTCGGCCGCCCTGATGGCCGAGGCCGCCCGCTCGCAGCTGGGCGACATCGACGAGCGCTACGCAGGCGCCGCCCTGGCCCCGGTCCGCCGCCGGCTGGAGCTGGCCGCCGGCGACCTGGAGGCCGGCGAGGCCGACGCGCGGCGCGACCTCGCCGCCGCCCGCGCCGACCTCGCCATCTGGCTGCAGACCGAGCCGGGCTGGGCCGGGGACGTGATCGCCGCCGAGGGCGCCTCGCTCTACGACCCGACCCGCCTCGCCGCGGCGACCCGGGCGGGCAGGCAACCCTGAGCGAGACGCCATCACCGAGAAGGAAACGACCATGCGTTATGTGCTGAATTTCGACCGAATCCTACTCTGCCTACTGGGCGTCGTCTGGATCCTGCAGGGGATCAACATCCTGCCCGGCAGCTTCATGACCGGCCACATCCAGTGGGCGATCGCCGGCGCGGTGCTGATCCTGGTCGAAGGCGGGCTGATGTACGCCAGCATTCGGCGCATGAGAGCGTAGGCTCGCCGCGCCGGCCTCAGGCGACCGCCTGGCCGGCCTCAAGGATTTTGAACTGCCGTTCGGGGTGGTCCTGCGTCGCCTGGCGACCGTCGCGGTAGGTGGCCACCGACGGGTCGTGGGCGTACTGCAGGATGTAGGCCTTGCGGACCGCGCCGGTGAGGTTCGGGCCGGTCCGGTGCGGGGTCAGCGACGAGAACACGATGGCGTCGCCCGCCCTGGCCGGCACGGCTACGGCGCCGGGAAACTCGTCCAGGCATTTCAGGCCGATCTCGGTCACCCAGTGGTCCAGCGTGCCCAGCCGGTGCAGGCCGGGGGCGATCCACGGGCAGCCGTTCTCTTCGTCCACGTCCACCAGCGGCAGCCAGAGGGTCAGGTACTGCTGCGGCTCGATGAAGGTGTAGCCGTTGTCCTGATGCCACGGGAATTCCTGCGGCTTCTGGGTCTTCTTGTAGACCGACTGGTCCCAGTAGAGCCGCACGTCGTCGCCGACCAGGTCGTGGCAGATGTCGACGATGGCCGGGTGGGTGGCGAAGGCCCTGAGCGTCGGGTGCTGGCGGGCGATGTGGGTGGTGAAGGTGATGGCGTCGGCGTCGGAGATGCTGATCCGTCCGCCGGCCTCGCGCAGTTTCGCCTCGGCGACGGCTTCCAGCGGATCGATCGCCGCCGTCACCGCCGCGATCTCGCGGGCGTCGAACACCCCCTCCAGCTTGATGTAGCCGAGCTCGTCGAACGCCGCCTTCTGCGCCGGCGTGAGCCGCCGCGGCGCGGCGAGCGGCCGGTCTTGCCAGACGAAGTCGCGGCTCAGCGGATTCAGGCGCGGCGCGGCGTCGGCGAGGGTCATGGAGCGCTCCGAAGGGCAGGGGTCGCGTCGGGGCCGCCCACTTAAGATACGCATACATCGTTTCAGTACAAGAATTGACCTTCGCGGCCGTGGGGCGATGCTCAGCCCTCCCGGCAGCCCGCTGAAAGTCCGCATGAAACCGCCCACATCGACGGCCGCCGCGCCGCGGGCGCGGCTGGCGCCGCTGCTGATCGCCTACCTGCGGCCGCAAGGCGGCCGGGTGGCGTTGCTAGGGCTGACGCTGGTCGCTGGCGTCGGCCTGCAGCTTGCCGCGCCACAGCTGACCAGCCGGTTCATCGACATCGTGTCGCGAGACAAGGCACGCGCCCCGCTCGCCGCGCTGGAACGGCTGGCCGGGCTGTACATCGTGGTCACCGTGGCCGGGCAGCTGGTGCGGCTCGCCGGCGCCTGGTTCAGCGCCCAGGTCGGCTGGGGCGCCACCAATCAGCTGCGCGTCGACCTGGCGCGCCACTGCCTGGCGCTTGACATGGGCTTCCACAACCGGCGCACCGCCGGCGAACTGATCGAGCGGATCGACGGCGACGTCACCTCGCTCACCCTGGTGTTCTCCCAGTTCGTGTTCCAGATCCTGGGCTCGGGCCTGCTGATCGTCGGCATCCTGGCGGTGCTGTTTGCCAAGAGCGTCTGGGTCGGCGCGGCGCTGAGCCTGTTCGCCGCCGCGGCTTTCGCGGTGCTGCAGCGGACGCGGGGCCTTGGCATCCCGCTCTACGTCGCCGAGCGGCAGGCCCGCGCCGACCTCGCCGGCTTCGTGGAGGAGCGGCTGGGCGGGCTCGACGACATCCGCGCCAACGGCGGCGGCGCCCATGTGATGGCGCGGATGGCGGCGCTCAACGCCGACCTCACCGCCAAAGGCGTCCGCGCCATCCGCGTGGCGGCGGTGTTCATCGTGCTGGTGACCAACGGGGTCTTCATCACCGGGTTCGCCCTGGCGCTGGGCCTGGGCGTCTTCCTCTTCCAGCACGGCCGCGGCTCGATCGGGTCGATCTACCTGCTGGTCCAGTACACCGCCATGATGCGCGCACCGCTGGAGCAGATCGGGACCCAGTTCCAGGCCCTGCAGCGGGCGATGGCCAGCCTCGGCCGGGTGCGCGAGTTGCAGGCGTCGCCGGTGCGGATCACGCCCGGCCCCGGCGCTGGCTGGCCGGCCGGTGCGCTCGGCGTCGAGTTCGACCGGGTAAGCTTCGCCTACGACGAGGGCGCGCCGGTGCTGGAGGAGGTCAGTTTCCGGCTCGAACCTGGCGAGACCCTCGGTCTCCTTGGCCGCACGGGCAGCGGCAAGACCACGATCACGCGACTGTTGGCGCGGCTCTACGACCCCACCGCCGGTGTCGTACGCCTCGGCGGCCGGCCGCTGGTCGAGGCGAGCCATGAGGAGCTGCGCGGCCGTGTCGGCGTGGTCACCCAGGATGTGCAGCTGTTTCGCGCCGACATCCGCGAGAACCTCACCCTGTTCGATCCCGACATCCCCGACGCACGGCTGATCCAGGCGCTGGAGGACCTCGGCCTCGGCCCGTGGTTCGCCCGCCAGCCGCAGGAGCTGGACACCCTGCTGGGGGCCGGCGCGGCGCAGCTCTCGGCCGGGGAGGGGCAGCTGCTGGCGTTCGCCCGGGTGTTCCTGCGCGACCCCGGCCTGGTGCTGCTCGACGAGGCGTCGTCGCGGGTCGACCCCGCGACCGAGCGGCTGCTGGAGCAGACGCTGCAACGGTTGATCGGCCGCGGCGGCGGGCGACGGCGCACCGCCATCATCGTCGCCCATCGCCTGGCCACCGTCGCCCGGGTCGACCGGATCATGATCCTGGAGAAGGGCCGCGTCGTCGAAGCCGGCGCGCGCGCCGCGCTCGCCGCCGACCCCGGCTCCCGTTTCGCCGGCCTGCTGCGCACCGGCCTCGAGGAGCTGCTGGCATGAGGGCCATCACCTGGCGCCACGCCGCGGGTCTCATCCGCGCCCATCCGGCGTCGTTCTTCGCCAGCCTGGCGGGCTACGTATTCTTCTTCGCCCTCTCGCTGGCGCCCGGGCTGATCACTCGCGGCGTCTTCGACAGCCTCAGCGGCCACGCCCCGGCCGGCTTCAACGTCTGGACCCTGATCGGCCTGATGCTGGCGCTGGAGCTGGCCCGCTACGCCACGCTCTACGGCGCCGGCGTGCTCTTCAACGTCTTCTCCTACGCCAGCGAGGCGGTGCTGAAGGGAAACATGCTGGGCTGGCTGGTCGGCGCGCCCGGCCCGCGGCAGCTGCCGGGATCGACCGGCGAGGCGGTCAGCCGCTTCCGCGACGATCCGCTGGAGACCGTGGGCCTGGCCACCATCCTGATCGTCTCGCCGCAGATCTTCGCCGGCGCCGCCGGCTTCGCGATCATGCTGACCATCAACGCCCCGATCGCGCTGCTGGTGGTCCCGCCGGTGGTGGCCACCGTCGTGGTGACCTACCTGCTGACCCGCGGCATCCAGCGCTACCGCAAGGCCGCCCGCGAGGCGACCGCCCAGGTCACCGGCTTCATCGGCGAGACCTTCGGGGCGGTGCAGGCGGTCAAGCTCGCCGGCGCGGAGGGCCGCGTGGTCGGCCGCCTCGCCGAGCTCAACGACACGCGGCGCGCGGCCTCGGTCAACGACCTGATGTTCACCACCGGTCTTGCCACCTTCAACACCAACCTGGCGGCGCTGGGCGCCGGCTGCGTGCTGCTGCTGGCCGCCCAGGCGATGCGCGCCGGCGCCTTCACCGTCGGCGACTTCACCCTGTTCGCCAACTACCTGGCGCTGGCCACGGCGACGCCCCTGATCGTCGGCCAGGTGCTGGCGATCGAGCGCCAGTCGCGCGTCTCCATCGACCGGATGCGCGCCATCGCCGACGGCGCCCCGCCGCTGGGTCTCGTCGCCCGTCCGCGGGCCCACAAGGCCGCCCCGGCGGCGCGCGCCGAAGGGCTGGACGCCCTCACCGTGCATGGCCTGACCCGGCGCCATCCAAGCTCTGGCCGCGGCGTTGCGGACGTCGACCTGACCCTGCGCCGCGGCGGCTTCACCGTCGTCACCGGCCCGGTGGGCGCGGGCAAGACCACGCTGGTGCGTAGCCTCCTCGGCCTCATCCCCCGCGACGCCGGCGAGATCGCCTGGAACGGCGCGGCGGTGGCCGACCCCTCGACCTTTCTGGTCCCGCCGCGCTGCGCCTACACCGCCCAGGCGCCGCGCCTGTTCAGCGAGACGCTGCGCGAGAACGTGCTGATGGGCGCCGACCCCGGCGACGAGCGCCTCGCCGCCGCGATCGAACTGGCGGTGTTCGAGGACGACGTCGCCGGCTTCGAACAGGGCCTGGCCACCCGGGTCGGCGCGCGCGGCGTCACCCTCTCCGGCGGCCAGCTGCAGCGCGCGGCGGCGGCGCGGATGTTCGTCCGCAGTCCCGACCTGCTGATCTTCGACGACCTCTCCAGCGCCCTCGACGTCGATACCGAGGCGCTGCTCTGGGGGCGCCTGTTCGACGCCGGCCAGCGCACCTGCCTCGCCGTCTCCCACCGCCGCGAGGCCCTGCGCCGCGCCGGCGAGATCCTGGTGCTCGACGAAGGCCGGGTCATCGCCCGCGGCGACGCCCAGGCGCTGCTGGCCGCCTGTCCGCTGTTCCAGCGCATCTGGGGCGAGGAGGCGGCGCTTCGCGGTTGACTCTCGGCCGTCGCCGCCGCGATTGGCTGTCTCGCACCAGGACCCCGCCGGATGACCGCACACCCTGACGCCGGCGAGCCCCTGGACGTGGCGCTCAGCGGTTATGCGCTGATCAACACGCCGATGCTCAACAAGGGCACCGCCTTCAGCGACCCCGAGCGCGACGCCTTCCGCCTGCACGGACTCTTGCCGCCGCACGTCGGCTCGCTGGAGGAGCAGACCACGCGGCGGCTGAAGGTGCTGCGCGACTTCGAGAGCGACTTCGAGCGCTACGCCCTGCTGCGCGACCTGCAGGACACCAACGAGACTCTGTTCTACGCGGTGCTGACGTCCAACTTGAAGGAGCTGCTGCCGCTGGTCTACACGCCCACGGTGGGCGAGGGCTGCCAGCGGTTCAGCGAGATCTGGAGGAAGCCGCGCGGGCTTTTCCTCAGCTTTCCGAACCAGCGCCGCATCCCCGAGATCTTCGCCGACCCGCGCTTCGACCGGGTGAAGGTGATCGTGGTCAGCGACGGCGAGCGGATCCTGGGCCTGGGCGACCAGGGCGCCGGCGGCATGGGCATCCCGATCGGCAAGCTGTCGCTCTACACCGCCTGCGCCGGCATTCATCCCGAGCAAACCCTGCCGGTGCTGCTGGACGTCGGCACCGGCAACGCCGACCGGCTCGCCGACCCGCTCTACATCGGCTGGAGCCACGAACGGGTGCGCGGCGACGACTACGACGGCTTCGTCGAGGCGTTCGTGGAGGCCGTCATCCAGCGCTGGCCGCATGTGCTGCTGCAGTGGGAGGACTTTTCCAACGCCAACGCCGGCCGGCTGCTGGCCCGCTACCGCGACCGGCTCTGCACCTTCAACGACGACATCCAGGGCACCGCCGCCGTCGCCGCCGCGACCCTGCTGGCGGCGGTGGGTGTCACCGGCACGCCGCTGACCCAGCAGCGCATCGCCCTCCTGGGCGCAGGCTCGGCCGGCTGCGGCATCGCCGCGCTCTTGCTGCGCGCCATGGTCGACGCGGGGCTCAGCGAGGCCGAGGCGCGGGCGCGTTTCTTCGCCGTCGACCGGGATGGCTTGCTCGTGCAGGGGATGAACACCCTGACGGCGGCGCAGGCGCCGTTCGCCCAGGCTCCGGCCGCGGTGGCGGACTGGAGGCTGGAAGCGCCCGGCCGCATCAGCCTGCTCGACGTCGCCGCCAACGCCCGTCCCACCGCCCTGATCGGCGTCTCCGGCCAGGCCTCGGCCTTCACCGAGGCGGTGGTGCGGGAGATGGCGCGGCACGTGGAGCGGCCGGTGATCTTCCCGCTCTCCAACCCCACCTCGCGCAGCGAGGCGACGCCGGCCGACCTCCTGGCCTGGACCGGCGGGCGGGCGCTGATCGGCGCCGGCAGCCCGTTCCCGCCGTGCCTGTTCGAGGGCCGCGCCATCGCCGTCGACCAGACCAACAACTCCTACGTCTTCCCCGGCGTGGGCCTGGGCATCATCGCCTCGGGCGCCACCCGGGTCACCGACGCCATGTTCATGGCCGCCGCCCTGGCGCTGGCCGAGCTGTCGCCGGCGAAGACCACGCCGGGCGCGGCGCTGCTGCCGCCGGTGGGCGAACTGCGCCGGGTCGCCGAGGCCGTCGCCCGCGCCGTGGCCCTCCAGGCCGGCAAGGACGGCGTCGCGCCGGCGCTCTCAGCGGCCGAGGTGGAGACGCGAGTCGCCGCGGCGATGTGGACGCCCCGGTATCGACCCTATCGGCGGGCGGCGTACTGACCCTGCCACGCGGGAGACCTATCGGACATGAAGATCACGGCCGCCAAGGTCATCGTCTGCTCGCCCGGGCGCAATTTCGTGACCCTGAAGATACTCACCGATCAAGGCGTCACCGGTATCGGCGACGCCACGCTAAACGGTCGCGAACTGGCGGTGGTCGCCTATCTGGAGGAGCACGTCATTCCCTGCCTGATCGGCCGCGATCCGGCGCGGATCGAGGACACCTGGCAGTTCCTCTATCGCGGCGCCTACTGGCGGCGAGGGCCGGTGACCATGTCGGCGATCGCCGCGGTCGACACCGCGCTCTGGGACATCAAGGGCAAGGTCGCCGGCATGCCGCTGGTGGACCTGCTGGGCGGCCGCTCCCGCGACGGCGTGCTGGTCTACGGCCACGCCAACGGCGCCGACCTGGCGCAGACCGTGGACGCCGTCGGCCGCTACATCGAGCTGGGCTACAAGGCCATCCGCGCCCAGTCCGGCGTGCCGGGCCTGGCCGAGGCCTACGGCGTCGGGCGCGGCAAGCTCTTCTACGAGCCGGCCGGGGTCGGCCTGCCGGCCGAGACGGTCTGGGACACCCGCAAGTACCTGAACTTCGTCCCCAGCCTGTTCGAGGCCCTGCGCGCGGCCTACGGGCCGGGTCCGCACCTGCTGCACGACGTCCACCACCGGCTCACGCCGATCGAAGCGGCCGGGCTCGGCAAGGCGCTAGAGCCCTACAGCCTGTTCTGGCTGGAGGACGCGACGCCGGCGGAGAACCAGGAGGCGTTCCGCCTGATCCGCCAGCACACCACCACGCCGCTGGCGGTGGGCGAGATCTTCAACTCCATCTGGGACGCCAAGGACCTGATCGCCGAGCAGCTGATCGACTACATCCGGATGACAGTTGTGCGCGCCGGGGGGATCACGCACCTGCGCCGCGTCGCCGACTTCGCCGCTCTCTACGGCGTGCGCACCGGCAGCCACGGCGCCACCGACCTTTCGCCGGTGACCATGGGCGCGGCGCTGCACTTCGACAGCTGGGTCCCCAACTTCGGCATCCAGGAATACATGCGCCACTCCGAGGAGACCGACGCCGTGTTCCCGCACGACTACCATTTCGAGGACGGCGCCCTGCACGTCGGCGACACCCCCGGCCACGGCGTCGAGATCGACGAGGCCCTGGCCGCCAAATACCCCTACCAGCGCGCCTACCTTCCGGTGGCCCGGCTGGAGGATGGGACGATGTGGAACTGGTAGGGCAGGGGAGCGCGGGCATGGGCAGGCGGCCGAATTTCCTGGTCATCGTCGCCGACGATCTCGGGTTCTCCGACCTCGGCGCGTTCGGGGGCGAGATCGAGACGCCGCGGCTGGATGCGCTGGCGCGCCAGGGCCTCCGGTTCACCGACTTCCACACCGCGCCGGCCTGTTCGCCGACCCGGGCGATGCTGCTCACCGGGGTCGACCACCACACCGCCGGCCTTGGCACCCTCGACGAGGTGTCCAGCCGCCGCCAGCGCGGCCAGCCCGGCTACGAGGGCTACCTCAACGAGCGCGTGGTCACTGTCACCGAGTTGCTGCGCGAGAGCGGCTACGCCACCTTCATGTCGGGCAAGTGGCACCTGGGCATGACGCTGGAGACCTCGCCGCACGCCCGCGGCTTCGACCGCTCGTTCGCGCTGCTGCCGGGCGCCGCCAACCACTACGCCAGCTCACCCAGGGCCGGCACCGGCTTCCCGCGCCAGGACACGCTCTATGCCGAGGACGGAGGGTTCGTGGAGCCGCCCGAGGACTTTTACACCTCCGACGGCTTCACCACCCGGCTGATCGACTATCTGGGCGAGCGGCCGAAGGACGGCGCGCCGTTCTTCGCCTGGCTGGCCTTCTCGGCCCCGCACTGGCCGCTGCAGGCGCCGGACGACCTCGTGGCCAAATACCGCGGCCGCTACGACGACGGACCGGAGGCGCTGCGCCAGCGGCGGCTGAAGCGGCTGATCGAGCTCGGCCTCTGCCCGCCGGATGTGCGGCCGCACCCGGTGGTCGCCGCCACCAAGCCGTGGGAGGCGATGAGCGAGGGCGAACGCGCCATCTCAGCCCGCACCATGGAGGTCTACGCCGCCATGGTGGAGCGGATCGACTGGAACGTCGGGCGGCTGGTGGACCACCTGGCGGCGCGCGGCGACCTCGAGGATACGGTCATCGTGTTCCTCTCCGACAACGGCGCCGAGGGGGCGCTGATCGAGGCGGTGCCGGTGTTCGGGCCGCGGCTGATGGAGTTCATCGCCGCGCACTACGACAACCGGCTGGAGAACATCGGCCGCCCCAATTCCTACGTCTGGTACGGCCCCCGCTGGGCGCAGGCCGCCACCGCGCCGTCGCGGCTCTACAAGACCCACCCGTCCGAGGGCGGCATCCGGGTCGTCGCCTTCCTGACCGGTGGAGGGTTCGCGCGGCAGGGCGAGATCAGCCACGCCTTCACCACCGCCATGGACTTGACCCCGACGCTGCTGGAGCTGGCCGGCGTCGCCCATCCCGGCGAGACCTGGCGGGGTCGCGAGGTCGCGCCGCTGCGCGGCCGCTCGCTGGCGTTCTACCTGCGCGGCGAGACCGAGGCGGTCCATGACGACAGCGTCGCCACCGGCTGGGAGCTGTTCGGCCGCTGCGCCATCCGGCGGGGCGACTGGAAGGCGCTGAAGCTCACGCCGCCGCACGGTCCCGGCCGCTGGCAGCTCTACGACCTGCGGGCCGATCCTGGCGAGACCGACGACCTGGCCGAGGCCGAGCCGGCGCGGCTGGCCGGCCTGGTCCGCGACTGGGAGGCCTACGTGGAAGAGACCGGCGTCCTGCTGGTGGAGGTGGTGACGTGAGCGGGCGTCTGGCCGACAAGACCTGCCTGGTGACGGCGGCCGGGCAGGGGATCGGCCGCGCGACCGCCGAACGCTTCGCCCAGGAAGGCGCGCGGGTCGTCGCCACCGACATCAACGCCGCGACGCTTGCCACCCTGGCCGGCATGGAGACGCGGCGGCTCGACGTCACCGACGCGGCGGCGATCGCGGGATTGTTCACGGAGCTCCCGGCCTTCGACGTGGTGTTCAATGGCGCCGGCTGGGTGCACCAGGGCTCGATCCTGGACTGTAGCGAGGACGACTGGCGCGGCTCCTGGGACCTCAACGTCACCGCCATGTTCCGCATCTGCAAGGCGGCGCTGCCAGCGATGCTGGCGCGCCGGCGCGGCTCGATCGTCAACATGGCCTCGGTGGCCTCCAGCATCAAAGGCGTGCCCAGCCGCTTCGCTTACGGCGCCACCAAGGCGGCGGTGATCGGCCTCACCCGCTCGATCGCGGCGGACTTCGTCGGCCAGGGCGTGCGCTGCAACGCCATCTGCCCCGGCACGGTGGCCAGCCCCTCGCTGCGCGAACGGATGGCGGCGCTGCCGGGCGATCCGGCGGCGGTGCTGCAGAGCTTCGTGGACCGCCAGCCGATGCGCCGCCTGGGCGAGCCGGCCGAGATCGCCGAGCTGGCCCTCTACCTGGCTTCGGACGAAAGCAGCTTCACCACCGGCGCGATCCACGTCATCGACGGCGGCTGGACCGCCTGACGCGTCAACGCGCCAGCGTCGGCTCGGTGTTCGGCTCGCCCGCGCCGTCGGCTTCCGGCTGAGTCTCGGGCAGCCGATCACCGTGGATGCGCAGCGGCGGGCCGATCCACAGCGCGTCCTCGAGGTGGTCGCGGCGCGGGTTGGTGGTGTTCGGATGCACCAGGATGCTGAGGCCGCCGTGGTTGAGCATCAGGAACGGCACGAGATCGGCGTACACCGCCGTCTCGAACGCCACCTGGTACATCGCCTGGTCGTGCGGCCCGACCTTCACCTCATGCCAGCGCCCCAGCCGGACGCGGAAGCGCTCGCCGATCCAGTCGCGCAGCCGCTCCGCCGCGGCCCGCGTCCGCGGCTCGAAGTAGACGTGAGCGTGATAGCTGGCGATCTCGCCGATCGGCCGCGGCGCGGAGTCCATGCGGCGCCTCAGGCCGGCCGGTCGCCGACTACGGTCACCCGCTCCACCACCCGGTGGTGCGGCCAGTAGTCGAGCACCGCGTAGTGCTGGGTGGGGCGGTTGTCCCAGAACACGATGGCGTTCGGGCTCCAGTGGAAGCGCACCTGGTACTCCGGCTGCTTCACCCGATTGGTCAGGTAGCGGATCAGCTCGCGGCTCTCGGCCTCCTCGACGCCCAGGATGCGCGAGGTGAAGGTGCGGTTGACGTAGAGCGCCTGCTCGCCGGTCTCGGGGTGGGTGCGCATCACCGGGTGCGAGACCGGCGGGGTGGTGTGGCGCAGCTCCTCGCGCTTCTCGTCGCTGACCCGGCCGCCGAAGCTCTGCAGGATGTCGTGCTCGGCGCGCAGGCCCTCGAGGCGCGCCTTCATCCGGTCCGGCAGGTCCCGCCAGACGGCCACTGTGTCGGCGAACAGGGTGTCGCCGCCCAGCGGCGGCAGCGTGCGGGCCCGCAGGATGCCGCCCATCGAGGGGTTCTCGCGGAAGGTGACGTCGGTGTGCCATTTGTCCGAGGCGCGGCCACCGGGGATGGTCGCCTCGGTCCACTGGATGCCATCGACCCCCTCGATGTGCAGGATCAGCGGGTGGCCGGGCACGTGCGGCAGCACCGGATGGCCTTCGAGCTCGCCGAAATGCCGCCCGAACGCCACATGCGCCTCGTGGCTGATGTCCTGTCCGCGGAAGAAGATCACCTTGTGCTGCAGCAGCGCGGTGTGGATCGCCGCCACCGTCTCCGGCGCCAGCGGGCGCCCCAGATCGACCCCGCCGATCTCCGCCCCCAGCACCGGCCCGGCCGGCGTCACCTTCAGCCCGGCCGCCTCGTAAATGTCCCGCGCCTCGTTGGCGCGAATGGGCGTCACAGCGTTCATGACCGTCGTCTCCTTCGGTAGGCTCGCCGGCAATCTCCACCAATCTGGGCGGAATTCCAGCGCTTTCAAGCCGCCGCGCCTGAGCCCGCCTCACGGCGATGCCTGCGGCTCCGAACGAACCGGCGCGGCGCGCAAATAAGTCGCCCGCCGCGCGGCGCCGCCGCGCCAGTCGCGCGTTGACCAGATGGCCGGCTCTGCGCCGGCCCTGAGTGGATAGGGAGACGGATCGGTGCGGTGCGGGGCGGTCGCGGTGATGTTGCTGGCGGCGGGACTGGCGGCGATCGCATCGACCCCGGCGTCGGCGCAGACCTTTCCCGGGCGTCCGCCGATGGCCGCCTGCACCGCCGCCGTCCCGGCGCCCGGGGTGTCGTTCAGCGGCACGGTGCTGCAGGTGATCGACGGCCGCACCCTCTGCGTCGCCGCCGGCCCGACCCCCGCCGACTGGGTGCGCGTCCGCCTCACCGACGCGCCGGCCGACCAGGACCGCGGCGCCCTGATGGCCGCGGCCTTCGCCCGCTCCGTGGTCTGCGTCGCGACCTCGGCCGACGAGGACGGCGCCCGCGGCGTCTGTCTCGCCGACGGCCGGTCCGTCGCCGCCGCCGCCCACGATCCCGACGCCGTCGCCGAGGCCGCCGCCTGGCGCTGAGCGCCCGAGAGCGACGCAAGCTCAATCAGGCACCGGGAGCTCGCTGGCCTGCGCGATGAGCGCACGCTGGCTGGCGACCGTTCCCTATTTGTTCTACAGGGTAAGTTGCTTTTGGTACCCGAGTTCGCGGACGGATTGGTGCCGTTCGCATCCGGCGAGAGGATTGCGATGCTTGCTGAACGACTGAACAAGGCCTGGGCGGCCCGCCGCGGCTCGAGCGCCATCGACGTGGTCATGCGGTTCGCCGACGAGGGCTTGGTGCTCGGCGCCGGGACCGTGTGTTGGCCAGGTCCGGCGGGGCCGGCCGCGACATCGCGATCGATCCGGGCGACCCAAGACTCCGGGCTGCCCCACAACGCTGCCTTGCGGGCAAGCAGGTGTCCCCTTCTCAACGTTGGGCGGTCTGGTTCTCCCGTAGTAAGACCTGGGGTGCCGCGGAGCGAGCGGGGCACGTGTCAGGGACCGTCACGGAAAGCTGAAATAGGGGCGCCGTAACACGCGCCCCGAGGGTTTTGGGGAGATGCGCGTTGATCTTCATAAGCCATTCTAGCCGAAACAACGCCAAGGCGATCGCGGTTCGAGATTGGTTAGTAAGACAAGGCTGGGGGCCATTGCAGGTTTACCTCGACCTCGACAGCCTTCACGCTGGCGAACGATGGCGTCAGGCCCTTAACAGCATCGGATCCAACTGCGAGGCGGTAATAGCGTGCCTGTCGGACGATTGGATTCGTTCACCCGAATGTCTGCGAGAATTTGTACAGGCGGAATCAGCAGGGAAACCCATATTTCCGCTAACGATTGAGAAGATTACGCTTCCGATACCGAGCTTTATCACTGACATTCAGATCGCCAATATCTCAGAAAATCTGGATCAGGGATTTGAGAAGCTAAGGCACGGTCTCTTGGCCGCTAGGATAGGCCCTCAATATTTCACCTGGCCTCCGCCGGACGACCCGCATCGTTCAGTCTACCGGGGCTTACGAGCCTTGGAAGAGCAGGACGCGGCCATATTCTTTGGTCGCGACGCCCTGATTGCGAGAGGGTTAGATGCGTTACGTCGCATGCGAACCGAAACCGACGAGCGCGCCCTTGTCATCCTCGGCGCGTCCGGCGCGGGCAAATCGAGCTTTCTGCGCGCGGGGCTCTTAGCGCGCTTGAGACGGGAGGAATCGCGGTTCATCGTTCTGCCAACTATTCGTCCTGAGATGGCGGCTCTAACAGGCCCACTCGGACTTGAGGCCAGTGTTGGCAGAGGTTTGGGGAGGCGTATCGACTTCGCGAGCGAGCCAAAGACGTTGAGTGAATTGTTCACCGAACTTCGGGCTCCAGCGCTAGAAAGACTAAGCCGCGTCACAGCTTCCCGAGGTGAGACCCCCCATGCCGAAGCGCCGCCAACGATTATCTTGGCGATCGATCAGGCTGAGGAACTCTACAATCCTGACAATACCGAGTCTGCTCGCTTCTTGGATCTCATGAGCGGCGCGCTAACGCGCGAGGCAGACACGCTCGCAATATTTACGATCCGATCGGACTCCTACGCCTTGTTGCAGACGGACAAGCGCCTAGACCCTGCTAGCCACATTTTGTTCAGCCTGCCCCCGATCCCTGTCGCCGAATTCAAGAACATAATCGAAGGGCCTGCGAAACTCGCCCGGCCACCTATTGAGATCGAGCATGAGCTCACGCAAAAGCTAACTGATGATCTGGACTCCTTGGACGCCCTTCCGCTGTTAGCCTTCGCGCTGGAGCGCTTGAGAAGCGACGTTGGCGCGGATGCAAAGTTGACGCTTTCGAATTATCGCGAACACCTAGGTGGCATAGGCGGAGCGATTCAGGCCGCCTTCGCCGAGGCGCTAGGAACGCATCCAGATCGCGACACGCTGGCGTTAGTCCGGCGAGCCTTCGTTCCTGGGATGGTCCGCGTTGATGAGAGCGGCATTCGCAGGCGCGTCGCAACTGTCGCAGGGCTTCCCGCAGAGACGATGCAATTGGTGGACAAATTAGTCCAGCAACGCCTGTTGGTTCGTGACCGGCGCGTGAGCAACGGCGAACTCACGGATACGGTCGAGGTAGCTCACGAGGCAATCCTGAGACAGTGGCCACCGCTAGTTGGATGGATTGAAGAGGAGCGCAACGCGTTGCGAGCACGCGACTTGCTCATCTCGGGCGCCGCGGAGTGGACCGCCAATGCTGAGAGCATCGCTTGGCTCGTGCACCGTGGAGAGCGCTTGGCCGAGGCTGTCAGGCTGGCCGACCAGATTGAGTATTCGAAAACACTTCCGGAGAATGCCATTAAATACACTTCGGCCTGTGTCGATCGGTCCAACAGAATTGAAGCCTACCGAAAAGCCCGGGCGGACGCGATGGACAGCTATGTCCGGGCTCTATTACAGACCCGCATCGACACGCTAAACGCCGAGAGTAGGTCTCTGAGAGTTAATCCGCGCAGTGACTTCAGTTATCAACAAAAAAGCAACGAGGAAGAAATAGACACTGTCGCCAACTTTCTTTCTCCCCATGGACGATGGCACCCCAAGCCGGCAGATCAGGGCGGAAATACCGGCCCGCGAGGAGATTTCGTGGATATATTCAAGTTTCCATGTTGTGGAACCGTCGTCCTTACCGAGAACGTCGCCCCCCGTCAGTTCAGGGCAGACGGGTGCTGCGAGTCCCCGGAATTGGATGCGTAAGATGTCTAAACTTCGGTTCGGAGCAGATCGGTGAATCGTCTAGCCGATCATTGGTCCCCCGCCGGAGAACGCCCCTTCCTGATTGCACCGGTCTGAGTCGCCCGCGAGCGGCTGATCGGGATTGTCGATCCCCAGAAGAGTCTGCTCTGGGGTCGTTATTCGCCGTTGGGTCGTCGCCAGAAAGTGGACCCAGCCACGCCGTCGACTCAGGTTCTCGCCTACCGCTTGATCTGGTCTCGGTCGGTCGGGTCAGGCCGTGACCGACGCACATTGATCGCCGCGGCGTTGATGCTCGTGCGGATGTGAGCGGCGTAGTATTTTTCGATCATGTCGACCGAGGTCCGGCAGTTCTTCGCCACCCGCGGCAATCTTACCTCCGACGGAACGCGCACCTTCACGTACGACGTGGAGAACCGGCTGCTGACCGGCACGGCTCCCACCGCTGTGACCCTCACCTACGACCCGAGCGGTAGGTTGCAGACGAGCACCGCCAGCTCATCAACTACGACGTTCCTCTACGATGGCTCGAACCTCTCGGCCGAGTATGGTTCAGGAACCGTGCTTCGCCGCTATGTTCCGAGCGGCCTCGGCGTCGACAGTCCGCTTCTGTGGTATGAAGGCTCTGCGACGGGCCCGCCCCGTTGGCTGCACACGGACAACCAGGGCTCGATCATCGCTTATTCGGACACCAGCGGGAACAACGACGATATCTACGGCTACGACCCGTTCGGCCTGCCGGACGCCACGAACGGTTGGTCGGCCTCGCCGCACTACCGCTACACAGGCGAGATCACGATTCCCCAGGCGAGTCTCTACTATTACAAAGCTAGGGTGTATGATCCCAACCTGGGAAGATTCCTCCAGACTGACCCCATCCGCTACGATAGCAATATCAACTCGTACGTATACGCTGCCAATAGTCCTACCAATGGAACAGATCCTAGCGGGTTGAGCTATGACTGCAGCGCTGGCGCGCCTTGCCCTGTTTCTGACCTTGTCGTCATTGCCCACCTCGGCACTTGCGGCACCTGCTCAATTGGTCCAGCCTTGACGCAGGCAATAAGCGAGGTTTTCATTCCCTTGAATCCCTCCGTGAGTCCGGTAGTTTTTCAATCAACGCCACAGTTCAATCCCGCTCAACAGATGAGTCGGGTGCTAGAGAAGCAATCCAAGCCACTGGATTGTTTTTTTTACGCTGTTCGCACCACTGCCGGACTAATTGGTGGCGGTATTCGATTTTCTGCGACAGGTAATCCGCGCTTCTTCGCCTATACCGCGATAAATAATTCTGCTCTCGGAAAGGCTGCGGGCCTTCCGCCGCTCGCTGATGATTTTGTAGGGACTATTTTGGACAAAGCAGCAGATACTATGACGCGCGGTCTTGGATGCTGAGCGTACACGGGGGGTGCTGACATGGGCCGCCTAATCTCTCGCGTTGTGGCAGTTGTGCTCCTTTTGATTGGCGCAGTAATATTTTACTTAGTCCCCCAGCC
>Ga0302325_10008663_pt1 | contig 22321 bp, 17 predicted proteins | sample Palsa_T0_2_FD_201948 | JGI IMG/M metagenome (GOLD analysis project Ga0302325, IMG submission 201948) | Peat permafrost microbial communities from Stordalen Mire near Abisko, Sweden - Palsa_T0_2 | ecosystem: Environmental > Terrestrial > Soil > Palsa > Peat permafrost | place: Sweden: Abisko...
GCGCCTCGTCCAGGAGCGCCGAGACGACGACGTAGGCCTCCTTGTACTGAGCGCGGACGGGGTCGGTGAGCTCGTCGCCGCCCTCGGACCGTGACTGCCAGTCGACGAACACGGCCGCGCAGCGCCCAGGCTCGTCGAACGGCTCCAGCCCCTCGGGCAGCAGTGACGCCGCCGCGTCGCCGTCGGCCCAGTAGTCGACGACGAGGAAGTCGCCGACGTAGTGCCACGGTGGGGCGGGCACCAGGCCGGCGCGCCCACGCGGCGTCCGCGGAGTCGTGTAGCCGTGCAGCGTCATGCGCGCACCTCCGGCGGCGCCAGCGGGATCCCGCGCGTCTCGGCCGACTCGCGCTCTGACTGCACCGCCTCTGAGTCGAAGCGGAAGTATGAGCGCGGCGGCAGCGGACCCCACGTGTTAGATGAGAAGCGGTCGTCGGGCCACCGCCGCGGCCGGTGATGTCGGGCGAGCTGCTCCATGTCGCAGTACAGCTCGACGAAGCACTCCTCCTCGACGATCCGCACGTAGGAGGCGATGTTCCCGCCGACGCCATGCCGGGTCGGGCCCCACCCCAACCAGCGACCGTGGCGTCCGAGATGGTCGAGCACGAGCCGCATGTGACCGACGTCGACCAGTTCCAGCGCGAGGTGGTGCAGGTGGGGATGGGTGGATGGGGACGGTTTCACGAGAGCCATCACGTGGTGGTCGGCGTTGACGTGCAGCCATACTGCCTCGTCGCCGAGCCAGTCGGTCACGCCCATGCCGAGCACGTCGCGGTAGAAGCGCAGCTGCGCGTCGATCTCGCCGGTGAGGAAGTTGACATGGCCGAGCCTGCGGGGATGGCCGAGCGGGGCCCCCGATGCCGGTCGGGCGTGCACCGGCCGCGGATCCGCCGGCGCTTGGAACCGGAGCAGGTGGATCTCGTTGCCCTCGGGGTCACGGACGCTGAGGCCGCCGTCGACGGGGCGGTGTGCCACCCCGACCGCATCGAGATGCGCGGCGGCGGCGTCCGGCGAGCAGCCAGGTGCCAACTCGAACGCGACGTGATCGCAGCCGCGCAGGTCACCGGCCGCCACCAGCTCGAGCGCGCACGGCTCGTCGTCGCACGCCAACGCCGCGCGCGCGTCGTTGAGCGAACGTTCACTGAAGCCGAACTGCGCGCACCATCGAGCGGCGGCCTCGGTGGTGTCGCCGACCCGCAGCGCGACGTGGTCGATCCGGTGCAGCTCGATCACGAGACCGCGTCGACCAAGGCGTCGGGGTCGGACAGGTCGATGTGCTGCTCGGGGATCGGCATCGCGTCTTGGCTCCTAGTGGTCGCTCACGTGAGTACGGTCCGCACCGAGAGGTGTGGCTGGGGGTGGCTGGCAAGGACGCAGGAACCGCGGTGTGGCTCTGCCAAATAAGTTTCCGAGGACGCCGCCAGGCGCCGCCAGACGCGCCTCGAATGCGAGCGTATTTGCGTGAGGGGCCACTAGAGGTGCTGGAGGTATTCGTCGAGCTCCCATTCCGACACGTAGGTGCGGTGGCGCTCGATCTCGTAGCGCTTGACCGCGACGAACGGCTCGATGATCTCAGGTCCGATCGCGGCGTTCAGCTGCGTGTCGGCCGCGAGCGCGTCGAGCGCGTGCTCGAGCGTGCGCGGCAGCTCGCCACCGGAGGTCTGGTATCCGTCGCCGCCGGTGGCCGGCGGCGCGTCCAGCTCGCGCCTGATCCCGTCCAGGCCGGCTTGCAGGATCCCGGCGGTCCCGAGATACGGGTTGCAGCTCCCGTCGCCAACCCGGATCTCGGCGCGCGTCGCGCGGCCGCGCTCCTGTGGGATGCGCACGAACGCGGTCCGGTTGTCCCAGCCCCAGATCGCGTGGGTGGGCGCCAGCGAGTCGGGGACGAGCCGGCGGAACGCGTTGATCGTCGGGTTCAACAGCGCCACCAGCGCAGGAGCGTGCGCGAGCACGCCCGCCACGAACCAGCTCATCAACGGGCTGGCGCCATGATCGCCGGCGGGGTCGTCGAACGCGTTGGATCCACCGCGGTTCAGCGAGACGTGAAAATGCGCGCCCGACCCGCCCTGGTCGTTGAACGGCTTGCCCATGAACGTCGCGACCAGGCCGTTGATCGCGGCGACGTCCTTGACGGCGCACTTGAGCCGGAACGCGCGATCGGCCGCGGTCAGCGCGTCGGCGTGGCGCAGGTTGATCTCGTACTGGCTGTTCATGTACTCGTGGTTGACCGCGAACGCGCCGAGCCCCAGCCGTGAGAGCGACTCGGCGATCCCGCGCACGACCCCGAGTGGGTCCGACTGCGGGCCGACGGTGTAGGCCATGCTGGGCCGGTCGACGTAGCGGCTGAAGCCGCCGGGCGCCTCGGGATCACGCCGGCAGAGGAAGAACTCGAGCTCCGGCGCCACCACGGGCTCAAGGTCCAGCGCGTCGTATGCGGCGACGGCGCGGCGCACGGCCCCGCGCGGGTCGGCCGGCGGCGGCCCGTCGCCGATCGCGCCGAGGTCGGCGAGCACGCTGGCGACGCCTGGCTCCCACGGCAGCGAGAGCAGCGTCGAGACGTCCGGAGTGGCGCGGAGATCGGGAAAGCCCGCCTCGCCGCCGAGCACCGGGGTCTGACGCAGGTCGGTCGACATCACCGCCGAGCAGAACGCGAGGCCGTCCTCGGTCGCCTCGTCGAACTCACGGACGGGCACATCCTTGCCACGCGGAACGCCGTGCAGGTCGGAGTAGAGGACCCGGACGGTCGTGATCGGCTCGGTGTCAGCCGGATCGCGACTGGCCGCGGCGATCGCCTCTGTGATGCTCATACTGGGTCGCTTGCGTCAGTGATGTTCCGATTGAACCATCCGCTCGGCCTCGTCCTCGGGAATCGTGAGCGCCACGTGCAACGTCTGGGCCGAGGTCTGCGGCAGCTCTCCGGGACCGGCGATCTCGGTGCCGGAGTCGACGACGGTGCTCTCGACGCTCCCGAGCCCGTCGATCTCGACCGAGACGACATCGCCGACATCCAGCGGCCGTGAGTTGGCCGGCGTTCCGGTCAGGACCACGTCGCCTGGCTCGAGCGTGATCAGCCGGCAGATGTCGGCGAGCTGGTAGGCGACGCCCCAGACCATGTCGTCCGCTGTCGCCTCCTGCACGATCTCGCCGTTGCGGCGCGTGCGCAGCGTGAAGCGGGTCGGGTCGAACTCGGCGGCCGGCGTGATCTGCGGGCCGATCGGGAGAAAGCCGTCCTGGCCCTTGACGCGCAGCATCGAGCCGCGGTCGGCGTGGCGGAAGTCGTGCAGCCCGACGTCGTTGGCGGGCGCGTAGCCGGCGACATACTTAAGGACCTCGTCGATCGGCACGCCCTTGCAACGGGCGCCGATCACGACCGCCAGCTCCCCCTCGTAGTTGAGAAAGCTCGTGCCGGCGGGACGGACGATCGGGCGGCGGTGGCCGTTGAGCGTGGTCGGCGGTTTGAGGAAATAGGAGGGCTCGGCAGGCGTCTTGGCCGCGTACTCGGTCAGCCGGCTGCGATAGGTCAGGTGGACGGCGACGATCTTCGTCGGGTCGACCGGCGCCAGGTACTCGGCCTCGGCGTCCGCGATCGTGCGGCCATCGTCGAGCCGGATCACGTCGCCGTCGACGACGCCCCACCCCTCAGTCGTGCGGACTCGCGAAAGCTCGATCATGCCTGGCGATTGTTCACCGTCACCAGGCGTGGATACAACGTCGATTGTGCGTGTGCGCAGATGTTGGGAGAGTTATGCACCGCACGGGTGCAAAAAGCTCCCCGCGACCGGCGATGCCGATCGTCTGCGCACGAACCCCAAGCACGCTCAGGACGGGCGCAGCGCCGCGACCGGCAGTGAGACCGGCGCCGGGCCGAGCGGCTCGCCGCCCGGCCCCGACTGATAGCTCAGCCACGGCACGTTGCGCACCTGGCCGATCCCGGGCTTTGACCAGTCGCAGACGCCCTTCGGGAACGTGCGCCGCAGCGCCCTCCACTGCGCCGCGGTGAAGCGGGCCTGAAACTGCGAGCGACGCAGCGGCGCGAGCCGGCACTGGAGCACGTCGGAGGCGAGCGGGCCGCCGGCCGCCTCACGCGTCCCCATGTTGTAGTGGCGGGTGATGATGTCGTGCGCGGCCTTGGGCTTGTCGGCGACGAGCTTGGCGGAGAACGCCAGCGATCGGTGGTCGGCACTGACGCGATTCAGCCACCGCTCCATCACGGTCGTCGGGTCGGGGGTCGTTGCATTCGTGAACCAGATCACCTGGTTGGCATGGCTGCCGGTCGCCCGCTGCAGCCGCGCCCGGATCGCGAACGAGCGATACGGCTCGTGGATGTCCTGGACGTCGATCGGCATGTCGATGAACGCCACCTGGTTGAGCTGGTCGGCCTCGTTGACCAGGCCGGACCGGTAGGCGCGGACGAGGCCGGTGCGGGCGGGCATCGCGCGCTTGGGCTGCCACCGGTAGTCGCCGTCGTAGGAGCCGATGCCGGCGTTGATCGCGACGAACTGGGCGGGCGTGATCCGCCCGCGCCGCAGCGCATCGAGCCCGTACTCGACCCCCGCGTTGCCGAGCGGCCGGTAAGCGTCCCCGGTCCGCGGATCGCGCCCCAGGACGTTCTCGAAATACGTGTACAGATCGCAGCGCACGCCGTGCGGGTTGGTCACCGGATCGAACACCGCTGCGGCCGGCAGCCCGCAGTTCTGGAACGAGTCCAGTCCACCGTTGGTCTGGGCGGAGGTGGCGAGCGTCGGCTCGAAGTCGACCCAGGACGGATAGGTGTGGATCCACGAGTCGCAGACCTTGGTCGACTGCTTGCCCTCGATCGCGGCCTGCAGCGCGTCGCTGTAGCCCGGGTTGTCGCCGAAGTAACGCAGGAACAGGTCGCAGTCGGAGACGTCCATCGACGTCGAGGCCGCGTCCGGGAACGTGCACGACGTGATCAGGCCCTGGTAGATCCCGGGATAGGCGTTCGCGACCTGATTCTGGGACAGCGACCCGCCGGAGCAGCCGTCACCGAACGTGTAGTCGATCCGGCCGTACTGGTCGACGATGTGCTCCTTGGCGATCACCAGCGACTCGGCCTGCAGCGCGAGGTTGCAGTCGTGGTAGGAGTTGTTCAGCGCGGTCGACATGACCATGTAGCCCTGGCGCAGGACCGACGGGACGGCGACGCTCGGCGGTCCGTCGTCCAGCAGCGAGGGCGGCACGATCCCGGTCGACTCGCCGTGGTGGCCGCCACAGGCCTCGCCCTGGGTGATCTCGAGCCGGTGGTTCCACGGGTCGTGCGTCTGCACCGACCACGGCGCGAACTTCTGCCCGGGCCGGTACAGCACGGCGAGCTGGCCCTGATCACGGTCCTGCCAGAACCGCTGCACGCGGACGATGAACGGGAGCGTGACCCCGCGGTCGGTCGTGACCGTCGGGATCGATGCCGGTGGATCGGCCGCGTCATAGGGCACGAAGCATTCGGTGGTGTTCGCGGCGCCCAAGCCACCCGGGATGTAGTCGCTCAGGCTCGTCGGCTGCGAGCAGAGCTCCGGGTCACGCGAGTAGTAGTAGAGCGCGGACTCGGTCGGGTGATCGCACTCGGCGTTTGCGTCACCGGGTTGGCAGATCCACGGCTCCAGGTGCGGACCCGAGAACAGCGGCCCCGAGATCGGGTGGTCGGTGATCGTCAGGCTCGCGCCCGGGCCGGTGCGACCGATCCGCGCGGTGAGCGTGTTGGGTCCGAGCCGCAGGCCGCCGACGGTTCCCTCGAAGCTGCCGTCCGGGCGGACCGCGAACGCCGCGGTGACGTTGCGCGCCCCGAGCGTGACGTGGATCCGTGACGGCCTGACGCCGGCAGGGGGCGAGATCTGCACGAGCGTGCTCGGCCCGGTCACGAGATCGGCTCGGGTTGCGACGGTGACGATCGTCGGCGCCTCACGGCTCGGGCCGGGCAGCGGGCGCTTGGGGGCAGCGACCACCGCGGGCGGGGGCGCGGACGCGGGGGCGGCGCGGCTCGCCGCTCCCCCGGCTGGGCTTGCGGCCGCGCTCGCGGCGGGCGCGGGCAGCGCGACACAGACGATCAGCACGACGGCGAGCGCACCGCGCAATGGCCACAACCGGGTCATGAAACAAGCTCCTCCTCATCGGACTGAATGAATATTCACTCAACAGACTTCGCTTGTCAAGTGAACGTTCATTCGGCACCATCGGCCGATCGCCGAATCGCATCCGTTCAAGCGCCTCGCGCCCGAGACGCGGCGCGACCAGATCCTGCTGGCCGCGCTCGCCGAGTTCGGCGCGCATGGGATCGCCGGCGCGCGGATGGAGCGGATCGCCGAGCGGGCCGGTTGCAGCGCCGGCCTCCTGTACTCGTACTTCGACGGCAAGCAGGCGCTGTTCGACGCGCTCTACGAGCAGATCGTCAGCCGGACGCACGAGGAGATCCCGACCGTCATCGACGACCTGCCCGAGCAGACCGCGCGGATCTACGACGGGCAGCGTGCGTATCCGGAGGTGATCCGGCTCACGCTCTGGCACCTGCTCGAGGCCGACGAAGACGTCCGGATCGAGACCGCCACCCGGGGCAACGCCATGCGGGTGGCCGAGCTCGCCGACGCCCAACGCGACGGCCGGATCCCCGCCGCACTGTCTCCCGAGCAGCTGCAGACTCTGATCGTCGCGATCGCCTCGATGTGGTCGACGCTGCCCCGTGAGACCCTCGACCTGGTCCCCGATCAGCGGGTCCGGCGTGAGACGATCGTCGAGGTGATGCGCCGGATCGTCGGCGACTGAGGGCGCTGTCGCCGGCCCGGTCTGCTGCGGCCCGACGCGCCGCGCGTCTGTCAGCCGCGAACGGGGTCGAGCAGCCGCCGCGGCTGTGCGATCACGCGTGACACCGCGTCCTCGCGCCGGCCGGCGTGGCCGAACCCCGGCCCGGGCTCCATCGTGATCTCGGCGACCTCGATCAGCTCGCCGCAGCTCGCACACCGCCCCTGACGGTCGAGCGCGCCGTCGTCGGCGTCGTGGCGCAGGATCCGCAGCGGACCGGCGGGCGCGTAGAACTCGTCGCCCCACGCCATCAGGTCGCGCACGACCGGCCACAGCTTCGTGCCCTTGTCGGTCAACTCGTACTCGTCGCGGCCGGACTCGCCGGGGACCCGCTGGAGCACGCCCTCCTTGACGAGGATGTTCAGCCGCGCCGTGAGCACGGCCCGCGGGATATCGAGGTGCGCGACGAAGTCACCGAACCGGCGCACACCGAAGAACGCGTCGCGGACGATCAGCAGCGTCCACCGCTCGCCGAGCACCTCCAGCGAGCGCGCGACCGAACAGGTCTGTGACGAATAATCGCTTGGCAATGGCATCGATCGCGAGCGTAGCACCCGATAGTTCAATCATCGAACTCGTTGTGCTACGGTGACGCGCACGCCGGTAGTTCAATGATCGAACTTGCGAAGACCTGATGAGCCTGCAGGCAGACCCCGAGCACCACGGCCCGAACTGGCCGGCCGACGAGGGCCACCCGCGCAAGTGGCTGATCCTGTGTGTGCTGGCGGCGGTCGCGTTCATGGCCCAGCTGGACCTGTTCATCGTCAACGTGGCGGTGCCGGCGATCGGAAGGTCGTTCCACGGGGCCGGCCTGTCGGACCTCTCCTGGGTGCTGAACGCGTACGCGATCGTGTTCGGCGCGCTGCTGGTGCCCGCCGGCCGGCTCGCCGATCACTACGGTCGCCGACGGTTCCTGCTCGTCGGCGTGGTCGTGTTCACGACCGGCTCGGTGCTCTGCGCGGTGGCGCCGACGCTGGACATCCTGGTGCTCGGACGCGTGGTCCAGGCGGCCGGAGCCGCCAGCATCGTGCCGGCTTCGTTGGGGCTCCTGCTGCCGACCTTCCCCGCCCGCCAGCACAACCTCGTCATCGGCGCCTGGGCCGGGGTCGCCGCGGTCGCGGCCTCGTCAGGAGCTCCACTCGGCGGACTGCTCGTGACGCTCTCGTGGCGCTGGATCTTCATCGTCAACGTGCCGATCGGGATCTTCACCGTCGCGCTCGGGCTGCGCGTGCTGCCCGAGATCCGCGCTCACGCGTCCGCGCGCCTGCCCGACACCGTTTCGATGCTCTCGCTGCTGGCGACCGTGACGCTGCTGATCTTCGGCACCGTCGAGGGATCGTCTTGGGGCTGGGGCAGCCCGGGCGTGGTCGCTTCGCTGGCGGGCGCGGTCGCGGCCGGCGCGCTGACCGTGCGTCGAGCGTTCACTCAGAGCAACGCCGTCGTCGAGGCCGACCTGTTCTCGAGCCGTGAGTTCGGCACCGCGTCGGCGGCGCTGTTCCTGTTCTTCATCGCCTTCGCCACGCTCCTGCTGATCAGCGTCCTGTACCTGCAGGACATGTGGCACTACTCGGCGCTTGACGCCGGGCTCGGGATCGCGCCCGGACCGATCACCGCCGCCGTGTTCGCGATCAACAGCGGCCGGATCGCGACCCGTTTCGGCCGGGCGGTCCCCGCCTTGCTCGGCACCACCGCGATGGCGCTGTCCGGGCTCTACTGGCTCCTGTTCGCGACCGCCTCGCCGGACTATCTCGTGTTCCTGCCGGGCATGGTGCTCGGCGGCGTCGGCGCCGGGCTGACCCAGGCGCCGCTGTTCGCCTCGGCCGCGACGCTCGCCGCCAACCGCGCGACGACCGGCTCGGCCGTCCTCAACATGGCGCGACAGGTCGGGTCGGCGGTCGGAGTCGCGGTGCTGGTGGCGCTGATGGCATCCCAGCACCCCTCGCGGCTCGGCCTGTTCGATCGCGGCTGGGCGCTGCAGCTCGGCGCCGCCGGGGCGGCGGCGCTGGTGGTGCTGATGCGGGGCGTGCTACGGCGAGCGGCGCCCGTCGGGCCCGCGGTCGCCGCCGGGCCCGCGGTCGCGCCCGGCGCCACGGCGGTCACACCCGGCGCCACGGCGGTCACACCCGGCGCCACGGCGGTCACACCCGGCGCCACGGCGGTCACACCCGGCGCCACGGCGGTCACACCCGGCGCCACGGCGGTCGCGCCCGGCGCGGCGACGGTCGCCGCCGGGCCCGGCGCTGCGGCGTACCAGCCCCTTCGCTGAACCGGGGCGTCTCACACGCCCATATGGCGCTTTGCACGCCCCGCATGGTCACAGCTCTGTTACGGGCGCCACGTCGTTGCCGCGCGTCGCGGTCAACCCGGCGGATCGGGCCGGTGGCCGACTACCGGGGGCGCTCGTAGCGCAACGCACGCATGCCGCCGTCGCCGAAGGGCGGCTCGTGCACGACCATCCCGCCGCGGACGAAGCCGGCCTTCTCGGCGACCCGTTGCGAGGCGAGGTTGTCCGGGTGGGTGGTCAGGTGCAGGTCGTGGAGTCCGTGCTCGCTGGCGGCCCAGCGCACGACCGCGATCACCGCCTCGGTCATCAGGCCCTGACCTCGTGAGGACTCACGCAGCCAGTAGCCGATCGACCCCTCCGGGTGCACCCGCACCGAGATCGAGCCGATCATCTCGTCGGCGCCGCGCTCGGTGATCGCGAACGGCACCTCCCGGATCGTCTCGAACCGCCCGGGGATCCCGGCCAGCCATTCACGCGCGTCGGCCTGGGTGTACGGCGTCGGGATCAGCGGGATGAACCACGCGATGTCGGGATCCTCCTCAACCGCGGCCACGATCGCCGGCACGTCCCCCTCGCCCGGCGGGCGAAGGATCAGCCGATCGGTCTCGATCGTCGTCACGGGCCGATCCTCGCAGACCCCGCCGCCGCGCGCACGGCGTCGCGCGTGGGGCGGGTGCAGCGCGCGCACGGCCCGGCCCCCGCGGCCGGCGCGCGCGTGACCCGCGGCCCGCGTCGGCGGTCAGGCGGAGCCGGCGGAGCCGGCGGAGGCCAGGTCCTGCTCGGCCTGGCGCAGCCACTCGCGCTTCTCGGCGCGCCACTGCTCGTCGGTGCGCCGCTGCTTCCAATAGCCGCTGGCCGACAGCGACTCGGCGGCCATTCCCCGCTCGACGACGAGATGGCGCCGCACGAGCCGGACCGCGGTGGCTTCGCCGTGCACGAACGCGTGACCGCGCCCGGCGGGGAGCTCCAGGCCGGCGACCGCGTCGAGCAGCAGTTCCGGATTCTCGCCCGGGCCGCCGCCGCGGTGCAGCCAGGTCACCCGCAGGTCGCCCGGGGATCCCAGCGGCTGTTCGTGATCTGGGCCCGCGACCTCGAGCACGGCGAACACCGGCACGCCGGCCGGCACTCGGGCAAGCGACGCCGCGATCGCCGGGATCACCGCGTCGTCGCCGACCATCAGGTGCCAGTCGGCCTCGGGTTCGGGCGTGTACGCGCCGCCGGGGCCCGTGAGCTCCAGCGTGTCGCCGACCTGTGCCCGTGCCGCCCACGGTCCGGCGACGCCCTCGTCGCCGTGGACGACGAAGTCAAGCGTCAACCGCCGCCGACCGGCGTCCCACTCACGCACCGTGTAGGAACGCGTCTTGTCACCGAACCTGCACTTGACGTAGTGGTCGGTGAACTCGCCCGCGCCGAACCCCTCCAGGTCATCGCCGTCGACGACGATCCGGACCATCTCCGGGGTCAGACGGCTGGTCTCACGGACGGTCGTGCAGAGGACGCGGCGCTCGGGCATGACCACCAGGATAGGAAGGGCACCCTAATAACCCGTAGGGCGCACGCACATCCGGCCCACCGCGAAGCGTCGGCACCGGCCCTCGCGCATACTCTCCAGATGATCGCGGGGATGATGGCACGCAGCCGCTGGGTGCCCGTCGTGCTGGCGGTCACCGCCGTTGCGCTGACCGGGTGCGGCTCGAGCTCTTCGAAGGGCTCGACCTCGGGCTCGTCGACATCGAGCGCTTCGGCCAGCTCGAGCGCGTCCACCAACGCGAGCACCACCGGGCTCAGCCAGGCGCTCGCCTCGGTCGACGCGGGGCCGGTATCGGAGCGTTACTTCGAGTGGAGCGATCTCGGCGCGGTTGCGAAGCTGGCCGGCGGGTCGCCGACGGCGCCGCCGCGGGCCGGCACCCCGTGGTCCGACGCGTTCGGGATCGGTACCACAGGCGCGATCAGCGACCCCGTTGCGCCGCAGCTGGCGTCGCGTTATGGGCTGGAACTGTCCGACGCCACCAGCGCGATCACGATCGGTTTTCCGCCGCGGGACGCGACCCGGATCCTGGGGCCCGGCGTCGACGCCAGCAGGCTCACGGCGGCCCTGGTGCACGACGGCGCACGGCGCTCCGGACGGTTTCTCGCGTTCGGGCCGCAGGGCTCGGTCAATGTGACCAACCCGGCGGTGACCGGAGCGTTCACTGTCGTCGGCCTCGACCGGGTGCTGATCGGCGACCACAGCTTCGCGAGCGGTCCGTTCCAGGCGCCCGTCATCGCGGTCCTCGGCGGCGGCAGGCCAGTCGGCTCGGTCCCCGCTTACCAAGCCGCCCAGACGTGCCTCGGCGACGTGGTCTGGGCGGCGATCGCCCCGGGCGCCACGGTCGGGGTCCCGTCGAGCGAGCTGGTGGCGATCGGCGGCCGGCGACCGGCCTCGGCGTCGGCTCCGATCACCGAGGTGCTGTGCGCGGTCGACACCGGCTCTGCGGTCGCAGCCGCCCAGCAGCGACGACTGCGCCGAGCCCTGTCGCCGACGGCCCTGCTGCTGCCCGCCGACGAGCCGGTCGCCAGAGCGCTGCGCTCGTCCGAGGTCGACGGCCTCAGCGCCGGCGGGTTGCAGGTCGCCCGTGCGACGCTCATGCTCGCGCCGCGGACCAGGGCCCCGTTCCTGTACATGCTCCAGAACGACGGCTCGCTTGGCCAATTCCTGGTGACGAGCTGCGACCGCTCGGTCATCCGCCGGTTCCTCGGCAGGGACGCGACACCGGCCGACATCGCGGCCTACTGCAAGCGTTCGGGCCTGCCGTCGCCCTGACCTGGAGTTCTCGCAGCCCGCGTGTCAGGAGCCCGCCAGACCGACGCCCTGCAGCGTGTCGCGGATCTCGTCCAGGATCGCGGGGTCGTCGATCGTGGCCGGCATCGCGTACTGGTCGCCGTCGGCGATACTGCGCATCGTGCCGCGCAGGATCTTGCCCGAGCGGGTCTTGGGCAGGCGCCCGACGACGGCGGCGGTCTTGAATGCGGCGACGGCGCCGATCCGGTCACGGACGAGCTGCACGGCCTCGCCGGCGATCTCGTCGGCGGGGCGGTCGACGCCGGCGCTGAGCACGAGCAGGCCGATCGGGAGCTGGCCCTTGAGCCGATCGGCGACGCCGAACACGGCGCACTCGGCGACGTCGGGATGGGTGGCCAGCACCTCCTCGATCGCCCCGGTCGAGAGACGGTGGCCGGCGACATTGATGATGTCGTCGGTGCGCGCCATCACGTACGGGTATCCGTCGGCGTCGATGTAGCCGGCGTCGGCGGTCTGGTAATAGCCGGGGAACGTCGTCAGGTAGGTCTCACGGAAGCGGTCCTCGGCGTTCCACAGGGTCGGCGTCGAGCCGGGCGGCATCGGCAGCTTGACGACGAGCGCGCCGGTCTCGTCGGCCGGCAGCTCGGCGCCGTCGGGGCCGAGCACCCGCAGGTCCCAGCCCGGGACCGCGCGCGTCGGCGAGCCGGCGATGACCGGCAGCTGCTCGATCCCCATGCAGTTGGCGGCGATCGGCCAGCCGGTCTCGGTCTGCCACCAGTGATCGATCACCGGCACGCCAAGCTGGTGCTGGGCCCACTCCAGGGTGTCGGGGTCGCAGCGCTCGCCGGCCAGGAACAGCGTGCGAAACGCGGACAGGTCGTGGTCTGCGATCAGCGCGCCGTCGGGATCCTGCTGACGGATCGCGCGGAACGCCGTCGGCGCCGTGAACAGCGCCACCACGCCGTGGTCGGCGATCACCCGCCAGAACGCGCCGGCGTCGGGCGTCCCGACCGGCTTGCCCTCATACAGCACGGTCGTGCAGCCGTGCAGCAGGGGCGCGTAGACGATGTAGGAGTGCCCGACGACCCAGCCGACGTCCGACGCGGTCCACCAGACCTCGCCGGGCTCGATCCCGTAGACGTTGTACATCGACCACTCCAGCGCGACGGCGTGGCCGCCGGTGTCACGGACGATCCCCTTCGGCCGGCCGGTGGTCCCCGATGTGTAGAGGATGTACAGCGGATCGGTCGCCGCGACCGGAACGCACTCGGCCGGCTGCGCGCCGGCCATCGCCTGCGCCCAGTCGAGGTCACGCTCGGGGTGCAGCGTCGCCTGAAGCTGAGGCCGCTGCAGGACGATGCACCGGCGCGGTGTGTGCTCGGCCTGCTCGATCGCGCCGTCCAGCAGCGACTTGTAGTCGACCAGCCGGCCCGGCTCGATCCCGCACGAGGCCGAGACGATCACCGTCGGCCGCGCGTCGTCGATCCGCCCGGCGAGCTCGTGGGACGCGAAGCCGCCGAACACGACCGAATGGACCGCGCCGATCCGGGCGCACGCGAGCATCGCGATCGCCGCCTCGGGGACCATCGGCATGTAGATGATCACCCGGTCGCCGTACTCCACCCCCTGTGCCCGGAGCGCGCCGGCGAACCGCGCCACCTCGTCACGCAGCTCACGGTAGCTGTAGCGCCTGACCGTGTCGGTCACCGGCGAGTCGTAGATCAGCGCGACCTGATCGGCGCGGCCGCCCTGCACATGTCGATCGAGCGCGTTGTAGCAGGTGTTCAGCTGCCCGCCGACGAACCACCGATAGAACGGAGCCCGGTCGTCGTCGAGCACGCGCTCGGGCGGCGTGATCCAGTCGATCGCCTCTGCGGCCTGCGACCAGAACGCCTCGGGCTCGTCCAGGGAACGGCGGAACACCTCGTCGTAGTCACCCATCGAAACCACGCCTCCTACCCCTTGATTCGGGCTTCGTGGCCCGCCCACTCGCGCTCGCGCAACTCGTACTTCTGCACCTTCCCGGTCGACGTCTTCGGCAGCTCGTCCACGAACTCGATCACGTCCGGCGATTTGTACCGGGCGATGCGGCCGCGCACGTGGTCCACGAGCTCTGACCCGGACGCGTCGCGGCCGGGCTTGAGCACGACGAACCCCTTCGGACGCTCACCCCAGCGATCGTCGGGGATGCCGATCACGGCCGCCTCGAGCACGCTCGCGTGCGATACGAGCGCCTGCTCGACCTCGACCGTCGAGATGTTCTCGCCGCCTGAGACGATCACGTCCTTGGCGCGGTCCAGCAGCTGCACGTAGCCATCGGGATGCATCACCCCGAGGTCGCCCGAGTGAAACCAGCCACCCCGGAACGCCTCGGCGGTCGCGTCGGAATCCTCGAAATAGCCCTTCATCACGTTGTTACCCTGCATCACGATCTCGCCCATCGTCTGGCCGTCGGCCGGCACGTCCGCCATCTCCGGATCGACCACGCGCAGTCGCTCCGCCTGGATCATCCCGACGCCCTGGCGTGCCAGCAGCGTCGCCCGCGCCTCCGTCTCGAGATCCTCCCAGCCGGGCTGCCATTCGCACACCGAGTACGGCCCGTAGGTCTCGGTCAACCCGTAGACGTGCACGATCCGCGCGCCGAGCGCCTCCATCTGCGCGATCGTGGTCGGGCTGGGCGGCGCTCCGGCGGTCGTCACGGTCAGCGTCCGGCCGAGCGGATGAGCCTCGGCGGCGTTGGCGATCGCCGTCAGCACCGTCGGCGCGCCGTTGAGATGGGTGACGTGCTGCTCGTCCAGCAGTCGCCAGATCTCGTCGCCGCGGACCGCGCGCAGGCAGACGTGGCGGCCGCCGATCGCGGTCAGCGCCCAGGTCGTGCACCAGCCGTTGCAGTGGAACATCGGCAGCGTCCACAGGTACACGGACGCCGGCGAGTGCTCGGAGTGGATCACCTCGCCGAGCGCGTTCAGGTAGGCGCCGCGGTGCGTGTACATGACGCCCTTGGGCCGGCCGGTGGTGCCGGACGTGTAGTTGATCGTGATCGTCTTAAGCTCGTTGGCGACGGTCCATGAGAGCGGCTCGTCGGAGCCGGTCTCCAGCAACTCCTCGTACCCGCGTCCATCCAACGCCACCGAGCCCGGCGCGGCGGCCTGATCGTCGGTGATCGTGATGATCTCCCTGACGGACTCGAGCGCTCCGGCGACGGGCGCGACCGACTGCGCCAGCTCGGCGTCGACGACCAGCAGACTGGCGCCGGAGTGGTCGCAGATGTAGCGGACCTCCTCCGGCGCGAGGCGCGTGTTGATCGCGACCAGCACCGCTCCGGCGAGCGGGACCGCGAAGTGAGCGATCAGCATCTCGGGGATGTTCGGGCAGAGGTACGCGACGCGATCGCCCGGCTTGACCCCGGCAGCCTGGAGGGCCCGCGCCAGCCGGGTCGCGTGCCCGGCGAACTCCTCGTAGCTGAGACGCCGGCTGCCGTGGACGATCGCGCACTCATCGCCGAACACGGCCGAGGATCGCTCGAGGAAGCGCAGCGGGGTCAGCTGAGCCGTGGATACCGACATTCGGTCTTCGCCTCTCCTCAGGGGGGCGCACTCGCGCCTCCGCAAGCAGGCAGCCTAACGCACCCGATACCGTCGCCACGACGTCGACATACATTTGACTTACGCACGTCCAAGATTAGTCTTACGTCTGGCTGATGTCTGACGCGGCGACGAAACCGGAGACCGGCTCGGTGCAGGTGCTGAGACGGAGCCTGGAGGTCCTCGACCTCCCCGGCGCCGACGACCGCGCGCCGCTCGTGCTGCTGCACGAGGGGCTCGGCTCGGTCGCGCTGTGGCGCCGCTTCCCGGCGCTGCTGGCAGCGGCGACCGGCCGCCGCGTGATCGCGTTCTCCCGCTTCGGACACGGTCGCTCGCAGCCACCCGCGGCGCCGCGGACCAAGGCGTTCTTCCATCAGGAGGCGCTCGAGGTGCTGCCGGCACTGCTGGCGACGCTGAGCGCGGAACGTCCGGTGCTCGTCGGCCACAGCGACGGAGGGTCGATCGCGCTGATCGCGGGCGGCGTGCTGCCGGTGACCGGCATCGTCGTGCTCGCCGCGCACGTGTTCGTGGAGGAGATGTCCGTCACCGAGATCACGGCGGCGCGCGATGCGTTCGTCGACGGCGACCTGCGAGCGCGGATGGCCCGGCACCACGACGACCCCGACGCGGCGTTCTGGGGCTGGTGCGACGTCTGGCTGCACCCGGCGTTCCGCGCGTGGTCGCTGGACTCCGATGCCGCCCGGATCACCGCGCCGACGCTCGTGATCCAGGGCGTTGACGACGCGTATGGCTCGCTCGCGCAGGTCGATCGGATCGTCGCTGCGATCGGCCGCAGCGCCGAGCGGCTGATCGTGCCCGGCGGCCACTCGCCGCACCTCGAGCGCCCCGAGGAACTTGTCGCGGCGATCGCGCAGTTCACCGCCGCACTGGCCTAGGTGGACCGCTCAGCGATGCGCCCAGAACGGGTGCGCGGCGTGCCGCCCACTGGCTCTGACCGCTCAGCGCAGCAGCGCGGTGACGACGTCGCGGTGGTCACGCATCGTCTCGGCGCCGTCACGGCCGGGCTGGCGCCCGAACCCGCAGTACATCGCGACCCCGAAGTCGTCGAGGAACCGGGACGCGGTTGCGTGGCGACGGCGCAGTCCCGCCAAGCCGTCCAGCGGCAGCACGATCCCGAGGAACACGCGCGCGTCGCCGGGCGCCAGATCCGCCAGGGGGGCGACGTAGCGCTCGTCCTCGGAGCGCAGGTAGCGCGGGCCGGCGAGGTGCAGCCAGTCGACCGCGCGCCCGGACTCGGCGACCGCGAAGTTGGCCATCCGCACGATCGTCGACATGTCGTGAGGCTCGTACATCGGCCACTCCGGAAACGTGCCGAGGCACAGGTGGTAGCCGACCAGCACGTCTTCGGGAATCAGCCGCGTCAGCCGCGTGACCGGGCCGGCGAACCGCTCCCACGCGTCGCCCGAGGTCCACGCCAGCACGCCCTCGATGTCCTGCGTCTCATACGAGCAGTCCCACTGGATCGCGAGCCGGTCGGCCGGCACCGCGTCCAGCAACCGCTCGAGCTCCCGTGCCACCAAGTCCTCGAACGCGCGCTCGGCGATCGGGTAGTCGTGATCGAAGCGCGCCTTGAACGCGTTCAGCGCGCTGGGGGGAAACGGCAATCCGATCTGGAAGCGCAGATGACCGGGGATCGCTCCCTCCGACGCGAGCGCCTCGAACCGCCGGTAGGAATCGATCGCGTCGTCGATCCGCGGCCAGCGGCCGAAGCGGATCTCGTCGGCGCCGGCGGCCACCGCGAACACCGGCGTCTCGTACGCGTGACGCGGGATCCCGGTCGGCGACTCGGTCTCGGCCACGACCACGACGCCCTCCGCCGGCCGGCACAGATGCTCGCGCTCGTAGCCGACCCATGCCGCCCGCGGGCCGGTCTCCCCGTCAGGGAGCGCGAACACGAGCTCGCCGAACAGCTCGGCCCCGGCGCGCAGGGCCTGATCGGTGTCCGCGGCCGGCAGCGAGCCAACCAGTAGCAGCGGGCTGTCGACCCGTGACGCCATCCGGCGCTCAGTCTCCCACAGCGCGCTGCAGCGACTCACGCAGCCGGAACCGCTGCACCTTGCCGGTCAGCGTCCGCGGCAGCTCCGGCACGAAGCGGACCACGTGCGGGTACTCGTAGCGACGCATCCGAGCCTTGCACCATTGGCGCAGCTCCTCGGCCAGCTCGTCTGACCCGGGTCCGCCGGCGGGGCACTCGATCACCGCCGCAATCTGGGTCGTGTCGTCGACTCGGATCCCGATCACGCCGACGCCGGCGACGGACGGGTGCTCGAGCAGCACGTGCTCCATGTCGACGGGCGAGACCCACAGACCGCCGATCTTGAGCATGTCGTCGGCCCGGCCGACGTAGGTGTAGATCCCGTCGGCGCGGCGCTCGTAGCGGTCGCCCGTGACGAACCAGTCGCCCTTCATCGAGCGCTTGGACTTCTCGTGCTGGTGCCAGTACAGCGCCGCGCACGAGTCGCCACACACCTCGAGACCGCCGACTCCGGCGCCGTCGATCACCGACCCGTCGTCGGCGACGAGCCGCAGCTCATAGCCGGGCACGGGCCGTCCGGAGGTCCCCGGCTCGATCTCGCCGGGACGGTTGGAACAGTAGATGTGCAGCATCTCGGTCGACCCGATCCCGTCGACGATGTCGGTGCCGAACCGCTCGCGCCAGCGGACCACCGTCTGGGCCGGTAGCGGCTCGGCCGCCGACGCGCAGACCCGCACCGACCGCAGGGCGTCAGCGGCGACCGGCTCGGGCTCGGCCAGCAGCGCTCTGAACAGCGCCGGCACGCTGAACAGCACCGTCGGCCGGTGTGCGCGCAGCGTCTGGAGGATCGGCTCGGGCTTGGTCGGGCCCGACATCAACACCGCGGTCGCCCCCACCCACAGGGGGAACGAGAGCCCGTTGCCCAGCCCGTAGGCGTGAAACAGCTTCGTCGTCGAGAACGTGATGTCGCCGGCGCCCAGCCCGAGCACCCCGCGCGCGTAATGCTCGCACGTGTACTCGATGTCGTGCTGGAGGTGCACGACCCCCTTTGGCTTGCCGGTCGATCCCGAGCTGTAGAGCCAGAACGCCATGTCGTCGCGATGCGTCGGCGCCGGGTCGGCCTCGTCGTCCTGGGCGGCGAGCGCCTCGTCGAGCTCGACGACGTCCGCGCCGGTGCCGCCGCGCACGAGGTAGCGCAACGAGGAGCGCGGCCCGAGCGCCCCGGCCAGGCGCGCCAGCACGGCCGGCTCGCACGCGATCAGCGAGGTGTAGGTGTCCTGCACGTAGTGGACGAAGTTCTCATCGCGATCGAGCACCGAGACCGGTACCGGCACGGCGCCGATCCTGATCGCCGCCAGGAACACGATCGGAAACGTGGTGGTGTCGTCGAGCGCCAGCAGCACGCGCTGCTCGCGCTGCACCCCGAGCGAGCGCAGCAGGTTCGCGGCGCGATTGATCCGCCGACGCAGCTGCTCGTAGGTGAGCGTCTCGTCGGGCGCGATGTACGCCGTCTTGTCGCCCAGACCCGCCCCGACCTGGAAGTCGACGAGCTCGCCGATGCCGGTTCCTCGCGGGCCCGAGGCGACCGGCGGCGCCGAGGCGGTCACGCCGGCCGCCGGACGACGACCGACTTCAGATCGGTGTAGTGATCGAACGCCTCCGAGCCGTGCTCGCGGCCCAGGCCGCTGGTCTTGACGCCGCCGAACGGCAGCTCGTCGTAGACCTTCGTCGGGGAGTTGATCCAGGTGTAGCCGGCGTCGATCTCGGCGGCCGCGCGCTCGGCCCGCCCCAGATCGGAGGTCCAGACCGACGAGCCCAGCCCGAACGGGGAGTCGTTGGCCAGCCGCAGCGCCTCGTCGAAGTCGCGCACGCGCCAGATCGGCAGCGCAGGCCCGAACACCTCCTCCTGGGCCATCGGCGAGTCGTGCGGCGGCTCGAGCACGACCGTCGGCTCATAGAAGTGGCCGTCGGCGAGCGCAGGATCCGCGGGCGTGCCGCCGCCGGTCAAAAGCTCCCCGCCGCCGGCGACGCTCTCATCGACCTGCCGGCGCAGCAGCGCCAGTTGCCGCGCCGTGTGGACCGGCCCGATCTGCGACGCCGGATCGGACCCCAGGCCGACGCGCAGCCGCCGCGCCTTGGCGACGATCGCCGCGATCACCTGATCGGCGACCGACTCGAACACGTACACGCGCTTGATCGCCAGGCACGCCTGGCCGCAGTTGTAGAAGCGACCCATCGATGCCGCCGACGCGGCCTTGGCCAGGTCCGCGTCATCGCAGATGATCATCGGGTCCGAGCCGCCGAGCTCGAGCGTGACCCGCTTGGAACCCGGCGCGGCCAGCGCCGCGACCCGCTCGCCGGTCGGGGTCGACCCGGTGAACGCGACCTTGCGCACCAGCGGGTGCGTGACGAGCGCCTCGCCTGCCTCGGGCCCGGTGCCGGGCACGACGTTGAGGACGCCCGCCGGCAACCCGGCCTCGGTCAGGATCTCGGCCAGCCGCAGCGTCGTGAATGGCGTCGTGTCGGCGGGCTTTGCGACGACCGTGTTACCGCACAACAGCGCCGGCCCGAGCTTGTTGCACAGCAGGGTCGTCGGGAAGTTCCACGGCACGATCGCCGCGACGACCCCGAGCGGCTTGCGCAGCACGCGGCCGTCGACGCCGGTGTCGAGCCCGTGCACGTAGACGCCGCGGACCTGCTTCTGCAGCCCGGCGTAGTGCTCGAGCGTCTCCGCCGCCTTGCGCAGCTCCAGCTTGGCTTCACGGATCGTCTTGCCCTGCTCGGCGACGAGCAGCGGGGTCAGCTCATCGACGTGGGCGGCGAACGCCTCCGCGCACGCGTGCAGGATCGCGCCGCGGTCGGAGTACCCCAGCCGTGCCCAGCCCGCGAACGCCTCGTGCGCGGTCCGGACGGCAGCATCCACGGTGGCCGCGTCACCGGCGGTCACGCGCCCGACGGTCTCACCGGTGCCCGGGTCGACGATCGTCAACGTCCGCTCGCCGAGCGCCAGGCGCTCGCCGCCGACGAACGCGCCCCGCTCCAGCACTGCCTCGGTCGTGCTCATCTCACGTCACGCTCCCGTGAACTTCGGCTCGCGCTTCTCGGCGAACGCGGTCAGCCCCTCCAGCGCGTCCGACGACCTGAACAGCTGCTCCATCATCTCGCGCTCGAGCGCGAGCCCGTCGGCGATCGGCAGCGCGATCCCCTCGTACACGGCGCGCTTGATGTGGGCGATCGCCAGCGCCGGCAGCTTGTGCAGGCCCGCGACGTGAATGTCGAACGTCGGCTGGCTGGCGAACACGTGCGAGACGAGCCCGACCCGCTCCGCCTCCGGCGGCTGCACCGTGCGACCGGTCACGAGCAGCTCCATCGCGGGGCCGATCCCGATCAGCCGCGCCAGCCGCTGGGTGCCGCCGTTGCCGGGCAGCAGACCGAGCGTGACCTCGGGCGTCCCGAGCCTGTAGTGGCCCTCGAGCGCGTAGCGGACGTCGCAGGCGAGCGCGATCTCGAGGCCGCCGCCGAGCGCGTGGCCGGCGATCCAGGCGACGTACAGCTTCGGCGACCGCGCGATCGACGCGAGCGTCTCGTGCGCCAGCCGGATCATCTCCATGTTGGTCTCGACGTCGTTCGCCAGGAACCGCTTGACATCCGCCCCGGCCGAGAAGAACTTCGGGCTGGCGGAGCGGACGACGATCACATGCGCATCGGCGTCCGCCTCGGCATCGGCGAGGGCGGCGCCGAACTCGTACATGAACTCGATGTCATAGGAGTTGGCAGGCGGGTTGTCGAGCGTGATCGCCCCGTCGGCGTAGGTGACGGCCATCAGGCCAGCCCGCCGACGACGACCGACTTGAGCTCGACGTAGCTGTCGAGCGCCTCGAGCCCGTGTTCCTTGCCGTAGCCGGAGTCCTTGATCCCGCCGAACGGCAGCTCGTCGTAGCCGTAGTGGATCTGGTTGACCCAGGTCATCCCGGCATCGATCCGTTGCGAGGCGGCGTGGATCTTGCGCACGTCATGGGTCCAGATCGAGGAGCCGAGCCCGTACGGGGTGTCGTTTGCGCGCGTGATCGCGTCGTCGAAGTCGCTGAACCGCAACACCGGCAGGACCGGGCCGAACACCTCCTCGGTCATCAGCCGCGAGCCGGCGCCGGGCTCGGTCACGACCGCCGGCTCCAGGAACCAGCCCGTGTCGTTGCCGCCGTCGCCGCCGCCGCACAGCAGCTCGCCGCCCTTGTCGACGCCGTCCTGGAGCTGGTCGAGCAGCTCGTCGCGGCCGGCCTTGGTGTGGATCGGCCCCATCCGCAGCCGCGGCTTCTCGGCCTTGACGGTACCGTCGCCGGGCTCGTAGCGCTTGACCCGGTCGACGAGCTCGGAGACGAACGCGTCGAACACCGAGTCGTGTACGAACACGCGCTTGCACCCTAAGCACGCCTGCCCGGCGTTCCAGTAGCGGCCGATGATCACCGCCTTGACGGCCGCCGCGACGTCGGCGTCGTCGCAGACGATCACCGGATCCGATCCACCGAGCTCGAGCGTGACCCGCTTGAGCAGCGGCGCGCCGAGCCCGGCGACGTGGCGGCCGACCTCGGTCGAGCCGGTGAACGCGACCCGGCGCACATCGGGATGTCCGACGAGCGCGTCGCCGATCACCGAGCCGCGGCCGGTGACGACGTTCAGCACCCCGTCGGGGACGCCGGCCTCGGAGAACAGCCGCGCGACCTCGAGCGTCGCCAGCGGCGTCGTCGCCGCCGGCTTGGCGACGACCGTGTTGCCCATCGCCAGCGCCGGTGCGACCTTCGTGCCCAGCAGCGTCAGCGGGAAGTTGTACGGCGTGATCGCGACGCACACGCCCATCGGCCGGCGGATCA
>Ga0302325_10008664_pt1 | contig 22321 bp, 21 predicted proteins | sample Palsa_T0_2_FD_201948 | JGI IMG/M metagenome (GOLD analysis project Ga0302325, IMG submission 201948) | Peat permafrost microbial communities from Stordalen Mire near Abisko, Sweden - Palsa_T0_2 | ecosystem: Environmental > Terrestrial > Soil > Palsa > Peat permafrost | place: Sweden: Abisko...
AGCGGTTTTCGTAATGGTATAGGCAAATGGCGTAGGTTCGACTTGTGCCTGCGGGTCGTTGTGGAGGCCGGCGACAAGTGTGCAAAGGATGAAAAGGCGGATGAGCGGTTGGCGCATGGTCGGAAGGTGGTTTTAGTTGGTATAGTGTAAGTTACCATTTTTTTTATTTTGGTTGTTTACTTACATTCGTCCGTCATCCTCATTCTACACTTCATGAGTTGGAAATATTGGCCTGCTTTTATTTTTAGTCTGTTGCTCTCTGCCTTTCGTGGTCTTACGCAGACGGTGCCTTCGCCGGAAAATTTTCTCGGGTATACGCTTGGGGCGCATTTTACGCCGCATCATACCGTCATGAGTTATTTTAAGGCGGTTGCCGCGGCGGCGCCTGACAGGATGTTGCTGGAGCAATATGGCAGCACTTATGAAGGACGTCCCCTTGTGCTGGCGTATATCGCGTCGCCTGAAAACCTGCGGCGGCTGGATGCCATCCGGCAGAATAATTTGAGGCTGGCGGGGATGCTGCATGACAGCGTTGCGCCCGACGAGCATGCGCCGGTGATCGTCTGGCTGAGTTACAACGTCCATGGCAACGAGCCGGCGTCGACCGAGGCGGCCATGAAGATGCTGTATTGGCTGCTGGATCCGGCTTCGCGCGCGAAGGAATGGCTCAATAATATGGTGGTCATACTGGACCCCTGTATCAATCCTGATGGCCGGGAGAGGTATGTGGCCTGGTACAATGATGTAGTAGGATCGCAGCCCAATCCGGACCCGCAGGCGCGCGAGCACCAGGAGCCCTGGCCCAGGGGCAGGACCAATCACTATAATTTCGATCTCAATCGGGATTGGGCCTGGCAGACGCAGCTGGAGACAAGGCAGCGGCTTGCGAAATACAATGACTGGTTGCCGCAGGTGCACGTAGACTATCACGAGCAGGGGTATAACAGCCCCTATTATTTTGCGCCGGCCGCGGAACCTTACCATGACGTGATCACGCCCTGGCAGCGCGAGTTCCAGATCATGATCGGCAAGAACAACGCCCGGTATTTCGACCGAAATGGCTGGTTATATTTTACCAGGCAGGAGTTCGATCTTTTTTATCCCAGTTACGGAGATACCTATCCCATTTACAATGGCGCCATCGGGATGACTTTTGAGCAGGGTGGTATCAGCGCGGGGCTGGCGGTGCTGACTTCGGATGGTGACACGCTGACACTGGCGCAGCGGTTGGAGCATCATTTTACGACAGGGGTCTCCACGGTCGAAGTGTCGGCTGCCCATGGGGCTGAGTTGATAAAACATTTCCATTCCTATTTTAAGGAAGCTGTTGAGCATCCTTCGGGTGAATACAAGGCCTGGCTTATACGAAATGACTCCTTTGGCGACAGGCTGGAGCGGTTGCGGACCTTGTTGGACAGAAATGGTATTCAATGGGAATTCGCCTGCTCCGGGAAGCAACTTACCGGTGTGGATTATGAAACGGGCAAGACGGCGGCCTTTAAGGTTGAGACCGGAGATGTTATTGTCAACGCGAACCAGCCGAAGTCCAATTTGTTGCGAGTGCTTTTTGAGCGGCAGTCGCATATCAGCGATTCGGTGACCTATGATATTACGGCCTGGTCGGTGCCTTTTGTATACGGAGTGCAGGCGTATGGGTTGAATAACTATGTAAAATGCAGTGCGGACATAGATCGGGTTATAGTGGACACCACCAATGGCAGCGAGTATGCTTATGCAGTACGCTGGACGGGGATGGGGAGCGTCCGTTTCCTCAGCCAGTTGTTGAAAAAGGGGGTGAAGGTCCGCTTCGCCGAAAAGACCTTCCAGTCCGGCGGTGTTTCCTTTGACAGGGGAACTTTGCTGATCGCGCAGACCGGCAACGCGGTTTTTGGCGCGGGTCTCTGGCCATTGGTAAAGGATGCGGCGTTGCACAATGACCTGGAAGCAGTGCCGCTTGCCACCGGTTTTGTGGATAAGGGCGCGGACTTTGGCAGCGACCTGGTACACATGATACACAAGCCGCGGGTGGCGGTTTTCACGGGTGAGGAAGTTAACTCGCAGGAAGCGGGGGAGGTCTGGCATCTTTTTGAGCAGGAGGTCGGTTATCCTGTGACGTTGGTGAATGCGGCATCGGCGGCCCGTTTGGTATGGAAGAACTTCGACGTGATCATCCTGCCCAACGGGGACTACCGGGGGCTGGAGGAGAAAAAAATGTCCGACCAGCTGCAGAACTGGGTACGGGAGGGTGGCAGATTGATCGCCATGCAGCATGCGGTGGAGCAGCTCTCAAAAACGGACTGGGCTATCAAGGCAAAGGCCGCCGACGGGGACAAGAAGGACGACGACAAGGACAAGCGGGGGGACGACTATGGTTCGTTGCGCCACTATGATAATCGGCAGCGGGAAGAGGTAGCGGGCAGCGTTCCCGGATCGATCTACCGCGTAGAGCTGGACAACAGTCATCCGCTGGCTTTTGGCTATCCCGACCACTATTATACGCTCAAGCAGGACGAGGAAGTCTATGAGTTCTTTAAGGAAGGGGGCTGGAATGTGGGGGTTGTCCGCAAGAATGGCTATGTAAGCGGGTTTACGGGTGTCAAGGCAAGGGAAAAAATAAAGGATGGCGTGATCTTTGGCGTGCAGGACCTGGGTCGGGGAAAGATCGTCTATATGGCCGACGATCCGCTGTTCCGTAGTTTTTGGGAGAACGGGAAGCTGTTATTTTGCAATGCGGTGTTCCTGGTGGGGCAATAAACATCACTGAAAAAAGAGTTTTCCATGGATAGCTTTTTTAAACGGAGGCTGGTTTTTACAGGTCTTTTTCTCGCAGGGTTGAGCGGTGCGGTTGCCCAGCGTCCGCCTACCATAACATCCGCGGAAATGTTTCTGCGGCTGAACAAACTGAATGTATTGGGCACTGTGTTGTATATAGCCGCGCATCCGGACGATGAGAATTCCAGGTTGATCGCTTATATGGCGAAGGACAGGCTGTATCGCACTGGGTATCTGTCGATGACGCGCGGGGACGGCGGCCAAAACCTCATCGGCGATGAACAAGGAGTAGAACTGGGCCTCATCCGGACGCAGGAGATGCTGGCGGCGCGACGTGTGGATGGCGCCGAACAATTCTTCTCGCGTGCCTTTGATTTTGGGTTTACCAAGTCTACGGAGGAGGCGCTGAAGACCTGGGACGAACAAAAGGCGCTGAGTGACGTCGTGTGGGTGATCCGTAAATTCCAGCCGGACGTCATCTTCACCCGGTTCCCGCCGGATAGCCGGGCGGGGCATGGGCATCATAGCGCTTCGGCGGTGCTGGCGCACGAGGCATTTCTGGCGGCAGCCGATCCCACGAAATTTCCGGAACAGTTACAATATGGTGTAAAGCCATGGAAGGCTAAAAGGATCTTGTGGAATACCTTCAATTTTGGCGGCGGTGCTAACACGACGAGTGATGACCAAATGAAGATCGACGTAGGGGTCTACAACCCCATACTTGGAAAGAGCTATGGCGAGATCGCTGCCGAAAGCCGCACCAACCACAAGAGCCAGGGCGCTGCGCTGACCCCTGCGCGGGGTATGTCGATGGAATATTTCAGCCTGGTCGACGGCGAGGCCGCGCATACTGACCCGATGGATGATGTCGAGACTTCCTGGCGCCGGGTGGACGGCGGGGAACCGATCGCCGGGATGGTCGACAAACTGATACATGATTTCAATCTGATGCACCCGGAACTTTCGGTACCCGGGCTGGTCGATGTTTACAAGGCCATCCTGCAGCTCAAGGATGGGTATTGGAAGACGCAGAAGTTGAAGGAGGTACAACAACTCATAGCGGACTGCAGCGGCCTATGGATGGAGGCGTTGACGCAACAACCGTATGCGGTGAAGGGAGGTTCGATGGCTGTGACGGTCGTGCTGAACAATCGTCTTGGGGCGCCGATATCGGTTACAGCAGTCAGTTTTGCCGGCTTTGATTCGCTCTGGAAGCAGGAGCTGAAAGGCGACAAAAATTATTTTTTCTCACAGACTATCACTGTCGCGCAGGACAAACCGGTTACGCAACCCTACTGGCTTGCGGCGGAGATGTCACCCGGGTCTTTTAATGTAAAGGATCAACGGCTGATCGGCGATCCGCAGGGCCCGCCCGCCTATACGGTCGATTTCCGGCTGGACGTGGGGGGGCAGGAGATCGTTTACACCCGGCCTGTACAATATAAATACACCGATCCGGTGAAGGGCGAAGTGTATGAGCCGGTAACGGTCATACCGCCGGTTACGGCGCAGTTCGATCCCGCACTGGTATTGTTTACGGACGGCGAACAAAAGGGCTTTCGGGTCGAGGCGGAAGGTCATGTGGCGGGCTCGGGGCTGCCGGCGATGGGATTGACGCCTACGCCGGGTCTCACCGTAGGAACTCCGGTCGTTTCGGCCGGGGGTGCATCCTGGACGGCGAAGCCGGCGGGCGCGACTGGAGGCAACACGACCGGTGCCGGCATGACTGGTGCCGGCATGACCGGTAAGACGCTGACGGCGGATCTGATATTGGACCATAAATCCACGGCACTGCAACTGCGAACGATCGCATACGATCATATTCCCCGCATTGATTTTTTCCGGCCGACTGTAGAGAAGTTCGTGCTGGCCGACGTCAAGACGGCGGGGCATCGGATCGGGTATATCGAAGGAGCGGGAGACAAGGTTCCCGCGGCGCTGGAGGAGATGGGCTATGAAGTCGTGTTGTTAAAAGAAAAGGACCTGTCCCCGGCTTTCCTGAAGTCTTTTGACGCCATCATCGCGGGGGTCCGTGCTTATGATGTCCATTCCTACCTGAAGGCAAGGCATTCGATCCTGATGGATTATGTGAAAGATGGCGGCAACCTGATCGTACAGTATAATCGTGACAACCTGGGCCAGCCGACACAGAATATCGGCCCCTATCCGTTAGCCGTTTCCAATATCCGGGTCACGGATGAAAACGCGCAGGTGCGGTTCCTGCAGCCGGCGCATCCCGTGCTCAACTATCCCAATAAGATCGGTGATCAGGACTTCCAGGGATGGATACAGGAACGGGGTATCTATTTTGCCGGGCAGACCGATCCCGCTTACGAATCGGTGTTGTCCATGAACGATCCGGGTGAATCGGAGCAAAAGGGGAGCCTCGTGATCGCCCGATATGGCAAGGGCATCTTTGTCTATACGGGGCTCGTGTTCTTCCGGGAATTGCCTGCGGGCGTGCCGGGGGCTTATCGTCTGATGGCCAATATCATTGCACTCAACCAAAAGAGAGGGTTTTAGCTATTATGCGTCGAAGAAGGGATGTGGCTATTGTTGTTGCGCTGATTGTGGCGGTTGTGCTCGGGCAGGTTATCAAAAAAGTAACGATCGGATTGCTGATCGGTCTTGTCATCGGACTGCTGGTGGCATCGCTGATGTCAAATCGAAAGGGTAAATAGAACATGGACAAAGAAAGAGTTCCGCTGTTTGGCAAGTGGAGTTACTGGTATGCGCTGGTGATCGGCTTCCTCGTGGTCTGTATGGCCGTGTTCTATTTTCTTACCAAACATTTTTCATGAGCCCGATAGATTGGATAGTATTGGTGCTGACCCTGGGAGGGATCATTGCATACGGGCTGTATAAAGGACGTTCGACCAAGGACCTGGATGGTTATTTCCTGTCCAACAGGTCGGTTCCCTGGTATATGGTATTGCTGGGCATCATGGGCACGCAGGCCAGCGCGGTCACATTCTTATCCGCTCCCGGTCAGGCCTATACTGACGGAATGCGGTTCGTACAATATTACTTCGGGCTGCCGCTGGCGATGGTAGTACTTTGTATCACCTTTGTGCCCGTTTTCCACCGGTTGAAGGTCTATACGGCGTATGAATTCCTGGAACGGCGTTTTGACCTTAAGACCCGTACCCTGACCTCCTTTCTTTTTTTAGTGCAGCGCGGGTTATCTACGGGTATCAGTATCTCCGCGCCATCCATTATCCTTTCCTCGCTGCTGGGATGGGATATTGTCTGGACCAATATCGTCATGGGCGGCCTGGTCATCGTCTATACGGTGTCGGGCGGCGCCAGGGCCGTTGCCTATACGCAGCAGCTGCAGATGATCATCATTTTTGCGGGGATGACGATCGCGGGTTATATCGTCGTCCACCAGCTCCCGAAGGGGGTGGGGCTGACAGATATCCTCCATATCGGCGGCAAGGCGGGGAAGCTGAATATCATCACGACGGGCTTCGAGCATCGGGGCGGCGGAGGTGCGGCGAGTGGCGGCCACGGCGGTTTCGACTGGAATGACCGTTACAATCTGCTGAGCGGAGTGATCGGCGGCTTCTTTCTGGCGTTGTCGTATTTTGGAACGGATCAGAGTCAGGTGGGCCGATACCTCACGGCGCGTTCGCTTACCGAAAGTCGTCTTGGTCTGCTGATGAACGGGCTTGTCAAGATACCCATGCAGTTCCTGATCCTCCTGCTTGGCGTCATGGTCTTCGCGTTTTATCAGTTCCACAAGGAGCCCATATTCTTTAACCAGACACAGGTGCGGTTGCTGGAGCATTCCAAATACAAGGATTCGCTGGCTGTACTTAGTGGGCGTTATGATGCCATGGAGGCACAGCGGATCGCGACGCTGCGAACGGCGGATAGTACGGGGGCGGTATGGCCTTACGCTATCGTGGACCCCGCCCTGGTCGATTCCCACCTGGTGGCATTGGACCGGGAGAAGGCGGGGTACAAAGCCACTGTGAAGCGATGGCTGGATGATAAAACCGTCGACGGGGATTCCAACGACACCAATTATATTTTCCTGCGGTTTGTGACAGACTATCTGCCGGCCGGGCTCATAGGGCTGCTGATCGCCGTTATCTTTTTAGCGGCCTGGGGTTCCATTGCCGCTACGCTGAATTCGCTTTCTTCCTGTACGATCGTAGACTTCCACAAACGTTTTGCGCGGAGTAAGCTGTCGGATCAGCAGGAGTATAAGCTTAGTCAACTGTATACGCTGCTGTGGGGGGTATTCTGCGTCGCGGTGGCGCAATTGGCCTACCGGCTTGGGAATAGCCTGATCGAGGCGGTGAATGTCCTGGGCTCGCTGTTCTATGGGGTAATCCTGGGGATATTTTTGGTGGCCTTCTATCGGAAGAAGACGGGGGGGCAGGCGGTATTCATCAGTGCGGTGATCACGGAGACGGGTGTTATCGTGTTGAATGTGCTTAGCAGAAAGGGCATCGTCCCGTTGAGCTTTTTGTGGTTCAACGTGGTGGGAGCGATTGGTGTGGTCTTATTGAGTGAACTGCTGCAGTTGGCGATGAAGAAAAAGACCTGAAAATGTAGGTACTTTTTGCTATTTTGACGCGACTAAATCCTAAATATGAAAAAAATACTTTTGCTGTCCTGTGCCATTTTAAGTTTGTTTGCCTGTAAAAAAGGTTCCGGTAATAACGCCCAAGACGCCTCGTTAAGCGCCATCACCGTTTACAACCCCCTGGCGCATTCGTTAAATATCCAGCAGTTTCAGTTCAGCAACGGGTTGCTGGCCACCTATTCGGATAAGACGATAGATACCTTTAGTATCGGTGTCAACTGGGAAAGCCGTACTTATGTGTTTAACTACGGGGTGGCCAATAACCTGCCGAACAGCGTCACTTTTTTGGATACCGCGCAGGAAGATGGCAGTGTGAACGCAACACAACAGCAATCCATCTCGCTTGTTTACGACAATAACAACAGGTTGATACTGGATTCCGTGGTCGGGACTTATAGCGGTGAACCGGAGCCGAAATGGTTCTACGATTACTCGGCGGACAGCGTGATCTTTTCATTTAGCCCCGCCCCGGGCACCCGGCCCGGAAATCCGGACGGTTTTTTGGTGGAAACCGGTGGAAATTTAGGGGCAGCCGATGGTTGGACGTATTCGTATTCGTCGGTTGCCAATCCCCTGAAAAACAATTCCCTTGCCAAGACATTTGCTCCTTTCTTCTATGCGGGTCTTATCGGCGTTTATATACAATCCAATGCGTTGCCGGTGGATTTCATATCCGACAACCTGCCTTCCGGCTACGTGGATGTGAACGGCAACAGCACTACTTTTGTCTGGACCAAGGATTCCAAAGGAAGGGTCAGCGGCGGGACGGCCAACAATATGTATTGGTATGCGAGTGCCATCAACGGGCCGGTGACAATTACCTACACTTACCAGTAAAAGAAAAGGACAGGCGGGCGTCTGTCCTTTTTAATATAGCTATAGCGCCGGTTGACGATTACAACGAGGCGATCAGTTTTTCGTTTAATGTTACATAGTCGGCATTGTTGGCCGTTTTGGCGAGTTCAATGGATTTTTTTGCGGTGGCGATGGCCTCCTGTTTTCTTCCCAGCTTCGCAAGGCATCGGGCTTTCTGATAAACGGCAAAGTAGGCCGTCGGGTCCTGCGCGATGGCCTTGTCGAACCATTCGAGGGCTTTGTTGAGGTCCTTTCCATTTTCCAGGTAGTAGAAGGCGGCGGTATAATATGGGTGATTGTCCTTGTTCATGGCATCATCGATCTGGCCCATGATGCGGGTATCGATATCCGTGGAGATCGGAAGCTGCACAAAGGCGTTGTCCCAGAGCAGTTGCAGGTTGGTCGTGGACGGGGTGACATCCGCAAAGATCATAGTAAAGGTTTCGATGGAAAAGGGCAGCGTTTGAGGCGTTGCCTTTACGCGGACGATATCCTGTTCGGGCTTATAGGCGGCGGCGTTTGTGACGTCCAACTGGTGGGTGATGATAATAGTCCACTCGTCGGCGCCGGGAATGCTGAGCAATCCATATTTACCAGCGGGGATGGTTGTTCCACCGATGGTGACGGGATCGCCAAAGGTGATGGTGGTTGCCTGGTTTGCGCCGGTGCGCCATACTTTGCCGAAGGGCACCAGGTCGCCGAAGATCTTTCGTCCCTTTACATTCGGGCGGGAATAAGAGAGCTCGATATTGGACAGGCCGAAGTCCTGCTTTATTGTTTGAGGAGTCGAAGGCTGGGGCAGGCGTAGGCTTTGGGCCATTGTGGAACTGTATATGGCGGCCGAACAAGCGAGCATTAGCAAATACTTTGTCATGTGTGGTGGTTTTTGAGGGGGCAATTTAAGCTTTAGGGAAATGACACGCTTACTAATAAACGGGCTTTTTTACCGCGAAGTAATTTCCATGACGGCCCTTCCGAGATCAGCCGGATGATGCCGGCATCGTGTATGGGTGAGAGGGACTGTTCGATCTTGAAATCGGAGAGCTGCCCTTTATTATCGACGTTAAAAGATATGCTTACGGTCCCGTGGGTGGCGGTGTCTGCCCCGAGGTCTTTTTTAGCGGCCGTAAGATAGTCGAGATAGGCTGGGCGCCCAATTGTCGGGGACGCCTTGGTCCACAGCGAATCCAGTTTCTCCGGGTCGTCTGAGGGTGGTGCGGCCATTGTCTCCCTGCGTTTCATGCCCAGGCCTGTGACGACTACCTCATTGAGGCCGGACTCGTGTTCCTTTAAGGTGATGACGTTGCCGGACCGGTTCTCGCTGTTAAGGGCAAATGAGGCCTGGTCGTAGCCGACGGACTCCACGCGTAATTTGCGGATGGTGTCGTGCGGCGGGACATAGAGCTTGAAATACCCCTCCCCGTCCGTGATCGTGCCTTTGCTTTTGCCTTCGAGGGTGAGTGAGGCGCCGGCGAGGGGGCGGTTGTTGGCATCGCGGACCTGACCGGAGAACAGGAGGGGTTGGGTTGCCAGGTGATTATTGTTGGCAAGGAAGTCTGCCTTGTAGGTGACCGTGTCCTTTTTTAGCGAGAAAGTTGGAATCGAGGCCTGGTTTTTTGCAGCGGATGCTGCCAGGGTTTCGGAGACCTCCAGGGTGTCGGCGAGCGTTTTTATCTCGACCTCCCGGGCGGGTGATGCGGCGAGTGGGTCGTGTTTGCGATTGCCTTTCGCGGCTTTTGAGATGTTGGGTTCCTCGGATGTGGGGGCTGTGGTGGCGGGTGTCGACCTTTCCACCGCCGCGGGTTTGGTCGGGGGGGCGGAGGCGACATCGGCAGCGGGCTGGGGTGAGGGAGCGATTGTCGTGAGATCGTGTTTCTGTTTGGTGGTTGTGATCCAGGTGGTGAGACCCAGGCCGACCAGCAAAATAACGGCGGCGGCCACTTTCATCCATGGCAGGAGGGTCAGCCCGCTCTTTTTTTCCGCGACCCTGGAGTCGAGACGTGCCCTCAATTCTGACAGGTCCCGGTCGAGGGGCGGGGTAGCCAGGGGTTGCGCATTGGTCGGGGGAGACGGGGTGTCCACGCGTGTGGCCAGGCCTTCGAGTGCATCGGCGAGGAAGGGATCGTCAAGCGATGCTTTTTCCAATGCATGCATCTCCCGGGCGGTGAGTTCTCCCCGCAGGTATTTGTGGACGTCCGTCATGGACCAGGAGCTTGTATGTTTGTCGGTACTACTCATTAATGACTACTAAAGCTGGGTCTTTTCCTTTTTCCTGTCGTTGCAGACATATCTTCAGATTTCTCCTGCCGTTCTGAATATAGCTTCTTACTTTGTTCCATTCCATTCCCGTGGCCGTTTCGATCTCTTTGTACGATTTATTCTCCAGGTAGAACAGCCGGATAGCGGTTCGCTGATCGTCGGGCAGCTTCTCTATACAGGTCTCCAGGCGATCGAACTGCTCTTCCTGTTCCACCTTGTCATTCAGATGCAATTCTTCGGCCGTTTGCATAGATTCCGGGTCGACGGATTGAACCCTGGTCCGGCCGGAGGAGCGTAACTTCATCAGGCAGTGGTTCTTAGCGAGCGTATAGAGCCAGCCTTTAAAATGCGCTACCTCGTGCTTCAGTAGTTTTTGCGCCAGTTCCTCGAAGAGATCCATGACGGCATCTTTGGCTGTTTCGGGTTCGCCGAGGTATTTGAGACAGACACCATAGAGCAGGTCGAGGTAAGGTTGATAAAGTTGGGCCAGTATTTTGAGGTCGGACGATTGTTTATAGGCCGCGATCAGCGTCTGATCGTCGGGTGTACCGGGATGGGGTGGTATGTCTTTTAGGAAAGTCAAAAGAGATGCCTGATGGACAAAATAAGCATTTTTTTTGGATGAGGGTAGGGTGCGCGAGGCGCCGTGTGTGGGATGATGGGCTTAGCTGCGGAAGGCGGGGTGGTAGCGATGGAGGGTTTCGCGGAGGTATTCGCGATCCAGATGGGTATAGATCTCTGTGGTCGTAATGCTTTCATGACCGAGCATCTCCTGTACAGCGCGCAAATCGGCGCCGCCTTCGACCAGGTGGGTGGCGAAGGAATGCCGGAAAGTATGCGGTGAGATGCGCTTGGTGATCCCGGCCTGCCGGACGAGGTCTTTCAGGAGGAGGAAGATCATGACGCGGGTGAGCTTGCTGCCCCGGCGATTGAGGAAGACGATGTCTTCGCTGCCCGGTTTTGGCGGGACATGGACCCTGATCTCCTGCAGGTAGATGCGGATATATTTTATGGCCGCGTCGCCGATGGGGACCAGTCTTTCCTTGTCGCCCTTGCCCACTACGCGGATATAGCCTACGTCGAGGTAAAGACAGGAGATGCGGAGGTTGACGACTTCGCTGACCCGAAGGCCACAACTATACATGGTCTCCAGGATGGATTTGTTGCGGCCACCCTCGGGCTTGCTGAGATCGATGCAGCCGATGATGGCTTCGATCTCGTCGAAGCTGAGGACGTCGGGGAGTGCCCTTTTGAGTTTGGGGGATTCCAGGAGCGTCGTGGGGTCGACGCGCACGATCTGTTCGATGAGACAATATTTGTAGAAGGAGCGAATGCCGGAGAGGATGCGGGACTGGCTGGCGGCATTGAGTTCCAGCCCGGCGATATATTGAAGGAATTGTTGCAGGTCTTTCAACTCCAGGTCTCCGGGCGTTTTTGGCGAACCGGCGGTTTGCAGCCAGGAGGTGAGTTTGTCCACGTCGCGGAGATACGCTTCAATGGAATTGCCGGACAAGGATCTTTCCAGTTGGAGCCAGGCTTTATAGCCTTTTTTGTAGGGTTCCCACATGTGCCGAAGATATATGAAAAAATTCTTTGAAACTCCCGTTGATTGCGGCATATTTGCCTACTTATACCAGTATCAATTATGGCGACAGTGAATTTACGTAGTTTCAGGCAAATCGTTTTGCACAACAAGCGGCGCATGAAGCGTTTTCTCAGCCGGCTGGAGAAAAAAGCGCCCAAAGGATTACAAGCCATTACCGTGGAAGCCGACAAGCAGGTCTGGCAGCGCACGGATTGCCTGGATTGCGCCAACTGCTGTAAAACGATGTCGCCTACTTATACGAAGGAGGATGTGCGGCGGATAGCCAGTCACCTGGAAATGTCGGAGGCGGCTTTTAGGAAGAAATGGTTGTACAAGGACAAGACCGGCGACTGGATGAACGTGAAACAACCTTGCCAGTTCCTGGACCTGAAAACGAATATGTGTAATATATATGCCGTGCGGCCGCGGGACTGCGCAGGATTCCCCCATCATGTCAAGAAGAAGATGAATGCGGACTATATGCATATGTACAAGCAGAACATCGAATATTGTCCTGCCACCTACCGCCTGGTAGAGGCGGTGATGGAGAAGGTGAATGGCCGCTCATAATACGTCTTTGTCCACTCATAAGTAAACGTCTTCGAACAGTACAAATTCGGGTGAGGTGTTCTTTTGCATGGTAATGGCCAGCACGTCGTATTGCACCCGGCGATAGGCGGGCCACCGGTGAAGCCAGCCCGCAGCTCCTTCCATGATATGCTCCAGTTTTTTTCTGCTGACACTTTCTTCCGGGTTGCCGAAGGTCAGTGACCGGCGGGTCTTCACCTCGATAAAATGCAGGATGGAATTGCGTCCGGCGATGATATCCACTTCATAACGGAGATGGCGCCAGTTACGCTGGATGATGGTAAAGCCATTGGCTGACAGCCATTCCGCCGCCAGGCCTTCACCCGTTTTTCCGGTGCTGATATGTTGTGCCATCGTGCTTGTTTTTTGTTTAACTTGCTGCACTCATAATAACATGCAAAAAGATCATAAAGTTTTCAAATTACATGGCAAGGTGCAGCATTATGCCTGGGGCGGCTCGGCATATATTCCAGAGTTGCTGGGGCTTGAGAACCCGGAGCGGAAGCCTTTCGCCGAATATTGGATGGGTGCGCATGACAACGGCGCCGCAGGTCTCGAAGCAGGTGAAGAGCCGGCCATTCCCCTGAATGAGTATATCCGGAGGCACCCGGAGGCGAGCCTGGGTTCGTATACGACGGGGCGTTTTGGCAGGATGCCATACCTGTTGAAGATATTGGATGTAAAAGACATGCTCTCTATCCAGGTACATCCAACGAAGCGGAATGCGGAATTGGAATTTGCCGCTGAGAATAAGAAAGGCGTGCCGTTGAATGCGGCAGAGCGCAATTATAAAGACGACAATCATAAGCCGGAGTTGATGCTGGCATTGAGCGAGTTCTGGCTTTTGCATGGGTTCAAGCCGCAGGAGGAGTTGACGGAGGTGTTGCTGGCGGTGCCGGAGCTTTCCTTTCTAGGGCCTGTGTTTCGGCGCAAAGGGTACCAGGAACTGTACAAGACGGTGATGGAAATGCCGCAGGCGAAGGTGAATACGATACTGCAGCCTTTGCTGGATCGGATCGTGCCGTTATATAAGGAGGGGGTGCTGAAGAAGAGCGAAGAACATTTTTGGGCGGCTCGCGCGGCGCTGACTTATAATGAGCCGGGCAGGGTCGATCGGGGTATTTTCTCCATTTATTTTTTTAATCTGCTGAATATGCATCAGGGAGAGGCGATCTTTCAGGATGCGGGTCTGCCCCATGCCTATCTGGAAGGGCAGAATGTCGAGATCATGGCCAATTCGGACAATGTGCTAAGGGGTGGACTTACGCCGAAGCATGTGGATGTGCCTGAGCTGTTGAAGCATGTGCGGTTCGAGGCGACGCATCCGCGTATCATTGCGGAGGACTATGGGCCAGGGCGGATTGCTGTATACCATACGCCGGCGCCGGACTTTGAGCTCAGCAAGCTGAGCCTGATGGAGGGTGAGTCGGTGATGATACGGGCGCATTCGGTGGAAGTGTATATTGTATTGGAGGGGAAGGTTGGGGTCATCGAGCAGGATGGTGCGGGGGCGCCGTTTGGCAGGAAGAGGGGTGAGGCTTTTATAGCTTTTCACCAGGCGAAGTTCGAGTTGAAGGCGCAGGGTGATGCGGTGGTGTATCGGGCTTCGGTTCCAGCGGGGACGTTGTGAGATTTTCGCGGGTTCGATTTTAGGGCGGTACTGCTGCGCTTTTGTTGCGGTGCAGCGCGTGTTTGGTCCGGTGGCAGTTATTTTTTGAAGTAGAGGCCGAGGATGGCAAGGAGTGTCGTGACGAAAAAGGCGAACAGCCAACGGAGGACGTCGGATTTGACTTCGGCTATTTTGACCTCCAACTCACCTTTATCAGCTTTGAGTTCGCCCCTTAACCCAACGATGTCGGCTTTTAATTCACCGCGCACAACTGCCATGTCTTCCTTCGTTGTAAAGTTTCTTCGGATTGCTTCGATGAGCGCATTTTGATCGTTCTTCGACATCTTCATATCCTCCCTTCTTTTTGTGTATAGGCAAAATTAATTAGCGATTTACTTCGTTTTCGAAAAAGATATCCACACTGAGGTTGGTGCCGTCGGCGGCGGCGGTGGCGAGTTCGTCGCAGCGATTGTTGTAGGGATTGTCGGCGTGGCCACGGACCCAGCGGAAGCGGAGCTTGAATTTTTTTGACAATTCGTAAAAGCGTGTCCAGAGGTCTTTGTTTTTTTTCCCGCCTTTGAAATCGGTGGCGATCCAGTTCTTGAGCCAGCCTTGCTCCACAGCTTTGACGACGTATTGGCTGTCGGAGTAGACGGTGACGGAGAGCCCTTCCTTTTTCAGTGCTTCGAGGCCGGCAATGACAGCCATCAGTTCCATTCTATTGTTGGTGGTGTGGCGAAAGCCGCCCGACAGTTCTTTTTTGGTGTCGCCCCAAAAGAGGATGGTGCCGTAGCCGCCCGGGCCGGGATTGCCGCGGGCCGCACCGTCGGTGTAAATGATCAGTTCATTAGACATGGGGCAAATATAAGCGAGTTATGCCAGAGCGGACGAGTGGTCATGAGCCGGCGAACCCATGGGGGCGTGGTGGACGCTCGTCAAACCTGGATGACGCCGGTCTTGAAATCGGGCAGGTCGTGGTTGTGGGCGGCGGCGGCGAGTCCTTCTGCGATCACGCGCCGGGTGTCGGCGGGGTCGATGATAGCGTCGACCCATAAACGCGCGGCGGCATAATAAGGGGAAGCCTGCTCGTCATAGCGTTTCCGGATCTTATCGAGCAGTTGCTTTTCTTCGGCCGGATCGACCTCCTGGCCTTTTGCTTTGTTCGAGCCGACCTGGATCTGCAAGAGTGTTTTGGCGGCCTGTTCGCCGCCCATGACCGCGATACGGGCGGTTGGCCAGGCATAGATAAAACGGGGGTCGTAGGCCTTGCCGCACATGGCATAGTTGCCGGCACCATAGGAGTTGCCGATGATGATGGTGATCTTGGGGACGACGGAATTGGCGACGGCATTGACCATTTTTGCGCCATCCTTTATGATGCCGGAATGTTCGGAGCGGGAGCCGACCATGAATCCGGTGACGTCCTGCAGGAAGACCAGCGGGATCTTCTTCTGGTTACAATTCATGATAAAACGGGCGGCCTTATCCGCGCTGTCGTTGTAGATGACACCGCCCATCTGCATCTCGCCTTTTTTGCTTTTGACGATCTTCCGCTGGTTGGCGACGATACCGACGGCCCAGCCATCGATGCGGGCGTAGCCGCAGAGAATGGTTTTGCCATAGTCCTGCTTGAATTGTTCGAAAACGGAGTCGTCCACGATACGGGCGATGATGTCGACCATATCATATGGTTTCGTGGCGTCGGAGGGTAAAAGACCGTATACTTCTTCCGCGGGATGTTTTGGCGGCGCTGGCGCCGTGCGGTCGAAGATGCCGGTGCCGGATGAATGACCCAGTTTGCTCATTATCTTTTTGACCTGGTCAAGACACTCCTGTTCGGTGTCGAACTTGTAATCGGCGATGCCTGATATTTCTGTGTGCGTATCGGCGCCGCCCAGTGTTTCGGCATCGATGTCTTCGCCGATGGCGGCCTTTACCAGGTAGGGGCCGGCCAGGAAGATGGATCCCGCGCCCCGGACCATGATCGTTTCGTCGCTCATGATCGGCAGGTAGGCCCCGCCGGCGACACAGGGGCCCATCACGACGGCTATCTGGGTGATGCCCATGGCGCTCATGCGGGCATTGTTGCGAAAGATGCGGCCAAAGTGTTCTTTATCGGGAAAGATCTCGTCCTGCATGGGCAGGAAGACACCGGCACTGTCTACAATATAGATCACGGGAAGCAGGTTCTCCATGGCTATCTCCTGCATGCGCAGGTTTTTCTTACCGGTTATGGGGAACCAGGCGCCGGCCTTTACGGTTTGATCGTTGGCGACGATGATACATTGGCGTTTGCTGATATAGCCGATCCCCGCGACGGTGCCTCCGGCGGGGCATCCACCCTGGTCTTCGTACAATCCGTAGCCCGCGAGGGCTCCGAGTTCGATAAAGGGGCTGTTATCGTCGATGAGGTGACGGATGCGCTCACGCGCTGTCAATTTTTTCTTTTCATGCTGTTTTTCTATTGCTGCCTTGCCGCCGCCGAGTGCGATCTTGTCCAGGCGATTCCTGAGCAGGCTGAGGGCCTGGCGCATGGCATCTTCATTCTTGTTGAAATCCAGGCTTTCCATATTGCACAATATTGAGCTGCAATTTAACAGGTTGCTGTAAATATTTAGAGTATTTTTAACCGGTTATGTCCTTCAGGCAAAGAATATCATGGATATGCGTGCTGGTACTTGCCGCAGCCATCAAAATACTGTCCCTTAGTCCCGCGGCGGTGGAACGCTATTATTCCATGGGCTTCTACCCCGTCATCTCCCGTTTCCAGCGTCTGTTATTTGGTTGGATACCCTTCAGTGTTGGCGATCTGCTCTATGCTTTCGTGGTCGTCTGGTTGATTTACCTGTTGGTAAGCGGGATAAGACATTTGATCCGCAGGGACCTCGGCCGCGGCTGGCTCTGGGCGCTGTGCCGGCGTGTCGTTTTTGCGCTGCTGCTGGTCTATGTGTTGTTCAACGGGCTCTGGGGCTTGAACTATGACCGTCGCGGCATTGCGGCTCAACTTCAACTGGAGGTTAAGCCTTATTCGACGGAAGAGTTGGCACATTTGCTTACACTTATCTGCGACCGGTTGAATTCGCTGGATAGTGTTCAAGTGCTGGATACTGCGCGGCTCGGATCGCATCGGGTGCTTTTTGCGGGAGCCGTCCGCGCCTACGACAGTCTTGTCCTGCGGCAGCCGGAGTTCGCATATGCCTCACCTTCCGTGAAATCCTCCCTGTTCGGCTATCTGAACGATTATTTGGGTTTTGGCGGCTATTACAACCCCTTTACCGGCGAGGCACAGGTGAACACGACCCTGCCGGTACTGGAGCAGCCTTATACTACCTGTCATGAAATGGGGCATCAGCTCGGATATGCCAAGGAGAACGAGGCGGAATTCAGCGGATACTTTTCTGCGCGGTCCTCACCTGATCCGGCTTTCCGTTTCTCTACCTATACCGATCTGTATTTCTATGCCGCCCGGGAACTCTATGTACGGGACTCCAATCTGGTGCGCCCGTTACGGGATCATTTGCATCCTTTTGTAAGGCGGTATTTCCGGGAGATCCAGCGGTTTAGCCGAAAGTATCAGAATCCGTTCGAGCCGCTGGTCAGGGGACTTTATGGGCATTACCTGCAGGCCAACCGCCAGCCGCAGGGTCTTATGACCTATAATGAAGTGATCGCCTGGCTGATCGCCTATGCGAAGAAGAATGGATGGGAGGGGGTGTAACCCCCCCTGATCGTCGATTAGAAAGTGTTCTTCCACATCATGCTTTCGACTGGTTTGTCGGGCTGGCCATTGTACTTGGCATTCTTCTTCTGGTTGTATTTGACCATGATCTCTCCATCCACAGGGAAATAGATAAGCTGACCGACCGGCATGCCTTTGTAGACCTTTACCGGCTGTTTGACCGAGATCTCGAGGGTCCAGTTGCCGCAAAAGCCGACATCGCCTTTGCCTGCCGTGGCGTGAATGTCGATGCCCAGCCGGCCGGTGGAAGATTTGCCTTCCAGGAAGGGTACGTGGGCGTGGGTCTCGGTATATTCGTCGGTTACCCCCAGGTAAAAGATGTGCGGATACAACACGAAACCCTCCTCCGGGATCTCGAAATATTCGATCTCATTGTGTTTTTTGGCATCCAGGATATGCTCCCGATAGGTAGCCAGCCATTTGCCGAGATGGATATCGTAGGAGTTGCTTCCCAGGCAGGACCTGTCGTAGGGCACAATTTTTATCGTTCCCTTTTCTATTTCTTCAAGGATACGCGTATCGGATAGGATCATGTTGAAATTTGGTTAAGTTTGTAAATTCCCGCTGCAGGGGAACCGGCGATGCCGGATACCAACTGCGAATATGTGATTATAATTTTATACATGCCCCTGTTTTATCAACATAATATCAACCAGGATACAAAATTAGCGATTTGGTTTATTGAAGAGCCGGAATCCTTTTTCCTGAACAAAGTCCCTATGAAGCGGGACGTATCACACCCCTTCAAGCGCCGTCAGCACCTGGCAGGGCGTTACCTGTTGTCTTTTTTATTCCCGGATTTTCCTGTCGAGGAGATAAGGATCGCCGATACGCGTCAGCCATTTCTGGCCGGCGACACCTATCATTTTTCGATCTCGCATTGCGGGAACTATGCCGCGGCCATTGTCAGCACCAACAGCAGGGTAGGGGTAGACATTGAACTGATCTCCCCGCGGATCGAAAGACTGGCGCCCAAATTCCTGAACGAGGATGAGGAGCATTTTTTCAACGACGACTACGCGCTTTTTCTGGAGCAATGGGGGTTGAGAGGGCGGGTGTTCCAGGAGTTCCTAACCCTTATCTGGAATGCCAAAGAGGCCATTTTTAAATGGTATGGACGCGGGGAGCTGGATTTTAAGAAGCATATAAAGCTTGAAGGCAGTATCAATCTCGATGGGGATTGGATAAAGCTTCCCTTTGTTTTTGACAAAGGGCGCGTCGTCCACCTGACGGTCGAGGGGCGGATATTTGAGGAACAATCGCTGACACTGGCGTGGCTGCTGACTTAGTCCGGCAGGAGACCGTCTTCGTCATCGAGCAATTGCACGTCGATGGCGTCCTTTCCGGCGATACCTTCGATGGAGCCGCGAACATGGGCCGCGTTGAGCAGCACTTTTTCCAGTTGTTTTTCCCTTGCCTTCCATAATCTTTCCATGGTATCCCTTTCCTTTTGGATGGATTGTTTCATCGAGAGGAACCCTTCGCGGATGGCCTTCCACTGTTCGCTGAATTCCGTGCTGGTGAGGTAGTCGTATAACAGATGCATCTTATCGCCTTTGTTCTCCTGCGATCTGGCGGCATTGAAGATGCGGATGATGCCGTCCCGGAGTACGTAGACGAGGGCTTTTACTTCGCTGAAGGAGCAGATCCACACACCATTGCGCTCCCCGAAGCAGGGCATGTCCTTTGGCATGGCGGCCGTGACGAGGACGGCTACGGATGCCCCCTGGCTGCGCATATCGGCCTTTAGCTTTTCGATCCAGTCCTGGGAGAAGTCCCGGGTGCGTTTGCTTTCGAAGATTATTTTGCCGCATTCCTGCCCGAAGTTGTTCCGTACAAGCTGGATGCAGTCGGCGCCGCGCACGCCCTTGCCTACTTCGCTGATCTCGTCGAAGGGAAAGTTGGAGCGAAGCAACTCTTCCAGGGCCAGTTCCTGGACCTCGCCCTGCAATTGCATGGAGCCTTGTTCGGCCTTGCGTTTCATCTCTTCCGCCAGCTTTTTCTGATCGTCGAGCTGTTTTTCCAACTCTTTCATGCGCAACTGGTATTCGGTCTCTCGGGAAGCGCCTTTTTGTTCTTCCAGTTCCCGGATCTCTTTGGACAGCTTTATCCGTTCCTCCTGCAGCAGGCGCTGGACGGACAACTCCAGCTCCGCTTCCTTGTTTTGCAGTTCCTGTTCTTTTTTCAGGAACTCCAGCTCGCGCTGCCGGGATGCCTTGAGTTTTTCTTCGCTGTCTTTTTGGGCGTCCTGCAGCAGGCGAAGTTTGTGTTCGAAGTCATTGCTGATGGATTTGCGGAGGGTCTGCTCCGTGGCGGTTTGGATATTTCGTTTTTCTTCTTCGAGTTTTCGGGCAAAAAGGATCTGCTGTTGCTGGGATTGTTGCAGGAGTTCTTTTTCACGTTGGGCAAAGGTGGTTTCCTTTTCCTTTATGAATTTCTGCATCTGGTCGCGCAGATCCTTTTTATATTCTTCCGACATGGCTTCTTCCATCGGGAAGTGGTGGCCACAGTTGGGACATTTTATTTCGGTGGGCATGCGAATTATTTTAGCAAATATAGGAAATTTGGGGAGCGCGGGGGCGGCAATTCGGGATGCGGCGGGGCAATTCGAGAGGCGGCAATTCGAGAGGCGGCAATTCGGGATGCGGCAATCGGCGATGCGGCGGCCCCTACCCGATACCGTGTTCGCGTTTGTAGAGCTGCGGGCTCTTGCCGGTGATGGATTTGAAATTCTTGTGGAAGCAGGTGAAGTTGTTGAAGCCGCTTTCGTAGCACAGCCGCTTGATGCTGATCCGGTTGTCGAGGAGCAGCTTGCAGGCGTGGCCTACCCGGATCTCGGTGAGGAACTGAGTGAAGGTCTTTCCGGTACGGGATTTAAAATAACGACAGAAGGAGTTAGGTACGAGACCGGCGACGGCGGATACTTCTTCGAGATAGATCTTCCGGGTAAAATGGCGAAAGGTGAAATCGTAGATGGCGTTGATGCGGTCATTCTCTCCTTCGGAGAAATCGGGGCGAAAGCCTATCGACGACAGCAATTGCAGCCGGTTGGAGGAAGCGAAGGCAGACAGGCATTCGATGAGGGCGATGATGCGGCCGACGCCTTCCGCGGCGTGGATGTGGTGGATGAGCCCGGGGATGCGTTCATCTTCTCTTGCGCTGACGAGGATGCCGCGCCGGGCTTTTTCGAGGAGGCTTCGGATGGGTTTGGTCTCCGGCAGGTCGAGGAAGGCGTCGCCCCAAAAATCCTCGGAAAAGTGAATGACGGTGGAATGCACGGGCCTATTGCCGTCACCGCCGAAATATACGTCATCGTAGCGCCAATAATGTGGGAGGTTGCTGCCCACAAGAATGATATCACCGGGTTGGAACCGCTTGATGTGATCGCCGACGAATTGCGTGCCGTTGCCCTGGTGGAAGATAATGAGCTCCACTTCCGCGTGGTAGTGCCAGCGGTTATTGATAAACGGGTCCCTGTCCTCCCTTACGCTGAAGGAATGGGTGGGGGTCCGTGGTACCTTGAGGAGTTTCGGCTTCATGCTGACTGCAAAGGTAAGACAGATGAATTTGACCGGAGGCCTGAACAGGAAGCCGTCCATTTTTGTTAACTTGTCCAATGATGAAACCGAAGTCCCATGAACGAGAGACTCCCCTTTCCTGGAAAGAGAGAATCGCTGCCCTCCAGAACCTGCCCAGGTTCTTTCGGCTGGTTTGGCAGACCAGTCCGGGACTCATGCTGTCGGATGTCCTGTTACGGTTGATGCGGTCGGCCATTCCGGTGAGCGTGCTGTACATTGGCAAGCTGATCATCGATCAGGTGGTGCTGCTGGTAAAGGAGGGCGCCGTTGCGACAGCCGGGCGTGTGGCGGCGGGTCATGCAGGGGCGGTGAATGCAGCGGCAAGTCATGTGGCGGCGGGTCATGGTTTGGCGGCGGGTGCAGCGGGTCACAGCGGCTTTTTGGGACTTAGTGCGCTGCCCGGTGCGGCGGGGCAGCATTTTTTGTGGCAGCTGGTGATAGCGGAGTTTGTGCTGGCCTTGGTTTCAGACGGGCTGATGCGGGCTATTACGCTGATTGATAGTTTGCTAGGGGAGAAGTTCGGTAATTTTACTTCAATTAAGATCATGGAGCATGCCGCTGGCCTTGACCTTGACCAATTCGAGGATACCGAGTTCTATGATAAGTTGGAAAGGGCGCGGCAGCAAACCGCCGGCAGGACGGTCCTGCTGTCGCAGGTATTGGGGCAGGTCCAGGACCTGATCAGCATTGGTTTTTTGGCGGTTGCGCTGATGGCCTTTAATCCCTGGCTGATCCTGTT
>Ga0302325_10008665_pt1 | contig 22320 bp, 19 predicted proteins | sample Palsa_T0_2_FD_201948 | JGI IMG/M metagenome (GOLD analysis project Ga0302325, IMG submission 201948) | Peat permafrost microbial communities from Stordalen Mire near Abisko, Sweden - Palsa_T0_2 | ecosystem: Environmental > Terrestrial > Soil > Palsa > Peat permafrost | place: Sweden: Abisko...
ACCTTTCCAGGCCGACTACGCCCGCCGCGCCGGCGTCGAGGGCACCATGCACCAGGCCACCAGCCACGGCGCGCGGCGCGCCCGCTACCGCGGCCTGCCCAAGACCCACCTGGACCACGCATACATGGCCTGCGCGCTCAACCTGCTCCGCCTGGAGGCTTACTGGACCGGCACGCCGCCGCTAGACCGGCAGCGAACCAGCCACCTGGCACGCCTCGAACTCAGCCTCGCCGCATGATCACGAATTAACCAGGGGGTCATACCCGGCCCTGGGCGTCTAGCGGCCGGGGCGCGAAGCAAGGAGGGCGCAGCGATGGCTCGCGAGGTGGAGCGGAGCGTGTTGCCGATCCCCGATCAGCCCGGCTTCGGTCTGGTCACCTATGACGCCCGGGATCCCGATACCAAGTTCCCGGGCTGGTGCCGCCGCATTCTTCAGTGACATCGACCGATAGGTCTCGCCGACCCAGCCGGACCCAGGCACCGTCCTGAAGGTCGCGACCGCGCACGGCCTGACACTGCCGCTCCCAGCGAACTGATCCTCAAGACACCCCGTGGTCGCGGAGGACTGCCGCGGCGACACCAGCGTAAGAGGGAGTCTGTCAAGCGGTGCGGGCGAGTTTTCTGGCGATTCTGGGTACTTGGTCCTGAGCTGGGGTTCTTGCTACGGCTGGCGCTGGTATGGCGTGGGTGTGCGGGCGGCGGGAGCTGGCTGAGGGCATGCTGAGGTGCCGCGCCGGGACGGTGGTCGTTCCCGCGGCGTGGTTGCGGGTGCCCGTCACCCGGGTCTTCTCGCTCTACGTAGTGCAAGCGGGCTCGGCCTGCCCGCGGTGAGGGCGGGCGGGCCTGCTCCTACAGCGTTCAACCGAGCTGGGGAGAAGCTCCGGGCGACCGGGGGAGAGCTGCCCAGGGTGTCGCACGGGGTTGGTCCCCGACGCCGGGACGGGCTCGCTGTCCCCCTCATCTGGAGGAAGGTCTAGGGCACCCTTGGGCGGGTGCGGGATGGAAGCGCCGGTCAGGCTGCCTCCGCCGGGCAGCTGGCGGTACCGGCGGCGGTCGCTGGATCCCAGCTGGTGTCGTGGACGACCATGGAGTAGATCCAGCGCAGCAGGGAGGCGGCGCATGCGGCGCGGGCCTTGGCGCGCCGCGCGCGGGCGGCGGCGGCCGCCGCGCTGACCTGCCGTGATCCCGCGCCGGACTGCGCTTCGGCGGTCTGCGCGGCGGTGCCGGCGGCCTGGGTCATCGCGTGGTACTTGGCGGCCATCACGGGGTTGTACCGGAGCGTCGGCCATACGGCGCGCCAGACAGTCAGCCGCAGGCCGGGCCGGCCGCGGCGGGAGATGTGTGCCTCGCCGTAAAAAGCGCCGGAAGCGTTATCGGACGGGGACATCCCGGCGTGCTTGACCAGCGAGGAGGAGCTGTCATACCGGCGGGGGTCGCCGGCCTCGGCCAAGATCGCCGCCGCGCCGACAGCGGTCAGGGCGGGGATGTCCGCCAGCCGGGACAGGCCGAGCTCGTCCAGCACCGCGGCCATGTCCGCCTCCACGGCCCGCAGCTGGGCGCGGACACGCTGCAGGTCGCCCAGCTCGTCGGCGACCCGGCGCAGCAGGCCGCGGCGGGAGGAGACGACCACGCCCTCGGTACTGGTCAGCGCGGCGAAGATCCGGCCGCAGATCGTGCCCCAGCCCTTCTTGCCGCCCCAGCCCGGCACCGCGCCGCGGACCAGGGCAGTGAACGCTTCCGGTCCCATGACCGCCAGCTTGCCCGGGTCCGCGCCGCACCGCGACGTCACCACCTGCAAGGCCGCCAGCCAGGTCCTGGACTCCAGCGGCTGGGCGCACGTCTCGGTCACCGTCGGCCAGGCCACCGACAGGAAATCCTGGATCCGCTGCGCCGACGCCGTCGCCGACGTGATCAGCTGCTGGCGGCGCCGGCCCAGGTGCCGCAGGTGCGCCCACGTCTCATCCAGCTCCTCGGGCAGGTAGCAGTGCAGCTCGACCGCGAGCCGGGCGATCAGCACGCAATCGGCCTCATCGGTCTTATGCGTCGTGTAGTCCTGCTGCTCACGGGCGATATGGGACATCAGCGGCTGGATGCACACCAGCGGCAGGCCACGCTCGGCGCACAGCCGCTGGACCTGCAGCCACCTCGGCCCGGCCGGCTCGCACGCCACCGTCACCGACGCGAATCCCTTCGCCCTGGCCTGGCCGACCGCCCAGTCCAGCGCCTCACCCAGCCGGAACGCCTTCACCTGCACCGTCTTACGGGCCAGCACCCGCACATCATGATCAATCACCGCGATCGCCTGCTTGTCCTCCGCCAGGTCGATCCCGGTCACCGCGCCGTCACGCGGCAGCACCGCACGCAGCCGCTCCCGCCGCGCGTTCCGCCTGCGGTCCCCCCGCGTCATGCCGCTACCCTTACTCATAGGACGTCCTCTCTGGTTGCGCCTGGGACACCAAGCCCGCACTATCGCACCAGGAGGACGTCCCCGCCTCAACCGCATCCCGCTGAACAGACGCCCCTAGCGCGTTGTCCTATTACTACGCCGCACTATCGCTAGACCATGACCAATCCGCTACAGCCAGGTTGACATCCTCCCTGGCCTGAAGCTGAAGGCGAGGGATTCCAGCTACTACACCGATTGGAGCAGCAGTTGAGGTTCGCGGTTCACAGGCCGGGTAACCCCGTCGCCTCCCCGCGCAGTCACGACGTGCCCCGCCGCGATGTTGATAGCCGCGTTCACGTCAGCGTTGCAGGCGAAACCGCAGGCAGTGCACCGGAACACGGCTTGGCTCTCACGCGAGTCCCGGTCCGGAAATGGTCGTTGTGTTCGGTGTCGGCGGGTCGACGAGTGTTGCCGATGGAGGGTAGAGGACCTGCGCGGCTTTGGTAAGAAACGTGTTACCAGCCGCAAACGAGCGTGAGCAGTGGCGCCCTGGGCGGCAAGTCGCCGATAGTTGTGTCGTGGAGTGGTCAGGTGCCTGCGGGTCGGCCTGCGGTGCGAGGCCGTTGACGGGGCCGGGAAGCTCGGCTCGTACGTCAATCCGGGAGGATCCGCGGCAGTCCGAAAGAGGCCAGCACGCTGGTGTCGAATCGCGTCATCGCACAGATCCGGTGGCCGGCCAGGGTGAGGACCAGCAGCCCGGTCGCGTGCAGGATAGGGGCCTGCGGGTCGCGGACGTAGAGGCCGAAGGCGGGCTGGCCGTTGGCCCGCGTCGCGACCAGCCTGGGCCGCTCGAGCGGGATAGCGGTCGCGGTCAGGAACCGGTCCGCCAGGTCGCGGCCCTGCCATTCCAGCGGAATGGGCGGCATTGTCAGCCAGACGTCGTCGGTCAGGAGGCCGACGATGCCGGGGACGTCCTTGGCCTCGAAGGCCCGGGTGAACCGCTCGACCAGCTCTCGCTCGGCGGCGGAGCCTGGCGCTGGAGCTTGCTCCCGCTCGCTTGATCTGGGCGGGCGGCGCTGCAGCGTAGCGCGGGCCCGCTTGAGGGCGCTGGTCACCGACTCTTCGGTCGAGTCAAGGACCTGCGCCACCTCCCGGGCGTGGAACCCCAGCACGTCGCGCAGGATCAGCACGGCACGCTGGCGGGGCGGCAGCAGCTGCAACGCGGTCACGAAGGCCAGCGAGACGGCTTCGCGGGCTTCGAACCGCGCCTCCGGCCCGGGGGCGGTGTCCGTGAGCTGATCGAGGAGCAGGTCAGTGTAGGGCTCGAGCCAGAGCACCTGCCCGAGCCGGGTCGGCTCGGGCAGGTCAGGCAAGGGTGCTGGCCGGCCCATATTCTGGCTCCGCCGTCGTGAGCGCTGCAGCTTCAGGCAGGAGTTCGTCGCGACCCGGTACAGCCACGTCCGGACCGAGGCACGGTCCTCGAAGCCGCCGAGGCCCTGCCAGGCGGACAGCAGGGTTTCCTGCAGCGCGTCCTCCGCGTCGTGAGCGGACCCGAGGATGCGGTAGCAGTGCAGCTGCAAGTGGTGCCGGTACGGGTCGACGAGCTGGCGAAACGCCTCTTCGTCGCCAGCCCGGGCCCGGGTCATCAGGTCCGCAGTCACTTCGCCAGGTTCCCTTCGGTACTTTGCACGGTTCCCATTGGTACAGATCCCGCGGGGGACGCAAACTGGGCGGTCCCGGGCCGCCCGGTTTCCGGGGCCGCCGGGATCTAACTCCAGTGACAGTGACAACACGGGCCGGCCCCTGGCCGGCCGATCTGGAGGAGCAGCGGCAATGCGGAATTTGATCGAGTGGACCCTGGTCTCGGCGGATGGCGCCTTCGACGACCCCGTCGGCCTGGGCTTCATGCAATACCAGGACGACGCCTATATGCGCGATGGGCTGGGCCTGCTGACGGCGTGCGATGCGTTGTTGTTCGGCCGGAGCACCTACGAGATGTTTTCGAAGCTTTACCAGGGCGGCCGGGCCCACCTCTGGGCCGACCGGATGCACGCCATCCCGAAATACGTCTTCAGCTCGACGCTGGACAGCGCCGACTGGAATAACTCGACCCTCGTCGGGGGCGACGCCGTCGCCGAGGTGAGCAGGCTCAAGCAGCAGGAAGGCGGTGACCTGCTGATCCTCGGCCACGGCCGCCTCGGGGAGACGTTGCTGCGGGCGCAGCTGACCGACGTGATCGACCTGGACGTCTATCCCGTCCTCGCCGGGAGCGGGCAGCAGTTTTTCCGCGACGGCCAGGCCGCCAAGGTGCGGCTCGCTGCCGTCAAGACGTTCTCCAAGATCGTGAAGATGACCTACGAACTGCAGCACTGAGCAGACAGTCGCCCAAATCAGCAACTACCGTCCGGCCGTTTAGATGGCCACACCAACGAGGGAAACGGATTCACCGGAGAGTCATCGGTGAATCACCGCGCGGCCGGTGCTTCAACTGCTGAGGACCTAACCAGAAAGGAACCGGGGGCACACGTGACCTCTCTCAAGCATACGAACGACGTCAGTGACCAGGGGACCGCGGTCCCCGGAGGGGTGCGCCGGTGGCGGGCCTTCTCGCTGCTCGCCGTCGCATTCTTCATGACGATCATGGACCTGACGATCGTCAATGTCGCCCTGCCGACCATCGGCCGCAAGCTGCACTTCCCCGAGTCGGACCTGCAGTGGGTGGTGACCGCCTACGCGCTGACCTTCGGCGGGTTCCTGCTGTTCGGCGGCCGGGCCGCCGACCTGCTCGGCCGCAGGCGCCTGTTCATGGCCGGGCTGGGGGTCTTCACCGGGGCCTCACTCGGCTGCGCGCTGGCCACCAGCGACACGTTCCTGATCATCATGCGCGGGATCCAGGGCCTGGGCGCCGCGGTCGTGCTCCCAGCCGCGCTGTCGATCGTGATGAACACCTTCGGCGAGGGCGCCGAGCGCAACAAGGCGCTAGGCATCTGGGGCGGCATCGGCGCTACGGCGGCCACCGCCGGCCTGCTGGCCGGCGGCCTGCTTGTGCGGTATGCCGGCTGGCAGTACATCTTCGTCCTCAACGTACCGATCGGCGCGGCCGCCCTGCTGCTGACCCGCCGGGTCGTGCCGGAGAGCAGGCTGCACGGCGCCCGCCGCCGCTACGACCCGCTCGGCGCCGGCACCGTGACCGGCGGCCTCGTGGCCCTGGTCTACGCGATCTCGCAGGCGCCGGCCGCCGGGTGGACGGCCATCCGGACCCTGGCCCTGCTCGCGGCGTCGGCGGCCCTGCTGGCCGGCTTCCTGGTCATCGAGACCAGGACCGAGACACCGCTGCTGCCGCTTCGCCTGTTCCGGCTGAAGACCCTCACCGGATCCAACGCGGTCGGCTTCCTGCTCGGCGCCAGCTTCTTCAGCTTCTTCTTCACCGGCACCCTGTACATGCAACAGGTGCTCGGGTACTCAGCCCTGAAGACCGGAGTCGCCTGGCTGGCGGCGTCGGTCACCGCGCTCGCCCTGGCGGGACCGGCTCAGATGCTCGTTACCCGGGTTTCGGCCAAGCTCGTCATGGCGGCCGGGATGACCCTGGTCGGCGCCGGGATCTTGTGGGCGACCCGGATCCCCGCGCACGGGCACTACTGGGCGGACCTCGCGGGCCCGTTCTTCGTCATAGGTGCCGGCGCTGCCTTCACCTTCATCCCGGTGTCGATCGGAGCGCTCGCCGGTGTCGGAGAACGCGATGCCGGGATCGCCTCCGGGCTGCTTAACACCTCCCAGCAGATCGGCGGGGCGATCGGGGTAGCGGTCGCCTCGACGGTCGCAGTGACCCACTCCCGCCTCCTGCTGAGCCAGGGCCACGGCGAGGCCGCCGCGCTCACCGGCGGGTTCCAGTGGGCGTTCTGGGTCACCGGGCTCACCGGGCTGGCCGCCGTCCCCGTCACGTTCCTGCTCATCCGGCGCACAGAACTCGCCCGGGCCGCCGTGGCCTCCCGGCAACGCGAGCCCTCGGTAGCTGCCGCCGACTGATCTCCGTGTGCTGCCGGGGAGAGCACGATGAAATCCCAGATCGCGGGTCGCGACGGCGATCGGGAGATCCGGCGGGATCGGCGCGCGACGGCTAGGAGGCCGCCCTGGCGGTAGCCAGGGCGGCCTCCGTCTCGTAGCGGCCAGCCCAGCGGGCCCGCCGACGGCCGAAAGCGCTAGGAACAGTCCGGCAGAGCGTGCGGGTGGGCGCCGACGAAAGTGCGCCGACGGTCGGCTACTGGCCCGGCTGGCCGCCGCCCAGATTTCCTAATGGCCGTTGATAACTGGCCGGCGACATGCGGGGCTGCGAGTTCGACCCGCAGTTGCTCATCGCCGGCGGGGTCCACGTCGCGGAGGCCGGGGGCCGGGGGCCGGCCACCAGCGCTATCGGCGCATCATCGTTCTCCGCAAGCGTGACGTACCAGTCCCGCCAGTTCTGATCGTCACCCGCCCAGTCCTGGTCAATCCCGCCGTCACGATTGGCCGGCTGGAGCAGAGAACTCTCCGCGTTCACACCACAGCAGCGCCACCTCATGACCGAACACGTAGGACCCATCGGGGCGTCGGCATGACGCCAGGTACTCGCCCAGGACCGGTGCGGCCTCCATCTCCTCGAGACTCACGGTGTCGTCGAAGGCACAGCGCTGGAGGAAACCCTCGGCGACGTCTCGGTCGCTTGTTCCCGTCTCATAGGTGATCACCTGTTCACGGACGTCCATGCCTGCGGTGCGCAAGGAAGCCGCCACCAGCTCGGCCGTGGTGTAAGGAGTCGCGTCACGCACCCCGGCCCGGTAGGCGTCATAGAACGACAGGTAGTGCGAGCGGCCAGTCGCCTGAGCGACGAACCCCAGACCTTCTGGGGCCAGGGCCGATGCAAAACGCGCCATTGCGACGTCGAGTTCGTCGGGCGGGAGGGCGTAGAGGGCATGGGTCGCCCAGACAACGTCATAGAGGCCGCAGGAGTTGGGAAGTTCCTGCAACGGCATCAGCAGGTCGTTGCGTGGCATGAACGGAGGTGCGAGGGCAGCGCGAGCCGTGGCTATAGAGAAGGCTGAGGGGTCAAGCAGGTCGTACGCGACGTCAGGAAGCGATGCGACCGCGGTGAACCTCACGAGGGCCGTCGGGAACTTGCCGCTGCCGCAGGCGACATCGAGGAGCGACCATCCCCGGTGGGCGCGCTCACCGAGAAGCGCCGCCCAGTCAGCAGCGAGCGCGAGTTGGCGGTAGTCCTCCGTGGCGAGCACGTAGAACTCCTCCATCTCACGAAAGCCCGACTCGCTCCAGTGTTCGAGGCTGCGCTGCGCCGTATCGCCTGAGTCCATGGTGCTCCTCGGGGATGTGGCCTTTCGGCCAGGAGAACTTGTCCCGATGGCGTCAGGACTAATCTATGGTGATTCAGGCTGACCCACAGGGAGCAGAATACATCCGGTGTCATCCACGAGCATGGACCACCTGGATGAGCTGCGCGTGGCAACGGCCTCGTCGTTGCCGCTGAACGGGCTTGCCCCCGCACCCACGCAAAGCGAGCACGCCCACGTTCGAGGCCCTCTCCAGTCAACGCGGCCTCATTGCGGATTGCTCGTGGACCGCCTGAGCTCATCGCGCATCCCGGCGAGCCGCGCGCGACCGTTCTGGCTCAACAACGGCTTCCACCCGGCCGGATACGGTGTCCTCCGGTTCATCGACGGCCGCGCCACGGGTCAGCCAGGAATCCACCAGAATCTGCCAGCGGCAACTGAAACCTGATCACTGCCCGGCCACGGAAAGCCCGAACCCGGGAACATCATAACCGGATGATCCGCGCGGCTTCCGGCACAGGCACCCCGGTTGTCACCACACGTAGTCGTTCTGTTATCGGCGCTTTGAAGTTAGCCCAATCAGGAGTAACGTTCAGCCCGTTTTGCCCGGAGCCAATCGCCACTTGCAGAACTAGATTATCAGCGCCGCCCCGGCTTTCCGGTTTTCTGCAAACCCGGTCATCACCGCAGTTATGCGGAATAGTCCGAAATAGGGGTTGCCGTTTGGGCAAGGATCCCGCACGCTCGTGGCATGCTCGCGACGCATGCGCCGCTGGCCGGAACCCAGGCGCCGCTGCCGGGCGACGAGGCCGCACTGGTCGGCCTAGCCGCGCTTGCCGTCGTGGCCATCCCGTTCCTGTGGCCGCTTGTGGAGCAGTTCAACGTGATGGCGCACGAAGGAGCGCATGCCGTTGTGGGGTCCGCCATGGGCTTCGGGATAAAGAGCGTGAAGCTGGACGTGGAATCCCAGGGCGAAACCGACTATCACCGCGCGCCCGACACGGGACCGCGAAGAACGTTGACGCGGTTCGTCGGCTATCTCGGCCCGAGCGGGTTCGGGCTATGCGCCGCGAAACTCATCGAGACCGGGCATGTTGTCACCGTGCTATGGATCGCGATCATGCTCCTAGTGCTGCTGCTGTTCGTGATCCGCAGATCCTTCGCCATTGTCTCGGTTCCGGCCGCCATCGCGCTGCTGGCCTTCGTGATGCGCCACGCACACGACGAACTCGAGGAAGTCATCGTCTACGGGATGACCTGGCTGCTGCTGCTATCCGGCGTCCGCGTCGTCGTAGCCGATGGTGCCGGTGCCGGGGATGCCGGAAATCTGAGCAGGACCACTTACATTCCCAGTCAGATCTGGGCTCTGCTGTGGCTGGCGGGCACGCTCATGGCGGTCGCCGTCGGCGGGAAGTGGCTGGTCTTGCGATCATGAACTACCTGAGGTCCTGTCCGGGCTTCTTCGGGCCGCTGGCCGCACGGCTGCCCCGGTGGGTCCCGCTACGAGGACCGAATCTGGCCTCCACGCCGCGAGGCGGGGCATCGCAAACGCTCGCCGCGTCCACCCAAGAAGTCTGGCCCAGATCACGGTACGTGATCGGGTCACCGTAGCATCCCGCACGCGTAGCCGATCTGCTCGGTCACCGCGGTGAAGCGATTGTGACCGCGCTGAGACGCAGAGCTGGGCGATCTGCGCCTTGGAGTTTCTACCGCCGAGCCTCGATCATTCCGTGGGCGGGCAGTCGTCAGCCCGGATGTCAACGCCGAAGGCCGGCATCGTAAAGCGCTGGCCTCACGCATCGGCGGACGCGGCAAGCGCCTGCCGGACTGTGGCGGCCAGGCCGCGCCCGTTCGTGCCGCCAGCATCGATGCCGGGATTGTAAATCGCTACCTGCAGGCCCACCGCGTGACCCGAGCCCACGGCGATGCTCAGCGCCGACACCAGCTCAGCCCAGGCCAGGCCGCCCGGCCGGGGATCATCTACCGCCTGCATGATCGTCTCATCGAGGACGTCGGCGTCCAGGTGAATCCAGAAGCCCTCTTCCGGGCCCCCGTCCCGCGTCAGGTACTTCACCGCGTCGCGGGCAGCCGCGCCGGCGCCGGCCCTGCGGACCTGGTCACGGTCAATGACCAGCATGCCTGCCGGCAGCGGCTGGCAGCCCCGGCGTTCCCGGTCAGCAGCGTCACGGCAGGCGAACACCACCACATCCTCAGCCCGGACCAGCGGTCGCCGGCCCTCGATGTCGGTGACGACGTCAGGGCCGAAGCCGGTCGCAAACGCAAGATCGCTTGCCGACGCCGCGCCGTTGAGCGGATTGACCTCCGGCTGGTAGAAGTCGGCGTCGCCGTCGATGTACAGCAGCCCGTAACGCCCGCGGCGGCGCAGCGCCAGCATCGTGCCGAGCAGGATCGAGCAGTCTCCCCCGAGTACGACAGGGAACTCTCCTTCGCCGAGCACCGCCGTCACCGCATCGGCCAGCAACGGGGAGTAATCCCGGATCGCCTGCGGATTCATGACCTGCGTCGCGGAGTCACGCTCCGCGCTGTACCCGGCCGCCTCGACTCGGCCTGCCCGGCGAGCTGCCAGGCCGTCAGCCAGCCCGGCTGCGAGCAGCGCTTCCGGGGCGCGTCCGACGCCCAGATGCTCCGGGACGTGGCCCAGAGCAGACGGCGCCTCCACGATCGCGTACCTGGGCATCCACCCACCTCCTGCATCCGTCGCGGCACCCGCGGCGCGGCTCTGCCGGATCGATCACCCAGGCATTCTTCCACCGGCAGGACGACTTCCCTTACCAGCCATCCAGATCGGCCGCAGGTCGCCAGGCAGGATCGATGACGGCGAACCGTCAGCCGTGAGCCAGACCCATCCGCTCATGCCAGGTGAGAGCTACTGGCGCTGAAAAGGTAACGGTGCCGGGAGGTTCGTGGTGTCGTCGTGGCAGTCATGACAGCCTGGGCGGATGGACCTTGATCAGTTGCGGGCGCAGACGCCCGGGTGTGTGCACCGGATCCATCTGAACAATGCCGGGGCTGCGTTGATGTCCCGGTCAACGTTGGAGGCGATGACCGCTCATCTGCGGCTGGAGGCCGAGATAGGCGGGTATGAAGCTGCCGCGCAGGCGCAGGAGCAGATCGATGTCACCTACGCCGCGCTGGCGCAGCTGGTGGGCGGCCGGAGCGATGAGGTGGCGTTGTTCGACAACTCGACCCATGCGTGGAACGCCGCTTTCTACTCGATCCCGCTGAGCCCTGGCGACCGGATCCTGACCGGCCGTGACGAATACGGCAGCAGCGTGCTGGCCTACCTGCAGGTCGCCCGGCGCTCAGGCGCCGAGATCGTGGTCGTGCCTGACGATGGTGACGGGCAGATCGACCTCGGCGCGCTTACCGAGCTCGTTGACGAACGGACAAAGCTGATCGGGCTGACCTGGGTGCCGACCAGCGGCGGCCTGGTCAACCCGGCGGCTGCGGTCGGGCGCATCGCTCGCGACGCCGGCGTCCTGTACCTTCTGGACGCCACCCAGGCCGTCGGCCAGTTTCCCGTCGACGTCAACGACGTGGGCTGCGATCTGCTGACCGGCACCGGACGGAAGTTTCTCCGCGGGCCGCGCGGAACCGGCTTCTTGTGGGTCCGTGACGCCGCCCTTGAGCGACTCGACCCGTTCGTCGCCGAGATCCGCTCCGCCACATGGGATGGCGGACGCGGCTTCACCTGGGCCGGTGGCGCCCGCCGCTTCGAAACCTGGGAGAACAGCTACGTCAACATCATCGGCCTCGGCGCCGCGGTGCAACAGGCGCTCGAGTTGGGCCTTGACGCCATCGGCGACCGCACCCGCACCCTCGGTGAGCGGTTGCGGGACGACCTCGGGCAGCTCCCGGGCGTCAGCACCCACGACCTCGGCACGCACCGTTGCGCTATCGTCACCGCGAAGGTCGCCGGCCGCAGCGCGGGTGACGTCGCAGCTGCACTCGGCCGGGCCAGCATCAACGTCAGCACCACCGTGGCCGGACACAACCCGCTCGACACCGAAGAGCGCGGCATTCACCCGCTCGTCCGCTTCTCCCCGCACTACTACAACACCGAAGCGGAGATCGACCGAACCGTCGCCGCCGTAGCGGAACTCGCCAGCCCCGCGCGGCACCCGTAAACCCGCGCCCTCGCGAACCCGCCGAGTTACCTGCCCCAGCAAGCGGCTCCCAGGTGCGCCGACGTCTCACCGGCCGGCCACAGAACCGGCAGAACCAGGTGATCGGCGCGCCCCGGCCTGGTCCGAGCAGATGGTCACCGTGAGCGCGGAATCGGCGATCTAGCGGGCGCTGCTGTATGCCAGCCAAGGCCGCGGCCATCCAGATTTCGGCATTCTGCGCGTCGGGCAGGTCTAGCAGGGTTCTGGGACGGGTTGGTGTATCTGGCCGACGTTGGGGACCAGGTAGGTGTCGTGGCGCTCTGGTGCGCTGGAGGTGGCTGAACGATCTTGTCCGCCGCCGGGTACTGCCGCGCGCGGATGTCTTGGTGAGGTGGCCGAACTCCGGCCTCGACGGCATGGGCAGCGCGCACTCAGGCTGCGGAAGCCACGGGTTTACACCGTTGACAACCATTCGCCTGTCTTGCAGCCTGGTGGTTGACACCACCGTCAACCATTGTCGGGGTCTTGCTGGGAGGACCGGATGCACGGAATGCACGGACCGCGGCCCGTCACGACGACGCAGGCCGATCAGGATCCGGCGGCACCTGGGAGGCCTGATCGCGAACGCCGGCCGTGGTTGCTGATGGTTGTGCTCAGCGTGGCCCAGTTCATGGTCATCCTGGATGCCACGGTGGTAAACGTGGCGCTGCCGTCTATTGCCAGGTCGCTTAGCTTCCCCGCGGGGGGCTTGCAGTGGGTCGTCACCGCCTACGTCCTGGCGAGCGGCGGCCTGGTGCTGCTAGGCGGCCGGGCCGCGGACGTGGCGGGCAGGCGCAGGATCTTTCTCGCCGGCCTGGCGTTGTTCACGACCGCGTCGCTGGCCAGCGGCCTCGCGCCGGCTGCGGGCGCGTTGATCGCCGCCAGGGCTGGCCAGGGGGTCGGCGCCGCGCTGCTCACCCCCGCGGCGCTATCCATCATCATGACCAGCTATGCGGGTCCGCAGCGAGCGACCGCGCTTGGCGTCTGGGGGGCGATCGGCGGAGCCGGCGCTGCCGCCGGAGTACTAGCTGGCGGCATCTTGACGACTTGGCTTGGCTGGCGTTCGGTCTTCCTGGTGAACGTGCCGGCCGGCATCGCGGCCGGCTTGCTGGGCCTGCACCTGGTGCCGGGCCACAGGCCGCGCCGTCGCTTCGCCCGCGAGCTCGACCTGTCCGGTGCGGCGCTGGCGGTGGCCGGGCTGGTAGTGCTCGCCTACACGCTCGCAGGCGCGCCCGCACAAGGGTGGGGATCGGCCCGGACGCTGCTGCTGCTGGCCCTGGCCTTGGCGCTGCTGGCCGGGTTCGCCGCGGTCGAGCGGTCGGTGCGGCGGCCACTGGTGCCGGCACAGCTGTGGCGAGTTCGCTCGCTGGTCGCCGGCGTGCTGGTCATGTTCGGTGCCACCGGGATCCTGGTTGGCACGTTCTTCCTGAACTCGCTGTACCTGCAGGACGTGCAGCGCGCCTCGCCGCTGCGGGTGGGCCTGGAGTTCCTCCCGCTCGCCCTGGTAATCGGGGCGGGCGCCCACCTCGCCTCGCGGCTGCTGCCGCGGGCCGGGTCACGGGCGGTGATCGTCGCGGGGCTGGTGGTGATGAGCGCAGGAGCGCTCCTGCTCACCGGGGTGTCCGCCCGCTCTGGTTACCTGACGGGCTTCCTGCCTGGCCTGCTCGCGGTGGGCGTGGGCACCGGCCTGGTGTTTCCGGCTACCGCGGTCACCGCGATGAGGGACATCGCCGACGATCGGGCGGGGCTTGCCTCTGGCCTGATAACGACCGCGCATGAGGTCGGCGCCGCGCTAGGAGTCGCGGTGTTCTCGGCGGTTGCCGTGGCAGCAGGCGGCGGAATCGCGGTCGGCTACCAGCACGGCTTCATGGTCGCCGCGGCGGTCGCCGCCGGGCTTGCCGTGGTTGCCGCGGTGGCGGTCCCGCCTGTCCGGCCCGCGGCCGGCGCCCGCGTGGCGGTGCACTGATATGGCAGCGGCCCAGCGAACCACCGGCTACCAGCGCGAAGTCGCCTCGCGGAACGTCGAGGCGATCCTGGATGCCGCGGAGGAACTGCTGCAGTCCAAGGGACACGCGACTATCTCGGCGGTGGCCGCGCGGGCGGGCGTGTCACGGGTCACGGTCTACGCTCACTTCCCGACCTTCGCAGCGATCCTGGAGGCGGCCGTGGATCGTGCCGTACGCCGGACGATGGCAGCCCTGCAGGCCGTGGCCCCCGAGGAGGGCCCGCCCATCGAGGCGCTGGACCGGATGCTCGCCGCGGCCTGGCAGCATCTGGCGCGGTACCGGGCGATGGCCGCGGCGGTGGCCGAGCTGCTGAGCCCCGAGGCTGTCAGGCGGACCCACCAGGCCGCGCACCAGACCATTGGCGTGCTGCTGGAGCGCGGGCAGGCAGACGGGTCCTTCCGCACCGACCTGCCCGCCGGGTGGCTGGTGACAGCTTCCATCGCGCTCATGCACGCATGCTCCGACGGTGTCCGGGCAGGCCAGATCGAGGAGCACGACGCAGCCCGCATCCTGACCACCTCCCTCCGCGATCTACTCACCCGAACACGACCTAGGACGGAGCCGGCCATGCACGACGCTGAACCAGCGATCAGCCAGACGCCGCCGGCCAGGGGCGACAATGACTGAGCCCATCGTGCTGACACCGATCGGCGTGGTCTGCGGCGGCCGGTCCCAAATCTACGAGGATCACTGGGGCGCCGTAGTGGCGCGACTGCTCCTGGATCCGGAGGTCCTAGACCAAGCCGCCACCGACGGGCTCACCGAGTTCTCCCACATCGAGGTGGTCTTCCATTTCCACAAGCAGACCAAGGTCCGGCGGGGTGCCACCCACCCGCGAGGCAACCCGGCATGGCCAAAGGCCGGGGTCCTCGCCGGACACTCGCCCGTCCGCCCGAACCACCTCGGCGTCTCCGTCTGCGCCCTGCTGGAGGTCGCCGGCCTAGAACTGACAGTGCGGGGTCTCGACGCCATCGACGGAACCCCGATCCTGGACATCAAGCCGTACGCGGCCGGGTTCCAGCCGGCCGGCCCAGTGCGCGAGCCTGCCTGGATGGGCGAGCTAATGGCCCGCTACTACTGACCCCCAAGACGACGACTGGCAAACGTCAACGCAAGACGGGCGCTGCGCGGCCAAGACCGCGTGCCGAACAGATGATTTGCGTCCCTCCGCCCCTCAAAGCACCCAGCCGATCAGGAACAAAGAATCGCAAGATGGATGGTTTGGTCTATCAACGCACGTTTTCGTTCGTCGCGTTGCGTCATTTGATGAGGAACGTCGGGATAATCAAGCGTCTGGCAAGCGGGTCCCGCTACGAGGACCGAATCTGGCCTCCACGCCGCGAGGCGGGGCATCGCAAACGCTCGCCGCGTCCACCCAAGAAGTCTGGCCCAGATCACGTGATCGGGTCACCGTGGCATCGGCGGCGACTTAGGTCCTGGACCCGGCACCGGCCGCCAAGGGAGCGGCTGGCCTCGGCGTCATCGCCCGGAGCCGTGAGCGGCGAGGCGGGCGGCGATCTCGAGCGCTGGGCGCACGTCCTCCTCGTGGTAGATCCGTTCCGACGGCTCGATGTTGTCGAGGAAATGCTGGTACACGGCAGCGGCCCGCAGGGCGGCCAGCGGGCGGAGCAGATGCCATGCTTGCTCCGGGTCACTGCTGGGCAGCGCCTGTTTCCAGGTGCGAAGCCAGTAATCGGCTAGGGCGTCCCGGGCCGGTCCGTGCAGACGATTGAGTACCGCCAGGTCTAGGACGGGGTTTCCGATCCGGGAGTCACCCCAGTCGAACAAGATGGGTGTGCCGAGCCCGATCCGGGCATTCCCGGGGTGGGCGTCACCGTGGACGAGGACGTCCGGCAGCCCGCAGGATTGTGCTCGGGCAAGCCGCTTTCCAGCACTGCCGGCGAGCTCGCGCAGGATCGGGTTGTCCGGAGCCCTGCGGGCCACGACGGCCTGCAATTGCTGGATGAGGGCCTCGCCGCGGGCGTCTGGCACGCCGTCAGCTAGCAGGGCGGGGACGAGGGGAAGTGTCCGGATCTGCAGCCCGACCAGACACTCGATGACCTGCTTCGCCTCGTCCGGGGTGGCATCGAATCCGTCGCGACCAGGCAGGTCCCCGAGCAGGAGACGGTGGTCCTGGGCAGCGACGAGCCTGGGCACGGCTTCTGCGGAGAGCCGACGCAGGACACATGCTTCATGTGCGAAGAATCCTGGTACGCACTTCAGCCAGAGCCTTCCCCGGCTGCCGCGCGAATCCCGCGCGGGAAGCGACCAGATGCACGACAAGTTCCAGGTGCGGTGCTGGAAGGGGGGCCCTGCAGCTTCCAGGCCGGCTGCTGACGCAGCGTGTACGACCCAGTCGAGATCCGCGGCCGGGCCGCCTGGCCGCGCCCACGGCATGCGGTGCGGATGATCGGCCAGAGCCGCAGGATCGACCGGCAGCCTGGCCGACAAACCAGTCAGACCCCGCCCGCTCTCCGCTAGGTAGGTCACCTGACCGCCGAAGGCGCCTCCGTCGCTGGGCGTGCCGTGGAGCAGCCTCAGTACGGTGAGCATCGGGAACCGGCAGCGGATCGGCTCGAGGTCCTGCCACCACGGAGTGGCAACATCGAATGGGCCCAGGCTGCCGAGCAGGCTCCCGGTGTCATCGCACACCACGATGGTTACCGAGCGGCCTTCCGCGCGCCTGCCTGGTCCAGACATGACCGCTCCTTTCCTGGTTATTGAACGTACCCAAGGACGCAAAGCATGGCCGGGCATCGAGGGCAGAAGGTACTGACCAGGTTCCGCGGCCGGACCAGGCATGAGGCGATCTGCGGACATCGGCTGGTCCGATTGCGGCCAGACGGCCATGACTGCGAATGCAGGCTGGCGCATGGAACGCGCGCTGGCTCAGTGATGGCGCACGAAGGAGCGCATGCCGGCGCCGCCAGTGAGCCGATCGCCATTTCGGATGCCGTGGATGGGTGGCGGGAGTGTCGGGCTTTACCGGGAGGCCGCCGGAACCCGGCGGTGCATCCGGCCGCCGACGTCGATTCCCGCGACGGCTCCGCTGCCGTCGCGGGTGAAGAAGCCGCGTAGCCCTTTCATGCCGCCGTCGGTGATGATGTACTCGTCCCCGTCTCCGGGCAGCAGGCCGATTTCTTCCCGCGGGTAGCCGGGGGGCAGCTCCTCGTCGGCCGCCGCCCGGATCTCCGGCTTGATGTCGACCGCGAGCGTCAGCACTGCCCCGTCGGTGGCGATGGTGAGGTCCATGGCGTCGTTGTCGTAGTGCCCGGCGACCTCCTGGGCCCGCGCATGGTCGTAGGGGAGCGGCTGCGGGTCCCGGTCAGTCACCCCCAGGTAGGTCTGCAGCGCCCAGCGGACGACCGCCTGGTTGAAGGGGATGCCGTCCGGGCCGGCGTTGGAGAGTGAGACGACGGCGAAGTTCCGTTCGGGCACGGTGAGCAGCTCGGCGAACTGGCCGTTCGCGGACCCGCTGTGCCCGACGGTGCGGACACCGTCCACGTCGCGCAGGAACCAGCCGATGCCGAGGGCGTCGCCGAGGCTGCTGCCCCGCAACGCGGCCGTCGGCTCCTTCATCCGGTGCAGCATCTCGGCGGGCAGGACCCGGGAACCGCTTGGCGCGCGGCCGTCACCGAGATGGAACCGGGCCCAGCGGATCTGGTCCGCCGCCGAGGATGCGAGGCCCCCGCCCGCGTTGCGGTAGCGCGGGCCTCTCCACATCCGCGCGACGGGCATCGTTCCGTCCTCGCCCCGGTTGTGGCCCACGGCGAACCGCCGGGTCAGGACATCACCGGCCGCGAAGAAGCTGTGCGACAGGCCCAGCGGCTCGAATATGAGCGAGGCAATGGCCTTTTCGTAGGGCATGCCGAGGACGTTCTCGATGACCCGTCCCAGCAGGCTGTAGCCCGCCTGGCTGTAGGAGGCCCGGGCGCCGAGCGGCGCGACCAGCTCCAGCTCGGCCAGCTTCGGCACGAAGCGGGCCAGGGCGTCATCTCCCTCACCGGTGTCGGTGAGAATGTCCCAGCCGAGGCCAGAGGTGTGGTTGAGCAGGTTCAGTACGGTGACCTCCGCCGCGGTCTGCTCATCGGCAAGCACGAGTTCGGGAACATACCGGCGCACCGGCGCGTCCAGCTCGGCCTGCCCCGCCGCGGCCAGGTGCATCAGCGCGGTCGCCGTATAGGTCTTGGTGACCGAGCCCAGCACGTACAGCGTGTCCCGGTCAACCGGCAGAGGGTTGTCCACGCTGGTCATGCCATGGCACGCGTAATCCTCCCGGCCGTCCGCCCATACCCCGACTGCAACGCCGGGAATGCCGAACTTCGCGACCGTCGCCTCGACGTAGCCGGACAGCGTGTCATGTGACATTTCATTCCTCGCTTTCTTCGCGCAGGACGCCGGAGCGGCCCCGCAGCGACTTGCACAGTGTTCAAACCGAACGATACAGTCCGACTTGAACACTGTGCAAGTAGGTACTTGAACGGTGTTCAAGCCCCCGCTACCCTGGGGCGCATGCCCCGCGACACGCTGACCCGCGACCAGATCGTCACCGCTGCCATCGGCCTGCTGGATGCCGAAGGCCTGGAAGGCCTGAACATGCGCGCCTTGGGCACGCGGCTGGGCTCGGCGGCCACCGCGGTCTACTGGCACGTGGGCAGCAAAGAGAACCTCATCGCCCTCGCCGCCGACCAGGTCTGGAACGAGATCACGCTGTCCGACCCGGCCGCGGCCGGCTGGCGGCCCGCGGCCGCCGCGATGGCTGCCGGCCTCCACGCGATGCTCACCCGTCACCCCTGGCTGGTGCAGGCCTTCGGCTCCCAGGTGCTGTACGGCACCGGCAAGGCCCGCCACGACGACCGCAGCCTCGCCATCTACGAGGCTGCCGGATTCACCGCCACCCAAGCCGACCAGGCAGCGGCCACCGTCTTCACCTACGTGCTCGGCAACGCCCTCGGCCTAGCCTCCGCGGCCACGCTCACCCGCAAGCTCAGCCACGACGGCGGTAACGCCCATGAGCTCATACGCGCCAGCATGGCCAAGGCCAGCGAGATCGCGGCGCAGTTCCCGCGGCTGCGCGCCCGCCTCGGAACACCCGCCGCCGACTACGCCGCGGCACCCGACAACAGCTTCGAGTTCGGCATTCAAGTCATCCTCGACGGCCTGGAAGCCCAGCTCACCGCCCGCCGCCCGCCAGCCGGCCAGAACGCGCAAGCCACCCGCCACGGCCTAGAACCACTCGACGGCCCGCAGATGGCCTTACGAAAAGGGGCGCGGGGCGAATTGCCGGCCGGGTCGCTGCGGCCAGCTGCCCGGAGTCCAGTTGCAGCGGTTGCGCCTATTCGGGGAGCGGCCCGGTCAGGTATCGCTGTATGACCGGCGAGATCAGGTCGCCGACCTGTTCGGGCGATAGGTCGGCGAGCGCGCCCACCCGCCACACATAGCGGGTCATCGCCAGTCCGAGCATCTGGGAGGCGACCAGCCCGGCGCGGAGGCGGCGCTCGTTTTCCGGGAGGCTGTTCGCGAGCACCTCGAGGAAACGGGTGGTGTAGATGGTGCGCACGCGCTCCATCGCCGAAGGCTCGTGCGCGGCTGCGAGGATGATCGAGCGGAGGATGTCACCTGTCGTCTCGTGCTCCCAGGCGGCGAGGTGCGAGGCCAGGATCGCCCGGCCTCGTTCCTCGATGGGGGAGGCGGACGCCTGCTCGACGTCGGCGAGGAATTCGGCCGGCAAGGTCAGCGCGGCTTCCAGGAGTCCTGCCTTGTTCTTGAAGTAGTAGCTCACGAGCGCCACGTCGACGCCCGCGAGTTCGGCCACGTTCCGGAGCGAGGTGGACGCGTAGCCCTGTGTCGCGAACAGTGACCGTGCGGCCGACAGCACGCGGTCCGCGAGGACGCCGCGTTCATCCCGCGGTCCGCGACGCGGAATCTGGCGATCGCCTGAAACATCGCCCGTCTCGCTCTTGTCCCAGCTCATATTTTCATCATACAATGAGACTTGTTTCAACGAGCAATGAAATCAGAAGGAGCCGGAAGCATGTCGTACACCTACCCCATCGAATCCGAAGCGATGTTCCAGGACCGAGCCGCCCAGTTCGTCGCGTTCGGGGTGCCCGCCGCCGATGTCGAGCGGATGCGCTCGGCCATCCATGACATGTGGTCCGACGGCCCGGGCGGCTGGGTCCCCGAGTGGTCGGCGCTGGCCGCCGGATACGCGGAGAAGGGCGACCACTACCTGGCATCCTTGATATACGGCTGCGCCAAGTTCCCGTGCCTGGCCGACCCGCAACGCGAAGTCGCGCTGGCCAGGCAGGTCGAGGAGTACGTGGCGGCCTCGCCCACGTTCCCCACGCGGTTCGAACGCCGCGTCCTGTCCGTTCCGTACCTCGGCGCCAAGATCGAGGTGCCGGTCCACATTTACGCCACGGCCGATGACTACACGTCCAAGCCGATGCTCCTGATCAGCGGGGGAGTCGACACCTGGAAGATGGACATCCACTCGATGTGCGTGTCCGCCGCGACGCACTCGGGGGCGACCGTCCTCGCCTTCGACATCCCTGGCACCGGCGAGCTCACCCGGGTACCGCTTAACGCTGACGCGGACGAGTTGGTCCTGGGCCTCGTCGACGCCGCCCGGGCGCTCGGCAACGGCAAGATCGGGCACATCGCCCTTTCCTTCGGCGGTAACTACTCGGCGATGACCGGGCTGACCGGTGCCGTCGACGCCGCCGTCGACGACGGCGGCCCGGTGAAGGACTCGTTCACCGCGGAACACCTCGGCCGGCTTCCCTACGGCATGTCCGACATCGTGGCAAACGCCATCGGCTTCACGTCCCAGCCCACGCTTGACGAACTGGTAGACGCGAGCGCACAGCTGTCACGGGCGGCGCTCCTCGAACAGTCCGCGAACTCGCCCATGCTGGTCGTCAACGGAGCCGACGACTACTTCATCCCCCAGTCCGACACACTCGTTTTCACCGGACGCACCGACACCGAGGTGCATCTGATCGAGGGAACAGGCCACATCGCCAGGTCAAAACTGGACACCGTCATGCCGATGATGATCGGCTGGCTGCGACGGCAGCTCACCGGGCAGACCGGCGGCCCGGAGCAGCAAGCGGCCCCGGCGAATCATTCGTAACGTCGGGGGCATGGCTGTCTCGCCGGGTCTAGCCCAGGACCAGCGTCTGTCAGTACCGCGACGGCGCTATGACCAGAACTCCTCTGCCGCGAACGGGTCAGCCGCATACGTCCAGACCTCGGTCGCCTTGCCGTCGTGGACCTGCATGACATGGACAAGTTTGTCCTGATACTGCTTGCCCGCCCGCTCGGCGGTGATCGTGGCGAGCGAGATCATGTGATTGCCGTTGGCGAGAACGTCGTGCAGCGTGAAACGTGCCGTGCCCCCGGAAAGCTCGGAGATCTTGCTGAACAACTCGGTTACCTCAGCGATGCCCTGGTAGTCACCCGCCAGCGGGCCGCGGCCGGGAACGTGCCACACGACGTCCTCGGCGAGGAACTGACTCTGCAGCGCGCCGAGGTCTCCGCTCCCGAAGGCCGCGTTGGCCTGCCGCACCCGGTCCTCGCCAGACTGCGTCATCTGATCCTCCTCAAGGCGGGCAGGCCGTCAAAAGTCCAATATCCATCGGAACGGGCACACCGTCACCCCAAGCTATGACACGGGGGCACTCACTGGTCGAAGACTCGGCATTTAATCGCGACGGCCACTTTGAGCGCATATGTCATGAATTCGGCGTTCCAGAACTGGACTATCTGATTCCCGTGCTATTGCCGATGAAGCCCCTCACTGCAAGTATCGATTCGCCGATCTGGAGCCGTTTCCTGGATTGTCTGGCATGGGACCTTCAGGTGATAGCGCGGAAGGAAGGCGCCCGTTAGTCAATGGGGCCGAGGTAGGTCCAGTGTCTGTCTTGCCGGACGAACCTGCTGGTCTCCGCGAGGACGCCACGCCGCCCCTGTTGCACGTACATGGCACGGAACTGCACCGTGCCGGTGGCGTCGAAGAGCCCGCCGTCGCGTGTTTCCAGGACGGCGAGGCGGGTCCACCGCCGTGCCGGGTCGAGGCTGAGGGTCCGCGGACGGCCTGACGGGTGCCAGGTGCGCAGGAGGTATCCGGCGTCCCCGACGGCGAATGCGCTGTAACGGGAACGCATCAGCGACTCAGCGGTCGGCGCCGGCGCGCCCGCGTGGAGTCGCCCGCAGCACGACTCATAGTCGTCTCCGAGGCCGCACGGGCACGCGAGTCCGTCCATGCCGACATTCTCGCAAACCGCCGCGGCCGCGTGGGTGGTCCCGCTTACAGCCCGATGAGATCGGCCATCACCTCCATCTGCAGGCCGAAGAATTCAGCCCTGGCCTCGATCACGTTGTTGAACTGGCCGGATAGTTCGAAGCTGACCATGCCGAATAGCTGAATCCAGCCG